>Ga0315288_10010420_pt1 | contig 11710 bp, 13 predicted proteins | sample YL17G11_20_MG_FD_203454 | JGI IMG/M metagenome (GOLD analysis project Ga0315288, IMG submission 203454) | Sediment microbial communities from Yellowstone Lake, YNP, Wyoming, USA - YL17G11_20 | ecosystem: Environmental > Aquatic > Freshwater > Lake > Sediment | place: USA: Wyoming | collected... | reverse complement strand
TGGCCAAATACATTTTTGTTGCGGGAGGGGTCATGTCTGGGGTCGGCAAAGGAGTTGCTACCGCTTCCATCGGAAAAATCATTCAAGCCCGCGGATTTAATGTCACGGCTATCAAAATAGATCCTTATGTCAATGTGGATGCGGGCACTATGAACCCCACCGAACACGGTGAGGTTTTTGTTTTGGACGAGGGAACCGAGTGCGACCAAGACATGGGCAATTACGAGCGTTTTTTGAACCTTGATTTGCCGGCGATAAACTACATGACTACCGGCAGCATTTATGATGCGGTAATTCATCGCGAACGCAATATGGGCTATGAAGGAAAGTGCGTTGAAGTCGTGCCCCACATACCCTTGGAGGTGATTGAGCGCATTGAAAAAGCGCAGAGAAAAGCCAAAGCAGATTTTATAACCATAGAAATTGGCGGAACGGTGGGGGAGTATCAGAACGTCTTATTTTTAGAGACAGCCAGAATGCTCAAGTTAAAAAAGCCAAAAGACGTGCTTTTCGTTCTGGTAAGTTATCTGCCGATTCCCAGCAAAATCGGCGAGATGAAAACCAAGCCCACGCAGTACGCGGTACGCACGCTCAATTCCGCGGGCATTCAGCCCGATATCATTGTCGCTCGCTCGGCTGTTCCGCTTGATAAAAAACGTAAAGAAAAGATTGCGCTAAATTGCAATATGCAGGAGCGCGATGTGATCTCCGCCCCCGACATTGAAAGCATTTATGAGGTGCCGATAAATTTTGAAAAAGATAAATTGAGCGATTTAATTTTGGAGAAACTTGAAATTAAGGCAAAAAAATCAGATTTGAAGGAGTGGAATTCATTGGTTAAAACAATCAGGGCCAAAAAATCAAATGTCAAAATTGGAATTGTCGGAAAATATTTCGGAACAGGAGATTTTATTTTGGCCGATGCCTATATTTCAGTTATTGAAGCAATAAAACACGCGGCATTTTTTCACAAAAAGGAGCCTTTGATTGATTGGATAAATTCCGAAGCCTTTGAGAAAGACCCAAAAAGTGTCAAGTCGCTGAAAAATTATGACGGGATTATCGTGCCTGGCGGCTTTGGTTCCCGCGGCGTTGAAGGAAAAATAAAAGCGATTGAATTTTGTCGAAAAAATAAAATCCCGTATCTGGGTTTGTGCTACGGGATGCAGTTAATGGTAATTGAATTTGCGCGTCACGTCTGCGCTTGGCGAGATGCGCATACGACCGAAATTGACAGAGAAACCAAACATCCGGTGATTGATATTATGCCAGAACAAAAAAAGAATTTAGAAGACAAAAATTATGGCGCCACCATGCGGCTTGGCGCCTATCCGGCGGCAATTACGATTCGTACTCAAGCATTCAATGCTTACAAAAAACATCTAATCTCGGAACGCCACCGCCATCGCTGGGAGGTGAATCCTGAATACATAGAATTGTTAGAAAAAAACGGTTTGGTGTTTTCCGGTAAATCGCCAGACGGCCGCTTAATGGAAATCGCCGAACTGCCAAAAACCGTGCATCCGTTTTTTGTCGGCTTGCAATTTCATCCTGAATTTAAATCTCGTCCGCTGGAGCCACATCCGATGTTTAGAGAGTTTGTGAAAGCTGCTCTTAATAGATAACCCCACCCAACCTTCCCTTAAATTAAGGGGAGGAGTGGAGGAGTTAAGGCAGAGTAAGAAAATAAAAATCCCCTCTTTGGAAGAGGGGGTAGGGATTAGGGATTCATGAAGAGCTATTTCTGTAACATGTGAGTAAAGCCAGGGACGGCTGACGGTTTTACTTGTTTTCCTTTCATATCTCCCTCCCTAAGAACTATTTTGTTTGTATTATATTTATAACTTTCGTTAATCTTTTTGAGCCATCATACTTGACCATCTTTTTTGTTGCAAACTGGACAATGCCCTTAGCAATGGAGTAAAGTGTATCATCAGAGCCGCGTCTGACATTCTTGCCGGGAATGAATTTTGTACCGCGCTGGCGGACTAAAATACTTCCGGGCTGAGCATTTTGGCCGGCAAATAATTTAATTCCTAGATATTTGGGTTGGGAATCGCGGCCTAGTCTTGTTGAACCGGCCGCTTTTGTATGAGCCATAGTTATTAATGTCATTCCCGCCTGCGCTTCGCCGAAGGCTTCGGCAAGGCGAGCGAAAGCGGGAATCTAGGTTAAAGAATCTGGATTCCGTGTCAAGCACGGAATGACAGGTTAGATAATATTTACCTAAAAAGTATAGCAGGTGAAAATAATTATGTCAATTACTGATTTATCGAAAATAGGGGAGTGGCTTAAGAAAAATCAGGGCGACATCGCTATAGTGATTGGCTTTATTTTAGTGGCCTTAATCGCTTTTGGCGCCGGGCGTTTGAGCACGCCGGAAATTGTCAGAAATCCAATTGTGATCGAACAGCCCAGTGCATCAAGCAGCGTAAATTTATTAGGAAATGTTTCACAACCTATAATCGGAACGGCAGGGGAGAGTGCCCAGAATTTAGCTAGCGAAAAAGGCCTTTTTGTTGCCAGCAAAAACAGCAATAAATATCACTGGCCCTGGTGCGCCGCTGCCAAACAAATAAAGCCTGAAAATGAGATTTGGTTTAAATCGGAAGCCCAGGCCCAAGCCGCCGGCTACTCGCCCAGCGCCTGCATCCAAAGCCAGGCGCCGGCGGGTTACAAGCCATAAGTTTAATAAAAATTTATACGTTATGTTAGATTATTAATCTGTACTTTCAAAAAATCTGATTGGAGGTGAACAATGAAGTTCTTTAAAATTTCGGCTTTAGCTTCGGTTACTTTTTTTGTTATTTTTTCTTTAAAAGAAAATTTCTACGGCCATTATTTTAGTTTTGTCTGTTTTATCGCCAGTTTCTTCAGTATTTTTATTATCTGGCACGATAAGCGTTGCGCTAAATTGTCAGTAAATCCTTATTTTATTTTCATTCTAACAGTCTTGGGCGGTGCGGCAATCTTGTTTTTTCGATGGTATCACGACAATTTTTTTAAATGAAAAGGGATGCTTATTGAGCAACCCTTTTTTATTTGAAGACTCTTTAAATTATTTTGAGGGACAGGTTTTTAAAATTAAGGCAATTAATAATAGAGCGATTGCCAAGAAAATTAAAAAATCTAACGTCGTATATTTATAAAGCTTAAAGGGGAATGAAAGGATGACATACAAAACGGAAATTACAATAAAAATCACCATAATTTCGGATAAAAGCTGGTGGATTTTTTCTTGGCTTTTCATTTCTGCCTCCTTTAAAGAACTATTTTTTTTTCTCTTTTTTTATTGAATAAGTTTTATATTCTTTGTCTAATTTTCTTGCTTGTTCAATTTTAGCCCGCGTCTCGCCGGGCAGCTCCTTGGCGATCCTTTTTAATTTAATTTCATCCACTTTTAAAACGTCCTGCCATAAGCCGGCCGCTTCCAGTATTTCTTTGAGCAGATTCATATCGTATTTGAAACGCTGAACAATTTTGCGCGCCATTGTGCCTTCATCCCCAAAAAGTCGCTCAAATCCTTGCTGGTCCATGAATTTGCCCAAATTCTCTTTTATTTCTGCCAAGCGTTTTTCTTTTTGCGCAGCTTCATCGCTAAGCGATAAATATTCGTTTAAGAGCGCTTTGACATCTTGGTCATTGTAAAAAAGTTTTTCTTCGACGAATTTGTGTTTGAAAAGAGGGCAGTAGCGTTGAAAATCGCACCAATCGCAAAGCGCGCTGGGTCGCGGTTCAAAACCGGCGGAGCTTTGAGCCTGGCTGATATTTTCAATAGTTTTGATAATGCCTTCTTTAGTTGTTTCTAAGTGTTCGGCTTGACGAATACTCGATAATTTTTCGCCGTGTTTTAAATAATATAAACTGACCTTAATCGGCCTACTTTCTTTAATGACGGATGGCCAGCGATTGGCGACCCCCAAATGATAAACTGACAGCTGCAAGTCATTGTCTACCACTGCTTGTGAGGGCATTTTTTTGGTAGTTTTATAATCAATGACTTCAAAAAGGTTATCAGGGGTTTTATCGATGCGGTCAATTTTACCGGTGATTATGTGAACTTCATTGCCACTTCGAATCGGCGCTTCAAATGGCGTTTCCAAAGCCACCACATTGAACTGCGAGGGATAATTTTTGGCGTAATAATCTTTCAGCATTTTAATGCCTTGGCTAAAAGCAACAATAGCCTGTTGCTCGTCTTCATAAATTGAAGGGTCCCAGCTATTGGTAAAAAATTGCAGCAATTCCTCCTCGGTTGGAATTATTAGTCCTGGCTCATGTAAAACTTTAAGAGTTTTATGGATAAGCGTACCAAAAATCGCTTCCTTTGACTTGGCAGCGGGAATTTTATCTATATATTGATATTTGAATTTTAACGGGCACTGTTTAAATGTCTCCAGTGCCGAATAAGAAATTCTCATATAGCGAGTAAATTTTAGCATCAGATAAGTCAGCCGTCAAAATTATTTTGCTTGCTTTTTTAAATAAAATTTGCTATATTAGCGCAAATAGTTATTTTCAAAGTTAGGAGGGATAAAAAATGGCTGAGACAGATAACACACTAGAATCTCATATCAAGAAATTTTTGGAAATTTTATTGCCAAGCGAACGAGAAGAATTAAGGTCCAGGATTGAAGAGTGCAGAAAAATTTATAAAGAAGATGCAAGTAAAGAGTGGTTATGTATCATGTCACTAGGTTATAATGTAGTAGCATATAATTGCCGAAGACAGGCTTTGCTTTTGGATCAACTGGCAGACACTTTTCTGAAAGCAACCAAAGAAAACAAAATAGCCAATAAACCCAATAAGGGTTAATCCAGGGGGGGTACCAAGCAGGGGAGAGGGGGTCAAAAAAGACTGCCCTCTTTTTATTTTTCACAATTTATTTTTTAAAAAAATTTATAATTTTTAATACTTTATATAGAAATAATAACTATAAATATTTATTTTTTCGTTTATTAAGGTTTAAAAGAGGGGCTGTGGATAACTTTTTGACCTTTTTGGCGATATGTCAAGGTCTGGGGGAAGTATATATAGTACGTCGCACAAGATAGCTTTTGCGACCCATACAAGATAAATAAAAGGACCCCGCAAAATGCAGGGCCTCTCGCCTATTCTGATTTTCAAAAATTATATTTGTATTGGCGGTTCTATCTTTATTTGGAATATTTTATTTTTTAAATTTATAATAAATGTTTTTATATTTAATACTGTATTGCCTATATTCTCTTTCATGATATCTACCGCTTTTTTGACGGCCGATGTTACGGCGTTTTCCACGGCCTGGACCTGTTTTTCGATCTGACGCTGAATTTCGCTTTTAGCCGCCTCCTGAGCTGACTCAACAGCCTTACTAGCCCCTTCTTGGAGCTTATTTTGGGCCTGTTCCATTAAGCTTTGAACCGGTTCCTGCAAAGGCGGCCTTTGGACGCTGTTATCAGGCGTGGCTGACCCTAATTGGCTCTCCGGCGCCAAAGCCGCGCCATAAGCGAAATTAGGGGCTTTTAGGCCTATTAAAAGAGTTAAAACTAGTATAAATATAAGGCTTTTGGACATAGATTTAGGTTCATATTTAAAGCCGTTTAATTTTTCTATATTATGTCGCACAATATAGATTCTACAACCAAGTTCGGCTTGGTCGTAGAATCTGACTAGATTGTGCAACGTTTTCTTTAAAAACATCGCACAATCTAGCTAAAATTTCTAACCTTAATTAAATTATACCACAAAATGAATTTTAAGTGATAAAAAAGGGGCCAAGTGGCCCCGAATGGTTCGGATGTTTTATTTCTTTGCCTCTCGCCTTTTTTGGCGTGAGACTTTTTTCTGATGACTTTTTTGGCGAATATTTCTGATGCAGCGGAAAAACCAGCCGTGGTGCGAAAGAACATTGATGAGCATTTTTTCTCTTTGTCTGGGAAATTCCTCTACTGACTCGGGGAAATGGAATCCGTAAGCGATTAATTCTCTGGCCGGATCAATCAGACCGATCTGAAGGGCATCGGCTAAAAAATTAGCCAGTCGTGCCTGTTCCGCACATAAAGTTAATTTGTTAATGACGACCTTGTGCTCCCGAAAAAAATCCAGTGTTGCCCGAAGTGTTTCGGCCGAGGTTTTGCCTCGCCAGAGATTAACCAATATGGGTGAGAAATCTTTGCCCAGCAACGGCATGAGAATTTTTTTATTCGCTTCAGCTTCGGTGAGTTCTGGAAAGTCGGGATTGGTCGCCCCTCCCACAACCACTATCATACTTATCTTTTCTTGTTTGGCGCGTTCCCAACATTTGATTACATATGCCCGATGACTAGGAATTTTGTCCGCAAAAACATCATAGCCGGCAATTATCATGACATCGTACATTTTTCACCTCCCCTATTGATTTAATGCAGACTTACTTAAGTCTTGATTTTATTAATTTAATTTTTAAAGAGTAAATATAAAATAAAATATTATTTTCTCATTGTCAATCTTTTTTTATGCGATATATGATAAAAATAGCCCGAGTATTTTTGATGACTCGGGCCGTAATCGGAAAAAACTTCATCTTCTTCCGCTTGTTGGCTTTGGACCCAAAAAGAACTCGGGCAATCGTTCGCTCAATGTTTCCAACTGCTTAAACTTTTCAAGCAGAAGAAATTTGACCCACTGGTCTAGTCCGTCAAAATCAGACCCCGTTGCCATGCCCGGGCTCAACATGAATGCCATACCCCATCCTTGGCTTTCGTATCCTAATAGCGATGTTTTCAAATGAGGGAAGAGCTCCTCGCTTTGCTTTCCCGATATTATTCCCTCCGAGAAGACCTCTCCTTTGAAAGAGATGGTTCCCAACTTTCCTATCGCACATTCTGTTGGATCAAAATGAGCAACTTGGAGTTGGCAATTAAGAAAATTACAGGTTTTTAGCTCTGGCACCATTTGCTTTATGGCTAAATGAAGCAATAGATTCTGCAGTTCGGGCAGAGTTTCAAGCCCTGCTAAATGCATTTGACATCGGCCGCCAAGACAATATAAATGTGTTTGAGTACCGGCCCGCTCGCCCAGGCCCATATAGGGTGGCCAGCTATTCAATTTTTTTTCCGCGCTAAATTTCAAAACACCGCCGCAGCCAAGCCAGCCATCAACAATAGTTCCCTTGGCGGAGGTGTTATTGTAATGGAGAGTGCCGACATGGACTAAATCTTTAAGAGATACAATATCCCCTGGTAGTTCTTTAAATGTTTTTTCCAATTTCTTTTTGAGGGGCTCCTTTTTCCACCACCAGCCGGTAGTAATTTTAGGCTGGATTAATACTAAACAACCATTTTTTGCTTTCTCGTTTAAATCGCTGAACTTTTCCATCTTTTCCTCCTTCGCCCACGCGTCCGCCGCTTTGGCACGCATCCGGGTCTTGGAATAAGGTTAATATTTGCTGTCACGCAGCCACTTTTAAGTCTGCATCCGACAGCGCTTTTTAAAGTACTTGTTAAAATAGTTTAGACATTTCGTTTAACCTTGTCAATGTTCGAATCTTTGGATTGAAGCTTGAATTATTTGGAATAATAGGATTATAATTAGCAGCGAGGGAAAAGAGAAAATTTATTTTTTCTTTGACCGAGTGAACTAATTATACCTGTGATAAAATAAAGCAATAAAAAAGGTTATTTAATTGTTATTTAAAAACTTTATAGGAGGTGCAAAATGGATTTATCGGAAATGGTTAAAAAATGCGGTGAGGCCGAGGAATTGAAAAAAGAAGCAATGAATTTCCTCAACACTAAAGACTATAAATCAGCGCTTGAAAAAATTAATGAGGCAATCGGGCTGGCACCCAATTATTGCGCACTTTATAATGGCCGCGCATTAATTTTTATAGGGATGCTTGAGTATAAGCGGGCATTAGTCGATTTAAATTGGGTGGTTAAGATAATGCCAAATTCCCCGATTTTTCGCCTGAATCGGGCGATCTGCTATATAGCGTTAAAAGATTTTAAAAAAGCCTTGGCTGATTTGAATAAAATGGTTAAATTGGCACCAAAAGATCCTTTCTGTTTGCTGGTGCGAGCCGATTTCCAATTAACGCTCAATCATTACGATGAGGCGATTGTGGATTGTGCGGCGGCTATCATATTGGATCCGTCTGATCAAGAATCCATCAGAAAGCTTTTGGCGATTAACCGACAAAGAGCAAGAAATATAGCCGCACTGGACTTGAAATTAAGGCGAAGCAGACCAATGGTTTTTTCCTGCAGTAACTCTGACGGAGAAATTGCATCTATGATAGTTTTTCCCGAAAAAGAAACAACTAATTGATGACTCAAAAAAAATCTCAAAGGAGGTCAAATATGGAAAAGAAAAAACCCAGAGTCGGTGATTATGTTATCGGATGCGCCGGTTTTGTCGACAGGACGGGGGTTTTTATTCAAGACAATCACGATGGAAGCGTAATTGTTGAAACCAAAACAGGAATACGAAAGTGTGAGCGTGCAAGCGTTGAGGTAATTGAAGATGAGAAACTTCATCAAGAAGAACTTGAATTTGCTCAGAAAATAAGGCGTCGATTACGCGCCGAGGCAAGGATTGAAGTTTGGAATTATCAGATGGTGACAGCATTAAATGGATTGCGCCAAGAGATCGAATTTCACACGAAGCTTAGTAAGGCGATTAAAGAAATTTGTTCGGAATTCTTCCACCCGGATTTAGTAATTTTGCGACAGACAACAACCACGGCTAAAAATAAGGATTGGGATGAAATAGCCACCGGTTTGATTAAGCCGCCGTTCATTAAATGAACAGTTATTTAGAAATAAAAAAAGGCGCTGACTAAAAAAGTTGGACGCCTTTTTTTTCACATACAAAAGTCTATAAATAGTTAAGCGGGCTAACCGTGCCGCCCAGCGGCAGCGGGCCGTAGGATTTCTGTTCAATCATAAAAGTATTGGTAGCATAAACGGAAAAATGCAAATGCGCACCGGTGGAATAGCCGGTACTGCCGGCATAGCCGATAATCTGGCCGGCCGTAACTTTTTGTCCCACACTCACCGACTGCGCCGAAAGATGGCCGTATAAAGTTGTTAAGCCGTCTTCGTGTTTAATTGTCATCCATTTTCCGTAGGCATATTTACCCAAATTTCCGACACCGGAAATCGTGCCGTCCATCACCGCGCGGATCGGATCGCCGATTTCGGCGTCGATATCGACGCCGTTGTGGAAGCCGCCGTTACCTCTCTCATCGCAAGCCGGATATGATTTTCTGGCAAAAGCGCTTAATATGCAGCCATATGTCTGAGTTAGCGTCTGACTTTGAGCCGGCCAAACAAATAGTCCGTGGCGCGCCGTCGGAATAGAACTTGGATTGATTTGCAGCCTTAATTTTTCTTCAGCTTGATAGATTTCTTTTTCAATTTGGTCTCGTTTTTTTTGTAAGTCAGTGAGCATCGCCTGGTATTGTTTTTCTTGGCTTTTTGTCGTGGTCAACAAATCTTGTTTTTCACCTTTTTGGTCATCCAGGGCAAGACTTTTTCCGTTAAGCTGATTTTTCAAACTTAACAGTTCCGTTTTTTGATTTTCCTGTTCTGTTTTTTGAGTTTCCAAACCCGATTTAAGGTTTTTGATTTCGACCAATGTTGCCTGGACCGAGTTTTGAAGATTGGCTATGTATTGCGTCTGATTTAGAAAGTCAGAGAAACTTTGGTTTTTCATGACAAGCGAGAAAGGATCTTCCTGATCGTATTCATCAATAGTGCGCAAAATCTGGCCCAAATTACCTTTTTGTTTTTCCAGAGCAATGTTTTGCGTTTGAATGTCAGAAGCCAATCCTTCAATTTTTAAATTTGTCTGAGAAATTTTTGTTTGAGTCAGCGTGATTTGTGCTTCCAGCGTCTTGATTTGGGTCTCCATTCTGGCTATTTCTTTTTTTAAGGTTGATTCCTGGCTCTGACTTGTTTTCAAGACTGCTTGATAGTTAGCAATTTGTTTTTCCAGTTCCTGAATTTGTGCTTGTTTTTGATTGATTTCGTTTTGCAAATCGTCCGCCAAAGAAGCCAAACTTACCATTGGATAAAAAATAGTTGATAGCAGATTGGCAATAACGAGAAATCGAATAATTCTCATTTTTGTATCAGGACTTTTATAATAGTTTTATCGCTTTTTCAATCCTTTCCAAGCTTTTGTTTTTACCCAGGATTTGGGCGATTTCAAACGGCGGCGGTGAATTTTTTTGGCCAGAAAGGGCGACGCGGAGCGGCCAAAGCAAGACTCCCCTATCTTTATACAATTTTGCTTGTTCTAATAATTCATTTTTAATGTTTTCTAAATTAAATTTTCCGTCAGGAATTTCAGAAATTATTTTTTTTGAATCGGACAAAGATTTTTTAATTTCTTCGTCAGTCATTTGTTTCCATTTGAGCAGGCCTTTTTCGTAGTCAGGAAGTTCAAAAAAGAACTTGGTATTGTCCCCCATTTCCGCCAGCGTCCCAATTCGCTCTTTTTCCAGCGCCACAATTTTTTTAATATAGTCAAAAGAAATTTTTTCTTTTGACTGACATATCTCAAACTCTTTAACGACGAACGGTCCTTTGAATGCGCCCAGGTCAAAACCGTGATCAAAACGCGGGGTGATGGATCCGTTTTCAATAATGTAAGGAAGACATTCCTGGGTCAGTTTATCTAAGTCTATCTGCCGAATGTAATATTGATTGTACCAATTTAGCTTTTCAACATTAAAAATTGCGCCGGCCTTGTGGACTTTTTTTAAATCAAAATCCTTGAGCAGTTCTTCCATTGAATAAATTTCTTTTTCCGTGCCCGGATTCCAGCCCAGAAACGCCAGATAATTAACCATGGCTTGGGGCAAATAGCCTTTGTGAGTATATTCTTCAAGTGCCACATCGCCCTTGCGTTTGCTCATTTTTGTTTTGTCGGTGTTGAGCAGAAGCGGCAGATGTGCCCATTTGGGCGTTTCCCAGCCGAAATATTCGTAAAGCAAGATATGTTTTGGAGTTGAGGGCAGCCATTCCTCGGTGCGCGTGACGTGAGAAATTTGCATCAAATGGTCGTCAACCACGACGGCCAGATGATATGTTGGGTAGCCGTCTGATTTGAGAATCACCTGATCGTCCAGCTCATCGGATTTATAAACAATTTTGCCGCGCACGATGTCATCAACTTCGATTTTGCGGCCTTCTGGAATTTTCATCCGAATAGTGTAGGGCTCGTTAGTTTTTAGTTTTTTTTGAATTTCATTTTTGTCCAAAGTGCAGCAGCGCCGGTCATATTTGGGCGCTTGTTTGCGCGCGGTTTGTTCCTGGCGCATTTGTTCCAGCGTTTCGTCGCTGCAAAAACAGTAATAGGCAGAACCTTTATTAATTAATTCTTGCGCGTATTTTTTATATAAATCTAATCTTTTTGATTGCACGTACGGCCCGTATGGCCCGCCGATATCCGGTCCTTCGTCATATTGCAAACCGGCCCATTTTAGCCCTTCGTAAATTTTTTCCGCCGCACCCTCAACGTAGCGATTTATATCTGTATCTTCCAGTCGCAACACAAATTGCCCGCTATTTTGTTTAGCAAAAAGATAACTGTATAGCGCCGTGCGCAAACCGCCGATATGGAGAAATCCAGTCGGACTTGGCGCAAAACGAGTGCGGATTGGATTTAGTTTTTTCATTATTTTTTAATATTGAATCTCAATTAGCAACAAATAGGTGAAAACAAAAAAACCAAAGCATA
>Ga0315288_10010419_pt1 | contig 11710 bp, 10 predicted proteins | sample YL17G11_20_MG_FD_203454 | JGI IMG/M metagenome (GOLD analysis project Ga0315288, IMG submission 203454) | Sediment microbial communities from Yellowstone Lake, YNP, Wyoming, USA - YL17G11_20 | ecosystem: Environmental > Aquatic > Freshwater > Lake > Sediment | place: USA: Wyoming | collected... | reverse complement strand
CGCGCCGCCTTCAACCTGCGCTTCTCCAAACCAGCGAAATCCCGTCGGGTGCCAGCGTACAGTTTCATGCCTACGATATGCCATGGTCACACCGGTGAATATAACCTATTACGCGAGACTCAATAAGCGATTTCATCCTCCCGCTGGACACGGGCACGATCTACGTACTCGCCGGTCCCCGTGAGCCGGATATCCACGCCCCTCTCAGTCGCAGAACATACGGAGACTACATAGGCGTCAAGAGGATACCGGGGCTTGTGTATCGGCTGCACGGGGATGAGCGAGACTGCGAGCTGCTCCACTGCAGGAATGCCGACCCCACGATAGTTTACTCTCCCAATAACATCTTCTCGATCGGTTCCGGACGCAACAACAAGCACTCGACGAAGCTGATGGCGGAGATCCAGAGTGGACTGTGTCCGAATTGGTTCGTGGGGGTGCCTGGAGACGAGACCGGCGCGAGTGCCCAACGCGCGGTTCTGGCGAGGTCGGAACGGGGACGAGAGGTGGAGGCCGTGCATGCTCCTTCCGACAGGCTCACGGACGTCGGGTTGATCCTGCGTGGGCCCCATCCTCAAGACAGAAAAGCGGCCAAGCAGGTGGTTGTGCTGGCCGGCCCCAGCTCCCTCGGCACTGCTGGCGCGTGTGAGGCGGCCTCAAGCGCGAAGTTTGCCGCTCAACTGGCGCAGTACCTCAAAGTGCTGCCAGGAAGCAGAGGCGGTATGATCGCTGATCGCTCGCGCCCTCTGTGGGTGAAGGTGAAGGCCCTTGCTGATGAGCGCGATCTGCACCTGAAGAGCGCGGAGCTAATGGATGCGGGTTTCTGTGAGCCGGAATAGGGGCAGCACCACGGAGTACCGTACCGGACAATTAGCCGGTCTTTGCGGGTCGACATTGCTGACACATTCGTGACGCTGAGGAAAAAGTGGCTGTTCCCGCTGTGTGTAGTGCGTCCTTCCGTTTCCTGCGCTCCTCCCTCAATCGGCCCGCCCCGCCCATCGGTGCAGTCTGGCGAAGAACGGCCGCGCCCGCGACACCACGTACCATGTGAACACGATGTATCCGACGAGGAAGGCGAAGGAGGCGCCGAGCGAGCCGAGCCTCGGAATGAGGAGCATCGCCGCGGGGATGACGATGCTGAACCAGAGGATGTTCGCGCGAGCGGACAGCGCGGTTCGGTTGGAGATGACGAAGGTGGACAGTGTGACCCAACTCGTGAAGGTGAGGGGCATGACGAGGCCCATGACGCGCACGGCCGGCACGGCGCCGGCCTGATCGTGGCCGAAGATCAGCGGCACCAGCCACTGCCCGGCAACCGCGAGCGTGATGCCGAAAAAGGACGCCATGCCAATGATGACACCGCGCGTGCGAGAGAACGAGTTCAGCAGCGCCGCACCCTCCTCCGCGGCATAGAGCCTGGCCCAGGTCGGCAGGAAGACGGTCATGATTGCCTGGTAGAGGGTGGCGACCTGGAACAGGAGGGTGAGGGCGATCTCGAACTGGCCCACGGAAACCGGACCGGTTCCCAGGGCCAGGTACGACTTAAGGATGATGTGGGTGCCGATGGAAATCAGCTCGCCAACCCACAGGGGGAGCAGGAAAACCAGCAGCAGGCGCAGGTGCCGGCCGTCCGGCCGCGCCCAGGTGAAGCCGAACGCGCGGCGCGCGAAGGCGGCGGAGGCGAGCGCCGCGGCGGCCCAGCCGGCGCCCAGCCAGAGCAAGAGCCCTGGCAGTCCCCAGTGCGACAGGCCCACAGCACCGGCTGCTCCCGCCGGGAAGACGAGGAGGGCATTCACAAGCGTCGCGGTAGACCATCGCACCGGCTGTTCGCACCCTTGGATGCAGGACAGGAAGAACGAGGCCAGCGGCGAGAGAAAGCAGAGGTAGAGCGCGGCCGCGACGACCGCGCGGGAGAGGTGGGGAACCCCATAGAGATGTGCGACCCAGCCCGCGAGCGCCGCGGCGACCAGCAGCGAAACCGTGCCGCCGGACAGGCGCGTGGCGAGCCCCGCGGCATAGTAGGCCTTCATCTCCGCCGGATTGCTTTGGCGTGACTCGGCGATGAACTTCGGGACGCCCCCCTCCACCGCGAAGCTCGCCAGCAGGCGGAAGATGCCGGCGATAGTGATGACCACGGCGAATTCGCCGAACCGGCGAGACCCGAGAAGCTGACTGAGGACGGCCGTGAGGCCGAAGTTGAGCAAGGTATAGGAGATCAGAACCGCGACTACGGGATACTTGACCCGCGACGCGACGGCGCGGTACGCGGCTGGATCCAGCACCTCCCCGAGCAGGCGCCTGGCCGAGGCGAGCAGCTCTGCTCCTCGGGCGCGGGGCGGGGTCATGCGAATCGGAGGGCGCATATGGGCATGTCGTCCTGAGTCATTCGCTCCCAGGCGCGGCCCTCCTGTCGGCCGCCACCAGTGTGTTTCGTCTGCGGATCCCGCTCCGCCGGCAGGTCGCTCCCCTCCCTCCGCCGAACTCCCCTCCGGGGTAGGGACCAGCCCATGCCACCTCGTTTCGTCGCCGACAGCATGTTGGGTCGTCTCGCCAAGTGGCTCCGCGCCTTCGGCTTCGACGTCTTCTACGATCCGGCCCTGGACGACCACGCCGTCATCGCCCAGGCGAGAAACCGCGGCGCCATCGCGCTCACCCGCGACACCCGCTTCCCCAAGCCCTTCGATGTGCGCGTCATCTTGATTCAGAGCGACCACTTGAACGAGCAGATAGAGCAGGTTGTGCGCGAAGCGCCGCTAGACATGGCCGAAGCCCCCGCCCTCACCCGGTGCACCGTCTGCAACCGAAACCTGATACCCGCCACACGCGATGATGTGTGGGATCGCATTCCGCCCTTCATCTACCTCACCCAAGAGCAATACGCCGTCTGCCCGGGCTGCGGCCGCGTCTACTGGGAGGGCACTCACGCACCTCGCATGCGCAAGCAGTTAGCCCGCTTCTTCCAGCCCCGGAGCCAAGCGTGAAGCAGACCCCAGCCACTCATCGCTTGCGCCGGCTCGCGCTGCTCCTCCTGGCCGCTGTCGTCTGGACGCTCTTCGCCCTGTACCCCAGCCCCGCCGTGCTGGGGCGCAACATCGCCCGCTATCGCCGCCTGCCGCTCGACCCCAAGCTCGAGCGCAAGATGGGCTGGGAGCTGCCGCCCCACCCGGGCAACATCGAGCTCTTCGTTGACAGCCTCTTCGTTCAGACCCCCGACTGGCGCGCCTATCGCGTTCCCTGGTATGTGCCGACCGCCCGCGAGGCCGCCTCCTCCTCCCACGGGGATTGTGAGTCGAAGACCATGGTCTTCGCCAGCATTCTCGAGGGCAAGAAGCTTCCCTACGAGATTCGCGCTTCCTTCAACCACATCTGGGTGGACTACCCCGGCCGTCCCGCTCGCGCCGGCGAGCGGCAGGGGCTCGCCTACCTAGAGGGCAAGTCCGGCCGCTTCCGCTTGCACTGGCCGCGGCACATCGCCTGGCGCGACTTACTCGCCGTGGAGCGCGACCTGCTCTGGACGGCCATGCCGCTCGCCCGCAAAGCCATATGGCTGCTCGGCCTCCTCTGGGTCATCTCGGCGGGCCTTGTGCTGGGCGGCCCCTCCCCAAGCGGAATGCTCACCTCCCAGTGGCGGGCGCGTTTGCTGCCCTGCGCGAGCCGCGCCTGCTGGCTGACTGTGCTAACCTTCTTGATCATCGCTCTCGCGCCCAACCTCAGACCCACAGCCGACCATGCCCGCTGGTCGCTCGCCGACCTGTACGAGGCGCTGGCCCTCTGCCTGCTCCTTGGTGCGTTCCTCGCTTGGCTCAGCGTCGTCCGGCCCCGCCGCGCCCTCACCTTCGACCGCGATCGCCTTATCATGTCCTCGGCTTTCGGTGTCTGGCGCCGGACCTCAGCTTTCGCGGCGGCCGACATGAACCACTTCGAGCTGGTCGCCTCCTCCGGCGGCCTCCGCCCCTGGAAGGTCTCGGCCGCCTTGCGCAGCGGCGAGCGAAAGACGCTGCTCAGATACTCGCGCGAGGTCGCCGCGAGAGCAGCTCTCCGCCGACTGGGAATCGAGTTCTCACGCCCCATCGGCGTGCACTCGGAGGGGCGCGACTACTGGACGGCCGCCGACGAGATCGGCCTCAGCCTCCGCGAGAAAGCCGCCGTGCGTCCGAAGTCGGACCCCCCCGAGGCCCCGCCAGGTCTGCACGTGGCGATCGAGCAATCGGAGGGTCGCTGGGCGCTGGGCTATCCCAAGCGCGAGGCCGTCGCCGTGCGGGCCCTTCTGTCCATCGTCGGCATAGTCATCGCCGCAGCCGCCATCGGCACAGAGTTCGTCGCTTACTTCCCTTACAACCTGGCATCCTGGCTCGTATGGAGCTTCGCCGCGGTGCTGCTGGGCCTTACCGCCTACGGCGCCATCGCCCTTCGCGAGGAGATGCTGGCCTGGCTTGCCGGCTCGCACGTCGAGATCGGCGACGGCGAGCTGAGCTTCCACCGCGCCGACCGCAAAGTCGAATCCGTCCCCCTCGAGGCTATCGAATCGCTCGAGATCGCCCGCCAGGGCGAGGTCCACACCATCGCCGTCGTCGCCCCGGAGCGCGTCCTCCACCTTCGTCTCTACTGCCCCCCCAAACATCTCGAGTGGGTGAGGGAGGCGATTGAGCGGGCTATTGTCGGGAGGACCGGCGCTCCTCAATCTGCGTAATCTGTGGTTCCCCTACCCCACCGCCTGCCTCACCACCATCCTCATCTTCTCCGGCTTCGCCCGCCGCGGGTCAGAGAGGTAAATCTCGTGATGTTTCCCACGTAGCTCATAACCCTGCTCGCGGATGAAGGCGTGGAGCTTCTCCATCGTCGGCCTCTCCTCCGCATATGGCCCAATGTGCATGATCTGCGCGCTCAGCCCTTGGTCGAACCGTTGTCCCTACCGCGGTCGTCTCCTCTCAGGATACTCTGTGTGCCGTCAAGCCCTTGTGGCCCCCACCGCGCGTGTGCTATAATCCCGCTCGTCCAGCTGGAGGTGCAATTAGTTGGCCAATATAAAGTCGTCCAAGAAGGACATCATCAGCTCTCGCAGGCGGCGGCTCCGCAATCTCTCCTGGAAGTCGCGCTGCAAGACCCTCATCCGCAAGGCGCGCACGGCCGTCGCTTCCGGCGACCCCGTCGTCGCAACCCAGCTCTCCCGCGACGCCTCTCGGCAGCTCGACAAGGCCGCCAGCAAAGGCATCATCCATCCCAGACAGGCCGCCCGGCGGAAGTCCCGTCTCGCCCGCGGTCTCGCAAAGGTATCTACAGGCAGCGAGGGATAGCTAACTCTGGTGGCTTGAAGACCCAAGCGCCAAGCTGCTTGTCCGATATCATCACAAGCTGGCGTTGACCCTGTCTGCGGTATGCTGTTAGAATGCCGCAGGTTTTTCTCCAATGTCTGGCGATCCGGCCATTCCCACGATTGGCATCACCCTGTCACCGCGCACCGGCAGCCTTGAACAGCAGCGACGGGCACCGCGCGTTGCCCAGGCCTACCGAAGGCCCCTCGAAGCCCACGGGGCTCGCCTGGTCGAGCTCGCACCGAGCGAGGTCCCGCCGGCTCTCGACGGGCTCGACGGCCTCCTCTTGACCGGGGGAGGAGACATCGCTCCTGACCTGTACGGCCAGGCCGCTCACCCGAGGCTGAGCGAGGTGAACCGGGTCCGCGACGAGTTCGAGGTGTCAATCGTCAAGGCCGCGATCGCGAAGGGGTTGGCCGTGCTGGGAATCTGCCGCGGGGCACAAGTGTTAGGGGTGGCGCTTGGGGGAGAGTTGGTACAGGATATTGCGAGCCAGGTCGAAGACGCGGAATCGCACCAGTCCGCGACGAAGGCCCCCGCCCGACACCGCGTGCGGATTGCAGACGGCAGTCTGCTCGCGCGGATTGCCGAAACGCGATCCATGCTTGTCAACAGCTTCCATCATCAGTCGAACGGCCGCCTCGGCGGTGGAATGCGGCCGGTCGCCTGGTCTGCCGATGGAGTGATTGAGGCGATCGAGCTGCCGGGCGCGGGGTTTGTGATCGGCGTGCAGTGGCATCCCGAGAGAATGTGGCGGCGGGCGCCGCGGCAGACCAGGCTTTTCGCGGCCTTCGTCTCCGCGGCCGCCGCAAAGCACGAGAGAATTGAAGGGTAACCCGCCAGAGGCGGGCAAGCAGGGGGTAGACAATGGGCTTTCGCGTATTGCTTTGTTCCTCCGAGGCCGTGCCGTTCGCCAAGACCGGCGGGCTCGCCGACGTCGCCGGGGCCCTGCCTCCAGTCCTGGTTAAGCTTGGCCATGACGTCAGGCTGGCACTCCCAAAGTATGCCGCCGTCAGCAAGGCCGGCATCGAGTCGAGCCCCGTATGCGCGCCCTTCGAGGTGCCCATCGGCAAGGTTTCTGTCACCGTCACCATCGAGCAGAGCGACGCCCTCCCTGGGGCGCCCACCTACCTCGTTGACTGCCCTGACTACTTCGACCGCGAAGCTCTCTACGGTTACGCCGATGACCCCGAGCGCTTCGCCCTCTTCTGCCGCGCCCTTCTGCAGTTCATTGAAGAGGGCGATTGGGCGCCACAGGTCATCCACGGCAACGACTGGCAAAGCGCCCTCATACCGATCTACCTCAAGACCGTCTATGCCAATAACCCGCGGCTTTCCCGCATCGCCACCCTCCACACCATCCACAACCTCGCCTACCAGGGCGTCTTCGATCCTTCCGTGCTCGAGGCGATCGGGCTCGACGAGTCCCTTTTCACCATGGATGGTGTGGAGTTCTACGGCCAGGTGAACCTCCTCAAGGGAGCCCTCGTTTATGCCGATCTGCTGAATACGGTCAGCAAGAAGTACGCCCACGAGATCCAGACGGAGGAGTTCGGCGAGCGGCTCGAGGGCGTCCTGGCCAAGAGGCGCAGCGACCTCTATGGGATCTTGAACGGCCTCGACTACAACGAATGGAACCCTGCTACCGATCGCTTCCTAGAGGCCGGCTACGATGCCGGCAGTCTCTCGCCCAAAGCCGCCGACAAGGCCGCGCTGCAACGGCACTTCGGGCTCCCGAATCGCCCTGAGACCCCGATGTTTGGGCTCGTTTCCCGCCTCGCCGGACAGAAGGGGTTGGACGTCCTCGCCGAGGTGCTGCCCCATCTGCTGCGCCTCGACGTCCAGTTCGCGCTCCTCGGCACGGGCGAGCAGTTCTACCACGACCTTCTCTCCAGTCTCGCAGCCCACTACCCCGACAAGATGGGACTGGCCCTCACCTTCGACAACGCCCTCGCTCATCGCATCTACGCCGGCTCCGATATGTTCCTCATGCCCTCCCGCTACGAGCCCTGCGGCCTCGGCCAGATGATAAGCATGCGGTACGGCACCCTCCCCATCGTCAGAAACACTGGCGGCCTCGCCGACACCGTGGCCGACTTCGATCCCGAGACCGGTGAAGGCAACGGCTTCGTCTTCGAAGAGCATACAGGCGTCGCCTTCCTCGGGGCGATCGCGCGGGCCATCGTGACCTACAAGACGCCTCACGTCTGGTCCGGTGTCATGCGGAACGCAATGGCCGCCGATTTCACCTGGGAGCGATCGGCCCGGGAGTACGCGCAGCTATATGAGAAGGCCTCTCGCCTGCGGAGCTAGCCACTTGCCCGTCTACCAACCCAATTCCGTCATAGGCAACTCCCGCGTCCTGCTCACCCTCGGGCAGAGCGGTGAGCTGATGACCTTCTTCTACCCGCACATTGACTTCAGCCAGAACCTCCACGAGGGCATGCCCGCGGTCTACTTCCCGGCCGAGCGCAACGGTGAGGGCCTCCTCGTCTGGACCTTCGACTCCTCCTGGCACGCCAGCCAGAGCTACGTCGAGCGAACCAACATCGTCGAGACCCAGCTCGTCCACTCGCCTACCGGCCTCACGCTCCGGATAACCGATGTCGTGCACCCTTCCGAGCCGGTCCTCCTGCGGCGCTTCGCCGCCGTCAACCCCACCGAGAAGCCGCTCCAGGCGCGCCTCTTCCAGTACCTCGACGTGCAGTTGGGCGAGGTCGAGCACAAGAACGCCATCCACTTCCACAGCGACCGCAACGTAGGCGTCGCCTATTGGCGAAACATCTGCTTCGCCATCGGGGGCAGCCCCTTCGACCAGTATGGTTGCGGCCGCGCCGGCCCCGACAGCCACAACTCCGCAAAAGGGCAGATGGAGCGCGGCTCGCTCAACCGGCAGTCGGAGGAGATCGGCGACATTGACCTGGCCGTCGGTTGGGAGCTGAACCTCGGCCCCGGCGAGCGCGCCCTCCGCGACCTGATCATCGCGGCCGACTCCAACGAGCTTGCGGCGGTGGCCAGAGTCGAAGGCCTGCGCGACCTCGGCGGCGATGCCGTCCTCAATTGGGCGCGCAGCCGCTGGGACGGGCACATTCAGGCCGCGCGCCCGGTCCACATCGAGCGCGATCTCGCCGAAGCCTACTACCGCTGCTTGCTCGCCATAGACCTGCTGGCCGATCCCGTCACCGGCTCCATCCTCGCCGCACCCGAGTTTGATCCCTTCTTCGAGCGCTCCGGCGGGTATGGCTACTGCTGGCCCCGCGATGCCGTTGAGGTCGGCCTCGCCATGGAAACGGCCGGCTACCCCGGCTACCTCGCCCGTTTCCTCTCCTGGGCCTGTCGCGCGCAGCGCCCCGAGGGCTACTGGGAACAGCGCTACTGGCTCAGCGGCCAGCGGGGCCCTGCCTGGTGCACCTCCGAGGACTCGCTCCAGATAGACCAGACTGCTTCTGTCCTGTTTGCCATGGGCCGCCACGCCCGCGCCCTGGAGGAGTCGCAGAAGGTCGCTTTCCTGGAGGAGGTCTGGGATTCCGCCCAGCGCGCCGCCGCCTTCCTCGCCAGCTCTATCTCACCCGCGTATGGCCTTCATAACCCCGCCTTCGATCTGTGGGAGACTTTCCGCGGCACCTTCACCTACTCCAACGCCGCCATCTCCGCCGCCCTCCGTGAGGCCGCCTACCTGGGCCGCAGCATCGGCCACGAGACCGTTGCCCAGAAATGGGAGGCGACTGCCTCCGCTCTCAAGACGGCGATCATGTCCCAGCTCTGGCGCGGCGACATCTTCGCCCGCGGCCTCGACCCCAAGGGCAACCTCGACCTGGCCGCCGACGCGTCTCTCGCGGGGTTGATCGTTCCCTTCGAGTTCCTCAGGCTCGATGACCCGGAGGAGCGCGAGCTCGCGATCAAGATGGTGGACAACCTGGCCCGGCGCCTGGGCACGCAAGTCAACGGCGCCGAAGCCATGCTTCGCTTCGAGGGGGACGGCTACGCCGGAGGCGGCCCCGGCGCGCTGACCACACTCTGGTTCGCCCGCGCCTGGCTCCGTCTCGCCCGGGCGCCCGGCGCCTCGGCCCAGACCTCCACCCTCTATCGCGCGCGCGCCGTAGCCTCCATGCGCGCGGTCCTGCGCGCCGGCACTTCCACCGGCCTGCTGCCTGAGATGATGGGCGCCGGCCCCGGCTCCCACTGGGCCGTGCCTCACGCCTGGACCATGGCCGCCTTCGTCCTGGCCTGCCTGCTGCTCGATCGCCTGCCGGCCCCGCAGAACGACATCTGAACGGAAACACGCATCCGATAGGAGATGATGACAATGAGAACTGACCCGCCCGGTTCGGCGAGTGGCGCCTTCACCTTCGTGCTGCACGGTCACCTGCCCTACGTTCTTACACACGGCACCTGGCCCCACGGCTCCGACATGCTCTTCGAATGCGCCGCCGAAAGCTACCTGCCCCTGCTGCAAACCTTCGACCGGCTCGTCGCTGAAGGCATATCACCCAAGGTCACCCTCGGCCTCACCCCGGTTCTCTCGGAGCAGCTCGCCGATCCCGACTTCAAGCAGCAGTTCACCGATTACCTCGAGATGCGCGCCCGCGCCGCGGCGGAGAACAGGGACGAGTTCACGACGAACAAGCAGAAGCATTTCGCCGACCTCGCAGAGAGGTGGCGCAGCCATTTCTGCTCTATACGCGACGACTTCCTCCACCAATACGGCGCCGACCTCCTCGCCGGCTTCCGCCGCCTCCAGGACGGGGGCCACATTGAGATCATCACCTCCGCCGCCACCCACGGATACCTCCCGCTCATCGGCTCAGATGTGAGCATCCAGGCACAGGTCAAGCAAGCCGTCTCCTCTTATCAGCGCCACTTCGGTCGCCCGCCCCGGGGCTTCTGGCTTCCCGAGTGCGGCTACCGCCCGCGCTATCATTGGGCCTCGCCCCTGCCCGATGCCGGCCCCCAGGAGCCGCTCCTGCGAAAGGGCGTGGAGGAGTTCCTCTCCGAGAACGGCATCCAGTACTTCATCGTGGACACGGCCACTCTCCTCGGCGGCGCCGCCGTCGGCGTTTACCTCGAGCGCTTCGCCGGCCTCCAGCGGCTCTGGGAGCAGTTCCGCGCCTCCTACAAGCCCGGCCCCGTGGATGTGCAGAAGTCTCCCTACGAAGCCTACCTCGTCTCCTCCGCCATCGAAGACCAGCCCCCCGTCGCCGTCTTCGGCCGCGACGAGCGCACCGGCATCCAGGTCTGGAGCGGCGAGCAGGGCTACCCGGGCGACGGCTGGTACCTCGACTTTCACAAGAAGCACGTCCCCGGCGGCCACCGCTATTGGCGCGTAACCTCCGCCAAGTCCGACCTCGGTTCCAAGGAGCCCTATGAGCCCCATCGCGCCCAGGAGCGCGTCCCCGAGAACGCCGATCACTTCTCTAATCTCGTGCACGAAATCCTCACGAGCCACCATGCCCAGAGCGGCAAGTACGGCATCCTCTGCGCGCCCTACGACGCCGAGCTCTTTGGCCACTGGTGGTTCGAGGGGCCCGAGTGGCTCTACCGCACCCTCAAGAACATCAACTCCAACCCGGCCGTGGACCTCCTCACCTGCTCCGAGTATCTCGACGCCCATACCCCTGAGGCCGCTGTCGCCTTGCCCGAGAGCTCCTGGGGCCAGGGCGGATTCCACTGGATCTGGCTCAACGAGTGGACCACTTGGATCTGGCAGCGCATCTATAGCGACGAGGCCGAGTTCCCGGCCCTTGCCCGCCAGGCCCTCGAATCGCGAGACGCGAAGCTCGCCCAGATCGTGCAGCAGGCCGGCCGCGAGCTGCTGCTGCTCGAGGCCTCCGACTGGCCCTTCCTCATCTCCACCTGGAGCGCCCGCGACTACGCCGAGCAGCGAGCCGCCTTCCACCACGACGCCTTCGCCCGCCTGACCGCGATGGCGCGCAAGCGCGCCGCAGGGGAGACCCTCTCCCACGAGGAAGAGAAGTTCCTCGCCGACTGCCACCAGCGGGATTCCCTCTTCCCCGACCTCGACCTGAGATGGTGGGCGCGCCTCGAGCGGCCCGCGCAGGGCTAGTCACCGTATCACCGAAACAGAGGGGGGCACGCAAGTTCGGGCGCGACCTCTCTCGCCGCAATCGAGCCATAGGCCGAACTCGTGGCAGAGATATGAGTCCGCGGTAGCAGGATCGCAGCCCATGTCACAACAGGTCAAGTCCGTCAGCGACGTTCTTGTCCGCCAGCTCCGCCGGCGGCTCTGGGTCGAGCGCGTCTTCTGGTTGCTCCTCCTAGCAGGCCTGGGAGCGCTCCACTTCGGCGCTATGCCAAGCAGCCGCCAGGCCGTCCTCATCGCGGCCGACGGACAGCCTGTCACGGTCGTCGCCACCCGCCGCGACGCCCAGCGCCTGCTC
>Ga0315288_10010416_pt1 | contig 11712 bp, 10 predicted proteins | sample YL17G11_20_MG_FD_203454 | JGI IMG/M metagenome (GOLD analysis project Ga0315288, IMG submission 203454) | Sediment microbial communities from Yellowstone Lake, YNP, Wyoming, USA - YL17G11_20 | ecosystem: Environmental > Aquatic > Freshwater > Lake > Sediment | place: USA: Wyoming | collected... | reverse complement strand
TGGCATCCTGAGCCAGGGCCATAAAAACGTCCGGCCTGCGGACCTGGGGGTCGGTAACCGGCTCATCGGATATGATAACCTCGGCCCGCGCCATCCCCCCCCGCTGCTCCGAGCTGTATGCTTGAGTCTGAACGGCCTTCTTGTTGTCGAAGACGGTGGCGGCCGATCCCAGCAGAATCCCGGCCAGGATGACTCCCTGTCCCCCCACTCCGCCGATCAAGATTTCGGTTCGCTTCATGCCTTTTCCCCCGAGACTCTCCTTTTCATCTTATTGAGTTCGTCGAGCATCTCCGGCGCCTCTTTTTCCACCAGCTCCCCGACCACGATCCGCCCCCGCAACTCATCCTTCGAAAGCTTGGCCGCCTCTTTCAAGAGGATGGATTTTTCCTTATACTCCTTCATCATCTGCACCGCGCTGCCCGATCCGGTTTTCCTTCCGTACTGCACCGGACACTGGGTGATGACTTCGATGAAGGAGAAGCCTTTCTTCGGTACCGCCTTCTTGATCGAGGCGGTCAGCTGCCGGGCGTGATGGGTCGTCCACCGGGCCACGAAGGAGGCTCCGGCGGCGATGACCAGCTCGGAAATGTCGAAGGGATTCTCGAAGGTCCCATAGGGGGTGCTGGCGGTCTTCAGCCCCATGGGGGTGGTCGGGGCCGCCTGCCCTCCGGTCATTCCGTAAATCCCGTTGTTGAGGCATATGACCACCATCTCCACGTTCCGCCGGGCGTTGTGGATCAGATGGTTTCCGCCGATGGCCGCCAGGTCCCCGTCCCCGCTGGTGACCATGACCTTCTTCTCCGGCAGGCCCATCTTGATTCCAAGGGCAAAAGCAATGGGGCGGCCGTGGGTGGTGTGGAGGACATCCACGTCGAAAAAGGGGCTGGGAATCCAGGCCGAGCACCCGATCCCGGTGACGAAGATGAAATCGTCCAGGGTCATGCCCAGCTCATCGACCGCCCGCAGGATGGCCTGGGCGGCAATCCCGTTTCCGCAGCCCGGGCAGTTGGTGGTGGAAGTCACATAGGGACGGATGAAACGATGAAGGGGGTGGACGATCTCGCTCATTTCAGGACCTCTCGGATTCGTTCCAGGATGGCCTCCGGGTCCTGGATCTCGCCGATGACCCGGGGGGGTAGGAAAGAAACGTCCGCATGGCAGGCGGCCTCGGCTTTGATGAAGGGATAAAGCTGCCCCAGGTTATTTTCCAGGACGATCACCTTCTTCGCCTTCCGGGCCATCTCTTCGATCTCTTCACCGGGAAACGGCCAGGCAGTAATCAGCCGGAGGGTTCCCACGGGAAGACCCTGCTCCCGCGCCAGATTCGCCGCCATCCTGGCCGCCCGGGACACGGCGCCGTAGGAGACCAAAACCACTTCGGCCCCCTCGTAGTCCCGCTCGACCCTCACGATGTCTTCCTTGTGCTTCAGAATTTTATCGGAGAGTTTCCGGATGAAATTGTCGAGGGCCGTAAGGTCGCTCAGGTTCCGCTTTCCATACTCATCGTGGCACGAGCTGGTCACGTGGGACCGGAATCCCTTGCCGAAGAGGAACATGGGAGCCACATCTTCGTCCAGGAACCCTTTGACCTTCTGGGGGTCCGTCCCGATGTCGGGGACCTTGCGGTTGACAATCTCGATGTTATCGGCCTCGGGGATGACCACCTCTTCCCGCATATGCCCCACCAAGGCGTCGGAAAGGATGAAAACGGGCACGCGGTATTTCTCGGCAAAGTTGAAGGCCAGAACCGTGTGTTCGAACATCTCCTGGGGGGAGGCCGGACACAGGGCGATGATCTCGTAGTCCCCGTGGGAGCCCCGCTTGGGCTGGACCATGTCCGCGGGGACCCCCGCGGTGGGCATCCCCGTGGTAGGCCCTCCGCGCTGGACGTTCACGATCACGCAGGGCGTTTCCACCCCGATGGCGAAGCCGATGTTTTCCAGCATGAGGCTGATCCCCGGGCCCGAGGTGGCGGTCATGACCTTCTTCCCGGTCCAGGAGGCCCCGATGATCGCGGCGATGGAGCTGATTTCGTCTTCCGTCTGGAGAAACATGCCCCCCACCTGGGGAAGTCTCTCGGCCAGGCGGTTGGCGATCTCCGTGGCCGGGGTGATCGGATAGCCCGCGGCGAATTCGCACCCGGCGGCGAGGGCCCCCTCGGCGCAGGCTATGTTTCCCATCATGAAATATTTTCCCGTTTGAACCCGTTTCCCCTTCATTTTTTCGCCCCCTTGGCGGCTTTTTCTTTCTTCACCGCAACGGCCAGGTCCGGACAGTAGATCATGCAGTTCTCGCAGCCCGTGCAGGCCGCCTCATCCTTCATCTCCGGCGGCCGATACCCTTTGGGGTTCAAAGCGGCGGACGGTTGAAAAAGCTTCTTGGGGCAGACGGAGACGCAGATGCCGCACTCTTCCACCCCCTTACAAAGATCGCGGTAGATTCGTACCTTGGCCAACGTGGTTCCTCCCTAGGGCCTCCCCTTTGATTTTCCCGGACTGATCTTCTTTCTCATCATTCCGGGAACCTGTCTCCCTGCATCTCCGCCGCGCCGATCCAATCCCTTCAGCTGGGCCTGATAGCTTCTTTTGGAGAAGGTGATGTGTTTCACCACCAGTTTCTCCAGCCGGGCGCGGTTCCGTTCCTCGATCGCCCGCAAAATCTCCCGGTGCTCCAGGATCGACTGCTCGATCCGCTGGGGCAGAGACCAGGCGTTATATCCCACGATATGCGCCTTGGTGCGCAGAAAGTCGATGATCTCGCAGAGGTACCGATTCCGGCAGGTCTGATAGACGGCCCGATGGAATTCCAGGTCCTTCTCGATCATCTGGGGGCTCTTGCGACGCAGGTGGCCTTCCAATTCCTTGAGGAGAATTTTCAGCTCCTGGATCTCCTCCGGGCGGATGTGCTCCAGGACCAGCCCAGCGGCGGTCTTCTCGATGGCGGTCCGGGCGAAATAGAGCTCTTCGATCTCCTCCACGTTCAGGTCGGCCACCGTGGCCCCCCGGAAGGGGGCCGTCCGGATGAGACCCCGGGCTTCCAGGCGTTGCAGCGCCTCCCGGATGACCGTCCGGCTGACCCCGTACCTGGAGATAAGGTCCATCTCCACCAGCCGCTCCCGGGGCTTGAGCGCCCCGGAAAGGATGGCCGCCTCTATCTCCTGCACGACTCGGGTGGATTGAACCGCGGGAATCAAGGGGATCGGGGTTCCTGTTCCTGTTTTTTAAAATACAATTATGTATACAATTTTCGGCGACGCGTGTCAAACAATTTTTCTGCCTCCTTTTCATCCGCTCTCCGTTTTTCTTGACATCCCCAGTCCTTCTATTATACCTTTCGGTTATTCAAGCCCTGCCGGTTGTGGAGTCGGGGTTGTTGATGTTTTCGCTCGGTGATTCAAACCAACATCCTTTGCCCTCATTTCCGTGAAACCATCGAAGTTCCAGAAAAAACGATTTAGGGAAGAGCTCCGGCTACAGATCAAAATCTTTCCAGGAAAGGAGAAAAGGCATGGAGAGTAAAAAATTTCGCCAATGGACCGGGTTGTTTTTTTTATTGGCTCTCTTCCTGGCGATCGGTTATGCCCAGGCCCAGGATTATCCCGCCAAGCCCATTGAAGTGATCGTCGGGTACCCTCCCGGGGGGGGAACGGATATGATCGCTCGGGCCGTGGCCGACGTGGCCCACAAATATGTGGGGCAGCCCCTGGCGGTCATCAACAAAGCGGGGGCCACCGGGACGATTGCCGCGCAGTCCGTCGCCTCGGCCAAGCCGGACGGGTACATGCTGCTCGTGGCCGGGGGGAGTGAAACCATCTCCGTGCCCCACTTCAAGAAATTGCCCTACGACGCCATTAACGATTTCGTCCCCGTCATTCGTCTCATGATCGAGCGCGTCGGTTTTTACGTGAAAAGCGACAGCCCCTGGAAGACCATGCCGGAGTTCGTGGCTGACGTCAAACAGAATCCCGAGAAGTACACCTACGCCACTTCGGGGATCGGCGGCTTGCATCACTCCACTGTACTGGTGACGGAAAAGCGGACGGGGATGCGCCTGCGCCACGTCCCCCACAAGGGAGGAGCGGAAACACTTGCCGCTCTGGCTGGAGGCCATGTGAATGTGGCCATGGCCTCACCCAACGAAGCCTATGCCCTGGTCCAGGGGGGAAGGATTCGCCCTCTGGCCCATTCCTCGCTGGCCCGTTCTCCGGTGGAGCCGAATACTCCCACCCTGCGGGAGCTGGGTTACGACGTCTATATCGAAAACCAGAAGGGCTTTGTGTTTCCCAAAAATACCCCGAAACCGATCGTCCAGAAACTCCACGACAGCCTCAAAAAGGTTTTCGACGACCCGCAGTTTAAGTCCAGCGCCCAGAAGCTTCAGGTGGAGCTGGCCTACCTCAACGGTGAGGATTTCCACAAGAGCATGAAAGCCATGTACGAGCAGGTGGGAGCTTCCCTGAAAAAGTAGCCTTAGGAGGAGGGACGATGAGCCGGGTGGACAGAGCGGTCGGCATCGCCGCCCTTCTCGGGGGGATCCTGCTGGCGATCGCGGGGTGGCGGCTAGGCCCGGGGACTTCCAAACTTCCGGGACCGGGTTTCTTTCCCCTGCTCATCGCCTGCACCATGGGCGGACTGGGGGTCTGGCTCCTCCTTCGTCCGGGATCCGAGGAAAAATCTGTTTCCCCCGAGTCGTCCCGATGGAGCGCCTTGGCCATCGCTCTGGTTTCCATCTTCGGTTACACGATGGTCCTCAACGAGCTGGGCTACCTCGTTTCCACCTTCGCGCTTCTCATCGCCCAACTTCGCTGGGTGGAAAAGCAGAGCTGGTCAACCTCTCTCTGGACGGCGGCGATCGCCTCGGCGGTCTCCCTGGTGGTGTTCCGGGTGCTTTTAAAAGTGCCTCTTCCGGCGGGATTCTTCCCTTTGCCCAAGGGATGGTGAAAGGCGACGGATGGAAATCCTCGGCTCTCTATGGACGGGGTTGGCCACCACGCTGGCCCCGGGAAATTTCCTGATCGTATTCCTGGGAGTGGTAATCGGGACCGTGATCGGCGTTCTGCCCGGGCTCGGCCCCACGGCCTCCATCGCCCTGCTCCTCCCGGCAACGGTGGGAATGGACATGATTCCTTCGCTGATTTTCCTGGCGGGAATTTATTACGGGGCCATGTACGGCGGGTCAACCACCTCCATCCTGGTGAATATCCCGGGGGAAGCCGCCTCGGTGATCACCTGCATCGACGGCTACCAGATGGCGCGCCAGGGCCGGGCCGGGGCCGCCCTGGGCATCGCGGCCTTCGGATCCTTCATCGGGGGGACGCTGGGAGTGGTGGCCGTCATGCTCATCTCGCCTTTCCTCGCGGAAGCGGCTCTCAAGTTCGGCGCACCGGAGATGTTCGCCCTTCTCTTCTTCGCCTTTACCTGCATCGGCACCCTGGTGGGCAAATCGGCCGCCCGGGGACTTCTCATGGCCGCCTTGGGACTGCTCCTGGGTGTCGTGGGAACGGACGACATCCACGGGGTGGACCGTTTCACCTTCGGAACCCTCTACCTGCGCGATGGCATCGGCCTGGTGCCGCTGGCCATGGGCCTCTTCGGTCTGGGGGAGATTTTTTACAACATTGAGCAGCGGGAGAAGACCGGCTCGGTCTTGGCGGTCCCCAAGAACCTTCTTCCCACCCGGAAGGATTGGAAGGAATCCTTCTGGCCGATCCTCCGCGGCAGCGGCCTGGGCTTCGGCATCGGGGTGCTGCCGGGCGGAATGCCGGCCGTGGCTTCCCTCATGAGCTATGCCGTCGAGAAACGGGTTTCCAAGCACCCGGAGCGATTCGGTACGGGGGCCATCGAAGGGGTGGCGGGTCCGGAAACGGCCAACAATGCCGCTACGGCGGGCGGCTTCGTTCCTTTGCTGACCCTGGGCATCCCCACCAATTCGGTCCTGGCGCTCCTGCTGGCCGCCCTGATGCTCCATGGCGTGACTCCCGGCCCGCTGCTCCTTCTCAAGTGGCCCCATGTTTTCTGGGGGGTCATCGCCAGCATGTACATCGGAAACATCATGCTCCTGATCCTGAATTTGCCGTTGATCGGAATCTTCGTCCAGCTGTTGCGCATTCCTTATGCGATCCTGTCTCCCCTCATCATCATGTTTGTCCTGCTGGGGGCGTATGCTTTGAACAACAGTATCGCCGATGTCTTTATGACCCTCTTCTTTGGAGTTTTGGGTTATCTCCTGAGGCGGTTCGCTTTTGAACCCGCCCCTCTCGTCTTGGCTTTTGTTCTGGGGCCGATGATGGAAGTCAACCTCAGCAAGGCCCTGATCATGTTCGGTACGGGAAACCCGCTTTATTTCTTTACCCGTCCGATTTCCGGAGTGCTGTTATCCCTGGCCCTGGCGGTACTGTGCTTCCCCCTCCTGTGCCGGTTGGGAAAAAGAGTTTTTCGCCCCGCCTGAAGAATCCTGAAGAGCCCCGGGCGGCATCCGCACCCCCAAGGATTGGATGACTGCCCGGCCCCATTGCGGGTGGGGGCTCGGGGATGGAAAATGGAAAGAAGCCGCTCCTCCCCAACTCAAAAAACCAATCTAACTTCGGTAGGTTATAGAACCTAACCGGGAAATAAAACTTGACTTCCCCGGCCAAAAAATTTATTCTGGTACATTAGGAGGTGTAAAGGGCTTGGCTCCCGAAAAAGAAAGCCGCCTGGCTCTTTAGGGCTGAGGTGGCATTTTTTTGCGGGCGGCGGGATTCATGCCCCGGCAAATCCCCAAGCAAACAAACTTTTACCGGGCTTTCCGCTCCTCCCCTCTGGGAAGGACAAATCAAAAATGAAAGGAATACGAAATGAATAAGAACCTCTATATTGGGAACTTGCCGGCCAAAGTGACCGAAGAGGACCTGAAGGCGAACTTTTCCGAAGTGGGAAAAGTCGTAACCGTTAACGTCATCAAGGATAAATTTACGGGACTTTCCAGGGGATTCGGATTCGTGGAAATGGAGACCGACGAAGCGGCGAAAGAGGCCATTCAGCGGTTCAACGGCGGACAGCTCCTGGGAAACACCATCACGGTCAATGAAGCCCGTCCCAAGAGGGATTCCGAAGGCGGAGGACCCCGGCGGGAAGGCGGCGGGGGCGGCTTCAGAAGCGGCCGGGGCGGCGGAGGCGGAGGCCGCCGGTATTAATTCAATTGCGGAATTCGGAATGCGGATTGCGGAATGCCGATCGCGATCCAGAGATGCTAGCAAAATTGGGTGAAGGGTAAGATGAAAATTTTTGAACGCCTTTTCAATAATCAAAAACAAGCCGACAAGAAGGAAAGCTTAGGCCGCAACGACGTCTGCTGGTGCGGCAGTGGGAAGAAATACAAGCGTTGTCACTTGGATTCCGACGCCCATAAGCAACGCATGAGAAACGGGTTGGGCGGGAAAAAACCAAAGTAGGGCGCAGAGAAACACGGTTTCATTCCGTCAAAGCATGGCCCCCAGGCGATTTATTGGTATCCTCTTTTGACTTCTGACTTCGGCCGAACTTGGGGGCTGTGCTTTTTTATTTCCCCGCCGGGCGAAAAAGCCGCCGTCCTCGTGGCAACCGGGGAAGGGATGAAATTCCTGCCGGGAAATCCTGGGGTCATCATCTTCGATGTGCGCAAGAACCCGGTGGGTCTTTTCGTTTTTTCCACCCCGGGCAGTACAGTAAACCGGTGGATTTCCCCCTCCCCATCAATTCCCGCTACGCCCAGGAACCCCCTCCCGGGGGAGTCTTCCAGGAAAACAACCTGGGCCCCATCATGATCCAGCTCCGCACGGTGGGAGACGATGACCGCCCGGGCCTCTTCGACCGGTGGCGAAGGTAGGAATGAAAAGGCGACCCAGAAGGTTGCCCTTTCCTGTCAAGCTCTATCCAGCCAAGGTTCTACCCATCAATTCTACCACTCCATGGAGGGCATCGTAGACTTTGTTCCGTTCGCGCATCAAACGGGTCATGAGGAGCTTCCGCTCGGCGCTTCCCGCAGGATAATTTATATAATCCCGGACCGCTTCCAGGACCGGAATCGGTTTGCTTAAGGCCGAAAGCCCGTACGTGTCCTGCCCGTACTTCCCCCTGATCGTACTCACCACCGGGGTGAGAATTCGGCTGATCTGCATCAGGCACTCGTTGACCTTCAGGATGGTTTTCATCTTCTTCGCCGGCTTCTCCCTGGCCAGCTTGTCGGTAAGCTGTCGGAGCTTAAGGGCTCTCTGCCGGTAGGCCCTGGCCCACTTGATCTCCCGGCCCAGGTCAAACTCCTCCCCGGCCAGCTTCTGGACTTCCTGCAGCCGGCTGATGATTTCATCGGCGGAAAAGACGTATTCGAAGGGGAGAAGCACGCTGTCGGCCAGATTCACCGCATAAGCCATTATCATCTTCGCGTCGGTCACCAGGTTCACCGGGTCCATTTTATCCCATGTATCCTTGGCGCTGTGATACCACCAGCCTAAAGCCGCACCATGCCATTCTTTCTTCCTTTCCGGCGTGGGATGATGCCGGCCGTAGATGCTGGGGACCCCAACCCCGAAAAAGGACTGGTCTCCGGTCCGGGCCAACCGCAAATACTCGGTGGTCTTCTCCCCCAGCATCTCCTTCACCATGCGTTGATGGAAGCGGTAGACTTGAGGAGAGGTTGCCGCGGCGTATACCCCCGCATCCTTCAGGCCGGGCGAGTCCACATTGATGTAAATCATTCCGTTCTGGGAGAGTTCTTCCCAGAACTGGTCCACAAACCACGAGGATCCTTCCATGATGCCCGTCTCATGGCCGGGCCAAAAGGCGACCCAAATATGGTGATGGAATTTCTTTCGATTTTTCCAGAGGATACGGGTTAGCTCGAGCTTCACTGCGGTTCCGGTGGCATTGCAGGTCACGCCCCCTCCCCAGGCATCGTAGTGCCCTCCCACCAGGACGAATTTTTTTGAAGCCCCGCCTCCCGGGATGATGATATGGGGAAGAAGGATGGTTCCCCACTTCCGAACCGCGTTGGCCCTTAGACGAACCCGCACGGTTCCTTTCCGGCAAAGACCGAGCAACTTCTCCCCTTCCGCCCGGGTAATCCCTACAGCCGGAATAGTGGGCATCCTGTGGAAGTCCTCGTCCGTGGGATTTCCCCAGATGGCCTTCACCGTGCCCAGAGGGAGACTGTCATGCTCGGGCAATCCCCAGTTCATTTGAATCTGCGCCAGGGCCCCCTTCAGGGTGGCGATCCTTACCTTTTCCGGGCGGGGAGGAGCCTGGGAAAATTCGACAAAAACTATTTTCTCCCGCACATCCAGGCCTTCGTAGTCGCCGAAGGCCCCTTGGCCGGCAAACACCACTTCCCCCTCGATCCCATCCATGGGGGTTGATTGGATCTGGGCCAGGGTGCTGCAGGGGATGCTCCTCGATTCGGGAGAAAGCAATTCGAGCTTGCTCTCTTGGGGAAAGCTAACATAGGCATCGATCTCATGGACGGTAACGGGAATTTTGTCCTTTTCCAAGACTTCCTTGAAATAGGCGACGATCTTTCGTTCCTCTTCGCTGCCAGAAAGCCGCTGGGGGGCAATCTCGGTGATCCTGCGGACATGCTCCAAAAGGCGCTCCCGGTCGATGGCATCATAATATTCCTGGTACATTTTTCTCCTCCTTTTTGGGAGAGGGTTTATTTCCTAAGATCCCTTGCTGGTTTGGGTAAGGGAAGTATATTGCAGGGGGAAAGGCGAATCAAGCAAAATTCTTGACTTAAGCTCCGAAACTATATAATAGTAGGCTAATCCACTACTCCATTCGAGGTTATTCTCAACGAAACATGTAGGGACGGATTTCAAAACCGCCCTTGCTTTTTCTCTCCCGATCAATCCGGCAGGAGGTTTCCCGTGCAGATGGAGAAGAATATGCTTCTCGATTTTCTCGAAGGATATAAAAAACGAATGGCCGAGATCGCCGCGGCGATCTGGGGATTCGCCGAGCTGGGGCTGGAGGAGACCCGGTCTTCGGCCTTATTGGCGGAAGAATTGGAGAGACAGGGTTTCTCCGTAAAAAAGGGAGTGTCCGGGATGCCCACGGCTTTTATGGCCTCTTGGGGAGAGGGGAGGCCAGTCATCGGGATTCTTGCGGAATACGATGCCCTGCCTGGCCTCTCCAACCATCCCGTGCCGTATAAGAGTCCAATTCACGAAGGGGCTCCGGGTCACGGCTGCGGGCATAACCTCTTCGGCACGGCAAGCATGGCCGCCGCCGTGGCCGTGAAACAGACGATGGAAAAATGGAAAATCCCCGGCACGGTCAAATGTTTCGGCACCCCGGCCGAGGAGGTCTGCATTGGAAAGCCCTACATGGCCCGGGATGGCTTTTTTGATGACGTCGACACCTTTCTCGATTGGCATCCGGACTTCCAGACCACTGCTTATTACCGCACCTGTAACGCCTACGCCAGCGTCAAGTATACTTTCCGCGGGGCCAGCGCTCACGGCAACAAGCCTTGGCTGGGGCGGAGCGCACTTGAGGGGGCAGAGCTAATGGGAGCCGCCGTCAACTTTCTCCGGGGTCACATGGACCCGGGACAACCTCCCGAGGGAGCGTCCACCATTAACTATACCTACACACAATGCGGCCAATACCCGAATGTGATCCCGGATGCAGCCGAGGCCTGGTACATCTACCGAATTCCGAATCGCCAGGACCTGGAAGCTCTCCACCAGAGGATTCTCAAATGCGCCCAGGGTGCCGCCATGGCCACCGAGACCCAAGTGGAAGCAAAGGTTTTGACCGGCACCCATGAGCTTATCCCCAATGAAAAAATGGCCCGGTTTCTGTACCGGAATCTTGAACAGGTCGGCCCGCCTTCCTTTGACACGGGGGAGGACAAGTTCGCCAAAGAACTTCAAAGAACTTATCAGGTCCAACCCCTGGGTTTGTCTTCCAAGATCGTTCCCCCCACCGGTGGATGGAAAGGGGTGACCGACAGTTCCGAGCCCAGCTGGTTTGCTCCCTACGGAGTCATCCGCGTGGCCTGCCGGCCCATCGGCATTCCCGGGCACAGCTGGGGAGCCAACGCCTGCCACGGAATGACCATCGGGTTTAAAGGAATGGTCACGGCGGCCAAGGTTCTCGGACTCGGCGCCTTTGACCTCTTGACTTCCCCGAGTATCCTGGAAGAAGCAAGGAGCGAGTTCAGGGAAAGAATGAAGGAAAGAACCTACACCTCACTGATTCCCCTGGGCCAGAAGCCCCCATTGCCGGTTCATTGAATTAAAAACTGGGAAATCTACTGGCGAGATTCCGTGGACTCCGAACAGATGTTTGTTGGGGTGCGGCGCTTTTCCATCTTTCTTCCAAATTTTCCTCGTCTCAAGGCCAAAGGGATCGACAGTGAGGGGATTCGATCATTTACAAGAATTTATTTTTTGGCTAAACTTTGGCCAATTACTTCTGGAGCGATAGAGATGAAGCACGAGTACACGAAAGTGCAATTTCGTAGTCGGAGGGCGTTGGTGGGGGAAGGGAAGGTCTGTTCGGGGTGCCAGACCTGTGCAGTGATCTGTTCTTTGATCCACGAGGGGGAGGTGGACCTGATGCGGGCGAGGCTGTCCATCAAGTCCAACTCTTTTGCCGGGTCTTTCCTTCCTCAGGTCTGCCATCAGTGTGCGGATGCGCCCTGCTATTATGCCTGTCGGGAAGGGGCCATGGAGATCGAGGCGAAGAACGGGAC
>Ga0315288_10010415_pt1 | contig 11712 bp, 8 predicted proteins | sample YL17G11_20_MG_FD_203454 | JGI IMG/M metagenome (GOLD analysis project Ga0315288, IMG submission 203454) | Sediment microbial communities from Yellowstone Lake, YNP, Wyoming, USA - YL17G11_20 | ecosystem: Environmental > Aquatic > Freshwater > Lake > Sediment | place: USA: Wyoming | collected... | reverse complement strand
ACTGACACTCCCCAAGCACCTCAAAATGCACGAGGTGTAGTGGAAAAAACGGGGCAATAATCGCCTCTGCGCCCCCTCACTGCCGCTACACCGTTACAACTGCGGAACTTGGGCTAGCGGCGCCGCTATCGGCTGGTCTCCACTTCTCGGTCCTTCGCCATCAACGGCTGTCGGTGTGTCCCGCTCAGTCGGACGCGGAAGTCTCCAGAACAACACTCTCCAATTCGATTGCGTGCGCTCCCTCGGTCTGCTCCTTGAACAGAGGCGGGCCGAATGCGAACTGCATGGCAGCAATCGTATCTGCACGCATGCCTGCAGTCGTGCCAGCGGCAGTCTGGGGCACCTCTTGCCAGTGGGGTCCGAACCGCGGGAATCCCCAGGGCACGAGAATGGTGTTGACGGGTCGCAGGTCCGGCAGTCGGATGCGGATGTCTTGCCAGTCGGCGGTGAGAGAGACGGTCTCGCCCCAGGCAACCCCGCAGTCATCCGCAAGCGCGAACTCAAACCGCTTTGTGCCGGCCTCTCCTGCCCGTACCCTGAGCTGTAGCGTATCGAACCTTGAGAGATCCCTACCTGGTGCGGACCGACGGGCCTCCCATACGTGGCGGCACGCTACTCCCGCCACCATCCAAGCGTTGAAGCTTGGCACTCCGATGCGGAGCGCCGACTCCCCCGGTTGCGAGCCGACCACCAGGCGCGGCTTGTAGACCCAGGGGTCACCATATTGCAGCCTCCTGCTATCCCTCTCTGCATCGAAGAGGACAATGGGATCCGTGCTCTCAGCTAAATGTTGCACACCGCTCCAAACAGTGCGACCATGGCTAAGGCGGCACCTTTCGCCATTCAAGCACCCTCTGACCCGGTACGATCCTCTCTGAGCCTCAGTCGCCAGTCGTTCCGCCGTCGCCCAACCGCGACAGACGGTGCTACCAGGTGTACTGCGCAGTAGCCAGCAGGCTGAAATAGAACGCTTCGGGCGGGAAGTTGTACCATGCCGTCGCGACGATGCCGTCAGCCCCAGCTTCGACACAGCGCTCCGCGAAGGTCTTGATGTTGTGGGCGTAGCGCGGGAAGTCGGGGAGATCAAGCCACTCGGAAGTATTACTCGCTCCCGCTGGCGCGCCGATCACGTGCCGGCCCGCAGCTCGGTACCATTCCAGATATGGGAACGCGGGGACGAATCTCGGGAGCTGGTTGCCCAAGTAAGCCCCATACACCCGCATGAACTCCGGGCCGAGTCTTTCCTCCAGGTTGACCGGCTCCGCGAAGGTCGCGAGCGTTTTCGAGGTCACCTCGGGCAGCTCGCCCGCCCACTCGTCCAGCCAACGCCCGTCATACACGATGACCCCTTTCCCTCCAGTTGGGTTGTAGCGAGCGACCAGGAACGGGCTCGGCGACTGCGTGGTCCAGTAGTCCCAGTACATGATCCACGCACTCTCGTGGAGGGACTCCAGAATCCGGGGGTCTGCACAGAGGATATCGTCCCACAGGATCGGCGTAATCCCGCGCTCGCTCAGCCACGCGCAGACCCTGTTGATATGCTTGAGATAGAGCGCTCCGGTGCCATTCCTCGCCGCGTACTCGCGACAGCGCGGACAGACCCCAAGGCGGCGCGTCTCGTCCGCTCCAATATGCATGAACCGGGTGTTGGGGAAGAATTCCAGGACCTCCTCCGCCAGCTCTGTGAAGATCCGGAATGAGTCCTCGTTGCTGGGACACATCTGGTCCCGGTACTGGTCTTCCTCGCGCACGTGCGCGTACTCCTCATGTTCCAGAAGATATCGGAGGTGGCCCAGTGATTGCACAAGGGGAATGGGCACCACGCCGAGGGACTGAGCGTGCTCTAGCACGTGCGCAAGCTCCTGCCGAGTAAGGGCGGAGGGGGAGCGGATCACGGCATGCTTCTGGAAGGGGAAACGGTCGCCGAACTCTATGAGGACCGTGTTGAGCTTGAGCCTGGACGCTGAGGTGATGAGGGCGAGCGCGTCTTCGGCGCGGATCTGATGGACGGATTCAAGCATGAGGTGAAAGCCGCGCAGCGACAGCCGAGGATGGTCCCGTATCGTCCCGACCGGGAGAACCGGCCCGTTGCGGAGCTGCTGGAGGCTGGACAGGCCGTGCAGGAAGCCCTGGTTGGAGGATGCGGTTACTCTGATACCATCGGCTGCCGTCTCGAGACGGTACTCCTCCCTTGCCAGATCCGAATCGCGTAGAAGAGTCAGGTTCTTCTCGCGTTCGCATCGCGACAGACTCAGGGCACTCGCATAGCGCGCGTCGAGGCCGCTCAGGCCCGACTGGTCAAGAATCCCCCAAGTGCCGTCGACGATAATCGAGTCTGGCTCCCACGCCGTCTTCCCCGCGAAATGCGCCTCTTTGAGAGTAGGGATGACGTAAGCGCGCCGGTATGTGCCGAATCCCATACTTGTTTCCTTTGCTTGGATCGCGTCAAAGCCACAGCCGGCAGAGCAGGGGACCAGCAGGTCTGCCGTCGCAATGCCGAGCGCCGCTGCCAGCTTCAAGAAGTCCCGTCGCGTCAGGTCGCCGCTCATGCCAATGCTCTTCGCGCAGGATCGCCCACGTTGCCTCAGACCTCGCGCTCTCTGCACGTGATGCCGTGCTGGCCGCCTCGACCTCGCCAGCACCGCGGCGTCGACGGCCTCGTGCTACGGGACGCCAGGGTGGACCACACGGGGCCCCGTTTAAGCCGGCTGTCGGTGGCTAGCGGTTCGCATGGAGCCCGGCCCCGGAGTCCATCATCGCGACCAGTGCCCGAGCGTGGCAGCGGGACCACGCAAGCGCTCGAGGAGTCCTCTCCGTCGGCCGTCGTGATGGCGCGCCACATCCTGTCACCCCACGATTGCCTCACCTCCCTTCCGGATCGCTAGTGGATCTGCCTGCCACCATTGTCTTCCGCCAACCGGGATAGCGGCTGTACCGAAATCCTGAGAAGCTGTAGAATAGTGGCACAACGTTCGCTGTAGCAGGGAAAGCGACTGGCATGGATGAGGGTTTTGAGTCGCCAGTGTACGAGCACACTCCCAGCAAAGGACGCGCTCTTTGGCTGGACGGGGCTTGGTCGTGGCCACGCGCGAAAGATCTCGCTGTAGTGTTCCACCCGGCATACGAAGTCGGCATAATCATGGCAGGTGAGGAGTGGATCTTCTTTGAGGGAGAACGAGAGTTTGTCTGCCGGCCAGGTGATGTATGGCTGTGCCGAGCATGGGAGCTGATGGGATGGCAGGTTTCCGACTGCGGTGTTCGCACTGTTGTCCCGCACTTCCTGCCGGGTTTCCTGGGTGATGCTGACATCGGCATCGGACCATGGCATTCGGTCTTTGAGGTGCCACCGAGTCTGAGACCCCGTGTCCATGACACCCGGATGCGGGAGCACTTTCGCGCTATTGGGGAGCACATGTCGACCGAGTCACTTGAGAAGCGTGCCTCATGGGAGCACCTCGTCCGTCTCGACATCATCCACCTCCTGACTGAGCTGGCACGCGATTGGGAGCCGCCAGACGCCACAGATGAGAGCGCCTCCAAGAGGATGGACCGCCTAGTGCCGGACCTACCAGATCGACTCATGCCAGCGCTTGTGCTAGCGCGAGCTGTCGAAGATCACAAAGTCAGTATTGCGCAGGCGGCCGAGGCGTGCGGGCTGAGCAAGTCGCGCTTCCAGGCAGAGTTCCACCAAGCCGCTGGCATGACGTTCGGGAGGTACTGTCTGCGCACCCGGCTGAGAATGGCGGCCCATCTCCTGGCGGCGAGTTCCCTCTCGGTCAAGGAAGTGGCTGTCAAGAGCGGGTTCTGGGACGACAGCCACTTCCACAGGCACTTCCACAGAGAGTACAATCAAAGCCCCACCGAGTACCGGCGTGCACAGCACCGATAGTGCCCAAGTCAAAGGGGGTAGCGCGCCATTCACCACAGGGGAGACAGGCTTACCAGGACGCGGTGGCTTCGAAGAGAGGTGTACCCGGGCACCGTGCGCTGCTGTGCGCAATGCCGCGAGCCCCAGCCGCACTCTGGCGGCTCGCCCCGTCCGATTGCCTGACCTCAGCGGCCCTGGAGCGGTGGAGGAAGACGACCCCGCATCGAACCCCCGACCTCATCCACATCTGGTGAGTGTTCGATCCTGCCCTGAAAATGGCCCCCGGGGAGCGCAGACGTCTCGCCTGCATCAGCTGTTTTCATCCTCTCTGGGTGGTTCCGCCGAGCCATGAATGGCTGAGTGGAGTCTCCTCCACCGAACTGACCTGCCTGAACTACGCTCCAAAGTGGACGCGCTATCTGGCGCGGGAAAGGCGACGGCCTCTCTGCCGTCGCCTGGCCTGCTGATGCCGGGTCCCAGAGTCGAACTGGGGACGCCGGAATTCTCAGTCCCGCGCTTGCGCGGCTACAGAACCACTTCGCCCGCCTCGATCAAGAAGGCGACATAGTCATCGCCTGACATCGGGCAGTTGAGGAGGTCCTGGAACTTCCGTCTCTCGCCCTGCAGGCGAAGCTGCTTCTGGACCGCCCCTAGCAGAGCATCATCGTACTCCTTGTTGCCGTGACTGATCCTCGTGCGGACGGATGTCTTCTTGTCGCCCAGGTACAGGATGAGACGCCTGTGATCGTTCATGTAGGGCTTGAAGCCCTTTGCCAGAAGAGCGCGCTCGATCTCGCGGCCCTTCCTACCGGGCATCTTTGACCTCCGAGACCAGCGCGCGAAGCCTGCTCTTGAGCATGATGGCATCCTGGGTCAACTGGTCATCCGGGGCCGAAGCATACATGTCCCACAGTGAGGCAAACTCCTCCGCGAACTCCTGGAGCGCACCCTCGCGGCTCTCTCCGGTGGCGTATATGTGGAGCGGCTCGTAGATCACGGTCCACGCATTCCCCTCTACCGTTACGGCGCAAGCGAGCTCATGCTGCAGCACGAATCGGCGTTCTCCCCAGCCAACCTGGGCAGGACGGTAGGGGTGACTATCCACGAAGTCCCAGTCGATGATCTCCTGGATAGCGGGCTTTCCTGCCTCATCGAAGCGGGCGAGGCATCTGGCGTGGATGAGTGCGAGTTGGATCTCGCGGGACGGCTTGGCTGAGACAGGCGCGGGCCCTGCGAGTTGACTCAGAAGCTCCCTGCCAGGCCGGACGAGACCCGCGATCGGTGGCGTATCGCCAATCGCCAGCTCAACCGCGTAATCATCTCCCTTTGCGTGCAGTACGTTTGCCACTGTCCGCAGCACTATGCGCCGCAGGGATGGATCGGGCAGAACGCTCTCCAGAACGCCGGCATCCTGCGCCTCAATGGCCCCCAAGGTTCTCCTGAGGTCTGCCAAGGCCGCCTCGCCCAAGTCCGGGATACCTTCGAACAAAGTCGGCTCGGGTGGCGCGAGTTCAAGGCGCGCCAGGAAACTGCCTGGGACTGTCTCGACGAGGAAAAGCTCGCATTGCCGTTCCAGGAATGCCGGCCTGCGTCCGCCCCTCGAGATATCGCGCTCACGGCTCTGCTTGCCGAGCGCGATCTGAAGAATCGACTCCTGGAGGCACTGAAGCTTGCGCGCGAAGAGCTGGACCGGTACCCGCCCCTGCCGAACACCTTCACCCGTAAGCCTGATCTGGAGCCGCCGTCTAGAGTCTGCCATCTCGCTGACCACCATAGGCGCGCGGGCTGGCCGGTGGGCTGTAGAGCTTAGCGGTTGATCCCCTCATGCCCCAATGATACCATACCACGTCCACGAGTGCGCATGGTTTCTCCCGGTCACGTGAGCGACGTGTGCTCACGGAGGTGTCTCGCCGTGAGTGCCCGTGCGAAGAGAAGCAGAGATCCCTCCCTTTTCGACGATCGGGCGTAGCCCCCTGCGGGCAGCGCTGGCGAAGCTGGAAAGAGTGTCACCGCCTCCAGGCGAGGGTGGTGAGCTACCACGACCGGGTGCCTGCCTTTGGCGAAGCAAAGGGACCCTCAGCGGCGTGCCGGGGGTACCCTTTGAGCCGAGACGCGAAGCCCGGCACGGGGTTATCGCTCGAATGAGCTGGAACAGCGCCTTGAGTGCCCAATACGGGGCTTCAGTCACCCCACCTCCGTACCTTGCCCCAGGGCGCATTAGGTTGGCCGTGGAGAGGCACTTCGTGTGACATCTCAGCCTGCACCAGGGACGCCCACCGGCGCGCTGATCGCCTTGCCCGTGATATGCGCTGACGCACCCGGGCCTTCTCCCGTCTCAGCTCGGCGAGTTCGGCGTCTGCGGCCGCCTCTTGGTCCGGATCGCCTGCGGGAAACGACACCAGGGCATCGCCTCCCTTACCCCAACAGAGCTACCTCGCGCGACCGCCCTCCATGCCCAGGTAGTAAAGCCTGTGCCCGCAGCACGGACAGCTCGGCGCCCCCCGGTAATCGGGAATCAGGCAGCGCCCGCAGCGCGGCGACCCGAACAGCGCGCAGCGCAGCAGACACCGGACCCGCTCACCCACGGACGCCAGACTCAGATACTTGGGTTCGGCCGCTACCGCGCCCATCCGCTCCCGCCCGGTCGCGCGCTCGCGGAAGCGCTGTACTTCGGCCCGCGTCCCTGCTGCAGTCGCCATGGGGTCATGCCTCCTCTGGCCGCCGAGGCCGCCCGCCGTCGCAATCCCGCCACATGTCACACAGAAGTAGTGCGCTGTGCTTACTACTGTGTGACATCCCTCACGCCAGACCGGATACCGCTCGGCCAGCTCCGCGCAGTTACCCACGGGCCGAGGCAGCGCGGGGCGGAAGCGGATCATCCGTCTCGCTCCTCGGATCTGGGCGCGGCCGGGAGTTCACCGCGCCGCGTCGGGGCGATCCACGCCTGCGGGATGAGGAACCGCGACGCGTTCCCGAAGCCGGCACCCACCTGCCACCTCTCTTCCTGTTCATCGCCGGGGAAGCGCGCCACCGCGCGGCCGATGAGGCGCACGACCCCCCGGCCGCGGTTGCTTAGATGGACGCGTTCGCGGCCGTCAGGATTGCACCGCACAACCTTCTCACATCCCGTCGCCTCGGCCGCGTCGCGGTAGGTGAAGCAGACGGGGTGGCGCAGGTCCCATGCGCTTCGTCGCGCTGTGGAGATGATCGCCTCCCACAGCTTGTGCTCATCCTCCGGAAGGCTGAGCGCGGCGAGCGATTCATAGGCCTGCCCGTACTGTCGGGAAAGGTCAGCGCGCAGGCCCTCCAGAGACCGCACTTTGCGGATGAACTGGCGCCAGGTGAGCATGTGACTTGTTCTCTTGCCGCCGTTGGCTGCGCGGGTCACAACTGCCATACCGGGGCACTTCCCGAAGTCCTGGCCGCGCAGCTTGCCATCCCGACACAGCAGCACCCCGAATGACTTGGAGTGCCCGGCCGAGGGGTTCTCATGGCCCGGGCAGAAGCCAAGCCACTGGCCAGGTCCGACAGGCTCAAGCCCCTCGATGTGCTTCTCCCACTCGGCGATGTCATAGTGGCCGTCGCCCGCCCGCTGCGCCGGCGGGAGAACCCACGTGCTTTCCTTGCGGTCTGACGCGCGGTTGCTCTGGGCAGGGGGGACCTGCGTCTGGCCGAGCTTCTGCATCAGGCCCACCATCCACTCAGGCGTCTCCGTGAGTTCCTCCACAGGAAGCGGGCCACCGAGCCACTGCTTGTCCTTGCTGGGGGGCACGTACGCGAGATTGCCTGGGCCAAGCAGCTCCAGGTCGGCGGCGCGCGGGTCGCAGTGCGGGTCCAGATCCCTCACCTTGTGGCGGCCGGTATAGGAGATGCAGCTATGGCGGTACCAGGAATGACAGCCGCGGGAACTGGCGACACGCACGCTGTCAGGGAGGCCTTGTTCCTCTGCGTAATCGGCCGCTTGGGATGAGTCCGGGTCTGCGATCACGACACCGCGCGGGATGATGACGGCGAGCCCATTGGCGCGCCTCGCCATACGGGTGACAACCTTCTCGATCTCAAGCCAGGGGATTCGCTCGCCGCCCAGCACGCGGGCGAGCCATCCGCCCTTCTTCCAGCGGTGAAGCGGCTTGCCCTTATGGTCCTCGGTGCGTCGAACCGGAATAGCGACGAGGCCGGCCTCCCAGCAGAGGCGAGCATGCGCGAGCAGTTCCTCTGGTGAGGGAGGGTAGGGAAGGGGCGCGTCTACCGCCGGCTCTGACCGGGGACGCCCCAGGCGCAGTGAACACTGGTCGCCGCCCGCGCGGCCCGCGCCATCCTGTAGGACCCTGGAAACCAGGGTCGCTTTCGTCTCGCTATCCAGCACTGTCCGAACCTTGCCCCTAACGCGCGGAACCCCCGGCGCGAATGCCGAGGGTCCCGCTATGACCCACCCTATCTATCCGCGAAGAAGGACCCCGGCGTGATCGCCGTGGTCCCTCGTTCTGAACCACGTCCGTTTGTCCGTAGTCGGTTTTGGTGTCTGGGCTACATCGTCATCTGCGTAGGGCCACCTACTGCCCGTTGTCGCTCCTCCGCAGAGCCATCAGGATATCCATTCCTACTGCTGCGTTCTCTCCGATGGCCGGGAGCACGGGCCCTTACGCGCTCGTGGCTAGCCACGGCGTTTTGACCTGGGTCCGATTCGTAACCATTCCGCCCGCGGTTCGAAATCCGCTGATTCTCCGGTCTCGTCTGATAACCGAGAGAGTTCGATCCCAGGTACGTTCCCTCCACCACTGTCACGGCAAGGGGCCGTCTCTCCGCGCTTTCAGCCGATCAGGTCTCCATAACCTTGGCGCACGTTGAGGCGTGTGTGGCGACGTTCTGGCGACTGGGCTCTGTGGCCCATCGGACCAGCCAGCCCCCGAAAACGCCCTTTCATGCTGCGAAACGGCCTTCTCGCCGTCTCTGTCTCTGAATTCATGAGACTTGTGCGAATCCGTCCGGAACAGAGACGAGCAAGGAAATTGCTGGCTTTTTCGGGGGTGGGTCTGGAGTTCGGGGATGGGGCAGCGCGGAGGAGGGCAGGCATGCTCGGAGTGCTCGCCAACGACCGCCAGGTGCAACCCCCTTGACTCGTGCGGCAGTCTGAGCGGGCCCCGCTGCGAGCGCCTCTCCGGATGGACGTAGCAGAGGTTGCCATGCACCGCAGGCGATCCAGGCGTGCATGGTGGGAACGCGCTAGACGACCGAGAGGGCGATCTGGCCCTCGCCGTGTGAACTCCTTTCCTGACCCGCCACGACCGGACTGGGCACACTCGCTACCCGTGCGGGACCACTTCCACCTTCATGCACGCCTCCGGGTCCACCACTATTCCCATATCCCGCACGAGTCCCTCCAGACCCATCCGGTGCGAGATCAGGGAGGGGAATGGGTACCGGGCCGCGTGCTTCTCCATCATCTCAAGCACCGGTCCCCAGTCGGTACCGCAATGGAAGACCGAATGGATGTGGAGGTTCTTCGAGGCCACGTGCCTCATGACGTTGAGGGGGACGCTCTGCTCCGTGTCCACCCAGTTCCCGACCTCAATGACGGTGCCGCCCTTCCTGACCATCTCGAGAGCCTCGATGAACACCCAGGGGTCGCCCGCCGCCTCGATCACGAGGTCCGGCCCTACGCCTTCGGTCAGCTCCCGTGCCTGTTGAACCCGCTCCTCTCTCGAGGTCTGCACGGCATTGATCGTCACGTCCGCGTAGAGCTCCTTCGCCTTCGCCAGCCTCCGGTCCGACAGGTCGGTAGCGATGCTGAGCCCCGCCCCGTGGAGGGCCGCCATGATCCCGTGCAGTATTCCCAGAGGTCCATTCCCGAGCACGGCCACGGAGTCCCCAGGCCCGAAGCCCTCCCTGACGGCAGGGAAGGGTCCCGTGGCCCTCGCTAGCGAGTGGTAGGCGACCGCCATCTCTTCCACGAACACGGCCACCTCCGTCGGCATCGCGTCCGGGATCTTGAACAGCGACGTGTTCGGGGCAATGTGCATGTACTCGGCGAACCCGCCCCTCAGGTGCGGCGGCACATCGGCCGAAGGATGGATGCCATAGGCCTGGAATTGGTTCTCGCAGGTAGTATTGTTGTACTGGTTGCGGCAGTACCAGCAGGCGCCGCAGTTGATCTCAACCGCGACCGCCACGCGGTCGCCCACCTTCAGCACACGGCGGCCGTACTCCATCGTCCTCGCGGCGTGGTCGCCGATCTCGACGATGGTCCCGATGACCTCGTGCCCGCCGATGTACGGGAATATGGACTTCCCGCGGATCTGCGTCGCGTCGCCCCGGAAGATGTGCTTGTCTGTCCCGCATACCCCGCACATGTCCACCTTCAGCACTGCCGAGTCATCGTCCATCGGGGGATAGGGGTACTGCCGCAGCTCCATGGCTCCGGGCGCCGTCATCGTCACCGCCCTGACCGTATCCGGTCTGGCCTGTCTCATGGGAATCCTCCTCTGGCTGCAGTTCCCGCTGTCAGTCCTCCGCCTTGATCAACCGTACCGCGAGCCCTGACTTCGCCGGCAGGTCGAGCGTGATCGGCGCGGCCTGCACACCCGGTACCGGAGTGATGGTCATCTCCCAGGTGTCGATGACCTCCACGTGGTAACTCGCGCCCTTGGGCGGGGTGAACGTGTGCCGGCCCGGGGACTGCTTGCCGAAGTAGAAGAGGGCATAGGCGTCGCCCTTTGCCGCGCCCTCCACCTCTCCGCCCCACTCCACCGGGTCGAGCCCACGCGGCGGGCCCTCCTCGATCAGCCGTCGCAGGAACGCGATACGCGGCGGGCTCTCTCCATGCAGCAGTCCACCCTTCGACCACCACAGAATGTCGTCGGGCTGGAGATAGGTCTCGCCGTGGCCGACGTAGCAGCCGGCGACCGTGCCGACCCAGAACCGATGAACCATCTCCTGGGCGGACAGGTTGCCCCAATCCCTGGGGATGTTCCCCTCGTAGACGACTTCGTCGAAGACCACCGGCTTCCGGTACTGCTCTCGCAGCTTAGCCGCTCTCCCGAAGTCCTCCACGTGCCACCCGGACTGCACGCTGGCATGGGTCACCCACGGCTGGCGGTGGTCGTACCAGACCCGTCCGTTGTGGATAGAGCGGAGCCGTCCGTACGGATCGCTTTCGCGCACGATCTGGAAGAAGCGATCCCAGTCGGCCATGCGTTTGTTCTCGGAGTTCTCCATGTCGCCCGGCTGGTAGCCGGCCATGAAGTCGAACTCGTTGGCGAGGGACCACCAGACGTTCCGGAACGCGGCCAGCCGCGCGACGACGTAGCGGAGGTAGCGGTCGTCGCTCTGGGAGTCCATCTTGGCGAATCCCCAGCGATCGTAGGGATGGAGGAGGATGATGTCGGCCTCGATGCCCAGGTTCATCAGGTCGCCGACGCGCCGCTCGAAGTGGCGGAAGAACGCCGGGTCGAAGCGCGTCCAGTCCCACCCGCCGTCCTCCTTCCTCTCGAAGGGATAGCGCGGGGGCTCATTCTTGTTGTACACATAGTCCTTGGGAAAGACGCACATCCGCAGCTTGTTGAAGGGAGCCGTCCGCAGCGTCTCCAGCGTCTCGCGCTCCAGCGCGTCTCCTTGGTGGGTCCAGGCGTAGCAGGTGGTGCCGACCGAATAGTGGGGCGCGCCATCGGCGTAGGCGAAGTGGTAGGTGTCCGTTACCCGCACCGGCCCGTGGTTGTCGGGCGAGGGCTCTCCACAGACGAACCGGCCGGTGTGGCCGTTCAGCGCCGGCAGGTTGCTGTTCGTGATGAAGCGCCACTCGCCCAGGGCGTCGGGCATGAAGCGAACGCGGTAGATTCCGTCGCCAT
>Ga0315288_10010414_pt1 | contig 11713 bp, 10 predicted proteins | sample YL17G11_20_MG_FD_203454 | JGI IMG/M metagenome (GOLD analysis project Ga0315288, IMG submission 203454) | Sediment microbial communities from Yellowstone Lake, YNP, Wyoming, USA - YL17G11_20 | ecosystem: Environmental > Aquatic > Freshwater > Lake > Sediment | place: USA: Wyoming | collected... | reverse complement strand
TTTATCTTGGGCAAGTTGCGCGCCGAAAGGGACACGTTGTCCTTTGGCTCCTCGATAACCACCAGGGCAGAGGCGTCCACCTTCAGGTTATTTAGAATCTTGGCCATCTCTTTAGTGCTAGGCTTCTCCAACTCCAGCTTATCCACCACCCTCAAATCCCCTTCAGCCGCCTTGCTAGAAAGCACACATCTCAGGGCCAGGCGGCGCATCTTTTTGGGCATGTCCTGGCGGAAGCTGCGAGGTTTCGGGCCGAAGACTACGCCACCACCGCGGCGGTGCGGGGCACGAATGCTGCCCTGGCGAGCCCGGCCCGTGCCCTTCTGCCGATATATTTTGCGCGTGCTGCCAGCCACTTCGCCGCGGGTTTTGGTATTGGCTGTGCCCACCCTGGCATTGGCCAATTGCCTCACCAATGCCTGATGTACCACCGCCTCATTGAAAGGCACGCCGAAAACGGCATCGTTTATCTCGATTTGCTCAATTATTTCACCTGATATGTTGTGAACCGGAACTTGCACGCTAAGCTTTCCTCGATTTTTTTATCAACAGCAGACCATTGCGCCCACCAGGCACTGCCCCCTTGACCAGGAGCAGGTTGCGCTGGGCATCGGCCTGCACAACCTTCAGATGGCACACTGTCACCTGGGCATCGCCCATATGGCCAGCCATGCGTAACCCCTTAAGCACCCGGCCAGGGCTGGTGGTGGCACCCACAGAGCCAGGGGCACGATGGCGGTCCGATTGACCATGAGTCTTGGGGCCTCCGGCAAAATGATGGCGCTTGACCACTCCGGCGAAACCCTTGCCTTTGGAGATACCGATTATGTCAACCGTATCGCCTGGCTTGAACAGGCCCGCGTCCACCTTCTGGCCCACCTCTATTGAGGCTATATCGCTCACTCGGAACTCTCTGAGATAGCGCCAGAGGCCCAGCTTCTTGAGATGACCCTTCTCAGGCTGATTAAGCTTCTTGGCTGTACCGAAACCGAGTTGGACGGCGTTATAGCCTTCCCTGGTCGCTGTCTTAACCTGGGTCACCACACAGGGGCCAGCCTCGATGGCGGTCACCCCCGTCAAGCGGCCGTCATCAGGGAAGACCTGGGTCATGCCTATTTTTCTGCCGATAATTCCTTCTATCATGACTCTTTAACAGCCCCTAGAGTCTTTATCTCTATATCTACCCCGGAGGGCAATTGCAGTTTGGTCAGGGCATCAATACTCTTGGAAGTAGGCTCCATGATGTCGATGAGGCGCTTGTGGATGCGTATCTCAAACTGCTCCCGTGAGTCCTTATCAATATTGGGGGAACGCAGCACGCAAAACTTCTCAATGCGAGTGGGCAGGGGCACTGGCCCCACTACAGCCGCACCGGCGCGTTCCGCAGCTTCCACAATTTGCGCCGCCGCCTGATCCACTACTTTATGGTCGTAGCCCTTTAGCCTTATCCGTATCTTCTGTCTGGCCATCTTATAATCTCTTATACCCCCTGGTCCTGCAAACGACTTGCTCAGCCAGGGCCAACGATAATTCTTGATAATGGTCAAACTCCAGAGAGTGCGTGGCCCGCCCCTGGCTCAGAGAACGCAACTGAGTGACATAGCCAAAGACCTCAGCCAGCGGCACCAAACAACGGACAACACGCAACTCATCCCTGGCCTCCACCGCCTCGATCTGGGCTCGGCGGGCGCTGAGGTCAGCAATTGTGTCCCCCAAAAATTGCTCCGGGGTAACCACCTCCAGCTTCATAATAGGCTCCAGCATGACCGGTTTGGCCTTGCGGGCGCCCTCTTTAAGAGCCAGAGACCCGGCCATTTTGAATGCTATGTCTGATGAATCAACCTCATGATAGCTACCATCAAAGAGGACAGCCTCGACGTCCACCAGAGGATAGCCAGCGATGACTCCACTACCCATAGCCTCCCGGATACCATCCTCCACCGCCGGGACATATTCCTTAGGTATAGTAGCACCGCGAAGCTTATTGCGGAATTGGAAGCCGCTGCCTCGCTCCCCGGGCTTCAGTTCAATCCAAACATGCCCATACTGCCCATGTCCACCAACCTGCTTTATGAAACGTCCTTCCGCGGTCACCGGCTGGGTTATAGTCTCCTTGTAAGCTACCTGAGGTTTGCCCACCTTGGCTTCAGCCCCGTATTCATAAAGCATGCGGTCTACGATAATCTCCAGGTGAAGCTCGCCCATACCTGAAATAATGGTTTGCCCCGTCTCCTGGTCATAGCTCACCTTGAAAGTAGGGTCTTCCTCAGCCAGACGGGACAAAGCCCCGCCTAAACGATCCTGGTCAGCTTTACTCTTAGGCTCAATTGCCACCGACACTACTGGTATAGGGAAGCGGATGGCTTCTAATAAAATAGGTTTGTCACTAGAGCACAGCGTGTCTCCGGTGAAGGTGTTCTTCAGGCCTACCGCAGCCACAATGCTGCCTGTGTCAACCTCCGGCACTTCCTCACGATGGTTGGCGTGCATCAACAGAAGCCGGCCAAGGCGCTCTTTTCTATCTTTAGTGGAGTTGAATACCTGGGCACCACCTTTCACCTTCCCAGAGTAGATGCGCAAATAGACCACCCGGCCCACAAAGGGGTCAGCCACAATTTTGAAGGCTAGGGATGAGAAGGGAGCGTCATCTTTAGCTTCCCGTTCAATTGCTTGATTTGTCTTGGGGTCTGTACCTTTGACCGGAGGAACATCCAGCGGTGATGGCAAGTAGTTTACAATTGCATCTAGCAACAATTGTACGCCTTTATTCCTTAAAGCACTACCACAAAGCACAGGCACTGCTTTGCCAGCCAGGGTTACCCGGCGTAGTGCTGCCTTAATTTCCTGTGGAGAAGCAGTTCGGCCTTCAAGATAAGGGCCTAAAAACTCGTCATCCGACTCCGCCAGCTTTTCCATCAGGACTTCACGATGTTTGGAGACGACTTCTACCATATCTTGTGGAATGGATACCAACTCCGGTTTGATTTGTGCGTCGTTGGAGAAGTTCCAGGCCTGATTTTCTATTATATCCACAACGCCTGAGAAATTGGCCTCAGACCCAATGGGTAATTGAATAAGCAGTGGCTTAGCCTTAAGCCGCTTTTCTATCATAGCCACTGTATGGAAGAGATCAGCCCCTACCCTGTCCATCTTGTTGGCAAAGCAAATCCGGGGTACCCGATATTTATCAGCCTGACGCCACACTGTCTCTGACTGGGGTTCCACTCCGGACACGGCGTCAAATACTACCACCCCACCGTCTAGCACCCGTAGGCTGCGCTCCACCTCTGCAGTGAAATCCACATGCCCCGGGGTATCAATTATATTGATGCGATGCTCCAACCAATGACACGTGGCAGCTGCTGCAGTAATAGTGATACCACGCTGGCGCTCCTGCAGCATCCAGTCCATCACCGTCGTACCATCGTCTACCTGACCTATCTTGTAGGTACGTCCTGTGTAGAACAAGATACGCTCGGTAACAGTGGTTTTACCGGCATCAATGTGGGCGATAATGCCAATATTTCTTATTCGCTCTAAAGGGAACGACCTAGACATAGCTTCCATCTCGCCTGGCCTTTTTTGACTCAGGCTTTTGGCTTTTACTAACACATTATCAGTTAAAACAGTTACCATCGGTAATGTGCAAACGCTCTGTTGGCCTCAGCCATCTTATGAGTATCTTCACGCTTCTTGATGGTTACCCCCTGCCCATGGGCAGCGTCCATCAGCTCTGCAGCCAGCTTCTCCGCCATAGATTTGCCCTGACGGTCTCTTGCCGCATTGATGAGCCATCTCTGTCCCAGCGCCGAGCTGCGGTCAGCCCTTACTTCCACCGGCACCTGGTAGGTAGCACCACCAACACGCCGAGGTTTGACCTCTAAAAGCGGACAGGCATTCTTTAGCGCCTGTTCCAAGACGGGCATAGGGTTCTCCTTGGTGCGCTCCTGAATAATTTGCAGGGCATCATAGATAATTCTCTCGGCCACGCTCTTTTTGCCCTGCATCATGAGCCTGTTGATAAAGGTGGCCACCAGAGTGCTTTGATACTTGGCATCCGGAATTATTGCTCTTTTGATTACTTTTGCCCGCCTAGGCATCGTTTATCCCTCGCTAGTCCCAGCAGCAGCTTTGGCTCTTTTCGCACCATATTTGCTTCTGCCCTGCTTACGATTGACCACTCCCTCACTATCCAGAGCACCTCTAATAATATGGTAACGCACACCGGGCAGGTCTTTTACCCGGCCACCTCGGATGAGCACCACCGAGTGCTCCTGAAGGTTGTGCCCTTCTCCTGGGATATAAGCAGTAACCTCCAGCCCGTTGGTGAGCCTCACCCGGGCGATCTTGCGCAAGGCAGAATTAGGTTTCTTGGGGGTCATGGTTTTGACTAGGATGCAGACCCCACGCTTCTGAGGTGAGCCTCTACCCTGCCCACGGCCCTTTGAAACAAAGCGTAGCGCTGGGGACTTGGTCCTCCTGGCCACGCTTTGGCGCGGCTTACGCACTAACTGGTTGACTGTTGGCAACCTTCTCCTCCCGAGTCTATAAAACCTTCAAATCATAGATAAAGGCCGAAAGCCTTACCCCCAAGACCACCTTGCTGTCCATTCTGAGCCGTCAGGACGGACAGCAAAGATGTCTTCCAGTCTGGTGCAGGCTTTCGACCTGCCTAATAACGATACAGCTACCAGACGCTAACGTAGCAGTATAACACTATGTCTGGCGGCTGTCAACAGCTAGCGGGCTACTTTTGCTTTAGCTTTGTCAAAAACAAGCCCCTCGGCATTAACCGTCACCACTACATGATCGCCTTCGCCGAACTTCCCCTCCAGAATGAGCTTGGACAGAGGGTTCTCCAGATGGCGCTGGATGGCCCGCTTGAGAGGCCGGGCGCCGAAGTTGGGGTCAAAGCCCTCTTTGGCCAGCCACGCTTTAGCCTCATCGCTCAGCTCTATGGTTATGTGCCGCTCAGCCAGCCGTTTCTGCACTGCCACAACCTGTAGCTCTACGATCTGCCTAATCTGCACCTCAGTGAGCGGCTGGAAAATAATGACATCGTCTATGCGGTTGAGAAATTCAGGCCTAAACGTCTGTCTCAGGGCAGTCTCCACCGCACTACGTCGCCGCTCCTGCTCGCCCTTGGACTCCTGGCGGAAGCCGATGGACTGGCGCTGGAATTCCTGGGTGCCCAGGTTGCTGGTCATAATGACCACCGTGTTCCTGAAGTCCACAGTCCGCCCGTGGCCATCAGTGAGCCGACCGTCCTCCAAAATCTGGAGCAGTATGTTGAACACATCCGGATGGGCCTTCTCCACCTCATCGAAAAGGACTACCCTGTAGGGACGGCGTCTGACTGCCTCAGTAAGCTGGCCTCCTTCTTCGTAGCCAATATAGCCTGGAGGAGCACCGATAAGGCGGGATACAGTGTGTTTCTCCATGTACTCCGACATATCTAGCCGCACCATAGCATCTTCATTGTCAAAGAGATATTCGGCCAGGGCACGGGCCAGTTCTGTCTTGCCCACCCCCGTAGGACCCAGGAAGATGAAGCTGCCGATTGGCCGCTTGGGGTCCTTAAGGCCAGAGCGGGCACGACGGATGGCGTCGGACATAGCGCTGACAGCCTGATCCTGGCCAATGACCCTCTGATGAAGGCGCTCTTCCATATAGAGCAATTTCTCCGCTTCGCCTTCCAGCATGCGTGATACCGGGATGCCCATCCACTTGGAGATAAGCTCAGCGATATCCTGCTCGTCCACTGTGTCGTCAATATGCTTCTCCGCCTGCCATTTGGACTTGGCCTGCCCATATTCCTGCTCCAGCCGCAGCCGCTCCGACTTAAGCTGGGCGGCGTGCTCATACTCTCGCCGTTGTGAGGCAGCCTCCTCCTCATCGGTAACCTGCCTGAGCTTCTGCTCCAGTCCCTTGACCTCAGGCGGGGCGCTTTCCGCCTCAATACGTAGTCTGGAAGCAGCCTCGTCAATAAGGTCGATGGCTTTATCAGGCAAATAGCGCTCTGTGACATAGCGCTGGCTTAGTTTGGCCGCCGCTTCCAGAGCAGCATCAGTGATCTTGATCTTATGATGAGCCTCGTATTTGGGCCGCAGCCCCTTTAGCATCTCGATAGTGGCCTCAATACTGGGTTCACCAACATAGACTGGCTGGAGGCGCCGCTCCAGAGCAGCGTCTTTCTCAATATGCTGGCGATACTCGTCCAGAGTAGTGGCACCCACGCACTGAAGCTCGCCGCGTGACAGCGCCGGCTTGAGCATATTGCTGGCATCTATAGCCCCCTCGGCAGCACCAGCACCAACCACAGTGTGCAACTCATCAATGAACAGTATTATTTCACCACGACCCTGGCGCACCTCATTCAGTATTGCCTTTAAGCGCTCCTCGAACTCGCCGCGGAATTTGCTTCCGGCCACCAGAGCGCCCATGTCCAGCTCCACCATGCGACGTCCTTTAAGAGAATCAGGAACATCGCCAGCGGCGATGCGTTGAGCCAGGCCCTCGGCTATAGCGGTCTTGCCCACACCAGCCTCCCCGATAATCACCGGGTTATTTTTGGTGCGCCGGGTAAGTATTTGCATCACCCGCTTGATCTCTTCCTCACGGCCGATCACCGGGTCAAGCTTTCCTTCGCGGGCCATTTTAGTCAGGTCACGGCCATATTTCTCCAAAACGCGGTATTTGGTTTCCGCTCTGGGGTCAGTAACACGCTGGCTGCCACGGATTGCCTGAAGCGCCTTATAAAGCTTCTCCTGGTCAACTCCAAAGCTCTTCAGTATCTGAGCCGCCTGCCCCCGTTGCTCTCCAGCCATGGCAATAAGAATGTGGTCTATACCAATGTACTCATCGTTGAGACGGTCAGCCTCAGCCCTGGCGCTCTGAAGCAGAATAAGAGCGCGGGGTGTAGCGGAGATTTGGGCACTCTCGTGAGCTATCTTGGGAGCCGCAAACAAAACAGCCTCCACCCGTCGCTGCATGGCCTCGACATCAACTCCTAATTCTTTCAATATTTGTAAGGTCAGGCCGTCCTCCTGACGGAGCATGGCCAGCAGAATATGTTCCACATCCCACTCGCCGTGCTGGTAACTGCGCACCAGCTCTTGGGATGCTGCAAACGCCTCTTGAGCTTGTTCAGTAAACTTTTCCTGTCTCATGGTTAACTCCTAATCACATCGGTTCTAGATTAGATACTGGCATTCTGAAGGCGTCTAACCTCCGCCTCCAGTTCCTTTACCCGCTGCTCCATCTCAGCTATGTGATCAAGCATGCGCAATATGACCTCCACGCCAGCCAGGTTGAGGCCCAGGTCATCGACCAGGGTCTTGATTTGGCGCAGCCTTTCAATATCTCTGTGGGAATAAAGACGTTTATTCCCACCGGAGCGGGAGGGCTCCACCAGCCCAGCCCTCTCGTAATAGCGCAGGGTCTGCGCATGAACCCCAATCATCCTGGCGGCTATGCTGATGACATAGCAGGGCTCACATTGTTCTTGATTCATAGTTCACCTCTTTCTACTCCCCACGGAGTTTACGCAGTTCCTGGAAGAGTTGCTTCTCCCTGGGGCTGAGGTTGGTTGGCAAAACAACCTTCACCTTGGCATAAAGGTCACCGTGGCTGGAATCGCCCAGATGTGGCATGCCCAGGCCAGCCAGACGGAATGTCTTACCATTCTGAGTCTCCTCTGGTATTTTAAGAGACACCTTACCCTTCAGAGTGGACACCTCTACCTCTCCTCCGAGCACAGCGACCATAAACAGGACAGACACATCCACCTGAAGATCGTCTTCCCGCCGTTCAAATAAGGGATGATTCCTGACTGTAATTACCAGGTAGAGGTCTCCTTTGGTTCCACCAGCCAGACCGGCACCACCTTCCCCGGCAACGCGCACCCGTGAACCGTTCTTGACCCCAGCCGGTATTTTTACCTCCAGGCGCTTTGGCCGCAGCACCCGGCCTGCCCCACCACAAGCATAGCAGGGGGCGTTTTTTAAAGCACCCCGGCCTCCGCAAACCTGGCAGACATCCTCGGCCTGTGTCTGAAGAATACGGCTGGTGCCATTGAAAGCCTCCTCCAGAGTAACCTCCAGAGGATGCTCCTGATCAGCGCCACGCCGGGGACGCCGACTGGCGCGGGTAGTAGCGCCACCGAACATCCTTTCAAAAATACCACCCAGGTCGCCCGTTTCAGCGTCGCCCCACTCGAAGGTGCGAAATACAGTCTCACCATCCCCAAAAGGCCCCTGAGCACCAGCTTTGGCAAACTGGTCGGCATATTGCCACTTATCGCCAAACTGGTCATATTTGCGCCGCTTCTCCGCGTCAGACAGAACCTCGTGGGCCTCGTTTATCTCCTTAAATTTGGCCTCAGCCGACTTGTCGCCCGGATTGACATCAGGATGATGCTTTCGGGCCAGCCGGCGATAAGCCTGCTTTATCTCCTTCTCAGAGGCATTCCTACTCACACCAAGTATCTGATAATAATCCTTAGGCATATTAATCTCCTGCGCATATTATAATTGATTATCAAGTCATTGTCAATATAGCTTAATATGGGTTTATCAAGTGTCTTGACAAAATGATAAAAGCTGTTATAACAAAATAATGATAATGGTGTGGGGCGTGGTGGCAGTGAAATAAATAAAAAAGGATGTTTGAGATGAACCTGATTCTATGGAGACCCGATAGCGAAGTCACAAGTTTGAGCCGGAGTATGGATAGGTTGCTAGAAGAGAGCCTTACGTGGCCTCTTTATCGCCCGTCCAGCTTCTTTGAAGACGGGGGATATCAGTGGATACCTCTAGATATCCAGCAGACCGGTGATCACGTAGTGGTCAAGGCCTCATTGCCTGGAGTCAAGCTGGAGGATGTAGACATCTCCATCACCGGCGATGTCCTGACCATAAAGGGTGAGCTCAAGGCAGAAGAGGAAACTAAAAAGGCCGAATATGTCTACCAGGAGCGCTTCAGCGGCGAGTTCAGTCGCTCGGTGGTGCTACCCCCCAGAGGGGCTGGATACCGAGAAAGCCAAAGCGGTCATGGAGAACGGCATCCTGACCCTGACCATCCCCAGGTCTGAGGAGGCCAAACCCAAGAGCATAAAGGTCAAGGCACTCCCTTTCAAGAACTAAAAACAACGGCCTGACCAGGCTCGTAATGCAGAGAGCCGAAACCTCAAGGTTTCGGCTCTCTTTCTATTTCGGGAGCTGAGGTGGAGGGATAAGCAGGTCGAGGAAACCCTTGAGTATACGGGCAGTGGCTCCCCAGACCACCTGCCCCTGATATTCAAAAAAGTGTGCAGTGATGTTTTGTCCCCTGACCTCGCCACCCTCCAGCCAGAACCTGGCTTCTTTCCAGAAGGCGTTGAGGGGGATGCTGAGGATGTTCTTCACCTCGGCGGGGTTGGGGACGAAATGATAGCTGCCGGGGACAAGGGCTACAAAAGGCGTGATGATGAAATTGCTGGCCACCGTGTACATATCGTCCAGCTCGCCCAGTATCTCCACATCTTCTGGCCGCAGGCCGATCTCCTCGGAACTCTCCCTCAGAGCGGCTTCCTGCGCTGTCTTGTCCTGGCTGCTGATAGCGCCGCCTGGGAATGATATCTGGCCCTTATGATAATTAACCTCCTCCGTCCGGCGTGTGAACACCAGGCAATACTGGCCCTCTTGCTCAAATAGGGGCAGCAGCACCGCCGAACGCCTCAGCCTCCTATCCTCAAGCCGTTTCTTGACCCGCTCCGATAAGACCTGCTTTATTCTTTGCTTCAGCTCAAGCCCACCAGGCAAGCCTTCCTGGCTGGCCATAAGGTGTTGCCAGTGCACCCTCACCCGGCTGCGGAGTTCCTCCAGGCTGCAATCGGTGTGAATGACTACCCTGGCGTGCTTTATTCGCTCTGCGGCTGACATCTGTGAGCGGATGCGTGACCGAACATCCTCCGGGCTGATGCCCTTGTTGCGGCCCAGCCGCTCCACCACCACATCCTCCGGGGCGACGGTGACCCAAACTTGGTCCGCCAGGGGAATCCAGTTGGCCTCAATAAGCAGAGTGGCCTCCAGCACAGCCAATGCCACCCCCTGCTTGCGCCACCCCTCCAGACGCTCTGCCGCCAGCTTGTACATGCGGGGGTGCATGATACTGTTGAGGCGTTTCAGGGCCTGGGAATCCTGGAAAACTACCTGCCCCAGCTTTGCCCGGTCAATCTGGCCGTCTGGGGCCAGGATGCCCCGGCCAAAGGCCGCTACCACCTCCTGCCAGATGTCGCTGTGGGGGCGTAGCAGCTCATGCCCCAGCTTATCAGCGTCAAGGCCAGCAGCACCCAGTTCAGCCAGGAAACCAGAGACGGTGCTCTTGCCAGTGCCGATGCCACCGGTGAGACCGATTACTATCACAAAAATCAGTGTAGCAGGCAACTTAGCTCCGGTCAAGCCGAGATGCAGAGGCTTAGACCATAAGCGGGGATTCCACAAGGGGCGAAGCCCCTTTGGCAGGGCTTGGGGGACTTTAGGGGGCTGATTAAGATTTTTTCACAACTCTCTGATATAATTGAGACGTAGGTGGCATTACAGCCTGGAGGTGTTGTATGGCAGGAATTGTTTTCGGCTGTGTTATCCCCCATCCTCCCCTGCTCATCCCCGATATAGGCAGAGGCCAGGAGCAAGCTATCATAACTACTATTGAGGCGCTGGACAGGCTGGCCCAGCAACTGGCTGACCAGCGCCCTGAGTTGGCATTGCTGGTCAGCCCTCATGGCCACTCGCATTATGACGCCATGGGTGTGCTCACCGCACCGGCCTGCCGGGGAGACCTGTGCACCTGGGGCTCCCGGGAGCCGGAGTACCGTTTCGACAACGACCTGAACTTTGTCCAGCTTCTCCAAGAAGAGGCACAGAACTCAGGCATACCTCTAAAATCCATCGGCGCTAGGCACTACGAGTTGGACCACGGGGCGCTGGTGCCCCTGCATCACCTGAAGAAAGCAGTCAAGGACATCCCTTTGGTGCCGCTTACCTTTAGCTGGCTGCCCCTGGCCAGCCACTTCGGCTTTGGGCAGGCCATCAACCGGGCGGCCCAGCGCTTGGGCAAAAGGGTGGCTTTCATCGCCAGCGGAGATATGTCGCACAGACTCATACCCAGCGCCCCCGCCGGCTATAGCCCCCAGGGCAAGGTCTTCGATGAGCAATTGGTGGAGGCATTGGGCCGATTTGACACTGAGGCGGTGCTGAACATTGACCCAGACCTTATTGATGAGGCAGGAGAATGTGGCTTGCGTTCCATCGTTATCATGCTGGGGGCGCTGGAGGGACTTCAGATCAAGCCTGAGGTGCTCTCCTATGAAGGCCCCTTTGGCGTGGGCTATATGGTGGCCTCTTTCATAGTGCAGGCAGCATCCGCTCAGGAACAGACACCAGCTAAGGAGCTGCACCCCCTGGTCCGTCTGGCCAAAGATACAGTTGAGAGCTATATATTAAAGGGAACCAGGCCCAAGGTGAGTGAACTCAGCCCTGAGATGAAAGAGCGGGCCGGGGTATTTGTCTGCCTCAAAAGGAGGGGACAGCTTCGCGGCTGCGTCGGCACCTTTGAGCCGACCTACGCCAATGTGGCTGAAGAGACCATCAACAATGCCATCAGCTCGGCCTCCCGTGATCCCCGTTTCCCGCCGGTGGCCGCCCAGGAGCTGCCCGACCTCAGCTACAGCGTGGAC
>Ga0315288_10010412_pt1 | contig 11715 bp, 13 predicted proteins | sample YL17G11_20_MG_FD_203454 | JGI IMG/M metagenome (GOLD analysis project Ga0315288, IMG submission 203454) | Sediment microbial communities from Yellowstone Lake, YNP, Wyoming, USA - YL17G11_20 | ecosystem: Environmental > Aquatic > Freshwater > Lake > Sediment | place: USA: Wyoming | collected... | reverse complement strand
CTTCGGCGGAAAGGAAATGCCTCATGGCCAAAGTCCTCGTGACCTATTTTAGTCGGACCGGAAACACTAAGAAGATCGCGGAAGCCATCCACGACTCCATCGACCAGGGCAAGGTCATCCTTCCGATGGACAAGGTCGAGGACATGAGACCTTACAGTCTGATTTTCATCGGCTTTCCGGTCCAGTCCCACAGCGTCCCTTATAAAGCCGAGGTGTTCCTGAAAAAGGTCCCCGCCGGAAAGAATATTGCCCTCTTCTCCACCCATGGTTCACTCCCGGGAATACGGCTTTCGCGGGAGGCGCTGGAATACGCGACCATCCTGGTCTCTAAGGCCAAGCTCCTCGGAACATTCTCCTGTAGGGGCAAGGTTTCGATGCAGGCGCGCGAAGTCCTTAGCCAGTCACCCGAGCACGAGGAATGGGCAGATATGGCAGCCTCGGCAAGCACGCATCCCGACGAGCACGACATCGCCGACGCCAGGGCTTTTGCCAGATGGATCATAACGAAAAGCGCCCACGGGCTCTATTGAGCCGCCGGCCTCACCTCACACCGGGATCCTTCTGATCCTTTCGAATCCCGACACTCCCACGAACTCCAGGGGTTCACCTTTTTCAATCTCATCGAAGAGAAGGTTCAACCCGAGCGTGTCGCTCGAAACGTGGCCGGCGATGATCACGTTCAGGTTGGACTGCTTGGCTTTGTCGAGGGCTTCCTCGCTGAAATGCATCCCCACGAGGGTGCTCACTCCGGCGGCCGCATATCGTTCGAAAATGTCCTTGGAGCCTTCGGTCCCGCCCGTCATGTCCACGAATATCTTCCCGCACCTGTTGATCTCCGAGCCGCTGACGACCTTCGGCGGGGCGTTCCTCCGGGAAGAGTTCCGATATTCGGGGACTTCCTTCAGGAGTTTGAGCAGGTCCCCCATGGTGCGCGGGGACTTCTCCTGGAAAAGCTTCGTCAGAAAGCTGGTGACGCAGTTGTCGGCGGGCGTGTGGATGCACATCATCGGCAGGCCGAGCACCCGGGCCGCGTCAACCGCCCTCTCGTGGTTCACCGGGAGCATGCGGCGTTCGATCTCCCCGATCCGTTTTTCCATCAGCTGCTCGGCAACGCTGACGGGAACCCCGAAAGCGGCCAGGAGGTCGGACTGGAGCCTCATCACGTCGTGGAGCCGGGCCAGGGCATATCCCTCCGGGTGGTGCCCGATGACAAGGTTAATTTTCTTCCCCTCATCCCTGTTCAAGACATAGGCCAGGAGGATCTCTCCCACTTCCATGTCGATGCCCACGATCGCCTTTTTCACCTCGATATCCTGAGACCCGTTAAGGATGCGTGTATCGGCGTAGGGGTTGAAAAGCCTGTCCCGATCGAAATCATCCTTCTCATCCTCGGGGAGCTTGCCCAACCTCTCTTTTTCTTCCTCGAGAAGCCTCCGAATCTCCTCCCCACCCCTCAAGTCGTTGGCGATCCCCGTCTCGACGGCCTTCCTATAAAGAGCTTCAAGTTTCATGCTTCTCTCCTTTCTTGATCAGCGCGGCCAAAGCAGCTGCCCTGGAGGCCAGTTCTTCGGCCCGTCGCTTCGCTTCTAAAGATTCTTCCGCATCCGGGCGCTTCTCATCCTCGAGGAGGGCCGCCCGGTATGTCATCAGGCGGGCCGCTTCGATCGCCGACAGGATATCGGCCAGTTCCTGGCCAAGCTCTCCATAATCATAACCGGAGGCCTCGGCGCGGCCTCGGCCGAAAACCCTTCCGAGGCAGGGGGCCAACAAGCCTTGGGTCGAGCCCAATGAAGCGGCGGAGCACCGGACTTCAGGGCTCAAGTCGCCGAAAAGCCTTCCTGCGAGCGGACTCGGACCGGCGGCGGGGAGGCATTTTGAGGCTTCTTCGAGGATCATGACCGTTTCTACTCCTGAAAGCCTAACGCTCCCGTCTATCTCCGGACGTCCCGCTCTTTGCCGAAGGAAATCTCCCAGCTTAAGGATAAAGGCTTCCGCAATCTCCCTGTCCGGAACCGCCACATCCCGCAAGGATGAAACTTCCAAAGCGACAAAGCGCCGGATGGCCTCCTTAAGGGCTTTCTGTTTCGGTGTCAACAGGTAATCCATAGCCGACATCATGTTAATTCGCCCCCCCGGCTGAATCAAGTGAATTCTCGGGCCGCGTTTTGCGGGCCGCCCGGGAATTGACAGGGCCTGCGAAATAGATTAATGATAATCTCATGATCTTGGGACTTTTTCGTTTCGTCTTCATCGTCTTTATCCTCTATCTCATCTATGCGGTCGTCAGGTTTTTTCAGTCCATAGGCAAGTCCATGCCGTCGCGGAATGAAAAGGGGCCGGTCCAGGGGACCATGGTCAAGGACGAATTTTGTAACATGTATCTTCCCCGGGATGAAGCTGTCCGGGAGATCCGAGACGGTAAGGAATACTTCTTTTGTTCCGACGAATGCCGAAAAAAGTTCTTCGAGGCTAATAAGCCCTGAACTCGATCCGGAAATCCTCGAACTCTCCGCGATAATCCTCCCAAAGGAGGTCCAGGCCGTCTATTTTGGCCATGCGTGGCCCTTGGCGCAGAAACCCGAGGAAACTCTCTAGATCGGCTTTCTCGCCTTCCGCCATGATCTCGACGCGGCCGTCGCGCAGATTCCTCACCCAGCCCGTCACCGGGATCTCGGCCGCCCGGCGCTCGGCGAAATAGCGATAAGCCACCCCTTGGACGCGGCCCGAAACGAAGGCATGAACGCGGGAGAGCATTTTTATAGGTTTTCATTTTAACATACCGGATCCGATTTTAGCCATGAACTCTCATAATTATGTAAGCATCTCTTTTTATGTTATTAGGTGTTGTCTGGAAGGCGGTCGAGGGATTCGTCGGTACGCTTCTTTGCCCCGGCGAGGGGAAGTGCGAGCGGCCTGGAGCCGCCCTTGGCCCCCGGCCCCCGGGGAACCAGTCCCGTCGGTTCCCCCCATCGGATAAGCCGACGGGTCCCCCCTCCGCTACGGGGGCTTACGGGCGGCATCCAGTGCCGCCCGGTAAGAACTTGGCCCTTATTGATTCAATCACACGAAAATAGATGCTTCCCATAATTGTTGACTTCAGGAACGGCGTGCCCTTACAATCGTGAGGTCCGAGCCTGATGCGAACATGAAGAAGATTCTCCTTTCCGTCGCGGGTTATGATCCTTCCGGAGGGGCCGGCGCCCTCCTGGACGTCCGGGTCTTCGAGAGCTTGGGTTTCCAAGGCATGGCGGTCCTGACGGCCCTGACCGTCCAGAACACCCGGGAGGTCCATAGCGTCGTTCCCTTTGCGCCCCGCGTGCTCATGGCCCAGTATACGACCCTCTCCAGCGACGTTACTTTCGCCGGGATAAAGGCGGGTATGCTCGGCTCCAAAAAGAATGTTCCGAGGCTCGCCCGGATCCTCGCGAAGCACCCGGACTTACCCCGGGTCGTTGACCCGGTCTTACGTGCGAGCTCGGGAGCCCCGCTCATGGAGGAGGACGCCATTCTCTCTTTTCTCAAGGCCATCCGTGGCCATGCCTCCCTGCTCACGCCCAATATGAAAGAGGCTTCCCTCATGACCGGGATTCCGGTCGCCTCCCCTCAAGATATGCGCGAAGCCGCCCGTATCCTATTTGAACGGACGAATATCCCATGTCTGGTCAAGGGCGGACATCTGGAGAAAAGCGCCATCAATATCCTCTACGATGGCCGCCGGACGGTCGTCTACGGACACGAAAAGCTCAAGAAGGACGTCCACGGCACAGGCTGCTTTTTTTCGGCGGCCGTCCTCTCGTATCTTGCCCGCGGCCTCTCTCTTGAAAACGCCTGTGGCCGGGCAGCCGATCTCACTCATAAAGCCATTCAAAAGGCGATCAAGCCCGGCGAGGGCCGGAGCCTATTTGTTTTGTAATTATTTTATGATCGCCCGGAAGCGTTCCGGATCGATATTGCCTCCGCTGACGACGCAGACGACATTCCTGTCCGCAAAACGTCCCGGATTAGAGAGAAGGCCGGCCAAAGCGACCGCACCCGCACCTTCGACGGTCCTGCCGTGGGCTTCATGGATCGCCGCCATGGCTTCAACGATCCCCCCCTCCTCGACCAACACCCATTCGTCCACATATTTTTGACAAAGAGGAAATGTGATCGAGCCGGCTTCGATTCCGCCCGCGAGCGCGTCGGCGAACGTGGGCTTCTCGGCGAACGCGACGAGCTTACCAGCCTCAATGGAAGCCTTCATGAAGGCCGATGTTTCGGGCTCGACACCGACGATCCGGATCGTCGGATTCACGGACTTGGCGTAGGCGCCGATCCCGGCAATGAGCCCTCCTCCCCCCACGGGAACGACGATGTCCTGGACATCCGGCATATCCTCGAGGACCTCGACGCCGACCGTTCCCTGTCCCGCTATGATCTCAAAGTCATTGTATGGCGATACATAGATCCGCCCGGATTCCTCCGCGAAGCCGCGGGCGTGAACCTCAGTCTTTTCGCAATCGTCTCCGAAGAACCGGAGATTGACACACATGGCTTCGATCTTCCTGCGCTTGATCTCCGTAACGGTCTCCGGCAGGAAGAGGACCAGGTCCACCTCTTCAAGCTTGGAAGCATAGCTGATGGCCAGGCCGTGGTTCCCCGTGGACGCCGAAACGACGCCGGCCTTTCTCTCTAAGGGCGTGAGCGAACGAAGCTTATTCAGGGCGCCCCTGAGCTTGAACGAACCGGTGATCTGCTCGTTCTCCCATTTAAAATGGAGCTTCGCGCCCGTCCGTCTCCCCAGATCGTCCGAGCCTTCGATGGGAGTCCGGTGAATGTCCGGACGTATCCGTTCATAAGCTTGCGTCACACAGGCTGCCAGATCAAACGTCATGATCATCCTCCTTTTTCCGTTCCGGTCATTTCCTCGCATCAGGTATTTTATTGGATACGCGGACAAAAATAAATTAAAATACGGGAACGATGGCCCGTTATCACATCGGCACGGCCGGCTGGAGCTACGCAGACTGGGAAGGCATCGTCTATCCTCCCGGAAAAGCGTACGGTTTTCATCCTCTCCTATTCCTCGGGGAGTATATCAATATCGTCGAGGTCAACAGCACGTTCTACCGACCGGCTCCGGCTGCGATGGCAGTTTCCTGGCTCAAGAAGGTCGAGGGATACCCGGATTTCATGTTCGCCGTAAAGCTCCATCAGATATTCACGCATAAGCGGAAGGATTTCAGTTGGAAGGACATCGACGATTTTCGGAACGGGGTCGATCCTCTCCAATTGAAACAGCGGCTGGCGGCCGTCCTGCTCCAATTCCCCTGGTCCTATCTCAACATTCCTGAGAACATGGACTACCTGGCCGGGCTTTTCGCTCTTTTCGCGAATTATCCCCTGGCCCTCGAGGTCCGCCACTCTTCCTGGGAGACTCCCGAGTTCTTCAGGCTCCTTGAAGAGAACAAGGTCGCTTTCTGCAACATCGATCAACCTCTCTTCAAGAACTCCATCAAGCCTTCCGCCGTAAGCACCAACCCAGACTTCGCCTACGTCAGGCTCCACGGCAGGAACTATAAGGACTGGTTCCGGGCGGGCGCCGGCCGCGACGACCGGTACAATTATCTTTACGCCAAGGATGAGCTCCAGGAATGGATCGACCGGATCAAGCAGCTTGGTCAAAAGAGCGGCAAAGTCTACGTCATTACGAACAATCATTACCGCGGCCAGGCCATGGCCAACGCCCTTCAGATCAAGAACATGATCACCGGTGAGAAGCTCGACATCCCCAAGCTCCTCGTCGAGCAATACCCGGTTCTCGAGGAAATCCTCAAGAAAATCAAACGGGGTCAGATGGACCTTTTCAAGGACAAGTGACATGCACTGGTGGGAAAACGATTTTTTAAGCGTCAGGAACAACAGGGTCCGCCTGGCCGGAGCGGAGGCTTCGGCGCTCGCGGAAAAACAAGGAACCCCGATTTACGTCTACGGCAGGGACGCCATCATCGCCAAGTTTAGGACTCTCCAGGGCCTCTTGGGCGAACAGACGTCCCTGGAGCCCAGGATTTGCTATGCCATGAAGGCCAATCCGCACGTGGGCATCCTGAAGACACTGAAGGACGAAGGCGCCTGGATCGACGCCGTCTCCCCGAACGAGGTCATGACCGCGATGAAAGCCGGTTTCCCGGCCTCGAGGGTCCTCTACACGGGAACAAGCGTCAGCACGGCTGATCTGGACGCGGTCTTCGGGATCGATGGACTGACGGTCAATATCGACGCGGCCGAACAACTTGATCTCATGCGCGAGGTTAGGGACCGATCGTTCCGGGGAAAGAGGGTCCGCGTTTCCGTACGTTGGAACCCGGGCACGGGGCGCGGCTTCAGCCCCAAGGCCGTCACGGCCGGAGAACGGGCCTCCGATGGGACGCCCATCAAGTTCGGCGTTGAAGAGAAGAAAGTGACGGACGTGTTCGTGAGGGCCCGGGAAGCGGGATTTCTGCCGGTCGGCCTTCACCAACACCTTGGCTCGGGCTGGGTCCGCGAGGATTTCACGTTCGTCCGCCGGGCCGTGGACGGGATGGTCCGCAAGGCGGCGGATCTCGAAAGCCTGGGGTTCAACCTGGAGTTTCTGGACTTCGGCGGAGGCTTCGGGCCGAAATACTTCCGAAACCAGAGCCTCTTCCCCGTCCCCGATTACATCAGATACGTTTGCAGAAGCGTCCGGAAGGCCGGTCTGAGGATCAAGGCCGTGGCCATCGAGCCCGGGAAATATCTTGTCGGCGACTCCGGAGTCCTGCTCCTCCGTGTCGAGTACGTCAAGGAGAGCTACGGCAACATCTTCGCCTGCGTCAACGGCGGGACCTTCAACACGGTGCCACGGCCGGCCATCTACATGCAGGCCCGCCACGAGATCGTCAACTGTCTGGAGGTTGACGCTTCCAGGAAGCTTAAGGTCACCGTGGCGGGACATCTCTGCGAGACGGGCGACGTCTTCGGCAAAGAACGGCCCATGCCCCTGCCTCGGAGGGGCGGGCTCCTGGCGGTCCTTTGCGCGGGCGGCTACTGCCGAAGCATGGCCTCGAACTACAACCTGCGGGAGATCCCGAAAGAAATATTGATTTAGCCCTCTACAGGCGCCGGTTTGAACCTGCGGCCTGATTATGAAGCGTGGCCTAATGAGCAGATGCGAATACCGGAAGATAATCAAGAATCCGAACTGAAAGGCGGTTTCCCAATGGACTTTCGGAAAAATAGCCGGCCGTGGAAAGCACGCATCATGATCCCAGCGCTCATGCTTTTTTCCCTACCATTCCTTCTAGCTCTGAAGAATGCCGATAAGTGGCTCGCCGAAGAAGCCGCCTGGAGGGCCGAAAGGGACCGGGAGATGCGATCGGAAGAAAGCTGGTTGACGATCGCCGGGCTCTTCTGGCTTGACGAAGGCGAGAATACGTTTGGGGCATCCTCCTCGAACCGGATCGAACTCCCGCCCGGCTCAGCACCCTCACTCGGCGGGAAGTTCATCAGAAAAGGCGAGAAAATCACCGTTGAAGCCGCCCCAGGCGTCTCACTTTATTGCGGCGGGAAACAAATCGCCCGGATGACAATCAGGGCCGGCGATTCGACCAGTCCGGACACTCTGACCCTCGGCGATCTCAGGATGTGGGTCATCCGGAGGGGCGACCGGTACGCTGTCCGCCTCCGCGATCTCAACGCGCCGGCTTTTAAGGATTACAAGGGATTGAACTATTTTCCGCCTTCGGCCGCATTCCGGATCGAGGCCATCTTCGCCCCGTACTCCTCTCCCAAGAACATCGAAGTCGAAGCGAAGATCGTCAAAAGGTCGAAATTGATATCTCCGGGGACCTTGAAATTCTTATGGGAGGGAAGGGAATATGAATTCATCGCGTTCGATGACGAAGAGCGCGGAACCTATTTCCTCGTCTTCGGAGACGAAACCAACGGGATGGAAACCTACGACGGAGGGCGCTTCTTGGACTTCAAGATCGATACCGGCAATCAAGCAGTCCTGGACTTCAATCACGCTTATAACCCTCCCTGCGCCTTCACGGCCTTCGCCACATGTCCCCTCCCCCCGACTCAGAACCGTTTTCTGTTCCGGTTGGAGGCCGGCGAGAAAACGTACGCGGGCGCTGGACATTGATTCAGCGAAGCCTGGGGGGGACTTCCCGTAGAGCGTATCTCAACCGGCGGGCACGATCACCGCTTTAAAAATCCTCGATTCTCATCCCACCTCCGAGCCTCTTTCTATCTGCCCTTTCCGGCTTTTTTTTCGGCCTCCTCCAAGGCATATCGCAGGGCGAAGCCGGGCTCGTTAAAGCACCTGTCCAGGATGTCCCGCCTTGGTTCGCCCTTGGCATCCAGGTGGAGTTCGTAATAGCCGGTGGCCTTGAGAAGGACCGTCCGACTCAAACCCGCGGCGGGCGGCGGAGCGATAAAGACGAGCTCAGCCCTATCCCCCTTGGCCGGCATCTTATAGAAAACGTCGTCACCGGCCTCGAGGAGGTCCCGCATGTCGTTTCCTTGCTGATTCACCACCGAGACAGGAGCGATCTCGAGGATGTTCACAGGTAAATCAACACTGTAGTCGACCGCGATCCGGTCGAGCTTCCAGAAACCCAGCGGCGGGTTCAGCCTGATCCTGAGCACGTCGCCGGGCACGTCGCTGACATCCAGGGTGCAGGCTTTCTCCTTGGCGATGAAAGGGCCGCCTCCGTAGATCAGCGCCCTCGGCTTCCATCCCTCCTTGGTCTCAACCCAAACCTTGAGCATGTAGAGCTCCTCGTTGAGGTACCACGACATCACCCGCCTGTAGCCGGGGCCGAACCCATTGACGTCATCATAGAATTCCTGGATCTTGTTTCCATAGAGCTCGAGGAATCCCTTGGCCGCCCGCGATCCCATCATAGTCGTCCACGCGCCCGCCACGAGCTTGGCCGTCCGGGCGTCCGCCGGCTTCGGAAATTCGAAAATGATCGAGTCCCTGAGTCGATCGCTCCCGGCCCGGTCATCGGTCTCAGCGAGACCTGGCCAGAGATAGTTATCAGACGCAGAGACGAAGGATCGGATGTCACGCCCGGCGCGGTCCCAAGCCCTGACGGGGGGCAAGGGATGAACGAACGTGTGGACGCGTCCTTGGGCGTCCGGAACTACGGCTGAGCCTTCAGGATGGTCGACGACGACAAGCTTCATCTCATCGGTGAATTCGGTCTCGTCGAGCTCGTTCGTTGCGACAATCCTGTACCGTCCATCGATCTCCTTGAGATGGTCCAGGGAAAGCCACTCCGTCCGCTTGAGGCCCTTGGCAATGGCGCCTCCGTAAGGTTCAGCGTCGAGAACATATTGCTCCCCATCGAACGAATAGACGAAAGGACAAGATGAGGTAGGCGGCTTCTTCGGGGCGTTCGACTCCGCGGCAATAAGCCAGACGGCTACGCCGGCCGCTCCGAGCAGAAGGATGGGGGCGGACCAGTTGCGCCTCACGACCTGGACCGATATGATGTCGGCCAGGTCGATCTGCCGGTTCTTCTCTCCCGAGATCTCCCCGAAAAGCTTGTTATCCCGGACCAAGGGGTCCTTCATCGTCACCTTGGTCCCGTCCTTCATTATCACCAGGACCTTCTCCGAGGGGCCCGAGGCCCCTATTTCCTGCGGAGCGATGGACCTCATCCGGACGCAGGACCAGGAAAAGAACAAGGCCAGGGCGGCAGCCAATGTTTTGTATTTTAAAGTCCTCATGTTTCCCCTCTTTCTTTTCGGATCAAAGCCCCATGATATTCATGAGCGCCTGGAGCTTTTGTTCCCTGGTCATTTTAAAAAACTTATATGTTTTTTTCTTGCTAAGGTCGATCACTCCCCCAACGAGCCCTCCTATCAGTCCTGCCCCGCCTCCAATAAGGAAACCATACGAATAAGCGTCCTGATAATCTTCTTTATACTTGGCGCCCGCCCCAATTAACCCCCCGGTAACTATGAAACCAAGAGTCAAACCGGCTAAACCCATGCTTCCTGCCGTGCTCTTGATCCTAAGAACTTTAATGGTCAAGACGTTTTCAAGGGGGATCTCCAGAACCTCCGTATTCCAGTATGGATAAGGTAAGACCTTCAATTTTTCGCTGTCAAGTCTCATGATCTTGGCCCGATTTTCTCCCATCGCTTTGGTCATTATCATGACCTCCGGGAGCTTTGAGGCGATCAACCTGAGATTCGCGTCCTCAACGGCCTCATTCCTAGGGAGTATTCCCGAAGAGGAACAGCTCGTCAGGAAAATCGCATAAAAAGCGAGCGTTATCAAAGAAAAGACCTTCTTATTCATAAGACCCTCCTTTGGCGCCTTTAGCATAGTCGCATGAATTCCCGGGTGTCAAGCTCTTGCCTCCCCGATACGTTCACAATATAGGTTCTTCACCGGCGGGAGTTGTCAAGAAGTTGTCAAAAGCCTGTGAAAAATTAAACAACAAGAAAAGAACCAAGCCCGGAGATATTTCCCCGGTGACAGACCTTGATCGGCTTTTAAAACCTGTTCAGGTGAACGACGTTCTTAAAGGGCCGGCGCTGAGGGCGGTCGAGCTCCCACGTGATCTGTTTCGTTGAGAGGTCCGGGCTCAGCTTGGTGGGCCCTGATGGACTCCCGGATTGACCCTCGCACAGATTTCCGGCATAGTTGATGCGCATAGGAGGCGGTCCATGAAGATCATCGCTATAACCGAAGAGCATAAAGAGCTCTATTTCGTTTGCCTCGAGGACTGGTCCGTTGAATTGCCCGAAGCCGGAAACCACAAGCAAATCTGGTATGACACGATGAAAGAGAAAGGCTTGAGGGTCAAGTTGGCCTTGGACGATGCCGGGAACGTCGGAGGAATGATCCAGTACGCACCCATTGAGCGCTCCTTGGTGGAAGGACACGGGCTTTATTTCATCTATTGTATTTGGGTCCACGGTCACAAGCAGGGGCGCGGCAACTTTCAGAAAAGAGGAATGGGCAAAGCCCTTCTCCGGGCCGCCGAGGAGGACGCCAAGTCCCTTGGAGCTAAGGGAATGGCCGCTTGGGGAATGGCCATCCCGGTCTTCATGCGGGCGTCCTGGTTCAGGAAACACGGGTACAAAAAAGCGGACAAGCTCGGTCTGCAGGTCCTTCTTTGGAAGCCTTTTGTCGATGATGCCGTCGCTCCTAAATGGATCAGGCAAAAAAAGAGGCCGGAAACGGCTCCCGATAGAGTGACCGTCACGGCCTTCATCGGCGGCTGGTGCCCAGCCATGAATATGGCGATCGAGCGGGCGAAGCGCGCGGCTTCGGAATTCGGCGGCAAGGTCAATTTCCAGGCTGTCAATACCCTCGACCGGAACATTTTCCTCGAATGGGGAATCTCGGACGCCCTGTTCATCAACGGAAAGCCGGTCCGGACCGGCCCGCCGCCCTCGTACAATAAGATCAAAAAAAAGATCGCCCGACAGGTCAAGAAGCTTTAGGACGGACTCTTTCGCTCGGCTAACATCGCTAAAAAATCCGTCAGGCGCATAATCCGGATATCCCCGTATCTTCGTAAGGCAAGCAGGTGCTTGTCTCCTGTAACGATGATGAAGGCTTTCCCCTCAACCGCGCATTCGAGGATCCGGTTGTCGGCTTCGTCCGAGAGGGAATGAATTGACTGGTCCGTCCTAAGGACTTCCGCCGACGCGGAAGAGATGAGCTTGATAGCGCGAATGACCATCTCT
>Ga0315288_10010407_pt1 | contig 11721 bp, 3 predicted proteins | sample YL17G11_20_MG_FD_203454 | JGI IMG/M metagenome (GOLD analysis project Ga0315288, IMG submission 203454) | Sediment microbial communities from Yellowstone Lake, YNP, Wyoming, USA - YL17G11_20 | ecosystem: Environmental > Aquatic > Freshwater > Lake > Sediment | place: USA: Wyoming | collected... | reverse complement strand
TAGCAGATTGACTTGTAGGTTCGGGAGAAGGCTGGCGCGCCGCGATCACTTCAGCGATATAAGATGCTAAATCATCTAAGCCTTCTGCCAAATCGCTATTACCATCCGTGCGGGCAGAGGTGGTATTGCGGCGTACTAAAGCCAACAATTCCTCATCCAACAAGGCTTCCTTTTCTTTGAGCGCCGCGGGTATATCATCCGCATTTAAGAGCCTCTCCAGCGTTTGGGTAGCTTTCGGTGAGGGTTTAATTTTAAATGTCTGCACAGGCGCAGTTCTTAACTCAGGCTTCACTTGGGCAGGTTTTTTTAAATAACCGGTAAGTTTCGCCGCTCGTTGTTGAATAGAGGCCTCGTTTGGAAAGGCGGTTTGTAAATGGATAAATTCCTCAGCCGCTTTCTCTAAATTATCTGCCGCTATCCATTCATCCACCAGGCGCAGGCGGGCGTCCCAATGAGTCGGGGCAACTTCCAACGCCTTGACAATTTGCTCGGCGGCCTGGAGGTGCTTGCCCTGGGCAGCCAGCAACTGGGCATAACCGATCAATACCTCCGGCAAATCCGGGGCGGTTTTTACCGCCTTCTGGATGAGATTAAATGCCTGGCTGAACTGGCGTTTGTCGAGCAGCCCGGTGGCCTGGTTGATCTGTTTGCGAGCGCGCCGCCAGCGTTGGACGGTTTCCTTGCCGAAGAAAATGTCCTCGTCGCTCTTCATCCCCTGCCATTTCGCCAGTAGTTTTTTAAGATTATTGGTTTTATTCTGTCCATAAAGCAAATGGCGGCCGCCGACGGCTTCACTGGCGCCCGAATGATGGTACAAACAAGCCGCCGGCTGGTATAAGACGCGGTAGCCTTTCTGGCGCGCTTGCCAGCACAGGTCAACATCCTCATAGACGCCACGCCCAAAGCGCGCGTCCCAGCCACCCAGTTCATCCCATACCTGACGCCGCACCAAGAAGCAGGCGCCGGTGATGGCATTCACATCGCGAGGCTGGTTGACCTGGGGTGAGTCCGCATCCCAGCCCAGGAAGGGATGGTAAGGGATACCCTCATCGTTACGGGCGACGCCAGCATGCTGGATTTTGCCGGCCATAGGGCCGGGTGTACTCGGCGGGTGAAGCAGTTTTGCGCCAATAATGGCAATATCATCTTCAGTCGGCAAGAGTTTCTCCAGCCAGCCTGGCTCGAGGGTCTCGGTGTCCGAGTTAAGGAAAAGAATGAAGGGCGCCTGCCCAAGCGCCGCGCCGAAACGACATGCGCCGATGAAGCCCTGGTTAGTGGGAGGTCGAGCCAAAGTAATTTGCTGGTGCCCCTTCCAGCCCGCGAACAAATTATTAATCTCCGCGCCCGGTGAGCAATCATCCACCAGAATGAGGTGGGCATTTTCGGTCGTTGCCAGCAGCGATTCAACACACTGACGGACAAGTTGTGGCTGGCCATAAACAGGCACTACGATATCCACTTTCCAATCCATCGTTTCAGCCGGAAGTGCGACGGTCTTTTCGGACAGCGGCGTGGGAACACGCTCAAGCTCCTGGTGGTAAATTTCCTCTAACCGGGCAGCATCTTGTTCAATGGTCAGGATAGGTTGGATATGCTGGCGGAAAACAGCCACCTGTTCAGGATTCTGCACAAAGAAGCGCAATTTTTCGGCCAGATCGTGGTAATTTCCTGGCTCGAACAATAACCCGTTTTGGCCATGGGTGATGATCTCCGGAACCCCTCCGACGTTGGGGCCAATGACAGGTACGCCCGCAAACAGGCATTCTCGCACCACGTTCGGAAAATTCTCTGAGCGAGAGGGTGTAACGACGATATCAGTTTGCGACAAAATGTGGGGTAAATCGGTATGTGGGAAAGCCCCGTGATACTTCACCTGGAGGCCCGGTCGCACCCTGGATAAAGCCTGATCAAAATAGGCTTGGTCGGCAATAATTCCGTACAAGTCCAGTCTGGATTTGGAGGCATCGATCAAGTTGAAGGCTTCGATCAAAAGGTCAACCCCCTTGGTAAAGTACATGTGACCGATGTAGGTAAAACGGAGCTGACCTTCTGCCGGTTGCCAGGGTAAAGGTTGGAAGGGGCGTATACCAATAGGTGCATAGACCTGGCGCGGGTGTGTATAACCATGCGTGGCAAAAATATTTTCCAAGAACCGCGTCTCCCAGATCAGCGTATCAGCCCATGGTAGAGCCTGTTGTAAAAACTCACGCCGCTCGGCCATGACCTCGAATACTTGATACGTCGGTAGAATTAAATTCGGCTGGCGTTCAATCAGGCAAAGTGCGCATTTCTTAGATGTCTCCGGGCCTCCTGCACAGAAACTGCCATCCGCTCGTACAAAGTGCGGCTGCTGGCACACAAACCAGCCGTCATGCAGCGTGAGGATGCTAGGAAGCCCTTGTTGTTTGCAGGCTTGCAAGACCAAAGCGGATAAGCCGATCATGTGCTGAAAGTGCACCAGGTCCAGGTCTAAAGTAGCTATGTACTTACCAAACGCATCGGCCACTTGTTCATCCTTGAACTGGCGGACCATGTCAATCTTCACGCGTGTGTCCAGACCCGTACTTTGGTCCCACCCCGGCGAGGCGCGCACGTTAATCTGCGTGATGGCCACCCCATCGTAAGTATCTTCTCTGACCACTCCCAAGGGATGGTTTAAGTCAACTACATGGTAAAGAACCCGCACGGCATGGCCGCGTCGTTTCAGTTCTTGAGCGAGGGCGTAGGTATATGTCGCTGTACCACCTACCGCAAACGGTAGAAACTCGTGCGCCACGAGCAAGACTTTGAACCGGCCCCCCTGGCGTGGGCCACGGGTTGCGTCCCCGGTAGCGCTATCTACCTTAGATGGTTCAGCGGTGGACGACAGGAAGTCGCGCAGCGAAGTTGCCACCTTATTTTTCAATTTGCCTGATGAGGAAGGTGTCCAAAGGTTACTGTTACTCCGTCGTCCCTCCTGTCGACCAAACTTGTCATAATGTTCCCAACCGGAACGGAATTGCCCGCGCCACACAGCTTCGGCAACATCCGCATAGGCGGACAAATACTGATCCTCATCAAAGTCGGCAGGTGTCTCAGTCTTTTCAAAATCGATATTTAACTTTAACGTGGGTGCAGATTTTATGTCTTTGCCCGCTTTGAGGTCAGCCTGCACGCTGGCAGCCCATCGTTTTGTCTCCACTGCATACAATTCCGGATGATTAAGTACGATCTGTGCTTTGAGTTCTGCATCGTGCTGCACCGCCTTTGTATCCCTACTATCTTCTTTAACACGATAAAGGAACAATGGCTCAGGGATACGCATACCCTTAAAACCTTTGGATGCACAACCAACCCAGAAGTCCCAATCCTCATATCCCCAGACCATGTTGCGGTTATAGCCGCCAACCGCTTCCCACATTTTGCGCCGGTATAGCGAACAGTATAACAACTGGTTGGCGGCGGCCTGTATCTCGGCTTTAAACACGCCAGCTTGATTATAGCGGTCGCCGCCAGCGCCAAAAAAAATAGCGTCAGTGTGAGCGATATCAACGCCGGGGTTGGCTTCCAGCAGCGCTACAGTCCTCTCCAGCATTAACGGTTCAATCTTATCGTCCGAATCGAGAGGTAAAATATACTCACTAAAAGATTGGCTTATGGCATAATTTCTTGCATCTGCCGGCCCACCGTTTACTTTCTCAATCAGGCGAATGCGCTTATCGGGGTAGCGGGAAATCAAATCGCGGGCGACTTCACTGGTATTATCTGGGCTGCCATCATTGACGATGATACATTCCCAATTAGAGTATGTTTGCGCTACAACGCTTTCTACGGCTTCGGGTAAAAAATGCGCCTGGTTATAGCAAGGAATAATAACGGAAACCTGCGGCTGTGGGCAGGTAGCAGCAGTGGTTACAATTTGTTTTTTTTGTTCAATTGCCTGGTAAAAAACCTCTTCATACTTGATCGCAGTTCGTTTTTGAAGCACCAGATCAACCTCAAAATGGCAAGCATTGGGGGTCAGGTGCGCGTAAGCGGCGACATCGATCCGTTGCCCCTGCTCAAACAAGACGGCGATGTTATCCACCGAATACTCCTGGCGATTGGATTGACGATTAGTCTGATAATCACGCTTGGTGATATTGAGAGGGTTAGAGAACAAGGCCGAGTGCGTATAGCACAACATTTGGCCTCGACTGGACATAAAGCGGTCTTTCTTGTCGGCAATTTTAGCTTCCAACTCATGCGCCGTCAGAATGGACACCTCCTGGATTAAAGGCAATAGATCGCTAACCCGGTAGACCGTGCTTGATATCTCAATTGGATATCCAAAATCATCTTCAGCCGTAGTCCAGTTGTAAAGTAGAATATTGTTCCAGGTTTGAACAAAATCCGGTAGTCGTTGTGGCTTATCAGCCACGTAAAAATAAGTGGTATTGCGCCCCAGGCGGAGCGAAAAGCCAAGCGCCTCGGGGTGGCGACGCAGGCTCTCCACTATCTCGACCACCGAGAACGGGCGAATGGAAATGTTATCATCCACCATTATCAAGCAGCATTCATATGGCGCTATCAACGTCATGATATCATCTTTGATTTTCTTCTCACGGATGAATTCAATCGGGGCATGCTCGCGCGCTAACTGCTGATAGAGCCGCTCGTGGCGTTCCCCCGAGGTAGTGTAATACACTTTCAGATCAATGGCTTCCGGGTCGCTGCAATGCAACAAGAACGACCGCAGCGCGGCATCCAGTTGCAGAGCGCGGTCTTTGCTCAGGAAAATGCCAATCATAGGCCTGCGCTGGTCTGGCAAGCCTAATTGGCCGAGTAGTTTCTGGGCGTCAACATTCGAGGGATCCAACGCCAGCGTCCGGCGCGCGGCGGCTTCCGCGGCCGGCGTATTCCCCTGTAGAAGCAAAATACCCGCCAGATTTAGTTGCGCCGGCGCATAGCCCGGCGACAGTACTGTGGCTTTGACATACTCACGCCGTGCGGCTTCGGTTTCATCCAGACGCAGTAAAATGTTGCCGTAGGCTACCATCAAGCCCGGGTCTTCGGGCGCGAGGTCGAGCGCTTCTTTCAAAGCCTCGCGGGCGGCCGGGAGATTGCTCTGGACCAAATAAGCCTCGGCCTGCTGCAAGCAACCAGTCAGCCGCTCCGTCGCGTCTGGTTCTGAAACCGTGGGGGACGGAGACGAGACGGACTCCCCCTGTGCCAGCGTCTCCAGCAACTTTTGTCGCCATACGCTGTGCATTTTGCGTTCGCTGGGAACGTCCACAGCCATCGAATCGAGCAGGATGGTGTCTGCTGCCTCAATAAGTTGCTCACGGCTCAAATGCGTCTTTTTGACCGAGCAGGCTTCTACATTCCACACAAACGGCTCGGTGTTCCACTGCCATGTCCGGCATTCCACGGCAAACCCCAGCGCAGACAGAATGTGATTAAATTTTTCTTCATACCACCCGTCCAGGTGATATGCCCATGCAGCTTCATGCGAGCCGAAAAGGTGACGGACATTCGCCTGCCTGATCTTGTAGGGCGCCTCAGACAAAATCATTCGCGCTGAGCCTAGCAAATCCGGCGTTTCGATATGCAGCCTGCCGCTGACTTTTAGCCACGCGTGCCAGCAGATGAGCTGGGCCAAGGCCATTGGCCGGTCAAAATGTTCAAAAACGTGATGCAGCCGGATTTCATCCACGCTTTGCTCGGGGAAAGTCAGCGTGGTAATATCGGCAAAGAAATCCGCCGCCGGTTGTGTTTGAACGGTATGCTCAGATGGCGGGTAATCAATATTAATGTATCCATCAAGATGCTGTTCGCCGCAGCCCAGGTGCAGGCGCAAGGGCTGCCCCTCGCACCACAAGCCGGCTTTGCGCAGTTGGGTATAACTATCGGCTGGCGAGCGACTTTCTTTCCGGCGCGATGGCTGCGCACCCGACACCGAGGCCAGGGCGCGCTTTTCCCACCACACTTCAAAGTCGGTATAGATATCACCCCACAGCAAATTATCTTCCGCGCTTTCGCGCTCCAGACACGTAAACAGGGTCTGAGCATCAACCCACTCAGTGAGCGCCAAGGCAGACGTCTCACCTTTTGCATAGTTGAAGAGACGATATCCCAGTTTTTCCAACAGAGCGACACACTCTTTGGCGCGATGTAAAAATTCAGCCGTAAATTCAAACGAGATGCTTCCAACAGGGCATGCCAAACCGCTCAAGACCTGATATTCAAAACCCTCCACATCAATCTTGAGAAATTGCGGCAAGCCGTATGTTCGAATCGCTTGGTGGAGGGTTATAGTCTCAACATCTGCCGCTTGATCCCAGGTATAACTGGCAAAACGGCCTGTCTTCCATTCCTCGGAAAACGTGGATATGCCCTCGGCACTGCTGCAAATTGACAGCCGCAGGGTCCCGGCTTTTTCGGCCAGCGACATGGGGACAATCACCACCTTAGGATTGCCGTCAAATTTTTCATGCAACGCGGCCACGCACTTGGGTTGCGGTTCAAAGCAAATGACCTTTGCCCCGCAGCTCAGATAGAGCGTTGTCTTATCGCCGAAATGAGCTCCCACATCGAAGACCAGATCCCCCGGTCGGATAAAGTTTTCCAAAAGGTCGCTGGACGCCAGCTCGGCAGCAGAGGCGCCCGAGGGCACAGGGTATACACCACACTTTTCCGTCGTTACCTCCGCCTCGTCATAATAGAGCGGCGCCTCGCCGGTTTCAATCCAATGGAGAATCTGCTCGACCCGTTTTTCCGTGGTATGAAAGCGCATGACCTTGCGACGAGCGTTCATAGCAATCCGTCGCCCGAAGTCTGGCTCGCGGACAAGGTGTTGCAAATGATCCACTAACTGCGCCGGTTCATCTACGTCATAGAGAAGTATCTCCCTGCCATCCTGGAAGAGCAAGTTGGTCTTAGGGCGGTCGGGGATGCGCCAGCTTATAACCGGCCGACCGGCGGCCATGCCTTCAACCACACGGCCAGAATAACACTTGGGCGGTTGGACGAGATTCACCACCGCGCAGCCGGCCCGCAAACCTTCCAGCCATTGCATAAAACTTTCTCGCCGTATAAGACGCAGTCCTTCCAAGTAGCGGGAGAAAACCGCCTCGTCAAACGGGGAGCCGCTGGTCAGAAACACTTCAGTGGCGGCACTTAATTCATCGAAGCGCTGAGGACACTGTGTGCTGTTCTCCGGCGGCGGCGGGAACGCTAGTAACTTTTTCAAATCGGGATACGCTTGTTCCGCACGCTCGAACCAGGACGCACGCTCGTCATAGAGTGCGCCATAAAAAATGGCATGGGGGTTTTGCGCCAGCGTAATGCTTTTGCACACCAACGCCTCGGGTGAAGCCCCGCCGCTCCACCACATAGCGGGAATCGACCCTTGCGCATTAAGATCATCGGCGTCTTTCTCATCACAAACCAGTATATGTGTTATATATTGGTGGCGGGTTTGATAGCGAGTCCGCCGCCATAGCGATCCCTGGGGATTCCGTGTCCATTCCGAAGGCGCTATTTCCAAGGACTCTTGAAGAAAACCGAGACGCACGGGTGCCAGTGTTGTAAGCCAATCCAGGAAGGCTACATCAAAGCCTCCATAAATAAGATCGAACCAAACCTGGTCAAAGTGCTTTCCCGCACAGATCTCTCGTGCGTAGCGGGTCCAGGAGAGAGGGGGAGGGGAGAAAGGGGAACCAATCGTAGCCGGGATTGTGCAATACTCTACGCCGATTGCGCCGAGGCCTTCTTCTAGGCCAAAATAGGTAGCATAAGACATGTGCCTGGCGTTGGCCCAATCGAGCGCCTCAGGAACAATGAACAATACCCGAGGTTTGACGTTTTTTCTCACATAAAATTGCGTAGACATGGCTATAGTCCTTTCGCTTATGTGGGCTAAAAGGTCGGTACATGTGGATGGCGCACAACTCAGCCCGCAGATAGTCGCGCAACAAATCCGTTTTTACTTGGTACAGCGTCTTGTTCAATTGTTTGGCATTGACCTTCAACGAGAGCCAAGCGTGATAGCGACACGCCCGATGATTACGTTGCGAGCGCGCTGTGTGGCATTGGCACTTTTCGCTGCCGGTGAATAGCTTCTTCATCAACCTTATCCTGGGGTGGATCAATCCAAGTACAATGGATGGCTTGGAAGTATTCGAGTCAGGGTGAACACCAAACTTAGCGACAAAACCTGGAACATAAAGTATTGGGTGAAACAAACCTATTTTAACCCAGATCACAAATTCCCCAGCATTCAGCTTCGATCGGTGTTCTTCCAAACCGACTTGTTCAAAGCAGTTCCGTAGGAAGAAGCTGGCGGCAAAGGGCGGAACTATCTCGTGGCAGAGATAAGCACACAGATCAAAAGGGACTGTTCTGTTCTCTTTAGTGACATTCCCATCAATATCTGTTGTGTAATAATCACCGTACACTGCCCCTGCATCCGGGTGGCGTTCAAACTGTTCCACAGCCCAAGACACCGCATGAGGCAGCAGTTCCTCATCTGATAAACATGACCCAATGATATCGCCCGTGCAACGCTTCAGGGCGCGGAAAAAGGCTTCTCCGCCGCTCGAATCTGGTTCAGAGACTATCTTAATGCGACCAGGATGCCGTTGAGCATATTCCTGGACAACTTCAAGCGTGCCATCGGTGGAAGCGCCGTCCTGGATAATAAATTCGATGTTGGAATAATCCTGACATAAAACACTCTCTACACAACGACGAATGGTATACGCCCCATTTTTGACAACCGAAAGAATGGATACAAGCGGTTTCTGGTTTTCCATCGGAATTTTCCTTGGTATCTATCAATGGTGTAGCTGGTATCATTCTACCCCTTTATCTCTCTGGGACAGGATCGGGTTTTTGACTGGCCACCATATATTCAATTCAGGATCATTCCAAAATATTGTAAACTGGCTGTCCCGATTATAAGACGTGGACTGTTTGTAATGGAAAATAGCTTTATCACTCAGTACCAAATGGCCATTGCCAAATTTGGGAGGTACTAACACCTGTAAATGGTTATGATCCGACAAAACGAAGGACTCCCACTGGCGGTACTGCAGAGAAGTCTCGTCCCAGTTTACGACCACAAGATAAAATTTACCATACAAACAGGAAATCAGCTTCCAGGTTTCCTGATCGCCATGAATACCGCGCAGGACATGGTTAGCGGAGGTAGAGATGTCATCCTGAATGAACTTGGCTTTTATACCAGCCTCATTATATAAGTCCTGATTATAGATCTCGACGTAAGTTCCTCTAAAATCCTCGAAAATTGTGGGTGGTTTAATAACCAACACACCTTCCAATTTTGTTTTAGAGATTTCCATATTGTTCTTCCTTATACCCGTCCCCAGAATGTAAATCGATCAGCAACTCGAAAGATTGTATTTTCAATGGAATATTTATAATATTTTTCTCGAATAGTGCGGTAGATACGATTGGGGCGTGTATGTTTGATTAAGAATATGCCTGCTTTGTAAAAAGGATACGGCATTTTGGCCAAAATTGGTCCTAGAAGAAAAACATTATGTTGAGAATCTTTTTCTTTTTCCGAGAAACAATCCAGTACTGATTTTTCTGAGGTGCCTGAAAGATCGCCATCATAGTCCGGTTCTATATAACCATGATCAACGCAATAGTTATGTAGCGCAGTCCCCTTCATCGGTACGGTGATTGAGTAGGAGGAATAAGTGACCTTGCCTGCCCTTGACATTTCGATAGAATCCAAATCGTCCTGGATGGTTGAATCGGGGGCGGCCAACATATAATTTACCCAGGTGTTGATTCCATAAGCATTCACTAGTTTGAGTTTTTCGGCGATGTTTTCACTGCGCATCCTTCTTTGAAGAACTTTTTCCCTCACATACCGGGAAGTACTATCCACAGATAAGTGAACGGAGTAACAGCCCGCCTTTTTTAATAACTTCAACACATCATTATTGATTGCATCCACTCTCAAATAACAATTGAATGATATGCCAATCCTGGCGGCATATTTCTCGGCAAATTCTTCCAACCAACTGTCGGCTTTCATGACAAAGATATCGTCACCAAACTTTACGAAATCCATACGATACTTGCTTTTGACTAATTCCATTTCTTCTATAATGCGTTCAACGCTAAAACGCCGAATGTAAACCCCTTTACCTTTGTATAATTGGCGGTAGTAATTGTTGGCACAATAAGCACAGCTATACGGGCAACCGCGCGTGGCATAGAAGGTCTTCTTGGGAACGTGGCTGAGGGAAGAATTGGAAAGCACCAAATCACGATCAGGGAAAGGTATATCATCAAGATTAGCGATGAGGTTACGCAGCGGGTTTTTTTTGATGGGGGTAATTAGATTTTCCACATCGTCAAAGGTTTGTCCATTCTCTACCCGGATCAGAAAGTCTTGAAAAGCCAGTTCCCCTTCCCCGACTGCGTAAGCATCCATTCCACTCTCATTAAATGTTTCAGGAGAGAATGTAGCTTGTGGTCCACCTAAAATCGCCACAAAGTTGTGAATCTGTCTGGCTTGCTGGTTGAGTAGTACGGCACGCTGGAAGCCCATGATATTGATGGAATAAGCAACTACATCTGGTCTTAACTCGTTTACTTTGGTCAACAGGTCATTGGGGGAAAATAGTTCTTTCTCAAGCGTACAGAAATAGGTCGAGTGGTTTAACTGTTTTGCAACTGCGGATAAATAGGAGATAGCGATGTGATCTGCATAGCTTAGATCATGGGTCACAAATAATATTTTCATTATTGTTTCCTTGCCAGTCTTATACTGTATTTTCACGATACCAACGTACCGCTTTGCGCATCCCTTCAACCAAATCTGTTTTGGCCTTAAAACCCAACAAAGTTTCCGCCTGCTGTGTATCAATAAAACGAATGGGAATTGTGGATGGCTTGGAAGGGTCGAATAGCACCCTGGCATTGGTATAACCGTCTACTTCTAGTAGGGTCTGCAAAATTTGCTTCACTGAATACCCTTTGCCCGAGGCAATGTTAACCGCGCCATAAGATTCGACTCTCTCCGCAGCTAAAATAAGCCCATCGATGAAATCGTCGATATATAACAGGTCGCGCACGTCATCCCCTGTACCCCATACCTCCAGGGGATCATGGCGCTCTACCACCCGCCGCAACAGGGCAGCAGTAACGTGGGATTTACCAAAATCGTACTTATCGTAAGGACCATACATATTAGAGGGGCGTACAACTACACATGGCATAGAGGTTTTGATTTTCAGGGCGTAGATTTTGCATAGGATTTCGGCATAACGTTTCATCCAACCAACGCTGTAATATATTTCAGGCGGATCACCCAAGAACATCTCATCCTCGCATACCAGACGGTCTGCGCTGGGGGGGTAGGCAGCGCTGCTGCTGATGAAGATGAATTTTTTTACCTTAGCTTCATACGAGGCTTCCATGATGTAGGTATTCATCACCACATTGGGTGTAACATGGGCAAGGGGGGTCAACGCCATTACCGCCGCGCCGGATGTATTTGCGGCACACATGAACACATAATCCATACCCTCGGCAACTCTTTTACAGTCTTCTTTGGATATCAGGTCAGCCTGTACATATTCAATCCGATCATCCTTGATAACGGGCGGGGTGTGGTGATAGGTCGCCCGTATATGGCTGCCCAATGCCAACAGGCGCAAAATCAGATTCGCGCCGATAAACCCGCTGCCGCCGGCTACCAACACATTTGCATTCTTAAAC
>Ga0315288_10010405_pt1 | contig 11722 bp, 12 predicted proteins | sample YL17G11_20_MG_FD_203454 | JGI IMG/M metagenome (GOLD analysis project Ga0315288, IMG submission 203454) | Sediment microbial communities from Yellowstone Lake, YNP, Wyoming, USA - YL17G11_20 | ecosystem: Environmental > Aquatic > Freshwater > Lake > Sediment | place: USA: Wyoming | collected... | reverse complement strand
CTGGAGATCGTGGGTTCAAATCCCACCGTTCACCCCAATTTATTTTTGCGCCTATAGCTCAGCGGACAAGAGCACCGGTCTTCGGAACCGGGGGTCGTGGGTTCAAATCCCTCTAGGCGCGCTATCTGAATCCCCGTCTTTTGCTAACATCTTCCGGCTGTTCCGCGACGCTGAAACCGCCGACGACGATTTGACACACATCTGCCACGGTGCTCTAATACTGGCATCGCTGATCTAAATTGTTTCTAATCAATATCGGGTGTATAATTCCGACATCGAAACGATTCAGTCATACTTCCATCTCGGGACAGACTAGGGAGAGGCTGCAATGACGGACCTACTAAACGCCAAACCGGGCCATTCGCCCATTGGCATTTTCTCCGAATTGGCGACAGAAGGCAGTTGGTATGCCCAGTAGTAGAAAAAGTGAAATCCCCGTCGGTACGCAGTTCTCGCCGAACTTGATCAACTTACCAGAGTTCCTGAGCGTGATTGTGAAGCTCTCGGGAGATAAGACGGCGATGCAGGAGGCAATATTCCAGAAACCCGTCCATCGAACGCGAACTACCGTCCCAACGTCCGCTCGGACCGCCTCTCTTCCTCTTGAGGCGGCAGCTCAATACGGTCTCCTATCACCCCGCACCTATGAGGCTACTGCCCTGGCTCGAGAATTGGCACAGCTTGAAGAGAAGGAGATGTATGCACGATTCGCCAAGCACATCCTTCTGAACCTCAACGGCCTGCGAGTCCTCGAAGGCATCAAGCAAATGCAGTCGGACCTCACGGCGGGTTTGTCCACCACAGAAGTAACTGGAGATACTCTAGCTCGCTATTTGACACAAAATGGCTTGGCCGTCACCGAGCACAATACTGCCATCAACACCATGCGTTTATGGTTGATGAAAGCGGGGATCTTCAAGGATGAAGAGTCGAGGTCATCGGCGTGGGACATCGACGAGGATAAACGCCGAGAAGTCCTCGGTATTGCCGACGAAACCTTGAACGCTCTCGAGGCGCTCGATGAGTCGCAGAGGATCTTTCTTACAGCATTATGCAAGGTAAATCCGGATGGTTGGATCAAAGCCTCCGAGATTCGGAACCTTGCCGAGCTGACGGAACAAGCAAGGGTCACGTTCTCGAGGGCCTCTTTGCCGAAACAGATACTGGAACCACTGGAGGCCGCCGGCCTAATCGAATGGAGATCGCGGGGTACCAAAGGTGGCAAAACTGCTGAACTCAGAACGACGGACAAGTTCAGTGCCGAGGTGCTGGAGCCTTTCCTGGCAAGAGCCACCGCCTCACTTGATCCTGTGGTGACGCGTTACTATAGGATGCGCTCCGAGGATATCTATGCATCCCTCGATTCCCCCAACGTCTATCAGAAGGGTCAAGCCCTTGAGGCATTCGCTATCCACATAATGAGGATACTCGGGTTGCGACTCATAGCCTGGCGCAAGAGAGCAAAGGACGCTACGGGTCGGGCTGAGGTTGACGCACTCATGGGTGGGGTCATCGGAGGCATCGCCACGACCTGGCAAGTTCAGTGCAAGAACATGCCCAATTCACGGGTTGCTCTCGAGGATGTTGCCAAAGAGGTGGGAATAACGGCTGTCACCAAGGCAACCCATGTTCTCTTTGTAACGAATGGAAGCTACACCAAGGACGCCCGAGATTTCGCGACCAAGACTATGGCTGCATCGAGCCTCACTATTTACCTCCTGGATGGGCGTGACTTTGCTGAGATACGGGGAAACTCCGCGTCTCTTGCGCGCATAATAGAACGACAGAGCCAGGAGATAATCCTCGACCGTTTGCAGTATCCGGCTTGGTCTGGATGACCTCGCTGGCCAGCAGGCGCCTTTTCTATAGGCGTGCCAAAACGGGTATTGACTTTTCATCAGCCTGCATCATATAATAGTAATGTGAAGAAAGGTGATGCACGCATAACGGTTTCTATTCCTTCGTCGGCCCATCAACGCCTTATAGCTATCGCCGACCAAAGCGGAGTTTCCATAAGCTGGGTGGTTAGGTACGCAATCGACGACTTTCTGTACCGGAACGACGACAGCAGACAGATGGTATTGCCTCTTGTCAGGGAACGACGCGGAGTAAGGGAATATGAAGCCGATGTGCCCGGGGAGGACAGAGCACGATGACATCGAACGTGAGTCTCGGGACGGAAATCAAAGATCGAGCAAACCGCTTCGATGAGGCTGAGGTCGTAGTTCAGACCCCACTAGGAACCGCCTACTGGGCTGACTCCATCCGTTTGATGACAGAGGCGTTTGAGCCTCAATCGGTGGATCTCATTGTTACCAGCCCGCCCTTCGGTCTGGTCCGCAAGAAAGAATACGGCAATGCAGATGCTGACGAATATGTGCAATGGTTCAGACCCTTTGCAAAAGAGTTCAGAAGGGTGCTAAAGCCGCAAGCTTCGCTTGTTATAGATATTGGTGGCGCATGGAAGCCTGGCTTACCAACAAAAAGCCTGTATCAATATGAGCTACTAGTGACTCTTTGCAGAGAATTTGAGTTTCACCTCGCGCAAGAATTCTTCTGGTGGAACCCCTCGCGCCTCCCAACACCAGCTGAATGGGTTAACATAAGAAGAATAAGAGTTAAGGATGCGGTAAACTCCATCTTTTGGCTATCTCCGACACCCTGGCCACGTGCTAGCAATCGTAGAGTGCTAACTGCGTATAGCGATGCCATGAATGAACTGTTGGCTAAAGGCTACAAGGCAAAGCGTCGACCGAGCGGACACGATATTAGTGATAAGTTCTCCCGTGACAACGGAGCGGCTATACCTCCAAACTTGCTTGCTGTAGCCAATACGGAGAGCAATTCCTGCTATCTTCGTTACTGCGAAGAGAATAAGTTGCCTCCTCACCCCGCAAGGTTTCCAGCCACAATTCCCGAGTTCTTCATACGTTTTCTCACCGACCCTCGGGATCTGGTGTTCGATCCATTTGCCGGAAGCTGCGTAACCGGCGAGGTCGCAGAGCGACTGTCACGACGATGGATTTGCAGTGAGATTGAGCGGGTGTACCTCGAGGGAGCTCGTGGGCGTTTTCAGACGAATGCGATACCGAAATCAAATGGTTCACGCGAACCAACGGTATATAAAATCCGGCGCCCTGGACTATTCTGGAATGGCGTCGATGATACTTCATTGCTTCCAGAGGACGGTGGACAGAAGCGCCCTAATAAGTAGCCACGCCCCATCAGCCCACGCACGCCCCAAATATAGAGACGGACTTTACCACAAACCATCACATTGCATGCGGAATCATGCCACCCTCATTGACGCGAAATTCTTTTAGATAATATATTTATGATACTTATGTAATTCATTTCTAGGAGCTGAGCGTGGATAAAGAGCTTGCCAAGATTCGTCGTCCACCGTCACCCGTCTGGCCAGCCAGCATAGGCTATTGAAAAATTATTCTTGTCTGATTTATAATGTCAGCCAGATTCACCCGAAACTCTTTTGAGGAGGTGAGTAAATGAGCGAGGCAACCCAAGTAACAAGCGAGCGCAACAGGCTTATAGGTATGGGTATCGCCTTGATTGTATTGGCGATACTTGCTAGCACAGCCCATCGAATGCCCGAGGCTTACCGGATTGTAACAGGCTACCTTTCTGTTGGTGGAATCATAAGGCTTGTCATCTTGTTCATTATGCTGGGTATAGTTCTTTCGGCACGGCCTCTCCTTGCTACGGTGGCAGTCTACTATGCTCACAGCGGTTTCAAGACCAGGGAGCTCCCTGAGCGACGAGAGGTGGCTAGCCACGTGACTGGCCTGGCGACCGAGATAGCGAATGTAATAGTTATTGCCATCCTCTGGCCAATCGTGGCAAGGATAGTGAGCAGCCTCTTGCTTATGGATGTACAGCGCGATTTTGACTGGATACCCATTGTTGTAACCGTTGCCTTCGTGGCCATCCTACTCTGGCGATTATATGTTGCCTATCGATCCCTGATGCCCATGCTGGACGCAACCAGTGGGGAAAAACCAAAGTCTTCTTGTCCCAGGTGTGGCACGTTGAACACACTGGGTGCCAAGTTCTGCAGCTCCTGTGGCGCCGAACTCCAGGCCTTGCAAACTAAAGCCGAGACCCAAACGACGCTCTGTCCCAACTGCGGCGCTCAAAACAAAGCCGGAAATAAGTTCTGTTACAGTTGTGGGGCACCGCTCGCTGAAAAATGAATATGAGCTGTCATAGCGGATTGTGAGACAGTTGTATGCTCTTGGTACAGCCGAGCAACCTATAGGGAGGTGAGAAGATGTTCTGTCCAAACTGTGGTCGCGAAGTAGAAGCGGCGGAAAAGTTCTGTACTCAGTGCGGCGCGCCAATCGAAGTTCCTGCCCCTGTGAAGAAAAGTGGCTCTTCTCGGTGGCCAAAAATCGTGGGCATCGTAGGTGGCGTGGTCGCAGTCGTCGTTATCATAGCTCTATTAATAGGCGGCATCGGCGGCACAAGCAGCCCGGAGCAAACAATAAGAGCGTTCTATCGGGAGGCTGAAAGGCTGAATGCGAGCGACCAACTTGAGTTGCTGGCGGAGGAATACAGATGGTGGTGGACAGGGCTGCAGTCGACTTATGCGCAGCTAGATTCGTTCTCAATCTCTGACTTAACCGTAACAATAGCCTCCCAAACACAGGACACAGCTCAGGCGGTAGCTGAGTACGACTATGAGCTAAAGCTGAAGGATGGCAGTACAGGCGGAAAGGAAGACCAAGTGGATGTTTTCACATTGGTGAGAAGAGATAACCAGTGGCTCATATCAGGCATGAGTTTCCTTTCGAGCGATTGATTTCTAGGTTCAACATAGTGGAGACCGTATGGTGCTGGGCAACAGTACGGAGAGCAAGAAACCATTAGGACGCACCACATCGTGGAGCGAGATATGGAAGACCTAGTAAACTTCGCACAATCATGGATCGCTGCATTAGTCATTATGATCCTCCATCCGTGGCGGGATGGAGCCAAAAAGACTAGTGATGATTTCCTAAATAGCGGTATAACAGAACCTATAGAAATTGTCGTTTTATACAATAGTGCTTTGAGATGAACATAAAATCACTGGGAAGAAATCGTTCAAGAAAGGAACTGACTCATGCAAATAGGGAGTGCTAAGCCGCTCATATGTGGTCACCTGGGCTGCAAAGAGCCGATGATGACGAGGAGCCTTTGGAATTGTTACTATGTTGCCCAAAGGCCAGGAGTTGCGAATGAAGATACGTGACGGCGAAATGAAGAGAAGATACACGGTAATTGTGGAGACAAAGGCTACATGGACTATCTTGTTGGAGGTGAGAAGATGTTCTGTCCAAACTGCGGTCGCGAAGTAGAAGCGGCGGAAAAATTTTGTACTCAGTGCGGCGCGCCAATCGAAGTTCCTGCCCCTGTGAAGAAAAGCGGCTCTTCTCGGTGGCCGAAAATCGTGGGCATTGTAGGTGGAGTTGTTGTAGTCGTTGTTATTATAGCTTTGTTGATAGGCGGCACAGGAGGCACAAGCAGCCCGGAGCAAACAGTAAGAACATTCTATCAAGAGGCTGAGCAGCTAGATGCGAATGGACAAGCTGCCTTGTTGGCGCGGGAGGAATATCGGCAGATGTGGGCAATGACCCTTCAAATGAGTTATGATATGATCGATTCACTTTCAATTTCGAATTTAACCGTAACAATAAACTCCCAAACAGAAGACACAGCCGAGGCCACAGCTGAGTATGATGTTTGGTTTAGGCTGAAAGTCGGCACTGTATATCCAGAAGAACATGAAGTGGACCATTTTGACCTGGCAAGAGTAGGTGACAAGTGGCTTATTGATGAAACTGACTTCTTTTATGGAGATTGGAGTTAGGGGGTTCAGGTTCAATATGGTAGAGACAGTGAGGCGTTTGGCAAAGTTATGTATCAGAAGATTATCCAAATTCCTGCCCTGTTTCTCTACTCTTCGATATGTTACCAAAATTTGTTTAAGCCGCGACATGTCTGCTAAATTCGCAGAAAGGGCTTATGGGTGAAACGATACAAGGGACTGAATGGGAAGCTGGTTGTCCTAGCCTTGGCGGTTACCTTGCTGGCATCGTTCCCCTTGCCTACCTTAAACACCCTTCCAGTTAGTGCCAGCACCACTGTCAGCGGTCAAATTACCTCTAACACCATCTGGACAAAGGCAAACAGCCCTTATATTGTCACGGGTAACGTTCTCGTTTCTCAAGGGGCAACTCTCACCATCAAGCCTGGGGTGATGGTCAAGTTTGACTCAGGCAGATTGATGCAGGTTGATGGCGAGCTTATCGCCAGAGGAACGGAAACAGAGTCGATAGTCTTTACTTCAAACAAACCCTCTCCTGCCCCAGGAGATTGGGGCGGCACTAAGTTTACCGATAGCAGTGTTGATGCCACCTATGATGGTGCAGGTAACTATGTTAGCGGAAGCATAATGCAATACTGCACTGTGGAATACGGTAATGGTTTGGATATGCGCGATTCGTCCCTCTTTATTGACCACTGCACCATTAGAAGCAATGATGGCAAAGGCATCTATGTTTCTCGTGGATCACCGAGGATAACGAACAATATAATCACTAATCACACAAGCGAAGGCGGTGGTGGGATCCGCATTAAAGGTGGTGAGGTGATTATCAGCGGGAATACCATCAATGATAATGTAGAACAGTATTCGGGGCTACCTCCAATAATAGGGGGCGGTGGAATTCTTGTCGAAGATGATGCCAAAGTAACCATTAACGGGAATATTATTAACAACAATGCAGCATATTATGGAGGTGGAATTAGTATTTGTGAGTCCACCGCAACTATTAGTGGAAATACTATTAGCGCTAACTGGGCAGGAGGTGGGATTTATATCTATGGCAGTTGGTCTATGACTTACTGGCCGAGAAAAGTGACCATCATTGGAAATACTATCAAAAACAATTCTAAATATGGAATATATGCTGGTGCGGGCATAGTTACCATAAGTCTTAACTCTATAATCAGCAATAAAGGTGATGGAATTTACTTCTATGGTAAACCAAGCATTAACTACAACAATATTTACGACAATACGCCCTACGATATCAATAATGGCTCCTCTGACAGTACCGATGCCACTAATAATTGGTGGGGCACCACTAATGAAGCTACTATTGGGGCACATATTTACGACTGGGTGGATAAAACTTCACTGGGTGTAGTAACCTTTAAGCCCTACCTCACTTCACCCATACTGCCGACCGAACAGGAAAAGGTTACCCTGACACTATACGTCCATGAAGGCAGTGCCAGTGGGCCGATCATTGTAGGGGCACAGGTCACCGGTCAGGATGGTGCCGGCAACTCCTTCAGCCAGACCACCAACTCCAATGGGTATGTCACCATCAACGGAGTGCCCGGGACATGGAGTTTCACCGCCTCTAAGACAGGCTACAACACCAATAGCTGGTCTCAAGATATTACCTCAACATGCACTAAGCATGCCTACTTGGTCAAGCAGACAGAGCCAATACCGGTAGCTAAACTTGCTATTACCTCTCCTTTACAGATAATTCCAGAAAAGGATGAGTACTACGTGAGCGATCTATTGACAGCCAAATTTACAATAGGGAATGTTGGAGGCGAATCTATCGTACTTGATAAGTTGGTTGTAGGAGGCAGGTTTAATGACGGGAAGCTATCAAATGGGGAGTATCCTGATTTTAGTCCCCAGTCTCTTACGCTTAGTCCCGGCCAATCACATCAATATGAAGGAACCTTAGAACTAACTGAAGCCGGCAATTATCATTTCTTCTGTGCATATCAGACACCAGATGGTAAGTGGAATACGAGTGTTGATCTAGGCCCAGGGTTAACTGATGAAAATAGAATAAAGGATATTATTGTTGAATTTCCTTCAGGATCATATATTTCTCGGATTACCCCTAACTCTGGCGTAGCTGGTGAGACTGCGACGATAAAGGGTGTAAACTTCGACAAAGTATTAAAGGTTGTAAAAAATGTTGTTTTCATTGAACCTGGGCTATTGGGGGATGTCAATTCTGCCAAAATCATTTCTACCAATGACACTGAGATAATATGCCAGGTGCCAGTGTTAAGAACTTTGCGGGCAGAGGGTAACCGTGTGGAAGTGGCTTTAGGTGATTGGAATGATCACCCAGTTAGCAATTTAGTGGAGTTTACTTATAAGAAACCTATTCTAGAGAGCGTCAGCCCTAGCTTTGGTGATGCGGGAACAGAAGTAACGTTGTATGGCCAGAATTTTGGTTATGAACAGGTCGGTTTACCGCCTGCAGGCTCTTGGGTTGAACCTATTCGTAGTTATGTAAAATTTGGGGCGACTTATGTATATGTAGAGGACCCCACCCAATGGACAAATGACAAGATAATAGTTAAGGCCCCAGATGATTATGGCCTTGGCGTAGGCACAGTTAAGGATACCCTTGAAGGTCTAATGATTCTCATGTCGTATGCAGAGAGTATGGGAGGATGGACCGTGAAACCTGCACTTAGGGAACTCGCCCAGGTACTATTGGATGAATGCTTACCAGAAGCAGAGTTTACAATAGAACTAAAAGAGGATGAATCTCTTTGGTTGCGATTCTTGAAAATTGGTATAGCAGTAGGGACAGAAGCAATTCCTGTTGTCTCTATATTGGTGGATGTAAATCTGAAGGCGTATTTCGATGTACTGGTTATGGTAACGACTACAGGGGGCGAAAGCGAACCTAGGGTCTTTCGCTTTACCAAAGCCCTATCACAGATTGAGATAGAAGATTCATTGATAGCGCACTTGGCTAGCCCTGGCGAACTCCGAATTTATGATTCTCAAGGTCGTGTTACAGGCTTAGTAAGCGGGGAGGTGAGGGAGGAAATACCAGACTCGTTGTATTACAATGGCATTGCCATAATACTTTCTGCACTGGACTCTTATACTTATGAAGTGGTGGGCACAGCGGAAGGGGTTTACGGATTAGAAGTGACCCGCGTCAAGGAAGGACAAGCTGACAGCTTTGCTACTACTGGCGTTCCTACAACTTCTGGGACGATGCATCAGTACACTATTGACTGGAATGCTCTTTCTCAAGGTGAAGCAGGAGTTACTATGAAGATAGACTCCGATGGCGATGATGTCTTTGAAGAAACGAAGACTCTCCAACCACCAATCGCGTCATTCACCTTTGCACCGAGCAATATCTCTGTCAATGAGTCAATTAACTTTGATGCCTCTCAATCTAGTGACGTTGACGGTGAGATTGTCTCGTACCAATGGAACTTTGGAGATGGAAATACTTCAACAGGTCAAGTAGTAACGCACGCTTACTCAGCGCCTGGTGAATATCTGGTATCGTTAACTATAGTGGACAACGACGGCGTGGTCTCCACTCACTCGAGGCCCATTCAGGTTAGGGAAAGACAGGGCATGCCCACCTGGGCCTGGGTAATAATAGCCATTGGTATACTCGTGTTAGCAGTTATAGTTTTTCGGAAACGTCGCACAGCGAAGGTGCAGCACTAACCGCAGCCTCTTCGGACACTATATAGCAGCTTGTCTTGTTATTCTCGGGGCTAGAATATACGGAATATCACCCCGGACCGGCTTTTACTACTGAGCATGGTTGTTGGCTTAAAGAGGTATTGACGCGTTATTCTAGTCTGACTATAATCTTGGTGAACTTCAGTCAGTGGTCTTTGGGAGGTGAAGTATGTTCTGTACAAAATGCGGTGCTAAGAACGACGAAACCAGTAACTTCTGTATAAAATGCGGTACCCCACTGCAAGGAACTCGAAGTCCAGGTACGGAGCAAAGACCAAGTGAGGAACAGGAAAGAGTCCTATTGACAGTACCCAAATGCTACAGAGACAAGTTCGCCCGAGGTACTCATTTCTACAATCTGCTGATCACCGATAGAAGAGTAATCTGTGGCAGAACAGGGGGCACGGGACTCCTTAGGACCAGTGGACTGGCCGGTGCAGTAGTACTGAAGGTCGCAAAAGACAGACAGGATGTGGAGAAGTTCTCAGACATGGATCTGGATGAGATTGTTACCCTTAGTAGGGATAACTTCGCTATTCCGTTTGTCGGCTTCGATGAAATAAGGATCTTTAAGCGGCTTGGGCAGCCCTACATAGCATTCAAGTTGAACAGCGAAGGGAAGAAGTTCGACCGCAACTCGGCAGCCCCACGCTTCTTGTCATTTGATCGACAGTACTTTGAGCCACTGCAGTCCACTCTTAAGAATCTGGCTGGGACCATAGTAAAGGCCTGATATTGGCAAGACCGGTTATTTTAACGGCTACCCTCCGCCGCTGGAAGTGACGAAATAGTTGGATGCAGCATAAGCGGTCACAACTAGATACAAGGGTAAGGTATGTTTGTCCGCTTTCGTTGGATTCTAAAGGGCGATCCCGTTGGTCTAGCAAGCTAGGGTTTTTGCTAACATTTTGCTAACAAATTTGTCGCCACGCCAAAACACCGGGCGCCATCCCAAATACAAAATAGAACTTCCCCGCCGACCACAAAACACCATTTTGTAGCTAACAACACACCCCAGCACAGCCCTTGTCTACCTTCGGAACCGGGGGTCGTGGGTTCAAATCCCTCTAGGCGCGCCATCATAGCCTGGGTCTATCCCGCACTCCTGCAAGAAATTCACTTCACGCTCTTAGATCTTACGGATTGCCGGACTTGTCTCGGTTGGTTTTCGCAGAGAACGAGGAAATCCGTATAGAATAGGCATGCCATCTCTGGGAAACCGACCGCGTGAGCGAAAGGTATTGATAATGTGGCAAGGACGTTGTAAGATGGATGATAAGTAAAGCGGGAAGGAGGGAGAAAGAATGTTACAGGACTTTAAGGCATTCATAATGAAAGGCAACGTGATCGACATGGCCGTGGGCATCATCATCGGTATCGCCTTTGGTTTAGTCGTAAACTCACTTGTTAAAGACGTTATTATGCCGCCCATAGGGCTCGCCCTGGGCAACGTTGATTTCAGCAACCTCTATGTTCTCCTTAAAGAGAGTGCGACAACTCCCGGTCCATATGCTTCTCTGGCTGCTGCCCAGCAAGCCGGGGCGGTTACGCTCAACTACGGAGTCTTCATAAATGCGATTATCAACTTGCTGATAATCGCAGCAGCCGTCTTCTTCTTGATTGTGCGTCCGATAGCCAAACTGCAAGCCCGCAAAAAGGTAGAAGCGCCGGCACCGGCAACCAAAGAATGCCCTTACTGCTTCACTGCTATCCCTATCAAGGCAAGCCGCTGCCCGAACTGCACTTCAGCACTGAAAACGGCGTGAATCAGCAGGCATTCCCTTAAGTAGGTAAGGACAGCAGCATATCGAGCGTCTCAGGCAGCCCTCTACTCGGTTCAAGGAACCGTGATTGGAGAGAGCGGTGCTGGGGTGGATACGTTTCCTGAAGAGCAGGGAGGCGGGGGTAGCTCAAAAATCACCAAGTGCGGATTTCTGTAGCTCTCGCAGGTGTGAAGTGTCGTTATGCCTGGTCAAGACGAAACGCCCATCCGCGTAATCGAAAATGGTGATTCCACCAACATCCTGATTGATATTCCGGAAGTGTGAGTTATCCAACCCTAGCAAGTAGCATATCAAGACTTTTATCACTACTCTATGCGATACCAGCAATACGTTGCCCTGGTGTCTGGACACGATGTCATTGACTACCTCAGCAGCCCTCCTTCTTACGTCT
>Ga0315288_10010403_pt1 | contig 11724 bp, 13 predicted proteins | sample YL17G11_20_MG_FD_203454 | JGI IMG/M metagenome (GOLD analysis project Ga0315288, IMG submission 203454) | Sediment microbial communities from Yellowstone Lake, YNP, Wyoming, USA - YL17G11_20 | ecosystem: Environmental > Aquatic > Freshwater > Lake > Sediment | place: USA: Wyoming | collected... | reverse complement strand
GAGAAGCCCTTTGCTTCGTCGCGCTTCTTCTCGTACAGATCGAACATCTCTAGGAGCTCTTGTGCCCGCTTCTCAGCCTCACCCTTCCTGACGTGATAGAGCTCTGCAGTGAACAATAGATTATCCCACGCTGAAAGTTCATCGTAGACGTTGGAAATCTCTGGAACAATACCCATCCGTTCCTTAGCGGATATTGGTTCACGTTGGACGTCATATCCGAAGATCTTCGCGGCTCCTTCGCTAGGTTTGGTTAGAGTGGTTAGCATTCTTATCGTGGTTGTCTTTCCAGCTCCGTTAGGTCCGAGAAATCCGAAGATCTCCCCTTTCTCCACTTGGAAACTGATATGGTCGACTGCCAACAGCCGACCATACATTTTCGTGAGGCCTACTGCCTCTATCGCATTTTCCATTGAAAGTCACGTTTTACCGCGAGATGGTGGCCGCGATACGTCGGATGGCGATCGCTACTAAACATTTCCGCGAGCAGAGATCAGCGAGGCATCTTTGCTGAGGGCGTACATCGGTGCTATGAGCCTCCGCACTACGTTGTCCTTGGGTTTTTTCGAGCAAGCGAGTGGGCGTGTCGACGCGTTCGAGTCTGTCGCTTGGCAGGTATTGCACTCCATGGCCGGTCCATCAAGTACCTGCGTCGACCCATGCGCTCGTTCAGAATGATTAGCTTCATTCTTGGTGGTTCTCTATCGCTTCAGTTCTTTGATCTGCTCCTCAACAGCCGTAAGTTCTTTCTTTAACTCGCCTGCATATTCTTCCAGCTCTATAGCTCGTTCCTCCCTTGTGAAAAAACGCGTGCCTCGATATTCGTGCTCGTGGTGTGTTCCATGGCAACCGTAACAACACATGTGCGCGTTCCACCTCCCGGAGCTGCCATCAAGAACGAAGGATTTAAACTACAAAGTTAGTAGTAACGTAGCAACTATGTGCGAACGAAGTCCTAGATCGAACCGTCTCTGTCTCTGCCCGTTGGAAGGCATCATCGACACAATAAGCAAGAAATGGACTCTGCTCGTGGTCAATGCGATTGGGAACCGTGGGAAATTCAGATTCAGTCAGATGATGGAGGAGCTACATGGAATCAGTCCTACGACCTTGACTGAAACACTCCAAGGGCTTCAACGTGAAGGGCTAATCGGGAGAGAATCCTTCGCTGAGATTCCGCCGAGAGTTGAGTACTCTCTGACCAAGGACGGCGCGCAACTCAGGAAAGCGATCCTACCTCTTCTGCAATGGGCATCAACGAGAACTGTCCCAGGTAAGAAGAGATGCTCAGCTAGGTACAGGCAAATCACTGCTCATCAGATCATAAGGACTCCGCAGTAGCTCCGTCAGGAAGCGCCGGGGGCCACTTGTATGTCCCCGCCTCCTTTGCTCGCTCAATACAGAGGAAGGCAGATCCTGCTGGAGCTTGAGAACTTAGATGTGCACTGAGAACTGCCGCCGCCGGCCACATGACAGACTCATGTTCAGGAGCCTGCGTCCTGCCGGAAGCTAGATCTATGACGCTGTGAAATCGTTGAGGGGTTCATCTTTCAAGGTGTCTTTGGCCGACAATCGAGTCCTCGTCTCTACTTGCTGCGTGTGATGCCTGTGCTGGACGTTCCGATAGCACCGTAGCACGTCAACGTCAGAGAGCAGGGACCTGTGGCTTGAATTGCGTCGGGACCCCCTCAAGGAGGCGGCTGAAGATGCAGAACTCATGCTGGGCCTATGCCGCTGACTTTCAAGAACCGGCCAGGGTTCCGAACCGAGATTGTGAAGGGCCCGGTTGCGTGACATTTCACGTCTTGTACCAACGAAATTCGTGTGGACAGAAATCACGCCAAAAGTCCGCAAAACGTCCGCGGAGAGCGTGACCGAGATCGTGGCCGGTGAGACTTGTTGACAACTCACAGTGGGGCTACCGAACCCAGGTTTATGCGCCAAGCTCGAAGGCTCCGTCGAGACAGCGCTTATCCGTTCTCATACGCACGACGAGAGGAATGCAGTGCATTTCATCGTATCATTGACGAATGCGCAGAGGGCTGAATGTGTAGTGGACACCCCTAACAGTCCAGTAGAGGATTCACAGGCGCGCTTGCTAGAGGGAGGGTTTCCGTATAGCTTTGCTCGTAATCTCGAAGGAGCATGCATTGTGCGCTGAGCAGTACTCCTCACAGGACTCTGCCGTTTTCTCATCGGCATAGCCGTAGCCGCAGATTTCGCAATAATAGACGCTTGCAGGCTGTTCGGGCGCAGTTCTGGTCATCTTATTTCACCAGCGGGGTTTGTTGTTTGAAGCAGTCCTGTTGCGTCTCAATCATGAGTTGGAGTTCCCTTTTCAGCGTCTCCTTCGGTCGGTAACCTACGAGAGTCTCGATTGGCCTACCGTTACAGAAGAGGATCACTGTCGGCGTTCCCATGATCCCGAACTTTGCGGCGAGTTGATTGTTCCTCTCGTTCGACAAGACGTTCAGTTTGGCGAACTTCAGTTTATCCGAAAACTCTCCTGCTAACTGGCTGTAGACGGGATCCAAGTGCTTGCACCAGATGCAGGTGTCATGCCAGAAGTCAACGAGGACTGGGGTGCTTGATCGGTTTACCTCGGTATCCCAGTCATCAGCGTCAATGTCCAGGGGTTCGGTCATGGAATCACCGGAATCTCCACGAAAAGGGCGATTAGGCGCGCTTGGATAATATGTTAGTGTGCTGCTATTCGCATCTTAGCCATCGGTGGAGGTTAGAAAAGGCGCCTGAAACGTCTCTTGATTCTACGCATCTCCAAGGATTGAGCTACATTCATGGTATGCTTGTAAGGTTGAACACGTAGGTGCGTCTTAAAGCAACTTGCCTCCGAATTGAATTGACCTCGCTTTCAAGTTCAAGCGTGCCGACATCAGGATGGCATGTGGATTCGAGACAACCGCCAACACGAAGGAACAACTCATGATGCAGATAGGAACTCAATCAAACCATGGCAGAATAGGATGCAAGAGTTGAGGCCGTTCCCATCAGGGGGATGAAGAAGCCAAGGAGAAAACGGTTGGAGACTTCTGTCGGTTGACTCTTCTCGGAATGTTCTTATTGCAGGTAGGATGCACTGGTATGTGCTCGCTCCCAAAGGACGCAGTCATTCTTCTCGTTCGCTGTCGCGGGCCAAAAGACTGATGTGGCGATGCGACAGCCTCTTGTCGGCGAAACGCTTGGATTGAAGCAGACATTAGCTGTAGAAGGGCGCTCCACGAGGAGAAGGCTACTTGACTGAGAAAGCCTGCAGGGACTGCAAGTTCATAAGCAATGGACGAGTTTGCCCAAACTGTGGATCAACGAACCTGAGCGATGACTGGAGTGGACTAGTGGTCGTAATTGACCCGACCATGTCCGAGATTGCAAAGAGGATGAGCATCACCAGAGCGGGCAGGTACGCCATCAGAGTCCGCTAACCTCAGGGCGTACTTCTTCAGCCGTCAAGTGACTTCCGCGGACCAGTGAGGAAGAGAAGCGTTATCGTCAAGTGTGTCAAGTCCGGCCTTGCCACGCTGGAGGATGCATGAAAGACAGATTCAGGGTTCCAATACGCACGCGTAACACAGAACGGAAACCGGGAAGAATTCGCGGTACTGACGGGAATAGCGTTCAGGAAGCATTTTCCTCCGCTTCTTAGCAGATCCACAGAGGAACCACTATCCCATCACTGAGACGGGGCGCGTAATGGACGTCTAGGTCATCCTCTACGCACATAGCATGTGTTGCACGTTCGCATGACCTCAACGTAGTACATGAAGGGACCTCTCACCGTCGTACCTAAGTATCGGATGCAACCAAAACAGACGGGTTTGCCGCAGAATCTACATCTCGCCCATGTGCGTTCCTCGTCGCGGGGCAGTATCTCTCGACCGCAGTCGACGCATCTCAAACTTGCCTGTCTCTCGTGGGTCAGGGTCTCGCCTTCTGGAGAGAACCTCCTGGTCATAGGTCCAAGGGAAACTTGCCGACGGCCCTTGCAAGGTCGGCTGAAGTGAAGATCCCGATCGGCTGACCATCGTCAACCACGACCAGCCGTCTCACCTTCAATTCTGTCATGATGCGAGCCGCCTCCTTCACATCCGTCGGCGGAGAGATTGTGACGAGCGGCGAAGAGGCATACCTTCCTACGTTCACCGAGGTCAGGTCTCTTCTCTCAAGAAGAACCTTTGACATTAGATCTCGTTCTGTAAAGATCCCGTGTGTCACTCCGTTGTCAGAGACAAGGACACTTCCGATGTGCCTCTCGCCCATTAGCTTGCAGGCGTCTGCCACTGATGTCACTGAATCCAAAGCCACCGGGGGTCTACTCATGAACTCTCTGACGCTAACCAACCGTTCGATCCTCCCGCTCCTGTCACCGCCACACGACAGATCAAGGATCCGTTTCGCTGTCGTGTCGAAGCAGAGTGAACGCGCTGCCGGGACCGGACATGCACCGGGCCACAACACTACTAGCACCCAAGAGTTGAATCCCAGCTATAGCCATGCGCTACTTCAGAACCTTGGCCAGCATTGGATTGTTCCTTATCAAGTCTGTTGCCGTTATGATGCCCACAAGCTCTTGGTTGCGCACGACGGGAAGTCTCTTGATTCCGCGGCCAGCCATCAATTTCATGGCATCGCTGACTGAAGAGCCCTCTTCGAGTGTCACGATCGGAGTGGTCATGATCTCCTTGGCTTTGCAGACGCTTGGATCCAAACAGTGCTCGACAACCTTTCGGAGAACATCCCTCTCAGTAATGATGCCTATTGGTCTCTTCTCCTGAACAATCACGATGGATCCTATGTCGAATCGATTCATCTTCTCCACAACATGACTCACTGCCGAGTCGGGTCGCGCGGTCTTAACGTCCGAGCGCATAATCTCCTTCACAAAGACCAGCTCCGAGACCCTGTCTTCAACCATGGGCATATCGCTGAGTAATGGGGACAGAATCGACGGATTTAAATCTGGCGATATAATAACAGCCCGCTGGTAGTCAACGTTGGATCAGTGCAGGATTTGTGGTGCGACTGACGTCAGTCTCTATCAAACAAATCACAGGCAGCTGGGCGCGGTTTGGGTCTGTCAGAGCTGCTGGGTTGATTCTTACGCGCAAAACAAGCTGGTGAGCGGATCCAGCGGCTGCGGACCCGGATGTTCATGTGGATCGCGTTGATGATCTACGCACTTTCTTCGACCGAACAGTTATCATAGCTGGAGCCCATCCAAATCTTCGGTATGTATCCATAGCCTTGGCTAGGAGACGGGCCTCTAACGTGAGCTTTCCCGGTCTCAGGTCAGCTTCATGGATTGAATCATTCATGTAAAATCTCTCACCGTCAAACCCTGTCACTACAACCCAGTGAGGCAGATGTGGCGCATGTCGCGATCCCCTAGCCCTGACGGTGTAGTAGGAGTCCACGAGCAGAATCACGGGACTTCGACCAGCCAGTGCCATCCTGATGTCAAAGAGGTCTGGCTTCTTCTCGACAATAGCCGAGGCGATTCGTCCTTCTAGGATCGCGGTATAGGCTTTGAAGAAATCCAAGAAGAGTTTTCTGTCCGCGGCCTCTACCTGACAGCATTCTAACGGTGCCTTGCCTCTGAGGCTCGCCGTTTGCTTCACTGTCAGCTTCGTTTCAAAACCCTTCTTGATGAAGAATGCTGCTATTCGATACGACGAAGAGAACTTGAATGGCAGCGCCGCGGTTTCCGTCCAGATGACGAACTCGTTCCGCCTAGAGAGCTCTACTCCTCTGTCGAAATACTTCCAGACCATGAGTGTTGCACAAGCGCCGCATGTGAAATCGGTCGTCTGTCTGTAAAGCGGCACGTGCAGTCGCATATGTTGTGCCGTCTTCTTCGTAGAGATTGTGATCACCTGTCAATTCTGGGTTGGGCTGCTTTTCTCGTTAACCGGATAATCTGTCCTTCGCGGTCTTCAGTTGCTGAAGGGTTTTCCCCAGTTCTTCTTGCATGATTGACCTGAGTTCTTGCTCTCGCGTCTTCAGGGGCTGCGTTCCTATCATATTCTTCAACTCCTCGACCGGTCTGTCAACGTTGGATGCCAGCTCCGCTGTTCCCCTAATGGTTGAGGCCGCCGCCTTCCTGGCCTCTTGGTAGGAGAGTCCATTACTCGCTCCGAATTTAATCAGCTCGTCAACGAATGGTAGGAAATAGGTTGGACCCATCGCCGAAAGCACTGTGTAGGTCTCGATCTTGTCTTCATCAACTTCCTCATGGTCGCCCAGGACGCTAAGCATGTTCTTCACCCACTGCTTGTCGCCAGAGCTGATGTGTCTTCCGAAGCAGAACACATTGAAGCCCGAGCCGACCATGCTTGGGATGTTGGGCATGACTCTCACCACGCCCACATGTAGGCGCAAAGTCGCCTCAATGAGACTTGTCGGAAGAAGCGCCACAAGGGAGATGAGAATCTTCGATTCCTGCAAGGACGGCCTGATCTCCTCCAAGACTGGGCAAGCTTGCTTAGGCGGAACGGCGAGTATGATTACGTCTCCAAACCTTGCGCCTTCACGATTGTCTATGCTGGCTCTCACGTCAAGTCTGCATTTGATCGCGTGGAGTCTGTCCGGATTCATGTCACAGATGAACGCGGCTTCCGCCCCGACGAACGCGGCATGGACCAGTCGCTCTAGGACAGCGCTCCCCATAGCGCCGGCTCCAATGAAGGAGATTCTCTTGTCCAAATCGCTCACCTCCGCAAATCATACTCTCGGACCAAGAAGGGCCATGATTGCGGCATTCCCTACCAAACCAACCGCCACGCGAAACTCATCGGTCGTTTCCGATTGCTGCGAGCCCTGCAGAGACTTAAGAAGGTTTTGGATTCAAGAAAAACTGAAATAGGCGTTCGCGCCTCGATGGGCGGAGTCAGGACCCGATGGCACTGTGTTGAACGCGGAACGAAACAACCCGAGGAGGTGAAACTCATATGGAAAGCGAGGAGAAGCAGGAACCCAAAATACTTGAAAACTGTTACAAGTCTGCCGAACATCAGAACGTCATCTGGGTTTGCGACGGCGCAGCAAACGTCGGACAAGTCGGGCATGCGGTCGGAGTCATGCTCACGGACATGGATAAGGCACGCATGTGCTGCACAAGCGCTGTTGCAGCCAGCTCAAAACCACACCTCGACATAGCTGAAAGGGCAAAGAAGAACATCGCCATAAACGGATGCGAGAACAGATGCGCGTCTAAGGTTCTGGAGAAGGCCGGCAAGAGAATTCATTACGAGTTGGTCATATCAAAGTACCTACAGAAAGTTCCTACACTCGACATCTACATGGGAGATGTCAAGAAAATATCACAGATAGTAATAGGAGACGCTGAGCTCTGAAAGACGAGAAACGACGGCCATTCTGGCGTTGCATGAGACGCTCAAGGATCAATCGGAGCGAAACATCCTAATGCACAGTGTTCTCTTTTCCACCAACAAGTTCATCAACCCACCAAGGCGCCGAGCAAGCAGCCACGCCTGGGTCCGCATTTGAGACCGACCATCCTGATAGTTCGCCAGCCTGATACGTGAGGTTCCGAGTCATTGAAGGAATCAAAACAGCGTAACAGACTGAGATCATCAGGGTGGCGCTCTGAATCGTCCGGTTACCGCCTTCCATGAATCACGCCCTCACGCGATCGTCACGCAAGGCCAAGCCGACAGAAAGCATTCGACGTGACGCCCGTTTTCCCGAAACCCAGACCTGCCAGGGTTCTGAGGGCCTTAGAACCGCTAGGTATCTCTGAGGTGCAACCTGAAGCCGAACGAACCCTAGCTTGAAAGATCCTGTAGAAGAGGCTCGCGTTAAGGGTCTGGAAGACCGCTGCTACAGTTATCGGCAGCGCTGCTTGCTGTCCAAGTGAAACGAACGCTACACCCATGGCGAGCGGAAGATGTTTCATGGCTGAACAGTAGGCTATCGTGACGTTCTCCTTTTCGGTCAACCTCAAGATCTTGTTGCAGAAGAGATGTATCCCGCCGAAAGCTATCGGGAAAAAAAGTAGTGCTGGAGCAATCAGAACTAGAAGAATATCTTGCGTTGCGGGTATCGTAGGAATGTTGACTGCGACCATTATGAACATCATGATCATAGCCATGATCGCTCCTATGGGCGGGAAAAGTGGGAGGTAGTGTTTTGCGCGTTCGTAGCCCCATCTTTCAAGGATATTCCGGGTAGTCATGCCCAAAGCGAGCGGAACAATGCCAACCAGAATGAGGGTGTTAAGCATCCCCAATACATCTACTGATACATATGCGCCTGCAAGGATGCCTGTCAACCATGGCATCGTAAGGATCCCTAGGATGTCTGTCAACGCATCCAAGACAAGGGCTAACGCCACGATTCCCCCTAAGAGGCTCGTCCAAACAACACTCATCCCCGCCGACGGCGCCGTACCCATGAGTATGAAGCCTGCAGCGTAGAGCGGATATCGGCTCATCAAGGAGATCGCAAGCACGTAGCACAGAAATGGGAGAAAGATGAAGTTTGCAACCAGGCCCCATATTATGAGCGACGGTTTCTTGAAAGTGAGCGATAGATCTGACAGCTTGATCGTCACGCTCATGGCCCAGATCATCACAGCAATGAAGTATAACATGTACGGCGTCAATGACTGAATCGAATACGGAGACAGCTTGCCTGCAACGATCGCCGCGACTACCGTGAGAATGATCATGTGCGAGTAGTAACCCCGAATGAAGTTGCCAAGTTGGACGACTCTTGAGACCGTGCCTTCGTCTGTCATAGAGGACACGTCATTCGTCCCAAACCAAGCGGACGATCGGAGCAACCGCGTTTCTGAGCGTGTTGGAGACCGTGCAGTTCTCTTCTGCCAGCTCAACCAGCTTCTCCAGCCTTGCACGATCGACAGTGTCTACGTCGACTGCGACGTCCACATCGAGTTCGACGAAGGATGACGGCCGATCCTTCTGTTCCTTTATGCCGAGGATTCTCGTCCGGTTACCGCCTCTCATGAATCACGCCCTCACGCGATCGTCACGCAAGGCCAAGCCGACAGAAAGCATTCGACGTGACGCCCGTTTTCCCAGGCCGATACCTGCCAGGGTTCTGAGGACCTTAGAACCGCTAGATATCTCCGAGGTGCAACCTGAAGCCAAACGAGCCCTACCTTGAAAGATCCTATAGAAGAGGCTCGCATTAACGGTCTGAAAGACTGCTGCTACAGCTATCGGCAGCGCTGCTTGCTGTCCAAGTGAAACGAACGCTACACCCATAGCCAGCGGCAGATGCTTCATACCTGAAGAGTACACTATTGCGACTGTTTCACGTTCGGCACATCTCAGTATCCGATTGCAGAAGATGTGTATTCCACCGAAGGCTATTGGAAACAACACTAGCGGAGGGACAAGCAGCACCAGTAGGATGTCTCCCGTCACTGGTATCGTTGGAATGTTCACCGCGACCATGATGAACATCAGTATCATGGCCATGATTGCCGCGATTGGCGGGAAGGCGGGTAGGTAGTGTTCTGCGCCGTGTCTGCTCGCCTTCTGCAGAATGTTCCTGGTGATCATGCCCAACGCGATCGGAATGATGAGCACCGATAATAGAATGTTGAGCATTCCTGGGACATCTACCGTTGCGTATACTCCTGCGAGGAGGGCTGTCAACCAAGGTATTGTGACGATTCCGAGCACCATCGTTAGCGCACCTAGCAGAAGAGCGAGCGCGACATCTCCCTTCAGAAGGCCGGTCCAAACGACATTCATCCCAGCGCACGGAACGGTTCCCATGAGTATGAAACCCGCCGCATAGAGCGGATATCGGCTCATTAGGGCTACAGCGAGCACGTAGCAAAGAAGGGGCAGAAACACGAAGTTCGTGAGCAGCCCGCATCCGATGAGTCTTCCCTTCTTCAATGTGAGCGAGAGCTCCGAAAACCTGATAGTCACGCTCATAGCCCAGATCATTGCAGCGATGAAGTACAACATGTACGGGGTCAATGGCTTGATCGAGTAAGGGGACAGGTTGCCTGCAACGATCGCCGCAACTACCGTGATCATGATCATATGCGAGTAGTAGTTCCGAACAAAGTTGCCAAGTCGGATGACGCTTGAGACCGTGCCTTCCTCTCTCATGGAGGACACGTCATTCGCCCCAAACTAGATGGACCGTCGGAACGACTGCGTTTCTGAGCGTGTTCGAGACTGTGCAGTTCTCCTCTGCAAGCCGACCGAGCTTCTCGAGTCTTGCGCGGTCGATAGTATCGGCGTCGATTGTTACGTTCGCATCGAGTTCGATGAAGGACGAGGGTCGATCCCTCTGTTCCTTTGTGCCGACGACTCTCATTCTAACGCTTCTGAGTTCTATCCTCATTTTCTTGGCTGTTCGCGATATGTTGATCATTATGCAGCCTCCCAGAGCGGCCAAGAAGAGTTCAGTTGGTGCGGGGCCGAGGTTTCTGCCTCCTTCATCGCTGTTTGAGTCTGTCGTGACGATGTGGTCTCTGATCTTGATTTCAGACGCTACGTCTCCCTTCCAAGTCAGCTCGGCCATCAGAAGTTTTCCGCTATTCTCAGGCAATCTACGATCGGCTCTTGCTGATGGTTATTCGAGAATGGCTTCGATTACGAGTCTTTTTGTCTTCTCCACATCTTCGGCTGAGACGTAATCCATTACCGGTTTGAGGTTTCCTCCAATGTCCTCGTGGAGCGCCTTCTTCTTCATGCCGATGTCTCTTACGAGCATGAAGCTCTTGGCTGGCTTGAAACCGGCGGCTTCGACGGTCTTTCTTGCGCATTCGAAGGGGCATCCATCAACTATGATGACCTTCTTCGCAGCCTTTGTCTTTCCAACGACTGGGGCCACTCCGAGGGGGAGTGACGCCAGACAGCCTATGGCGACTTTCTCTAGGCCCAGCTCCTTCACGGCCTCGAGGCTTCCAAGTCCAGCTGTGATTCCAGTGTTCGATAGGCATCCAAAACAGGCGTATACGATGTTCTCATGAGTCTTCATTCCTTCTTGCCAATGCTTTTCCTCTACCAGTGTTGTCACCCCCTATAGGCTTCCGCTCAAGACTCCGTAGAGTAACCCGAAGAGTACGCTGCCCACCCCCGCTATGAGCATGTAATTCAAGACGATTTTCCACCGTGTAATTCTTGAAACCGCCGTGGCGTTGGCAACATCGTAGGGCTGACCCATCTTCACCGCTGAGACAGGTTTCTCCACGTTGTTCCAAGTGTCCTGGCACAATCGGCACGGAGGAGTCACGCCGATGACCTCGATATGCACGACTCTATCCAAGCTGTTTCATCCACCATCCCATATTTCAAGTTCGCCTGAAATGTCGACCCTCTAGAAAAAGGTTCTGGTTTCAAGAAAAACTGAAATATGTCCTCCGGCTCAAGGCTCGATGCCTTAAAGGGTATGCAGTGAGGGAATCAGATAATGGATATCACACTTCTGGTCGCCATCATCTTTGTCTTTCTGATAGCTTTTGTATTCTCGATGTTCGGCCAGGGTGGAGGCTCGGTATACTCTCCGACGCTGTTCCTGCTTGGTTACGCGGTATTGCTTGCTACTTCCACATCCCTGGTGTTGAACCTAATAACATCGGTCTCTGCGGGTTATATTTTCTACCGTAACAAGATGATTGACTTCAGAACGTCACTCGTATTCGTGCCGGGTATCTGCGTCGGCGCCCTGCTAGGAGGAGCTCTGGGCAATTTTGTCGATACA
>Ga0315288_10010397_pt1 | contig 11726 bp, 3 predicted proteins | sample YL17G11_20_MG_FD_203454 | JGI IMG/M metagenome (GOLD analysis project Ga0315288, IMG submission 203454) | Sediment microbial communities from Yellowstone Lake, YNP, Wyoming, USA - YL17G11_20 | ecosystem: Environmental > Aquatic > Freshwater > Lake > Sediment | place: USA: Wyoming | collected... | reverse complement strand
CGGTCACAAACACCGGCACCAACGAGGCCCACAACGTCGCTACCGACTCGCAGGGCAATTACACGGTGCCGTTCCTGCGCCCCGGCATCTACTCGGTGCGCGCGGAAGCCGAGGGGTTCAAGACCACGACCCAGCAGGGCCTGGAGCTGAACGTGGGCCAGACGGCCACGCTGGATGTCAAGCTCGAGCTGGGCTCGATCACCCAGCAGGTGACGGTCACCGCCGAGGCGCCGCTGCTGGAAAACGCCAGCGGCGACATGGGCGGCCTGATCGACGAGCAAAGCGTAACAGAGTACCCGCTGAACACCCGCAACCCCTTCATGCTGGCCATGCTGGTGGCGGGCGTCAATTTTGACGGCGAGATGACCTACCAGCGGCCGTTTGACAACGGCGCCATCGCCAATTGGAGCATCAACGGGAGCAACACCAAGAACGAGTTTACGCTGGACGGCGCGCCCAACAACTCCCAGGCCGGCGGCAACAATATCGCCTTTGTCCCGCCGGTCGACTCGGTCCAGGAGTTCAAGATCCAGACGAATGCGTACGACGCCCAGTACGGCCGGACGGGCGGCGGCATCATCAACGTGGCGCTGAAGAGCGGCGGCAACCGTCTGCACGGCAGGGTGTACGAGTTTGCCCGCCGAAACGCCTGGGACGCCAACTCGTTCCAGAACAACTCGCGCTGCGTTACTGTCGACGCGAAAGGCAAGTGCCACGGCGCTCCGAAAGACGGGCACTACCTGGACCAATATGGCGTGGAACTGGATGGCCCCGTTTACATTCCCAAGCTGTACAACGGCCGCAACAAGACCTTCTTCCTGTTCAACTACGAGAGATATCGGGAAGGGACCCCGCAACCGCTGGTGCTGAGCGTGCCGGAGCCGGAGATGCGCGACGGCGATTTCAGCAAGCTGCTCGATGCGCGCGGCCGCCTGATCACCATGTACGACCCGACCACGACGCGGCAGGTGAGTGGCACGTGGGTGCGCACTCCGTTCGCCGGGAACATCATCCCGCGCGACCGCATCAGCCCGATCGCGCGCAAGATCGTCGATTATTTCCCCGCGCCAAATACGAAAACGCCGGGCGCCGATTACTCCCGGGCGAACTTTTTCGTTTCCGGCGGACAGGGCACGGCGCGCGACAAGTTTTACAACATGGTGGCCAAAGTCGATCAGAGCATCGGCGACAAGCACCACATCTTCGTCCGCTACGGCACCAACGACCGCCACGAGATGCGCACCACCAACGGGCTGTTCGACCAGCCCGGGGCGAACGGGCCGCTCCCGCTCAGGCGCGCCAATTACGCCGGCGTCGTGGACTGGACCGGCACATTGAAGCCGACGCTCATCCTGAATGTCCGCGTCTCGATGGCCCGCTACCTTTACCGCAACACCGGGAAGGCCAACCAGGGATTCGACATGACCACGCTCGGTTTCTCAAAATCCCTGGTCGAACAGCTCCCCTATGGCCCCTGGTTTGGCCGATACAACATCGAGCCGTTCAGCACGGGCGCGACCCCTTTCAACCTCGGCAGATACTTCAACGCGGACAACACCAACACGCTGACCGTCCATCCCTCGGTGAGCCGGTTCCATGGCTCGCGCACCACCAAGGCGGGGATTGACATGCGCTGGATCCAGTTCTCCCAGCAGAACTCGGGCGATATCTTCACGCTCACGGCAAATGACGCGTTCACGCGCGCCGACTATCTGCGCAGCGACGGCTTGAGCGGCTACGGACTGGCCACCTGGCTGCTGGGCAATCCCACTTCCGGCACCGTGAACATCAACATGTTCCCCATTTACATGTTCCGCTACTACGCGCCGTGGGTGCAGCACGACTGGAAGGTCAGCCGCAAGCTGACGGTAAACATGGGCTTCCGCTGGGACATCAACATGTCCCCCGACGAGCGCTTCGGCCGCATCAACCGTGGGTTTGACCCCAATGTGATCAGCCCGGTCGAAGCCATGATCGACCGGGGCAAGTTCCCGGACATCAAGACGATCAAGGGCGGTATGCTGTTCCCCGGCCAGAACGGGGTGCCGCGCACGGTTGCCGACTTGTTCCTGAAGACTCCACAGCCGCGAATCGGCGCGGCCTACCAGCTCGGCCGCAAGACCATCCTGCGCGGCGGCTGGGGGCGCTACTACATCAACCCGAACAACGATTACCTGCAGAGCTACGGGTTCAACGCCGCCACCTCGCTGACCGCTTCCAACGACAGCAATCGCACCGCGGCATCCAGCCTGACCAACCCTTTCCCGACCATCATCAGGCCGGAGGGAAGCAGCAGGGGGCTGATGACCTACGCGGGCCGCGGCTTCAATTTCGTGAACTCGAATTTCCAGATCCCCTACGCCGACCAGTTCTCGTTCAACATCCAGCGGGCGCTTAGCTCGCGCGCCAGGTTCGACATCTCCTATGTAGGCAACCGCGGCAAGAAGCTACAGAACACCAGGGTCTTCAACGACGACGACGCTTCAATTCGCGACCAGTGCAACTTTCTGGCGGGCGCCAAGAGCCAAACTTACTGCTCGCAGGCCCTTCCCAATCCCTTCCAGAATATGCCGGGTTTCGAAGGCACCACGCACTACACCGCCACCACGCGGTCGCGCTACGAGCTGAACCGGCCGTTCCCGCAGTTCACCTCGCTGACCGAGTACATGCGCAACGACGGCAAGAGCTGGTACAACGCCTTGCAGGGCACCTTCACGATGCGCGCCAAAGGCGGCGTCAACATGAATGTCAACTACACCTTCTCGAAGACGATGGAGCGAAATCTCTTCCTCGATCCGTTGAACATGGTGATGCAGCAGGGGGTCACCAGCAACGACCGCCCGCACAAAGTTGTCGCCAGCATGATTTACCAGTTGCCCATTGGGAAAGGGCGGCGCTGGTTCAAGGCGTCCCACGGATGGAAGAGCCACCTGCTCAGCGGCTGGGAGAACACCGTCATCTTCCAGTCCACCTCGGGCCGTCCCTGGACCGTTCCCAGCGGCGTCTACCTCAAGGACGCGCGCAACCCCAAGGCCAGTTGGGATGCTCCCAAGGTGCAGGCCGTGCTGCCCTGCACGCTGAACTGGAGCAACAGCAACGTGGTTACCTGGCAGGGGTACAGTGTGGACTATGGGTGCACCGAGCCGAACTGGATCATCGTCCCTACCTATGTTCCTCGCTACTCGTACTTCTACGAGGGCCGGATTCGCCTGCAGCCGGTGCGTCTTATCGACGGGTCGTTCAACAAGATGACCCGGATTAACGAGAAGTACAGCGTCCAGTTCCGCATTGAGGCGTTCAACGCGCTGAACTCATTCTTCGTGAACACCAAGCAGTTCGACAACAGTCTGACCAGCGCCACCTTCGGCTCGCTGATCAAGGGTGAGGTAAGCGCGCCGCAATCGAACTACCCGCGCCAGATCCAGATGGCGGTCAAATTCATATGGTGACCCGGGAGATAATGTGCCCGCCGCAGCGCGATTAACGTGGCGGAAGTGGCCGGCAAACTGACGGAACGGGGCGTGCCCCAGAGCGACGTTCTCGATGCCCTAACGGAACAGGGTCTGGCCGGGGTCGGGCGGGAAAATGCCGGCCAGCAGCTCGAAGCGGCGGCGAAGGAATTGCGGCGCCAGGTGCCCGGCGCCCGGCCGCGCTTCCACATCGTGCCACAGGGCGTGCATGTACTCGGCCAGGGTGGAGGCCAGCGAGACGGTGACGTAATCGGGGTCGGCTGAATCGCGCGCCTCCAGAGCCTCTTCGTCAATCTCGCCGGTCGCGCCTTCGCCGATTTCCCGCTGCAGCAGGCGGGCGTAGGAGAGAAATTCGTCATCGGAGAGCCGGGGCGTGAGCAGGTCGGCAAGCACCGCGAGCAACTCGAAGCCCGCATCGTGAGCGTCGGCGTCGCGGATGGCGATGAACAGATCGATGGCCGGGCCGCGGCGGCGCGCGCCGTTGCCGGAAGGGCGCGCGGCAGGCGGAGCCCCGGCGGCGCCGCGCTCCAGCCAAAGCGAGGAGTGGCTTTCCCCCTGCGGCTTCTCCGCGGCCACGAATTCGGCTTCGCCGCCACAAGCCAGAAACGGCGCCGCGAACAGGCGCAGCGTTCCCAGGCGCTCGGCAGCGGCCTGGGGCACGGCCGCCGCCGGCTCCGCCAGCACCGCCGTGGCCTCGGCCGGCGTCACCGGGTCGATGGCATGCAAGGTCCAGCCATGCGCCAGCGCGGCCCCCGCGCCGGCCTCCGCAGCCGCTTCCTCGACCGTCCGCATACCCGCAGATTAGCGCAGTTTGTTCTGCAATTGAGCAGTAAGTGACATGGGGCAGGATGGCGGCGCCGTCAGGGAGCTAGGTGGTGGGTCACGTACTCGGTCTTGACCGGGGCGTCGTTGTCGGCAAACACCCGCAGCAAAACCTGGAAGTGCTTGCGCTCGCCGGGCTGCAGCTTCAGTTTCTCCCGGATCACCCGGACACCCTCGGGGCTGGTCACGAAGTTCACCATGCCCACCGCTCCCGGCGAGCTGTGCGCCGCAAGCACCAGGATCTCATGGCCGGGCAGAAGCCCTGGATAGGTGGCCACCACGGCGTAGCTCATGGTGTCGCGATGGGAGGGCGTGGCATACACGGCCTCCTCGCCCGGTCCCGGATTGCGGTTGTGGATGTAACCGTCGGCGCCCAGCTCAAAATCCTGCTGGACCGGCAGGCGGCGAAGCAGGGGGTTCATGCGCGCGGCGCCCAGGAAGATCAGGTTCGCTTCCTGCACCGCGTCCCACACCGCCAGGTGCGCCGGCAGAGCGCGCAAGGCCAGACCCCGCGAGCCGAAGAGTGCCGTCAAGCGCTGCACGCCAATGGCGTCACCCATGGAGGCGTAATCGAAGCGGGGCCCCTGCAGCGGCCCGATCTTCCCCTCGATGTCACCAAACTCCGGGCTGGAGCGCGGATCGTCGGGATCGGCGGAGCGGTAGGTGCGGACAAACAGACCATACTTGGCGCTGGCAAAGAAAGGCGGGCTCCCGAATACCGCGATGGTCGGCACGGCCGGATTGAAGAATGCCGCCCACACGGCGTCGAGTTCCTTCGACGACTCCGCCGCGCGTGCTCCCGCCACATTCGACTCCAGCACACTGACTTTCTGCCACAGCAGGACGGTCCAGGTCATGGAAGCCGCCAGCAAAACCAGGGCCACCCCCAGCCCGATGCGGGCGGGAGAACGCCCGGCGGCGGGGCTGGGCGAGGGTAGGGCCGGGGCCAGTTGAGGCGCGCCATTGCGCGGCTCGAACAGGATGGTGAAACGGCCCTTGGGCAGCTCGACCCGGTACGGGTCGCCGCTTCCTTCGGTCTTTTGATACTCCTCCAGCTTCTGCCGCAGCCGGCTCACCTGCACGCGCACCGAGGCGTCCTTTTGCGGATCGTAGCTGGCGGGCCTGCCAAACACCTCGACCCCGATCGTGTATTCCTTCAGTTCTTCCGCGGAGTGGCTGAGCGACCGCTCGGCGAGGTAGGACAACAATCGCCGGAGGTTTTCGGAATGCCGCAGGGACTTGCTTTCCAGGATTCGCCGCAGTTGCTCTCGGCACGGATCCGGAGCCGCTGATCCAGTGCTCATACCACAAAACTATAGCATGTAACTGCATGTAACAGAGTCACAGGACGGCTTGGGGGCCAAAAACCGGGACGGGGCGCCGGGGCCGGCGGGCCGGCCAGCCCGCCGGGCGGGGCCAGGCCCCTGCAACCATTGGCCGTCTGAAGGGTGAGAATGGGCGGCCGGCCCGATATCGCCTGCCGGATAGCCCGTGCGCCGACCCTTGGCGTAGCGGCTCCGGCCGTAACCGTGGGGTAACTGCCTCAGTTGTGCAACCCGCGCCCCAAGTGCTAGACTCTCACCGAGAACAGCTTCCTTTTGGTGGAGGAGACTCATGCCTACAAGAACGTCGCTGTGTGTGTTGGCGTGTATCGCCATGCTTTGTGCCGCGACCCTGTCCGCACAGGAGTTTCGCGGCACCATCCTCGGGCGTGTCACCGACCCTTCCGGCGCCGTCATACCCGGCGCGAAAGTCACCATCACGAATCAGGATACGAACGTTCCGGTGACTCTCGAGACAACCGCGGAAGGCAATTACGTCTCGCCTTACATGATACCCGGCATCTACCGGGTTGTGGTGACGTCGGCAGGCTTCAAGAAGTGGGTGCGCGAGGGCGTGATCGTGCAGATCAACGACCGCATCGCGATCGACGCCACGCTCCAGATCGGCGCCGTGTCCGATACGGTGACCGTAACCGCCGAGAGCCCGCAGTTGCAGACCTCCAACGCCGACATGGGCCAGGTGGTGGAGCGTAAGTTCCTGGACAAGCTGCCGATTAGCGGGCGCAGCGTGCTCGATTTGGCCGATATGGCGCCGGGGGTGCTTGGCTTCGGCGGTGGATTCCCTGGCACGACCGGCAACGATCAGGCCAAGATGTCGATCAATGGCGGCAGCGGATTGGCCCGCGGCACCGACATCTCGGTGGACGGCGTGGCGGCGCTGGCGCCCCGGCAATCCGGTCTGGCCGTCGGCATTCCCATGTCCGATGCCGTGCAGGAGTTGAAGATCAACACGACGATGTTCGATGCCAGCCTCGGCCGGTCCAACAGCGGGTCGATATCGGTAACGACCCGCTCGGGAACCAACCAGTACCACGGGACTCTTTACTACAGCGCGCAGAACAAAGACTTCAACGCAAACTCGTGGACCAACAATCGGACTGGTATCAAGAAGCAGCCGCTCGACTTGTCTGCGACCGGCGGAACGGTCGGCGGCCCGGTGCGCCTGCCGAAATACGACGGCCACAACCGGACCTTCTTCTTCTTCGGATTCGAGAAGGACAAGAACGGCCGGTCGGCCAACGCGCTTGCCCGCGTGCCCACCGACGCCGAAAAACAGGGCGATTTCTCGCAGACGCTGGCGTCCGCCGGAGCTCCGCTGGCAATCTACGACCCGCTCTCGACGGTATTGAACGCCACCGGCGGGTTCGTGTCCCGCACGGCGTTTCCGGGAGCCAAAATCCCAGCCGCGCGACTGAATCCGACCGGCGTGGCGGTCATGTCCGTTTTGCCCACGCCCAATCTCGCCGTGCCGGCGCGTATCGGCACCCCGAATTGGGCCGCCCCAATGAATTTCGCGACCAACGTGCAGAACTGGCAGAGCCGCGTTGACCAGCAGGTGGGCAGCAAACAGCGGGTGTTTGCGCGAGTGGCGATACTCAACCACCTTGCAACACCGGAGCCGTTCTTCCCCGGCGCCTACAACGTTCCTCCGAACGGAACTTCGAATCTGAATACCGATCTGCGGCACCAGAAGTCGGTTTCCCTCGACGACACCGTCCTGTTTTCTCCCACCTTCGTCGGATCGGTGCGCGCCGGCTACACGCGGCTGTATACCTACAACTTGATGGACGGCGACAAGCAGGACCCGGCCGTGCTGAAACTGCCGGAGGCCATCGCCGCCCACCAGATCGCTCCCGCCTGGCCGGTGATGAATATCGGCGGCGACGGAGCGGCGTACATCGGGAGCCGCCCGCGCCAGAGCGTCAACGACGTGTGGACGCTGCTGGGCAACTTCACCAAGTCCAAGGGCAACCACAGCCTGCGCTTCGGCGTGGACTATCGCGTCGTGCGCTGGAACGAGAACAATCCGGGCGAGCAGGCCAACGGGCAGTTCGTGTTCAACAACACGCTGACGCGGTCCAATCCCTCGACGTCCTCGAGCGGCAACACCTCGGGCAGCGCCATGGCTTCTCTTCTGCTGGGCCAGGTGTCCACGCAAACCAACAGCCGCATCGGCTACACCGCGCCGCTTACCTTACAGAGTCACTACACGGGGTTCTTCTTCCAGGACGACTGGAAGGCGACGCGCCGCCTGACGGTTAATCTGGGCGTGCGTTATGAGCTGGAGACTCCTTCCACGGAGCGCTTCGACCGCCTGATCTACTCGTTCGACCCGACCATTGATCTCGGTTTGACGGCGCCGGGGTACGGACCGCTGAAGGGTGGCGTGCGGTTTGTCAACGACAACGGGACCCCCCGTCGCCAGGGAAACATCGACGCGAACAACTTCGGGCCGCGCTTTGGCTTCGCTTTCACTCCGAGGAACAACATGGTGATCCGTGGTGGTTACGGAATCTTCTACTCCAGCGGCATCACCAACCTGAGCAGCGGGACGCCCACCACCGACGCGGCCTTCGGCGCCACCACCCCCTACCCCGGCGGCGGCGATACCCTGCCCACCCCCGGCGTCAATCTCAGCAATCCTTTCCCGAACGGATACGTGCAGCCCACCGGCAAGTCGCTGGGCGCCAAGACCGATTTGGGAACGACCGTCTACTGGTACAATCCCGACCGCCTGCTGCCTTATGTACAGCAGTGGCAGTTGAGCGTGCAACGGCAGTTCCCCGGGCAGGTGCTGGCCGAGATTGCTTACGTCGGCATGCACAGCCTCAAGCTGTACGAAGACCTCAACTTCAACGAGACTCCCGACGCCTTCCTTTCGATGACCAACACCGTTACCAACCCCTTCCGGGGCATCCTGCCCGCCACTTCAACGATTGGATCGCCTTCCACGTTGGCGGCAAGCAAGCTTCTGGTGGCTTACCCGTGGTTCAATGAGCTGAGACAGTATCGCAACAGCGACGGACGGGTAATCTATCACGCGTTGCAGGCGCGCGTTCAGAAGCGCATGTCTCATGGCCTGAACCTGGTTGGGAACTACACCCATGCGAAGGCGCTGCAGTATTACCAGTACAGCGCAGTCAACGTCCGCAAATGGCGTACGGTTACGGAGTTCGACAAACCGCACCTGTTGCGCCTGTTCGCCACCTACGAGTTGCCGTTTGGGCGCGGACGCGCCGTCGGCAAAACCTGGTGGCGCGGGGTTGATATGGTGCTGGGCGGGTGGTCTTTGACCTGGGTGACGCGTTACTCCAGCGGGAATGCTCTCACGGTTAGCGACACCAACGGCACGCCGATTCCCATCGGCGATCCGATCACGTCGGGATCCACCAACGACCGGTTGGGCGATCGCATCGATCCGGCCACCAAGCTGCCGGTCAATCCCTGGTTCCAGCGCGATGTCTGGATACACATCCCCGACTTCAGGGTGAGTCCGGAGCCTAAAGATAGATGGTCGTGGCTGCGCGGACCGAGTGCGTTCACCAACAACGCAACGCTGTCGAAGATTCTTCCCGTGACCGAGCGCTGGAAGGTCGAGTTGCGGGCGGAGATCGCGAGCCCGTTCAACAGCCCGGTCTTCGACGATCCGGCTACTGACCTCGCCTCGCCGGCCACGTTCGGGACGATTACCAGCGCCTCGTCATCGGGCACACGCACGATCATGTTCGGCGCCAAGCTGCGGTTCTAAGTTCAGCCGGAGTGGGACGCAGATAAACGCAGATTCACGCAGATCTGATCTGATCTGCGTGGATCTGCGTCCCAGTTCAGTGCGCCGGCAGCCCTCGACTACGCGCCCGACTTCAGCGTTGCCGGCGGGACGCCGGCGGTACAACCTCCTAGAAGAAAAACTTCAGCGAGAACTGGATCAACCGCGGTTTCTCACCGCTCTGGTTCAACGCGCCAAAGCGGGTGTCCCAGGTCTGGCACAGGCGATACAGCTTGTAGCCGGTCAGGGTCGTGATATCGAAGCTGTTGGGGTTCATTTGGGTGAAGCCCTGCGGGACCGGGATGGAGAAGAAGCCGGCCGGCAGATTGCTGCCGCCGGGCAGCCGGTTCTGAATCACGATGCCCTGAATCTGCACGTAAAGCGCATTGCCGGCCGTCGTGCTCTGGAGCGGCTTGTTGTTATAAGCAGCCCACAGGTTGTACTCGGCCGCCGTGATGGTTGCCGAGCTCGGGTTCTTGGACCCGCGGGTGGATTCTCCCTGCACGTTGGAACTGAAGACGTGGTTGGGGTGGTTGAAGACGTTGACCGCGTCGATGCGGAACTGCAGGCGCTTCGAGCCCTCCCGTCCGAACGGGTAGAAGTTCTTTTGGACGGAGAGGTCCAGGTACTTCTTCATCGGTCCCCGGATGCCGTCGTAAGTTCGCGGACCGTTGCCAAGCTCGCCTCGTGGCGGCCTCGCGAAAGCCGCCGGATTCACGTACGGCTGGCAAGTCGGGCCGATCGGACACTTAGGGTCGTACAGCGGATTCAGAAGCGGCACGCCGGGCACAACATTGTTGCGGATGGCGCCGGAACTGGCTCCCTGATCCAGCGAGTTGTTGTCTCCGATGTAGGACTGGAACGGATAGGAGCCTGTCAACCGCGGCGTGCCGCTGAGCGTCCATCCGCCGATCACCTGGCGAAGCAACCTCGGCGGGTTGCTCCAAATCTTGCCTCGGAAACCGATAGGCAGATCCCAAAGCAGCGTCCCCGCAATCTGGTGCCGGATGTCAAAGAAAGAAACCGCACGATCCAGCTTGCGGGGCGCGCCGAACCTGGACTGCCCGTCGGCGCGTCCGGTGAAATTGTAGCTGGCGCCGGCGTCGGAGGCATCGTCAATCGACTTCGCGTAAGTGTACGTCGCCGTGAAGTACAGCCCCCGGTCCATGCGGCGCACCAGGTAGGCGTACCCGGCGTGGCGGATGCTGTTCGAAGAGCTGTCGAGGTAGCTCATCAGGTTGTTGAAGCCCAGGTACTTGGCGCCCAGGCTGCCGTTGGGCACGGCGATCACCGCGTTGCTCTGGTTTCTCCGGCCCAGCGGATCGCTGACGGTCGTGGACGGGTCCAGGCCCGCGTTGATGTAGGCGTCGCTCAGCGCGGACGGCCATACGTTCAGGTTGAGCGGCGGGCTGAACAGGTGCGTGCCCTTGCTGCCGACGTAGGCCGTCTCCAGCGTCACCTTGTGGCCAAGCTGCCAGGCCAGCGTCAGATTCCAGTTCTGGACGTACGGAACCGTGTTGTTTGGCGAAACCACGAAACCGGACATCGCCAGGCTGTTGGTGGTCACCAGGCCGTCGTCGGGAATCTTGATCACTTGATCGGGGGTGAGCCCGACAAGAACCGGCGGATTGCTGGAAAGCCGCATGGCATAGTTGGGGTTGGCCTGTCCGTTGTTATTCAGGAAGGTGAAGGCCTGTACGGGCCCCGAGAAATCGGGGTTGGGATTGCCGCCCTGGCCGGTCAGGGGCGAGTGTGAAATGCCGTAGCCGCCACGGACCACCAGGCGCTTGTGGAGCCGGTCCCATCCCGGCACCCAGGCGAAGCCGAAACGCGGCTCCCAGGCGTGCCGGTCGATGGGCATCAGGTAGCGCGACCGCCCTCCTTTTCCGCTAAAGGCAAACGGCGGGACCAGCGCGGCGGTGAGGGTCTGACCGGTCGGCAGCTTAATGGGGGTCGCCAGCGCCACTGTCTGCGCCAGGTCCGGCTGGAAGACGCCCTGGCGGTTGAACTTCTCCCAGCGCGGCACGTCCAGCGAGTAGCGCATCCCGAGGTTCAGGGTCAGGTTGGGACGCACCTTCCAATCGTCCTGGAAGAAACCCGCCGCGGTCGCCCAGCGATAGTAGTAAGGGATGATGGAGTTGCGAAACTGCACCTGCTCGGGGGTGCCCAGCAGGAAACTCGCGAACGTGCTCCCGCCAGCCCCGCCGGCCAGCGAGCTTGTCTCGCGCGTCGAGAAGGTATACTGGCCGCCGGCCGCCAAGCCGTACGGCATCGTCTTCATGCGGGAGTGGCGGAGGTCCGCGCCAAACTTCAGCGTCATGTTGC
>Ga0315288_10010395_pt1 | contig 11727 bp, 16 predicted proteins | sample YL17G11_20_MG_FD_203454 | JGI IMG/M metagenome (GOLD analysis project Ga0315288, IMG submission 203454) | Sediment microbial communities from Yellowstone Lake, YNP, Wyoming, USA - YL17G11_20 | ecosystem: Environmental > Aquatic > Freshwater > Lake > Sediment | place: USA: Wyoming | collected... | reverse complement strand
GCTCCTCGAGATGCGCTACGGGCTGAGGCGCGACGAGGCCGAGAGACTCATCGCTCACCCGGACCGGGAGAAGCTCCTCGCCGAGCACGATGACTGGATCATGCGCGCCCCGAGCCAGTTCGGCGAGGGCACCCCTGCCTCGAGCCCCGAGTCGCGTCTGCGTCTCATCTCGAAGATGAACGGCGAAGCGTGGATGGAAAAAGAGTCAAAGTCGTTCATCGCCGGCTCCCTGGCGCGAACGATCGCCAACCAGGCAGGCGGCGACGAGAGCAGACTCCTCGGCCTGCTCGCGAAGCACGGCGCGAAGGTTCTCCGCGTCGAATCCAATCCTGGCGCCGCTGGCCGGCAGTTCCATGTCCGGCTCGCTGATGCCGAGGTCGGGTACTTCGACCTCGGCGGGCCATCGGAGTTTCGAGCGTATCGGTTCGTGATCGGCATCCCGTCGTTCTACGCCGAGCTGCCCGGCCGCGACCCGATGAGCTATCTACCCGGTCATTCGGTCCACGGCGTCGACCAGCCCAGCGTGACCACGAGCCGCGGCATCCTGCACAAGCTCCGGAACATCGGCTTCGCCGAGTACAAGGGCATGTCCGCCAAGGTCCTCGGCAACACCCCACGCGAAGGGCTCCACACGTTCCAGACGGAGAAGGCCGGGCACCGGGTCGTGAGCGATCGCTCATACGATACGCGCTCGGAAGCGCAGGAGGCCGCCGCGGCCGCGCTCCTGGCCGGCGAGCATCCCGAGTTCGGGCCGGCCGCGCCGTCACGCGAGCAGCCACGGCCTCACACCCTCTACGTGTTCAACAACGCGACGAAGACGTCGCGCTACGAGGGGGATTACGAGTCGCTCGAGGAGGCGCAGGCGGCTGCCCGGAAGCAGGCCGCGATGAGCCAGCCGTTCGTCGAGTTCCAGGTCTTCACCGGCACGGCGAGAACCCCGCGCAACCAGGCGCCGGGGCCGGTCTACAGGGGCACGGGCGGCGCGGTAGATCCCGTCCGGGCTCACGCCGAGCTGAGCGCCCAGGCCGCGCGAGAGGCGCACGCGCGCATGATGCGCGGCGAGAGTGAGCTGTACGTGTACTTCAGGGAGGGACAGATCTCCACCAAAGGCACAGGCGAAGACACCACCGGCTGGACGCTCGCCTGGCCGGAGCGTGTCCCCGGACACCTCACGCCGGACGCGCTCGTCGCCTACTTCGCCCAGCGCACGGGACGCCTGCCCTACCTCGCCCCACCCGCGGAGGAATCGCGCGCGCTGCTGAACCCGACCACTCCGGCGGAGATCTCCCAAGCCAAGGCCCTCAAGGATGCACAGGCGGCCAAGAAGAAGGAGATCAACTCCGCGCTCAAAAAGTGCAAGACGCGCGAAGACGCGATCGTCCTGCACCGCTCGACGAGCAGCCAAGATCTGCGCGAGGCACTTCAGGACAAATACGGCGTGGATGTCTTCCTTGACGCCGGCCAGACCCGCGAGGAACTGGAATCGAGAGATCGATACGGCGGCGGCAGCCAGGCCGGAGATCAATCCTCGAGCCTGCATGACGTCGAGAAGACGATCACCGGCGGCGGTTCGACGACAAAAGCCGAGAACAAGCGACTCCTTGCCAAGGGCGGCAAGCTGCGCGCGAACGAAAAGACGTGGCACCCCCGGCGCCGCGGCAAGGCCCCGACGGCGGACGAGCTGCGCGCCGAACTGAAACGGCTCGGCTGGGTGCTCCGGGGCGACAGGCCGATCACCGAGTGGGAACGCGCGGACGGCGGTGCCTACTGGATCGCGGACACGGAAGCCGACAACGTGAGGAAGCGCGAGATCTTCGCGAGCACACCCGAAGAGCTGGCCGCGAGCGCGGCCCAGCTCAACCGACTGTGGCGTGTGGAGGACGAGGAGAGGGTGGAGATCGACGCCCGCGTCAAGAAAGAGAGCGCCAAGCTCGGCAAGGTCGACGCGAAGCGAGCGGCGAAAGAAGCGAAGTCCGAGGCAAAGCGCGCCGCGGCCGAGGCGAAGACGGCGGCCGAGCACGCCAAGATCGCCGCCCAGGTCGAGGCCGAGAATGCCAGGCTCGCGAAGAAGCGCGAAGCCGAGCGCGCGCGACTCGCGAAGCCGGCGGGCGAGAAACCGATCAAGGCCGGCAAGCCCGAGAAGGTCAAGCCAGCGATCGCTCGCACGCATCAGGTGAACGTCTCGCAGGAGTGGGCGAACTGGCTCAAGGCCCGGCGCATCTTCGCCGGCACGCGCCGCGCCGTCGAGGCGGTCGGCAAGCCTGGTGATCAAGCCGAGACGCTCGACGAAGTTCTCGAGCGCGTTCTGCGCACGGGGCGGTCCCGCATCGAAGCCCTGGAGGCGTACGCGGTCAAGCAGGGCAAGGGCGTTGGATCTACGAAGACGGTACAGGGCAAGATCGCCGCCGTCGAAGTATCGCGCCCCGTCGCGCTCCACGTCTCGGACGAGTGGGCGCACTGGATCGACGCCCGCGGCAAAGGCCGGTTCTCGAAAGAGCAGAGCGGGAACGAGCGTACCGACGAGACGCTCGAGCGCATCCTGAAGACCAGCCGCGGCCGCATCGAGGCGCTCGAGAACTACGCGGGGAAGAAGAAGTGAGCGCGATCGCCTGGCCGAAACATCTCGCGCTCGCCCCCGAGCTGGACGAGCACCGCATGGCGCGGTGGCGGCTGGGGCAGATCGCCATCGGCGTGAGTGAAGCAACGATCGATCGCGTCGGCGAGCGCGCCGGCTTCTGGGTCATCATGCCCGAGCCTGAGCAGGAGCAGGAGGAAGTCAAATGACCACGCTCGCATTCGATCGACGACGGCCCATGCCCTCGTCCCGATTGTGTGCGTTTCCGGAACCACCCCGGCCGCCACCGCATCGAGGTCGACTGATGCGCGCGAGGAAGGGCTTCGCGCAGGCGGTAGATCTCGCCCCTCGCTCGTCTACCACCTGCGAAGACTGCTGCGCCGACGTCGGCCGGCGCACGCGCTGCCATCGGTGCGACCGGCTCGTTTGCAGCGATTGTCTGGTCTTTATCCACGTCACCTGGCGCAAAGACGTCGGCCCCGGTAGCGCGCGGTGTCATGCCCCCACTCCACCCACTCCGGCGCTGACCAGTGGGTAAGGCATCGCGCAGCAACCCGAACGTCAAGCTCCTGGCCCTGCCGGTCCTACAAGACCGCTCGTGCAGCGCTTGCACGGCCTGCTGTGAGGTCCTCCAGGTCGACGAACTGCGCAAGCCAGCCCGCCAGCTCTGCGAGCACGCCAAGCCCGCCCCTGGCGGCTCCTGCGGCATCTGGGGCGACCGCGAGCGGCAGCCTCCCCTGTGCAGAGCCTGGCACTGCCTGTGGCGCAAGGGGATGGGGGCGGAGGAGGAGCGGCCAGATCAAAGTGGGGTCATGCTCCAGCCGTCGGTCGGCTACATCCCCGGCACGAAGCAGCTCGGCATCTCGGCGCACGAGCTGCGCCCCGGCGCCCTGGACGAGCCCGCGACCCGCGCGTACCTCGAGCGCATCGCGGACGGACGCACCGTCTACGGAGTCCGCCCACTTCGCTCGTGTTACGTCGACGACGAGGGCAACCCCCGCGTCGGGGTCGTCGTTGACGAGCGCGCCCGAACGAAGTATCTCTTGATCGTCAAGGGGCCTTATGAGGGCCCGTACATCACGAACATTCCCGAGGAGGAGATCTAAATGGCCAAGGACAAGCGAGACGACGAACAGGAAGACGAGTGCCCCCGCGTGGCAGCGGTGAGGGCGATCGCCGAAAAAGAACCCTTCGATACATGCCCGTTCTGCGACGGCGAGGTGCTGGTCATCCTGGTACCGCCGACGGTCTGTCACACGCAGCCGGTGTGCGCGCGGTTCAGCGAGCTGGACCCGATTGACTACGTGAGGTTGTTGACGGCGGCGAGGAAGGGCGATCTACCCTCATGAGCGAGCCGAACAGATCAACCGCCCGTCGCTGCGACTGTTGCGGGCGCCCGACGGCGTCGCGCTGGTGCGCCGCGTGCTCCGAGTGCATCCCGTCGCCCATCGACGTCACCGAGCTTGACGGCTTGGACGGCGGGACGATCAAGCGCGGCCCGGGCTGCCCCGTGCTCCTCGCGGCCGCTCGATCTTCGACGCGAGAGGACATCTTCACGCTTCCCTCGTTCCTGTCTCGCGGGAACGTCTTCGGCGTCGACACGGCACCGGACGCGGCGCCGGCCCCGGACGTCCCGAATGAACCCGGCTCAATGCTGGCCGGCGCGCTCGTCGGCGCGGCCGTGGGCGCGCTCCTCGGGGCATCGCCGCGAACGCTCCGCAAGGGCATCAGCTTCCTCGAGCAGATCTTGTCAAGGCACCGCGGCGGAGAGCCCGAGCCGTCAAAGGCGATTGCCGGCAAGAAGCCGCGCAAGCGCAAGCCGAAAGACGGGGGTGCCCGATGAGCAACGTCAACGGCAACATCACCCTGCCTTCGCTCGCCTCGCCGGCATGCTCTTTCTGCCATGACGTCGGCATCCGACCCAACGTCATGGACGGCCCGGCCGGGCCAGTGTGTGCCTGCGGCTCTCCTTCGCGCCACGAGAGCGGATGGTGCGGGGAAGATCACGGGCCGATCTTCTGCGTCTGCCGCCCATACACGCCGCCCGCGTTCTCCGCCGAGAGCGTCCCGCTCGGCGAGTTCGGCGAGCTTGACGACGACGAGGCAGACGCCCTCGTGACGTCGTTCGGCGAGGCTGAACGCGCACTGCTCGACGAATCGCTGCACGGACCGGACCTGGCCGATAAAATGGCCGCCCATCGTGCGGCTTCGCTGAGCGGCGTCCAGCAAGATCCACTCGTGCGCGCCCAGCTCGAGGCGAACAAGATCCGGAAAGAGATGAGCGCGGAAGTCCGCAGGGCGATCGCCGACCTGGTGAACCTGCTCATGCCGCAGATCAAAGACCGCAACGGCCTCATCATGCTCGCCGACCACCTGGAAGGCGCCCGCGTCCGCGTCATGGACGAGTGGCCCCGCCGACAGCTCGCCGAACAAGAGGCCGCGCGCAAGGCCAAAAACGCCCCGCCCGGACCCGCGCAGACACCGACGAACGGCGCGCGAAAGTAACGCGCGCCTGTTGACCCCGCCTCGAGATTCCCGTACGGTCGAAACCATGAACGCTCGAGACGCGGACGCCCAAGTATACGCCGCCTGGATGCGCGTACGTGCGAAAGTGATCGCCGCTGCGCAGTCCGAAGGCGGCGAGGCCGAGCTTCGGCGCGCGTTCTGCAACGAGCTGTACCAGGCGGCGATCACTCCGGTTCAGGACGCCGCTCACCTCGCGCGCGCGGCCCAGCGGCTCGGCGGCAAGACAGCGGACCAACTCGCCGCGCTCGCGGCGTTCGCGGCGGACAACGCCAGAAAAGGAATTTGATCGTGTCCAAGAAACCAATCCGTCGTCGGTACGATGCCGCCTCCATCCGTCTCGAGGAGGTCGCGCGCTCGCTGCCCCGCGGCAAGACGCCGCTGTCCGACGCACAGCGATGGGGAATCCACGAGGCCGCGCTCGACTACGCCTTCGGCCTGGTCCGGCTGCTCGAGGAGAAGCGCGGGACCATCCGCTCGCCCGAGGAGGCGATCGCCGATATCCGCAAGGGCGTGAGCCTGGGGACGAACCATCCACACCTCGCACTGGTGGCGGCGATCAAATAGGTTTCGAGGGCTCGCCCTCGCTCGACCCGACGCGCTCGGATGCGCGCCTGGGTGGCTGGCACGCCGTCTCGGATGACGACGTAAACCAGGAGCGACTGGCAGGGCTCTCGGTGCCTGATGGCGACCACCCGCAAAGGAAAGGGCGGCGGTAGACCCCGCAAGCCCCGACGCGGCCCGCGTCTCGCTCTGCCCGGCGGACGGACGTGGGCTCAGCTCGTCGTGCATGCGCTCGAGTCGGTCGGCAGCCGCACAGATCCAGACCTTCCGGTCAACGCCGGCCTAGCGACCCTTCAGCGCCTGTACGCGACCGTCGGCCGGCTCATCGGCGAGGAGCCGCTCAGCGCGAACCACCGCGCGAAGGTGCGCCAGGTCGTCGGCTCCGAGCCTACGATCCACCGCCTCCAGCCCCAGGCCCCTGACCCGCGACCGCTCCGGCGCCTCGGTCGTCGACTCGGCCTTCTGGGTCCCGAGTTCGCCGGCTTCGTCGCTGACCCAATCGCCTGGCTTCGTGCCGAGGACGCGAGCGGACGGCCGCCGGTAGATCCCGAAGTACGAAGAGAGATCGACCCGGCGCGCGGCGCGCTCCGTGAGCAGCCCCGCTACGGTCGCATCATCAGCCCGGCAACACACGAGCCGATCCCCGCAATCTTCGACCCAGCCACCGGACGCAAGTCGCGGCCCCTCGTCGACACGACAGCCGCGCTACCCAACCAGGCCGTACTGGATGACCTGGTGGCAGCGATCGCGGCCGCGAGCGACGTCACCGGCGAATCGTTCGGGACGCATCAGGCTCCGTCTGGTCCGAAGTCGAAGATAATCAACCATTACGATCACTACGACATCCAGCTCTTTGACCCGGCTGCCGACGGCACGTTGCTTGATATGGAGGAGCTGGAGCGGCTGAGCTACGAGCACGGCGCGCTGAACACGCCCGCGCTCGCCGCTGCGCTCGGTGATGCCACCGCCCGCCTCATGGCACACGGCTACGTGCGGACGGTTCGGGTGTCGATCCGCGTCGCCAGCCTCATGATGTTCACGGACTCCCGTTGCGGCGACTGCGGTCACCTGGATATCGTCCACAAGCCCGGCTGCTCCGTCGCCGGGTGCGGGTGCGCCGCGTTTCGTTCCGTCGTCAGCTACTTCTGGAGCGACGAGCGCCGGAGCGAGTGGGCGACGATCACCTTTGCCGTCAATGCCCGCGTCGCGGCGTCTCAACTCGCCTTCAATCTCAAGGAGAAGGCGATCCCTGCGCAAACCAAGTACATTACGAATGGGGTAGCGATCCCCTTTCCCGTCGAAGTATCGTTCAGCTGTCTCCGCGAATCAGAACCCGAAGAGGAGTGATCAATGGCCAAGCAACAAGCTAATTTTTACATCGTCGCGGCACGACTCATGATCGAAGCGAAGGACGCCCCCGCAACGATCGCCGAAATGGCGAAGGGGCGAAACGCGTGAGCGCCGCCGAGGACGCGGCGCGCCGCAAGACGCTGGAGTGGATCAAGGCCGGCGAAGAGAAGGACGACGTGAACGAGGGAGATCTGTGCACGTTCGAAGACGCGGTCTGGTTCGGCGTCTGGTGCCAGGTGGGCGGCGAATCCGTCGAGGAGCCGGACGTTCTTTTCAGGACCGAGGCCGAGGCGAACGCCTACATGGTGCTCATGCGAGAGCCCTACGATTGGCACATCGGCCCCGTCGTCCTCGAGATCAAATTCCGCGACCGAGACGAGCCGAAGGAAGCTCACTCGTGAGCGATCGAGAAATCAAGCCGCTCGACACGTCGAACACGTTCGGCGTGACGACCGGGAGCGAGGGCCGCGAAGTCCTGTTCCTCAGTCCGCCTCGCCGCGCGCTCAGTCCAGACCAGGCGCTCGTGCTCGCAGCTCGGCTCGTGCGCGCGGTGGGCGATGCGACACGCTGGGCCGAGGTGCAGCGGGCCATGGAAGACGCGCGGTGACCCGGTGGCGGCGGTCGAGCCAAGGGCCCGCTGTACGCAGTGCGGGTATCCTCTGGGGATGATCTTGCGCGGACGCCACGGCGGCACCCCGGAACTGGGTTGCACCGCGCCATGGATGCCCCACTCGCCCGATCGCTACGCGTTCGTCATCGCCAGATACAAACAGCTCGGACTCGTGCCGCCGTATCGACTGAAGATGGCCGAACATATCGCGATCGTCGACGAGTTCAGCGCGCTCATGGTTTCCAGGCGCGCGGCGTCTCTCGCGCTCGCGGAGATGTCCGAGGGAAATCCGATCGCGACGCCAGGCACCTGGCAGACGTCTCTGTTCACGGAAGAAGACCTAGAAGCACTATCGCCCCGCAAGAAGGGGCCAACAACCAGGCGGAGGAAGTGATCACCATGGCCATGAAAAAGGAAGATTACGACAAGATCAAGGTGCTCGACCAGTGGTGAGCCCATGCATTCGCTGCGGCCAGCGTGCGGTATGGTCGATCACCCTTCAGATCTCGCCGACCGTACAATACGCATGCGACGATCACCTGACCATGCAAATGCGGACGCTTCAGACGATCAACCTCCCAAAGACACGACTCGTTTTCCTCGTCGCGCTCCTTGCGTACCACGGCGGAGATTGCTAGCCATGGTCAACGAAGGCCAGGTCATCTACGAAGCGCCGCGCTCAAAGCCGGCGATCATCGAACCGTTTCCCGAAGCGCCGCCCGTCCGACGCGAGGACGAGCCCGAGGCCCGGAACGGTATCGTCGTCGACTACATTCTCGACCTGGAAACCGAATCCTGGGACAGGTTCGTACTCGGTGGGCTCTACGACGTCAAGCTCGACAAAATGGAGTTTTTCCGCCACGACGAGGACGATCGCCCGGAGAGCGTGAACGAAGAGTACAAGCTCGTGGAGCGCCTGCTCGCGCTCGCCGACGACCAGATCTTCGACGAGAAGCAGAAGCGTCGCCCCGTCACCATCTGGGCGCACAACGGCGGGCGGTACGACGTTCTGTGGCTGTGCGACTGGCTGGTCAAGCTCGGCGTCGAGGCGAAGGTGTTCGCCAGTTCGGCCCGCATCACGTTGATCAACATCGGCAAGTTCCTGGCGATCCGCGACTCAGCCGGGCTCGTCCCAATGTCCCTGGAGCAGGGGGCGAAAATCGGCCACGTCCTGAAGTCCAAGACCGGCCTGCCCTGCAAGTGCTGCAAGACCTGCTGCAAGGCCCCCGAAGGCGCCAAGGTGGCCGCGCTCGGGCTCGAACACTGCCGGCGTCTGGAATCGCCTGGAGGCTTCTGCGGGGGCGACTGCGGAGGGTACTGCTCGATTGCTCGAGACATGATCCCCAGCTACTGGACCCTGATGAAGTCGTACCTCGAGACGGATTGCAAGGCGAACGCGAGCATGCTCGTGGTGCTCGAGGATTTTGCGATCGCGAAAGACCTGGACCTGCGCGGCACCGTCGGCAGCTCGGCCTGGGCCACGGCGAAGCGGCGATACAACCTACCCGGCGCGAAGTGGGACGCGCCGACGCTGTACAACCAGGCCCGCGAAGGCTACTACGGCGGACGTACGCAGGTGTTTCGGCCGGTGTCACGCCACGGATGGCGCTTCGACGTCAACGCGGCGTACATCGCCGCGCTGGCGTCGATCAGCTTGCCCCACGGCAAGGCCAGCAGCCTAGGCCCCGAGGACGCCGAGCGCGCATGGGGGGAAGAGAAAGAAGGCGTGTATCAGGCCACGGTGGAGATCGACCCCCGGACGCACGTCCCGCCGCTGCCCTGGCGCGCGAAAGACGGCCGGCTCCACTACCCCACCGGGCGATTCTCGGGGAGCTGGACGCGCAAAGAGCTGAGCTACGCGCTCAGCCTGGGCGCAGACGGGAACGACGAAGTAGGAAGCTGCAAGCTCGTATCGTTCGGACCGGCGATCATATGGGAACGTTCGTCGCCCCTCATGTCAACATTCGCGTCGCTGGCGTGGTCGCTGAGAGATCACGCCGGCAAAGGCGCCCCCATCGGAAAGTGGCTCAAGTGGTTCGGTAACTCGGCCACGGGGAAACTCGCACAGCGCCCCGAAAACGAGGAGTGCATGCTCGCGCCCGCGAACCCCAAGCCATGCCCCGGCGGGGACTGGTGCGGCGGCGGGCATGACCTGGTGGCGCTCGAGGGCTCACACTGCGGAGACGGAAAGAGATGCTGTGATCACCAATGCCACCGGACGTGCGGCCGGTACGATGCGCTCGACAAGAACGGAACGGTGTGGACACGGCAAACGTGGAAGATCCCCGACAACGGCCATGTCCAATGGGCCGCCTACCTCACCGCCCACGCCCGCATCTGCCTGCACCGGCAGCTCGTTGCCGACGGGCAAGGCGGGCGGACGTGCGTTTACTGCGACACCGACTCATGCTACTCGGAGACGGAGAGAACGGAGAACGTCGGCAAGGCACTGGGCCAATGGTTGTTCGAGGGACACTACGATCACTTCAATGCTCTGGCGCCGAAGACGTACAGCTATTTTGACGAGACTGGAAAGAGACAAGTGCGCGCAAAGGGGATGTTCGAGCCCGACTGGGACAAGCTCGTAGCGCACGAGCCGATCCCCATCGACCGCGGGGCGATCCAGTTCCGCAGCGCTGTACGCGCCGGCCTTGGGTTGTTCCGACGGCGAAACTTCACGCGCAGCTCGTTGCACGAGGCGCTCGAGACGGGCGCGCATTTTGGCGATCGACTCTATGACGCCGAGCACGGATACACCATGCCGGCGATCATGGGCAACGCCGACCGGCTCGAGCTGGTAACGACTAAGGAGAAGCCGCTATCATGAGCAAGCTCATTCGAGAAGCCCGCGTCTGGCAGCACAGGGATCGACTGCAAAGCAGTTCCAGCACGTGGCGCGTGCCTGGATCACCCAACGACGTACGTCACGCGTACTGGAAGCGGGGCCTCGGCGCGCCCGCCGAGCCACGCTGGAATGACCAGACGCGCGCATACCTGTGCGCCGCCATGGTCCTCGCAGCCGTCCTGGCATGCATCCTGTTCGGTCTACTCGTCGCCTGGGGCTCAAGATGATCGCCTGCGGCAAGTACATCGGCGACAACGACGCCACCTGCCCACAGCTCAGGTGCATCCGCGCTTCTGGCCACGGCGGATTCTGCGACAACGTTCACACGGACGTCGACTACGAAGCCTGGAAACAGGCCGTTCTAGACGGACGATGGAAAGAGGACACCATGATCGAAGATTGGCGAGACACCGAGCCCGACAATAGCAACCACGACGACATCGAGGCGCCGCGCCACCGCGACATCTCGACGTCTATCGAGGTCGACCCTGACGACGCGCGGCCAAGCGGCGAGGACGTGAGCGAACGAGGCGACGAATGACGACCTACTACTGCATGCATTGCAAGACGCTCCGCGAGCTGATCGGTAGGCGATCCCGCGGACATGATGACGCGAGCCATGAACGCGAAGCCCGCCTTTGAGTCACGCGACAGCCTCCCCTGCGAAGCCGAGCCCGAGCTGCCGCTCGTCCAGCTTCGCGCGGCGCGGGCCACCATGCCGGCTCAGTTCTCGCTGTTCGGCTTCTAGTCAAGCCCCCTCCTCCGACCCCCGCCGACCTCCACCGCCCCGTCAAGCGCAACCTTTGCCCACCAATCAGCAACCCCTGCACACCAGCAGCACAATCTGCCTTCGCGCCGAGCCCGTGTGCATCGAGTCATCCCGTCAAGCGCAGAGTTTGCCAGAGTCACTGCGCAACCGCTGCACACTTCGCCCACTCCCGAGCTCGAGCGCGACCCGCCCCTATCATCTATGTGCAGAAAAGACCCCGAGCAGATAAAGGTGATCGCGCGATCACCCAAAAGCCCTAAAAGTCAAGTCACAGGCGCCAGCGACGGCAGAAAATGCGCTTCGCGCCAGACCAGTCCAGCTCGCGCAGGAAGGCCCGCGCGCGGGCGGTAGCACCCGGGGTGCCACCCAACCCCGTTCAGAGGCACCTGCGAGCCCGCAGGGACCATTCCCGAAGGGCCGGGGTCGGCTACCAGCTCCGCTGGCAGCCCCGGAACGGAAAGTGCGCGGCCCCTCGGAAAAAACCGGGTCGA
>Ga0315288_10010392_pt1 | contig 11728 bp, 7 predicted proteins | sample YL17G11_20_MG_FD_203454 | JGI IMG/M metagenome (GOLD analysis project Ga0315288, IMG submission 203454) | Sediment microbial communities from Yellowstone Lake, YNP, Wyoming, USA - YL17G11_20 | ecosystem: Environmental > Aquatic > Freshwater > Lake > Sediment | place: USA: Wyoming | collected... | reverse complement strand
TCATGTTGAGTCAACTAGACCAAGACGAGGCCTTCAGGATCATGGTCAAAAGGTACTATGAGCTCAAGCCGCATGAGGTCATCAACCTCTGCGAGGGCGGGCTCAAGAGTTGCCCGTCCATCGTCTGCTCGATCAAAGACCGCAAGGTAAAAGTCCTCAAGCTGACAGAGGCCCAAGCGGAGCGCATCGTAGAGCATTTCAAGGCCGATGCCGAGGAGGTTGAGCTTCCGGAGTCGTGCAATGTCCCGCCAGAGAAGATGATTTTCTGGAACGTCCTCAAGCGCCAGCCATAGGAACGGGAGGAAAGCGTGTTCAACCAGTTCACCGACAGGGCCAGGAAGAGCCTCGCGCTGGCCAGGGACCACGCCCTTGCCATGGGGCAGGACTACATCGGGACGGAACACCTGCTCGTCGGGCTCCTCAAGGAGGGAACATGCACCGCCTCCAAAGTCCTGAAAACCCTAGGGTTCGACTTGGATACTGTCCGCCGGGCCATCGAGTCAAAGTCAAAGCCATCTGCATCCAACACGATGCTCGTAGGCGAACTCCCGATGACCCCCCGCCTGCGCAAGGTACTAGAGGCCTCCATCAAGGAAGCCCGGTCCTTCAATTCCAGCTTCGTCGGATCGGAGCACTTGTTGCTTGGAATCGTCAACGTCCAGGAAGGGGTGGCATACCAAGTCCTGTCCGACATGGGGGCGGACAAGGAGAAGGTGAGGAACGAGGTCAACAAGGCCCTCGAGCTAGGCTCCACGGTTCCCGACGAAGACATCCTCCACGACCCCAAGAAGAGAAGCGGCAAGACGCCGGCATTGGACGCGTTCGGCAATGACCTCGTCGAGAGGGCGTTCCAGAAGAAACTCGACCCAATGATCGGACGGGAGGTCGAGGTCAAGCGCCTGATGACGACCCTCGTCAGAAGGAGAAAAAACAACCCCGTCCTGCTTGGCGAGCCAGGAGTCGGCAAGACGGCCATCGTCGAGGGCTTGGCGCAGCTCATCGTCGCCAAGGAGGTGCCCGACCTCCTCATCTCGAAGCGGATCGTGGAACTCGACCTGGCGCTGGTCGTCGCTGGGACCAAGTACCGAGGCCAGTTCGAGGAGAGGATCAAGGCCATCATCGACGAGGTCTCCAAGAACAAGGACATCATCCTCTTCATCGACGAGATTCACATCATGGTGGGGGCGGGGAACGCGGAGGGGGCCATGGACGCCAGCAACATCCTGAAGCCGGCCCTTTCCAGGGGCCAAGTCCAGTGCATCGGGGCCACGACGCTCGCCGAATACAGGAAGTTCATCGAGAAGGACGGGGCTCTGGAGAGGCGCTTCCAGCCAATCATCGTCTCGGAGCCAACCAAGGAGCAGTCCGTCGAGATCCTCAAGGGACTCAGGAGGCACTACGCCTCGCACCACGGGGTGTCCATAGACGACGAGGCGCTGGTCGAGGCCGTCAACATGAGCGACCGGTACATCACGGAGAGAAAGCTCCCGGACAAGGCCATCGACGTGATCGACGAGGCCGGGGCCATGATCAAGCTGGAAAGGCATAGTTACCCCCCGGAGATCAGGGAGACAGAGAAGCTCCTGGCGGACTTGGAAAAGGACAAGGAGCAAGCGATTGCAGGAAGCAAGTTCGAGATCGCCGCTGAGCTCAGGGACAAGAGCGGGCAGCTCCATACCAAGATATTCGAGGCCAAGCGCGCCTACCTGGAGAGGCAGCTAGGCGACACGCCGTCACTCTCCGTCAAGGACGTGAGAGCCGTCATCAGCTCCATGACCGGGATACCCGTCATGGAGATGTCCGGAGAGGAGAGCAAGAAACTCCTCTCGATGGAGTCCGAGATACACAAGACCATCGTCAGCCAGGACGACGCCGTCTCGTCGGTTTGCAGGGCCATCAGGAGGTCGAAGGCCGGGTTCAAGGACCCAAACAGGCCAGTTGCCACGATGCTGTTCCTGGGCCCAACGGGCGTCGGCAAGACGCTCCTGGCGAAGTGCGTCGCCAAGTTCATCTTCGGGGAAAAGGGCAGCTTTTTCCAGTTCGACATGTCGGAGTACATGGAGCAACACGCCGTGTCGAAGCTCATCGGAGCCCCTCCTGGATACATCGGATACGAGGAGGGCGGACAACTAACCGAGAAGGTACGAAAGCACCCGTACTGCGTCATCCTCTTCGACGAGATCGAGAAGGCGCACCATGACATATTCAACGCATTGTTGCAGCTCATGGAGGAAGGACGACTCACGGACGGCATCGGGAGGACTGTCGACTTCAAGAACGCCATCATCTTCATGACCTCGAATGTCGGCGCCTCGTCGATCAAGGACCAAGGTGGAATGGGCTTCGGGAAGAAGGACGAGCTCGACCGGGACAACATCAAGGCCAAGATCAAGCAGGACGTGGAGCATACATTCAGGCCGGAGTTCATCAACCGGATAGACGACCTCGTGTTCTTCAACCACTTGTCCAAGGAAGAGCTCTGTCGGATCGTCGAGATGGAAGTCGCCAAGCTGTCGGCCAGGATTTTGGAGAAGGGCGTGGTCGTGTCCGTGACGGACAATGCCAAGACGTTCATTCTGGAGAAGGGCTACAGCAAGGAATACGGAGCCAGGCCGCTCCGCAGGGCCGTGGAGCAGTACGTCGAGGACCCTCTTGGAGACAAGGTCTTATCCGGAGAAGTAGAAGCGTCGCCTGGGACCAGCGTCGTCGTAGGACACGAGGACGACAAGGACGCCCTTTCGTTCGTCGTAACGAGGGACGCAATCACCAAGGTACAGAAGAAGAAGCGCACGGTGGCCAAGGTCGACGTCCTACGACCCTGACGTGTCAACCCAGTTGTTCGCCTTCGGGTAAATCTCGTTCATTATCACCTGGTCGATGGACTTCTTGTCCAGCAGCAGGAAGGAGCATCGCTTCGTGAGGTGCGGCATGTCTGCGACCTCCATGGCAAACGACTTCCTGTCCCCGCTGTCCTTGTACTTTTCCAGGAGTGGCTTGAGGCGCCCGATGACGTCGTCCTTGAGCTTGGAGAACTGTCCCTCTATCTTGTCCTTGTACTGCTCCGCCAGGGGCCGGAGCTCCTCCGGTATCTCCCTCATGCGCTCGCCTGGAACCTTGCCGTCCTTCATGCACTCCCACAGGGAGATGGGGGTCATGTTGGACATGATCTTGGCGATGTGGCAGTACCAGTCCGTCTTTACCTTCACCCGCCTGCCGTCGGCGAAGCGGATGACGAATCCCTCCCTGCCTTCCATCTCCTTTGCGATCTTCAGGCAGTCCTCGATCTTGAGGCTGTCGTGCTTGGTGACGATGGGAAGGTCAGCGAGCTTGGCCCATTCCTCGACCTTGGAGCGAGGGTATTCTTCGCTCGTGTGGCGGTTGAAGGCGGCGAGGACATAGAGCGTCCTCTCGCCCTTGTAGTCGAGGATGATCTTGTAGTCCGGAGAAATAAGTTCGCATACCAATGTAACTTCGTCCGGAAGGAAGGACAGGTCTTTCGTCTGGATGAACGAGGAAGCCCATTGGGCTCCTTCGGAGTGGAACGAGCCCCGAGAAGATGCCAAAAACTTTCCCTTGTGTCTAAGAATGTTGATCAACCATCCGTCCAATTTCTCATAGACCTCGTACGGCTTGTCCCATGGAAGCTTGTCGAACATCACGTCCATGTTCTCACCAAGATTGAAGAATTTTTTCATACTCCTAGCCACACACTCACCCGTCTTCATGTTGAATACGTGCCCACGGGAATTAAGAGTAATTTCATCCCATGCACGGCTAAATACGCACTCATCTGAATATGTATAGACGGACAACTCGCCGTCGTCGGTCCTGTCACCCCGAAGGAGGCCAGCGTTGAGAAGAACCTCCCGACGCTTGACCTCCTCGTTGGGGTTGGACAGGGCCGCCTCCATCTCGTGCGTCGAGTACTTCTCCTTGGCATTGACGTAATAGACGATCTTGTCCCTGGAGGACCATGCCTTCAGGTACCCCCCGAACACGCAGCCCCCGTCGAGGTGGCAGATGTTGTTGTAGTTCGGCCCGTCCGGGTGCGGGTCGTGGCCGAAGAATACCTTCGGGGCGTCCGATGGCCAGAGCTTGTACCACATGGTCCCGCCCAAGGAGTCGAAGTAGTTCTCCCCTCCGAAGTACCGCATGTAGATGCAGTCGGCCTTGTTTTGCTCCGCCGGGCCCATCAGCGGGTCGAACCCGCCGTGGACCACGTACCCATCCGGGACCTGTAGGATGAGTGGCCAGGAGCGAACCCAGTCCGCCACATGGTCCGGAACCTTGCCCCCGAACGAGTCAATCGTCACCTGTAGGCCATGGGCGACCTTGACGGGGGTTCCCCTGAAGAGCCTGAGCATCTTCTCCTCGTGGTTTCCCATGACGGAGTAGAAGCGTGGCAGGGCATGAAGGAAGTCAATCGTCTCCTTTACCTTTGGCCCACGATCAACTTGGTCTCCCACCGACACGAGGACGTCCTCCGCCTCGTCGAACTTCACCATCTCAAGGAGTTCCTTCAGCTCGTCAAGGCACCCATGGATGTCCCCGACGACGACGTAGTGCCTTGATCCTATCTCCTCCCGAATGTCCTTTGCCTTGACGTAGTATGGGGCGGGGCCGATGACCTCCATCTCGTCAGCTTCCCGTCGAGACGGTGCCTGTAGCCTGGAGAAGTACATGTTGATGGCCTTGTCCGCGTCGTCCGTCGCAAGGGTCGGGTGGTTCCTCCTCGCCAGGCACCGCTTCAGGCACTCGTCCTTCTCGGTGGTCAGCCAGACGATCTTCGTCCTGTACCCGGCCCGCTTGGCCGGGACGAGGTACCTACCCCTTTGGACCCTCTCCGCGTTGATGCGGTCCACGACGACCAATGGCTCGCCCCTCTCGATGGCCTCGTTGAAGACCAACAGGTGCTCCTTGCGGCCCTGGTCGTCTTGGGAAACCCGGAAGTACCCCTTCAGGCTCTTCTCGCAGTAGAACGTCTTCCCGGATCCTTGGGACCCGACTAGCAGGACTAGAGTTTTCATGAGGATGTTCCTCCAAGGAGACCCCTGCCTTCAGGCAGGGGATGAATTGGAGGCATACTCGAGGGACAACCCTCGTATGATGCCTCCAGAGGGATGTTCTTTGACATCTTGGGTACGGAGTTGTCCCGGTCAAGCTGTCGGGACGCAAAACCCAAGCAGCGGACGCATGTCCGAAGCTTGCGAAGAGAGACCAGAGTCCGCAAGGCACTCAACCAAGTTCTGAGAAACAGTTTAGGACGCATGCATGGCCTCTCTTTTGAACTTGCCGTCGCTGGCATGCCAGCGACGGTCGGCTGCCTGTCAACCAGCCCAATGTCGCCAGATGCTTGAGTGACAAGCCCCCGCCTTCAGGCGGGGGTCGTTGACTGTAATGTTCCTCCAGATGCTTACGATACTGTCTTGACTTCGTGATGTCAACAATCTATTATAAAGCAACGAGTTAGTTGTTATTAACTCTGGAGGAAATAACCGTGAGCAGGGCGATAATGCTGGTCGGGGACTTGCATTTCAAGGCCAAGAACCTTGCCGACGTTTCCGGAGCCTGGACGAGGCTAGTCGAGGCCGCTGCCAGCAAGGGTGTCCCGGTCATCTTCCAGGCCGGCGACGTGTTCCATCACTCGAACGTTTATGGCAGGGAGGCGTCCACGGGAACCGTCTACGACGCCTTCATGGCCCCGTTCAGGAAGCTTGAAAAGGCGCCGAAGCTGGTCGTATCCATAGGGAACCACGACCAAGGGAGCCCCTTGGACAAGGACGCCTTGGCGCCCATCGACAAATACGACTGGATCAAGGTCATCAGGCAGACTCAGGCAATCGAGATGTTCGACGACTTGCTCGTTTTCGTCCTGCCTTGGATCAACAAGGCTAACCTGATCTGCTCCGCCGTCTTGGGGGGTCTGAGCCGAGACGAGGCCTTGGCCGACGTCAAGGCAAAGCTGTACAACTCCCTCGAGCAAGGAAAGAAGGCCATCTCGGAGGCCAAGCAACGGGGCAAGCTGACCATCGTCCTTGGGCACGTCGAGGTCGAGGGGTGCGCCATTGGGCACGGAATGACACTGCCCGATGGAGGATTCTCGCTTACGCCTGCTCAGATCGTCAGCCTTGGAGCCGACATGTACGCCCTGGGACACGTTCACATCCACCAGAGGCTTCCTGGATCTCCAAGGGAAAACGACGGTTATCTTGGGACGCTCTGCCAGAACTCCCATAAGGAGGAGGGCAACTTCGTCGGTTGCAGGTACGTCGAGTACGAGGGACGCAACATCCTCATCGACAAGATGATCGAGAATCGAGCTTCGCCAAAATACTTCACCGTATACTCAATGGACAAGAAGACGTGGCGAGACAGCGACTACGTCAAGTACAGGGGAGACGAGAAGCCTGACGGACTCCCCCAAAACGTCGTGTTCGAGAGGGTTCCGAAGCAGGTCGAGCCAAGGCAGCAAGCCGAGAACCTAGTCGAGGCCGACGACTCCTTGGAGAAGCTGCTTGAGGCATGGGCCAAGGCAGCCAAGCAGGGCATTGACGCCAAGTCTCTCTCCATGATCGCCGAGGAACTCACCAAAAAGTCCAAGATGCCATCCGACTCCATCGGCTCACTTGAGCGCATCGAGCGGATCATGCTCGAGAATGTCGCCTGCCACGAGAAGACGGAGATTGACTTGGCCGGCCTGAACGGCCTCTGCGCCGTCGAGGGGCCAAACGGCTCTGGGAAGACGTCGGCCATGGAGGCCATCGTATTCTCCCTGTACGGCGAATGCCCAAGCAGGCCGAAGTTAGACATGCTGGCGACGAGGGGCAAGGACTCGGCGGCTTTCGAACTTGACTTCATATCGTCCGGCAAGAAGCTTCGGGTCAGGAGGGACGTCAAAACTACGACCAAATTCGCCGCGCAAAAGGCAATCATCGTCAATCAGGACACTGGCAAGCCCGAAGCCGGGCCTGGATCAGATGACGTGTTCCACTATTGCGAGCGTGTCGTCGGAAACCAAGACTTGGTCATGTCCGGGATATTCTCCTCGCAGAATGAGGCCGGCAACATCATCGACCTCAAGCCTGCGGAGCGCAAGGCATTGTTTGCAAAACTACTTGGAACCGAGAAGTTCCTGTTCCTGGCCGCCACGGCAAAGAAGATCGCCGACTCGACGAGCCTGTCAATGGAGGCAAAGAAGGAGAGGGACAAGGCTCTTGAGCAGAGCCTGTCGGCAGAGGGTCCAGAGAAGGACAAGTTGTCCGAGCTCGAAGAGGCATTGATCCAGGACAGAGGCACCCAGGTTGACCTTGCGTCACGCAGGAAGACGTTCTCCGAGGCCAAAGCCGTCCTGGACGTGATATCGACCAAGCGAGGCCTAAAGCAGCAGGAGATCGAGGGGCTAAAGGCCAGCAGGGCCAAGGTCATCGAAAGCGGCAAGGAGATCAAGTCCAAGATGGCTAGCCTTGGAGAGGCAGCATTGGACAAGGTCAAGCAGCAGAAGGCCGACATGGACGAGGCGCTCAAGAAGAGGGACGAGCTCAAGGCCACGTTGTCCGCCCAGGCGGTCCAGCATGCCAACGACTTGTCCGCAGCGAGCCTTGAACTACTGAACGCGGAGAAGATGAGGGCCGCCCTCGCCGGCAAGTACGACAAGTACGTCCAGGAATTCAAGGACAAGCTCGCCGTCATGCGCTGGAAGGCGTCCAAGGTTGAGACCGAGCGAAGGGCTATATTCGCAGAGGCCGAGTCATGCCTGAACCTGAAGAAGAAGGACTTGGAGCATGCCGAGAAGGGGGCTGGACTGCTTGCTGGATTCCCAGACGTCAAGGAATGCCTGGACTGCCCGCTCGCGAAGAATGGGATGGAGAGCCGCAAGTCAATCCCCGACCTGAAGCGAGAAACCTCGGAAATATCCTCCAAGACCGAGACCTTGCGAGAGGAATTTGGCAAGTTCCTCCAGCTAGTCAAGGAGAAGCTGGAGTCCGTGGAGGCTTCGATGACGGAGTCCAAGGACTTCGCCCCGGACGACAAGGAGGAGATCAGGAAGGCCGTGGAGAAAGCCGTCTCGTTGCAGGCCGTCGCCGAACGAAGCAATCCCAGCGACGAGCTCAAGGACGGGATACTCAAGCTGGACGACGCGCTCAAGGACAAGGACAAGGTTTACGCAGAGTTCGAGAAGGCGTCGTCCGCCAAGGAGATGATCGCCAAGCTGGAGGGACAACTCGAGAGGCTGAGGTCCGAGGTCAAGGGCATAGACGAAAAGATGGCGGCCGAGGTGGCATCGCTGCCCAAGGACACGTCGGCCGAGCTGGAGGACTGCGTCAAGCAGATCGACAACCTGGACTCCCTGGACAGGAAGCTGGCGTCCAGGATCGACGGCATCCTAGTGGAGGTTGGGAAGAGCAAGCAACTCATCGAGTCGTTCTCCCTGATGAGGACCGAGCTGAAAGCCCTCCAAGAGGAGGTCCAGGCCGAGGAGAAGGTCGAGGCGGACCACCTCGTCCTGGCAAAGGCCTTCGGAAGGGACGGAATACCCCAGATGATCTTCGAGTCCGCGGTCCCTCACTTCCAAGGACTCCTGAACGACATCATGCAGGAATTCGACAACAAGTGGGCCATCCAAGTCGTGTCGCAGAAGGAAACGAAGTCAGGGACCGTCCACGAGCACATCGACATCCTCGTCGACGACGGAATGGGCGAGAGGGAGATATCGGGCTACAGCGGAGGCGAGCGCAAGCTCCTCAAGAACCTCGTCCGGGTCGCCTTCTCCGTCATGCAGGCTCAACGAAGCGGGAAGGGGCTCAAGGTCCTCGTCCTTGACGAGGCCACCGACGCCATGGACGAGTCCAACGCGGAGGCGTTCATCAGGGTTCTGAACAGGCTCAAGGGCTTCTTCAACCAAGTATTCATCGTCTCGCACAATGACAGGATGCTGGCATCGATCCCGAGCAGGATCAGGTTCGAGAAGACTGGCTTGACGACAAGGGCCATCGTAGCCATCATGCCGTCGTAGGAGGACCAATGGAAGACACGGCAGAGCAGTTTGTCAAAAGGATGCTGGGGCGGAAACATGACTGGATGGGCATCCTGTCCGTAGCACGGTGCGCCAGGGGAGGGAAGTGGCGCAAGGACGCCGAGAGGATACTGAAAGAACTGGGCAAAATGCCTACCGACGAGAAGGTCATCCACAAGGCGTACGAGGACGAGGCAAGTCGCCGGGCCAAGGCAGAGTCGATCATCCTAAGCCAAAAGCCCCGCAAACATAAATCCTGAAGAACGTCCTTGACAACAAAGCACCGGGGAATAGCATGATGGCCTCGAAAGGGGAAAACCCATGCAGGCTACATCCGATCATTCCCTACAAGGCACGGAAAAGTTGGGGAAGCTCCGCTTCCTGTGTACCCCTGAAATCTCCAAGGAGATAACGGGGCATGGGATCGGAGGGGACGACCATGTCGTATGGGACAAGCGGTTCCCGGAGATGGTGAAGGAAGCGCAGGAGGCGTTCGATAAGCTCGTCGCCAAGGGATACAAGGCCATGCTTCCTGGCGGGGCTTCGGTAAAGAGATTCGATCCCGAAGCGGAGGAGATCATCATGATCTGCCCCGCCGTTGGAGGATAAGATGACATACTCGTACCTCTCCACCTCCAGCTCTACCATAACGTCGTCGGGTGGCTGCGGGACAGCCTGTTCCGATTCCTACGAATACAATACCATAGGACATACCACCAATGGCGGAAACTACGTTACCATCAGTTATGTTTCCTCCATCGCCACCGCAACGCCAACAAACTACTCGTCGTACATTGGCGCCTTAAACAACGCCTACGCAGGCTCGACTTACTCGTCCGATACATTCCAGTTCATCCACAAACTAGGCGGCTGCTACAGTTCCGACTTGTCTGCCTACGACCCGAAGAAAGTCAAGAGGGAAGTCCTGAGGCTGAAGATCAGGACCAGCATGGGTCCGCATGTCGCAGCCCATTGCCTTGGGCGACCGGCGAACGAGGAGGAAGGACGGGCCAGGAAGCTCCTCCTGAGCCTAGTAGGAGAGGAACGGTACCGCATGTACCTGAGGCGTGGATTCGTCGTCGAGCAGGGCAAGTCTGGACTGAGGTACAAGATCAAGCCCGGCCACTCCATGGTCGAGGTCCTGCACCCAAGGAAGGACGGGAAGTTCTTCAAGTTCCGCTCCCTTTGCATCCAGCCAAAGATCGGCGGGCTCCCCTCGACTGACGCCGTGATCATGCGCCTGCTGCTCGTCCGCCACGACGAGTTCGCGATGCAGAAGCTGTCCAACGTGACCGTCCTCGAGACTCCGTCGGTCGAGGACGAACAGGGGGTCTCCGACTTCCTAAGGGAAAGGGTTGCCTGAAATGTCCAGAGAAATCTTCGAGGTACGCTGCAATGACTGCCACTCGTATACCATCATGAACCTAGACGTGTCAAAGGCCTCGAAGATGTCTTTCGACTGCCCGAACTGCTACGCCAGGAACCACATGGAGCTGAAGCCCCTGGCCTTGGCCGAGGAGTCCAAGGAGGGCAAGGTCGTCACGGACGGACCGGTCAAGGCCAAGCTTGAAATGGTGGCCAAGGACGACCAAAGCAAGTTCACGCACTTGATAGTCATGCGCTCGGCCACGTCCATGCTCCCGCGCATCCAGAAGTTCAGCAAGCGCCCAGGAGCCCTCGTCGACGCCATGTGCCTACAGCCGCCGCTGGAAGCGTTCGGCCTGAGGTTCGTCCGACAGGTTGACGACCGCATCCAGATATACGACGACGAGAAGGGCCTCGCGTTCCAAGGGTCGTTCTCCGATCTCTCCCGGACGTGGAGCGTCATGCTGTCGACCATCCGAAAGGTCGGAGTCGGGTTCCAGGCCTCGCTTGGCCTGTCGAAGACCTCCCCTCCGGGGATGAAGCCGGCGGCATTGGTCGTCGGGAAGTCGACCGACGGGTGGTTCGTCATCCTGGACGAGCAGGAGCCAGGAAAGCAGAAGTCCAGCAAGGAGATGTCCGCCGTCACGGAATGGCTGGTGAAATGAAGACGTCCATCATCATCCCGACGTACAAGCACGACCCGACTGGATGCCTTGAGGCAATCAATAGAAATACCGACTTGGCCGACATGGAGGTCGTCGTCGTCGCCAACGGAGCCCCATCCGGGACCATCGACCTCGTTACGGCGCTTGGCAAGCCATTCAGGCTCGTCGTCTCCCCGGAGCCGCTTGGGTACACGAAGGCCATCAACGTCGGCGTCATGGCCGCCCATGGCGAGAAGGCCATCCTGATGAACGACGACCTCGTGGTCCTTGACTGGTGGAGGCACCATGACTGGGTCAGGGCGCTCGAAGCCCCATTCTCGGACCCGTCCGTCGCCGTCACGGGGGCCATGAAGGACCGCTGGTCAAAGGACAAGTTCTTCCTCGTCTTCTTCCTAGTCATGGTCGACCGGGCCAAGATGATCAGGCTTGGCCTCCTGGACGAGACATTCAACCCGGGTTGCGGGGAGGACACGGACTTCTGCTTCAGGGCGCAGGCCGCCGGGTACAAGACCGTACAGGTACCGAAGGAGATGGACCGCTGGAAGACGGAGTTCCCCATCTGGCACTCGGGACATGCCACGATAAGCCAATGCCCCGAGTTCAAGCAAGTCGGCGAGAGAAACCAAAGGATTCTGGAGCAGCGGTACCCAAGGACGGACGAGGACGTCCGTCTGGCAATCGAGTT
>Ga0315288_10010389_pt1 | contig 11729 bp, 10 predicted proteins | sample YL17G11_20_MG_FD_203454 | JGI IMG/M metagenome (GOLD analysis project Ga0315288, IMG submission 203454) | Sediment microbial communities from Yellowstone Lake, YNP, Wyoming, USA - YL17G11_20 | ecosystem: Environmental > Aquatic > Freshwater > Lake > Sediment | place: USA: Wyoming | collected... | reverse complement strand
CAGTACATCGACCTGCTCACCCAGGAGGAGTTGGAGCTGGAGAACGACTACGAGCGGTTCTTGAAGGATTGGGCGTTCGCGGAAACACATCGCTTCGGCTCCAGCGCGGACCAAGGGTGATCTATGTCTGACGGGGTGCTGTTCCTCGAGGGGTTCGAGACAGATACGACGGCCTCGGTGTGGGAAAACTGCTATACCGATCACATCACCGCTGACCATGCGCGTTCAGGTGGGATGGGCCTCGGCGCGATCAACAACCTTGGGCTGGAAATCAACCAGAGCCCCCTGTTCGCGCCCACGGTCAACGTAGTCTTTGGCTTCGCCTTCCGGTGGCGGGATGCCCACGACTCGCTCAACTACATATGGGAAGTCCGGGGCCCGGGGGATGTCTCCCATGTCAGCCTGGGCCTCAATGGGCAGAACTGCCTTCAGGTCGCGTGGCAGGGCGGCGGGGCGGCCTACACGAACTTCGCCCTCGACATGAACACGTGGTACTACATCGAGTTGCGCTGCTACATCGACCGGACCAATGGGTACATCGAACTGCGCGTCAACGGGGCGGACGCCGGGGAGCAATACCTTCTGGTCGGACCGGTCAACACCGCTTCCGGGGCCGCGAGCCAATGGTTCGCCAATCAATTCCATTGTGGGTCGGTATTCGGCTTTGGGCGCAACTTCAGCTTCGATGACATCTATGTGCGGGATGCGAGCTTCGGCTTCATGGGCGACTTGGAGATCCTCGGGGCGCAGCTGGTCGATGACTTCTCGATTGAGTGGACCCGGAATACGGAAGACCACAACTACAAGTGTGTGTACGAGCTGACGCCTGACGAGGACACCAGCTACGTCGAAACCGAAGTCGAAGCCAAGGATCTCTACGAAGTCGGGGACACGACCTACGCGGGCGAGATCGTGGCGGTCCAGCTGGTGAGCCGGGGTCGGAAGACTTCCACCCAGCTCTGGTCGATCCAGAACAAGCTCTCCGTGGGTGGGCTCGAGTTAACGGGCGCGAAGCACTACATGGGCTTCCCCAACTACGAAACCTTCCCACCGGATGTCTTTGGCACGCAACCCAATGGTGATCCGTGGGATGTCGCCGCGTTCAACGCGATGAAAGTCGGCTTTACCGCTAAACCGGAGACATTGGTGCCATGACTCTTGGCTTGATCGACTTCGACGGCTGTGGGGATGGCGACCGCGCCCTCTCCCTGTGGAGCGGGAATTCGTTTGTGAGCATCAGTACGGCCAACGGCACCTTTGGGGGCTACGGCTTTCAGGTCTTGGGCCTGGGCGGCAATGCGACCCGCTATCTCAAGCCTGAGAACACCGCCTTCGGCACCACGCACATCATTGCCGGCTGCCATCGCTACATGGAGTCGGCCCAGGACATGAGTTGGTGCTTCAAGGAAGGCACGACCACGCACATCGAGGTCTACGTTCAAGCAGACGGCACTATTCAGGTCTATCGGGGCACCGGTAAATCCAGCTCCCTCGGAGCCACGGCCGCTGGGGTGTTCCCGCTCACCCAATGGGTCTTCATGGTGGTGGATCTGACGATAGCCGATGGGACCGGTGGCTCCTGCTACATCTACCTCTACGGCACCGGCACCCCGGTCCTCAGCTGTACCAGCGTGGACACGCGAAACGCCGGCACCGCAGGGGTCATCAACAATCTCAACTGGGGTGGTCCGGGCAACTCCCACCAGCGGGTGGATGATCTCTACATCATCGACGCCACGGTGGGGAGTGCGGTTCAGCTGGGCTCGGTGGTCGTGGGCCTCCGCGCTCCCAATGCCGACTCCACCCCGTTGGAGTGGGACTCCAGCGGAGCCAACCATTGGTCCGTGGTGGATGAACAGCCGTTCAGCGACGCCGACTACATCCAGACGGCGGTGAATGGGGAGAAGGATCTGATGACCGTCTCGGATGATGGCAAGGATTACCAGCCCTACGGGGTGCGGTTGATCGGGCGCATGCTCAAGACGGACGCCGATAGTTGTCAGGCCCGCCTCATCATCAAGGATGGGGCGAACTACGGCAGCGGCACGACCCGCGACCTCTCCGCTGCGGCGGCGTACTACCGTGACTGCTTCGAGGTACGTCCCGGTGGGGCAGGAGAATGGACCCAAGCGGCGCTGGACGCGCTCGCTGTCGGCGCAGAGAAAGTCGCCTAACCACTCACGTTGGAGAAGGAGAACGACCATGAAATCCCAAGGATTCGCCGGCGACTTCCTCAATCTGTACTTCATGAACGTGGACATCGCCAACGTCGGAGATGCCGCCGGCCTCCAGAACAGCGTGGCCGCCGGCAACCTCTACCTCTCGCTGCACACCGCGTACCCTGGCGAAACCGGGGTCCAGAACACCAGCGAGTGTGCCTACACCAGCTACGTCCGGAAGTCGGTGGCGCGGACGGCCGCTGAGTGGACGCTGGCGACCGAAACCGTTACCAACGACAACTCCATCGCCTTCGCCGCCTGTACCGGCTCGTCGGAAACGGCCTACTTCGTCGGCATCGGCCGGCAGAGCGCGGGCGCGACTGAGCTGGACTACATCTGCCCGATGGGTGTCGAGTTGGGCGAGGGCACGGCCAAGACCACGGATACCATCACCATCCCGGGCCTCTCCGGGGTCAGCGTGGATGACCGGATCGCCTTCTTTGTCCTCCCGAAGATCGCCATTCCGACCGGGATCACGGCGGGCACGATCTATTGGGTCAAGACGGTCAGCAGCGATGACATTACCGTGAGCACGACGCAGGGTGGCGGGGCGCTCGACATCACGGCGGTTGGCTCGGTCCTGGCCTACAAGATGATCGGGCTGGCGATCAGCAACGGGATCACGCCGACGATCTCGGCGGGGCAGCTGGCGATCCGCGAGGAGTAGCACCACCCGCAGCAGCCGGCCCCTGCATGGCTGATTGGCTGTGCGGGGGCCGTTGCGTAGGGAGCGAGCATGGCATCACGGTTTTACCTCGACAACACCGCCGCCGCCGCGATCACGCCAGGATTCGCGGCGTGGTCCCGCACGGCCGATGCCGACCGCAAACGGATGCACACAACGAAGGACGCGAGCGCGATGGCCTCGCGGACCTTCACCACGATCACCGCCGCAAACAACACCGGCCTGATCCGGCAGTACATCAGCGATCCGCTGGCCGGCGGCATCGCCTTTGTGACCTCCGACACCTTCACCTGTGTCATCCGGGCGATGGAGTCGGCAATCAACGACAACATCAACCGCCAGCCCATCTGCGTCAAAGTCATCAGCGAGGACGGAGCCACCCTCCGGGCCACGCTATTCGGATTGGCCCACGCGGGGCCGAACACCACCGAGTGGGGCACCACCCTTCAGTCTGAACTGCTGTCGAGCGCCACCGGCACGGCGCTGACGGCGGGCTACACCACGGTCAACGGGGACCGGCTGTGTATCGAGGTCGGCGGGCAGATTAGCAGCGCAGGCGGCACCACCGTCACCGGCACGATGTCGTTCGGATCGGACTCGGCCACCGACCTGAGCACCACGGAGCATGTCGCTACCGCGAACAATCCGTGGTTCGAGATCAGCCGCACGATCAGTTGGAAGGTACTACAGGCTGTAGCGGGCCAGACGCGGGGCGAGGCCCGGACGGGCGTAAAGGTCGCGGTGGCTGTCCGGGGTGCTGGCTCGGGCATGGGGCGGGCGGTTTGCCGAGTCCTCGCCGTAGGAGCCGTGCTGGCCTCGGCGCGGGGCGAAGCGCGAGCCAGGACCTCCAACATGTATGGGGCGCGGTCGGGGCCTATTGTGGCCTCGGCACGGGGCGAAGCGCGAGCCAGCTGGTTGAAAGCTCCGGCCGCTCGACTCAGCGGGATCGCAGTCGAAACCATCAGCAAAGGCACCGGGGCCACCCAATCCCGGGTCAGCGGGCTCGCCCTCGAAGCCCTCAGTAAAGGCACGGCGGCTCCGCAGGCCAAACTCACCGCTGTCGCCATCGAAACCCTGTGGGGCATCCCGCTGGTCAGATCGACCGTGCGCGGGGAAGCCCGTACCGTTGTCTCGGTCAACGGAGGGTTCACCCCGGGACCGGTCGCTGGCGGCACCCGAGGCGAAGGCCGAGCCACCGTTCGAGTGCTGGGAGTCGGCGCGGTGGTCGCGCGCGCGCGGGGAGAAGCTCGAGCGGTCAGTCGTGCCGCCGGCCCAGGTGTCCTCCGACCCACGGCTCGAGGGGAAGCCCGTGCCATCGCCGGGGCGGGATCACCCCGCTTTGGGAGTGCCACGCTGCGGGGCGAGGGGCGGGCTGTGGTCCGGGTGGCCGGGGTGGGAAGGGTTGCCACTACCGGTCGGGGCGAGGGACGCGCCAAGGCGCTCCTGACGGCGCCTGGGGCGGTCAAGGCCGCGGCCCGAGGCGAAGCACGGCTCACCGGTCGGATCGGCAGCACCGCCGGCTTCAACGGCACCGGTCGGGGCGAAGGACGCGCGGTGGTGCGCGTCACCGGGGTTGGGGCTATCCACACAGATGCCCGAGGCGAGGCCCGGGCGGTGGGTCGAATTGGGTCGCCGCTCTACACCAGCTCGACCCTACGAGGGGAAGCCAGAGCCTCTGTACGCACCTACGGGGAAGGGGCGGTCCAGGCGGCCGTCCGGGGTGAGGCCCGGGGCCAAGCCTACGTCGAAGGGTTCCGTGTTGTTCCCGCCAGCGGCAGGGGCGAAGCGCGGGCCACCGTCCTCGTCACCGGCATCGGCCAGCTGGTCGCCAGCGGGCGGGGTGAGGCCCGGGCCGACTATGGCCGGCAGCGGTTCGTGGCCGCCTCGCATCAGTCCCAAGCGCGGGGCGTGGCGATGGTGGGGGTGGGCAGCCCGCCATTCGGTGCCCAGGCAGGGGGCCAGACTCGCGCCCAGGTGCGCGTTACCGGCCAAGGTGCCGTGCGGGCATCAGCGGGTGGGATTGGACGGCTGGAGAGCCACTTCATCCCGATCCCGATTGCGACTTCTGCCGGCTCGGCGCGAGCGGTGGTGCAGCTACTCCAGCTGGGCGCGGTGGTCGGCAACGAAGTCAGCATCCCGATCCCCGAAATGCTGATGATTGAGCGGATCGAACTCCACCGTATCAAGGACATCGACCCAATCACCGGCCTCGAGATCCCGGTGGATGTATGGGAGCAGCATTGGTACGTCGAGTCGCAGGATCAGGCGGGCAGGACGAATCCGGCCTTCCTCCTACGGGACCGGGAAGTGCGACTGCTCAACTACCAGACGGATTGGGATGGGTGGTACGACCAGATCACGCTCCGAGGAGTGCGCTCGCCCCTGGATGACGAGGACTTCTGGACCGGCTTGCTCACGCCAAACGAGCTGCTGGGGCCGCTATTCTGCACGTGCCTCAAGCTGGAGTGTGCTCGGCTCCTGTCACTCCATGCGGGCGAGTTTGACAAGGCGATGCTGTTCCTGCTGGAACGCCTCACGGTCGAGCGGGATCTGGTCGCCCAAGGTGCCGCCCACAACCGCACCCTGTCGATTCGAGGCGCAGGCTTCCCACACCAGCCGGGGTCGCCATGAGTACCGCTCGCGTCACAGGGGTTACCGCCGAGACACTCAGCAAGGGCACCGACGCCCCCCAAGCGAGGCTGACGGGGATCGCCGTCGAAGTCCTGGCGGTCGGCTGGCCGCCCTCGCCACCGCGCGTTACCCTCAGTCGGGTCGCCCTGGTCGGGCTGGACGGAACCGGACCCGCCCGCGTCACCGGGGAACAGGTGCAGCTGGCCGGCACCCAAGACCCGGAGTCGTATCCCTCCGACGAGGCGACCAAGGCGAAGGTGACGTTCCAGCAGGTCCAGCTGGCCGGCATCGCGGACCCGGAACAATGGCCCGATACGACCAAAGCCGACTCGGCTCGGATGACCTGGCTTTCTATCCAGATCGCGTGGCAGCATCGCCACCCCTACGGCGGGCCGGTCATTCCGCATCGGCAGGCCCCCTGTTCGATGTACGGGGTCATCCGGGCGGGGGAGGAGGAGTCGGGGATCTCCGCAGAGCGCGGCACCTATAAACGGCTGTCAGACGCCATCTTCCTCTACCGGCGGGAGTTGCTCCAGCGGACACGGCTGGCCTACTATGACGCCGAAGACTACATATTTACCGTACAGATCCCCCAGGGGTTGCCATGACGCGAGAGGTTGTGAGTGTACCGTTCGGATCTGGCCTTGATCGGGCGACCGGGGCACTTGCTACCGACCAAGGGCAGTTCACCGACCTCCAGAATGTCATCCTGAAGGAAGCCAAGCTCGAAGTGCGCCAGGGCATGACCGCGATGCCCCAGCCGTTCAGCGGGGTGACGGACATCGTAGGCATCTTCCCCTTTCGAGCCATCAAGGGCGGCGTGGCGGTCGGCTACAACCGCACCACCCGCCTCCTGACCGTCTGGAAACTGGATGGCAGCGGAGCGGTGCTGGGCCAGATCGGGGATTGGGACACCCTGCTCGAAGGTGGTTCCTTGCCGTTGGTGTCCGGGGCCGAAGGGAAGGGGAAGCTCTTTCTCGCCCACGACGAGCCGCTGTACAACCTCCGGGCCCAAACCGTCTACTACGATCCCACGGTGGTTGGGGGCCTCGTTCCGGCCGAAATCGGGTTGGTGCCGCTCACCGCGGATTTCAACGGCGATACGGTGCAGGAAGCCGTCCATTTTCGAGGCGTCCACACCTACCTCGCCTACATGTGGGGCTGGGGGCATGGGGTTGCCACGCGTCCCAATGCGCCCGAAGTGGTTCGGTTCTCCGAAGGGGCCAACCCGACCGTGTGGCCGAAGCAGCACTACATCCTGTGTGGTGCAGCCGACGAAGCCATTACCAACATCGGGGGCGCGGGCTCCGTCCTCCTCATCTGCAAGGCAGCTGAAACCTTCCAAATCTTCGGGGACAACCCGCAGAACTTCGGCATCCGACCCGTCGAGCAGGTTCACGGCACCCTGAACGCCCGCCTGGGTGTGGAGTTTGGTGGGGCCTTCTACTATTGGAGCGAAACCGGTCCTCGCGTCTCCACCGGGGGTATTTCCACCGACCTGGGGATTCCGCTCGACCTCGATGCGCCCGAACCGGCCGCGCTCACCGCTGCGGGGGAAGACCGGTACGGCTGGTGCGTCTACGATCCGCTGCGCCGGCTGATCCTGTGGGGATTCCCGGTCCTGACCGCTGCAAGCGCGACCACCCGCGTCTACGCGCTCTCGCTCCGCGACCCGACGTTGTATCGCTGGAGCTACTTCGAGCTGGGCGCTGACATTTACTCGGCCGGTATTGTCACGCTGGGCGCCCCCATCGTCGGCACCGAGATCACGGCGTGGGCGAGTAACGTGTCGGCGCTGGACACCGGAACCAGCGGCACGGGCCGGAAGGTGGACATCAGCTGGACGAACAACGCCCTGATCGGTGGGGAACGGGTGCTATTCTGGCGCCGGATCGAGGGCGGCGAGTGGGAATCCGCGACCGCCGCCGTGGTCAACACCTACGCCACCGGGGCCGCGCAGACCATCACCGTCCTCTCACCGCCCTGGCAGGCGCTTGCGGATTACGAGTTCGCGGTCAGCTACATGAAGGACTATGCGGTGACGCCGGGGTTTGAGGGTGATCCCGACAACTGGACGAACGCCCATGCCGCTGCGGGCAAGGGAACGGTCATCACCAGCTGCGCCGCGCCAGTCATCACGGACGCCTCATGGTCCCGCCTGTCGGCCGATACGATGCAAGTCCTGTTCACGGCGACCCTTGGGGAAACCGGCATCCAGTTCGACCTCGAGGAAACGACCGAACCCGTCGCCGCCTGGAGTCAGGTGAAGACCTGGGTGGAGCCGAGCTATCCGGCCGACAATCGGCCCGCCCTGCTGGTCTACAACCCGACCATCGACAAGATCGACAGCTACCGCAACTACCGGATGCGGGCCGAGCGGGATGGCAAGTATTCCGCGTACAGCAACATCTGGCTCATGTGGCAGGGACCGGTGGAGCCGCCCAGCGTCACCAGCTGGGTGTTCCAGAACACGGCGACCAACACATTCCTCGTCTTCATCAAGGAGCAGCCCGCCAACGGGATCTCCTACTGCATGATCGAGGTCGAGGCCCGCCAGCAGAGCGGCACCTGGGAGCGAGTCTACCTCGGGGGTGGTGGCGCCAGTCCGGTCGCCATGCCCATCGAAGATCTCGACAGCCCCGCGACCTTCGACAACGTGGTGAAGACCGGGGTGCGCTCGCGTACCGCCCTGTCGGTGGGTGGCGTATGGGATTGGGGCCCGTGGAGCGCGGAAGAACTCATCCTCCTGACCAACGAGGCATGTCCCGCCACGCCAGCTGCGTTCACCGGCGTCACCTACTCGCCCTCGGACATTGATGTGAGCTTCGCCGCCGGTGGCGCGGTGGGGCGGCTGATGTACTACCGCACCAGTCTGCCGTTGCTGCTGCCCGAGCATTACAGCCTGATCGAAGTGGATGGGGCCGCGACCGGCACCAATTTCGGGGATCTCGGCCACTACCCGCCCGGGGAGCAGCAAGGCAGGATCAGCAGCGTCGGCGCCCTGGTGTCGCTGGGCCAGCTCGATGGCTACGACTACAACTACGGCCTCGTGACCGGAGTGCAGTCGCCCCCCGAAGCAGTCGCCAGCTGGGCCATCAACCGAACGGGCAGTCGAGCCAAGATCAGCACGACCCCACGCGCCGACCAGATCCCCAAGGCATTGAGCAATCCGCCTAACGGGATCTCGGTGACGAAGGAGGGGAAGGGCCGGCTGAAGGTGCAATGGACGAACAACCGCCCCACCGCGTATCGGACCTTCGTGCAAGTCCTCTGGGTGGGGGCGCTGGCTGATGTCTGCAACCCGCTGGGCCCGCCGGTGCTCTACTCCGGATTCCAGCTGGTCGGACCCAGCAGCGGGTACGCCGTGCTACCCAACGTCCCGACCAATATCGTCGTGCGGATCTGGCAGTCGGAGCTGATGCCGTGGCTGACCGGCACCTGGGAAGTGTTCACGACCTATGTTGATACCGCGCACACGATGAGTTGAGCCACCATGCCTAGCGTATCGGTCCTCCTGGGGACGGCGAACGACACGGATGCCTCGATTCTGCGCTTCAATGAGGGCGCCGATGACGCTGGCGCAGCCTACGATTTCGTCGCGGAGAGTGTGTGGGTGCCAGCCCACCCGGGCGTGACCGACTATGCGTTCTATGCGGTCTTCGTCACGCTGACATGGACGATGCCGGTAACGGTCGTGGTGAGTGCCCAGGTGGACGCGGATCTGGCGAGCGAGACGATCAACGGCTGGTCGTTCGCGCCCTTGGGGCCCGCGTTGACGCTGACCAGCAGCGGCACCCGCCAGACGCAGACATTCGAGTTCCCGATGATGACCACGATGACGCGAGGTGGGAAGGAAGTCAGTCGGAACGCGATGCGGGGCCGGCGAGCGCGTATCCGGATCGAATCGACGGGCGGCGTGGGCGCTGGCACCCTGATTGTCGATGGGGTTGGCATTGACCGGGAGCCGCTCAACGAGAGCATCGGGCAGGAGGGACCATGAAACTTCGGACCCTCCAGGCCAAGGTCTTCAATGCGCTCCTCGCCACCGACCTCGAGCTGGCGATGAACACGTGGTTCGCCACGCTGGAAGAAGGCGAGCTGGTCAGCGTTGAGTTGGTGTCCCACACCGAAGAAGACGAAAACCAAGTGCCGCAGGATTACTTGGTCGCCACCGTGATCTACACCACCGGATAGGAGTATCCCATGTTCGACATCACATCGGTTCTGGTCGAGGGCCAGGTCTATCCGGTCCACACCGCGATTGCCCCGCTGATTGCGATGGGGGCCTTGAGCCTGGGTAGCAAGTTGCTGGGTGGGATCTTCGGTCGGAAGAAGAAGACCAATGACCAGCTCCAGGCCGCGAACCCTTACGACAAGGAGTTCCAAACGGCTGTCGATCAGGCCAAGGGCCGGCGGAACACGCTGGAGGGCAACTACGACGCCTCGATGGGACAGGCCACGCAGGGGTATCAGGATGTCGCGGGGTTCACTCCGGGTTCCTACGATGCCGGCGCGGCCTACAAGGAGTACGCCGGTGGGGTCATGTCCGACTTCAACCGGACGCTCGGGGAGTCCGTGCGGAAGATGAAGGAGTCGGGCGCGGGGGCGGGTCGGCTCGACACCGGGATGTGGGAGCAGGATACCGGCGATGTGATGACCGAAGCGGCTCGGGGGGCCAGTTCCGATCTGGCCCGTCAAGCGATCTCGGCGGCCGGCATCACCAGCGCCAGCAAGACCAACGCTGACCAGATGCGGCTCGGGGCGCTCTCGACCGCTGCCGGTGGCTATGGGTCGCTGGCAAACAACCAGCTGGCCGCCTCCGAAGGCGCCAGCAACCGTTACCTCGACACGCTGACCGGCGCCACCAACCGCCAGATTCAGCTGACCAACGCGGCGGAACAGGCCAAGGCCAGCAAGCGGAAGGGGTGGATGGATTTCCTCGGTGGGGCGGCGAAGACGGCCTTGCCCTACATCCTCAAGTCGAAGACGCTGGGAGCCTGACATGGGCCGCTATGACTTCGTAGACCCGTATGTGGCGCCGAACATGATGGAGCATGTGGGTGCCACCCTGAACGATGTTCTGGAAGCCGAGCGCCTCCGTCGCGCCGAGCTGGAGCAGAAGCGGCGATTCGATGAGCAGAACGCCACGCAGAAGGGCTACCTGGGCCTCGCGGGGAAGAAGGACTACCGCGAAGGCGTAACCTCGGGCTTCGATCCAGCCACCAACGTCTGGAATCCGGACCAGAGTGTCGAGGCCCGGGCCCAGGTGCGCGGGGCCGGCTTGCAGCGCGGCACCATGCAGTTCGGGGACATCATCGACCAAGGCAAGGAAGGCCGCATGCGCGGCTATCAGGCTGAGGACCGGGGCCGCCAGCAGGGCTACTTCCGCGACATGGGCTTCACCGCCCCGGGGGAAGCTGGGGCACTCAACGAGCAGTTCCCGCAGTACGAGTACCTGAAGGGGCCGAGCCAGCCCACGAAGGATTGGGAGAAGGAGATGCTCGACATCCGGGGCCGCTGGGCCACGCGAGCGGCGGCAGCCAATCGGAGTGGCAGCGATTCCGCCGACGCGCTCTGGCGCCGGATGGGTGGGCTGCGTTCCCGCATTGATGATGTCGGTGCGGAACAGCAGTTCCTCGAGAAACAGCCGGTGCCCACGCGGGATTACAGCAACAACGTCCCGGGAACGGCGGCCTTTGACAAGTTCACCGGCGACAGCACCAGCATCATGGGTGGGCGGGAACGCCGCATCAACAGCCTGATGACGCAGAGGCGCACGTTGGGTGTCCAGCATGATGTCCTGACGGAAGGAGCGTTGGGCCTCCCCGAAGGGACGCTGGTGCCCCGCTCCGAGTATCAGCCGGGACCGTGGCGGGAAGGACTGCGGCCCCACTCGGGGCCCCGCGGCCGGGCCACGGTGAATCAAGACCGCCTCAAGTCCGATGCGACGTACCGCAACTGGCTCAAGACTAAGGGGTACGAGGTTCCCTAATGCAAGATCCACAGCGCCTCGAACCGGACCTGAGCTACGAAGCGTTCCAGCGGAGCCAACAGGAACCGGACCTCTCCTACGAAGCGTTCCAGCGGAGCCAACAGGAACCGGACCTCTCCTACGAGGCGTTCCTGGCGGCCGAGCAGCATCGTGCCCCGGTGGCCCCACCAGCTCTGACGCCCAGCGAGGCCCTGCGACGGGT
>Ga0315288_10010388_pt1 | contig 11729 bp, 17 predicted proteins | sample YL17G11_20_MG_FD_203454 | JGI IMG/M metagenome (GOLD analysis project Ga0315288, IMG submission 203454) | Sediment microbial communities from Yellowstone Lake, YNP, Wyoming, USA - YL17G11_20 | ecosystem: Environmental > Aquatic > Freshwater > Lake > Sediment | place: USA: Wyoming | collected... | reverse complement strand
GGAGGTGGAGCAGGAGCAGGTGCGGGCCTGACGGGCGTTGGAGCAGGAGCAGGCGTGGGTGGGCGGCATCCCGCTCCCAGGCTGTCGCCCAAACCGGTTGCGTGGAAAGCTCCCGCGTTCGACCGTGTGCTCGCGGCGTACGAGAACGTAGCTACAGGAGCGGCAGCGGTCGCCGCGATGCAGGAGGTACCTGTGCCGGTAGCAGCGGCGTCTGCTGTTCCTGCTGCAAACGTAGCTGTATCTACAAGCGCTTCAGCCACTTCTGTCTTGGCACCAGCGAGTGCTGCCGCGCCTTGATCAGGGAGGCAGCGTCGGTAGAATGCGCGTGAGCAAGATCGCAAGGGTCGGCATTTTTCCCTGGATCTCAGCGATGGCGATACGAAGTGCTGACTGTGTATTTGTACCCACGGTCAGGAGTCGAGTGAGGCTCGGAAAGTTGACCACCTCAGGTAACGCAGCGCGTCCAAGACCCTTCTGCACATCCGCAGACGGCGGCACAGGCGCTGTACTGATTGCTAGGAACCGCCAGAACTTGGGGTAGTTCGACAGCTCATTCGAGACGGCGTTGACGGGGAACGGTGTGGCCATAGATACAGGATACACGAATTTCAGAAGCGGTAAATAGCGTAGATGTTACGCATAAGTTCTTGAAATACTGTAGGAAGTTCTTAATGGTCAGAGGAACAGTCGCAACAGCATGGCCGTAAACGTCGGAAACTTGCCCTGAAGCTCTGCGACGATACCTTCGACGTCGCTTGGGCTGAATGGTCCGCCTGTGAACGCTCGGAACAACGCCTGACGTGTGAACGGGAAGTTGGACAGTTCGTTCCCGCAGGCACGCAAGTACCCAAGTAGCTCGGGCTGTGTAGGCCCGGGAGCTGTCACGATTCTCAGAAACAACCTGTAGAAGTTCGGGTAGTTCGACATCTCGTTCGAGAAAGCGCGAACAGCAGGCACAGGGTTGGCAATCATGTTTTCATGTTACACGAATTACGGACTTACGGTCAATAACAGGTTTGGAAATCGGGTTTGTCGACCATGGGTCGAAGTCCCATGTTTGCCGTAGAAAGTGTAGGCTCGACGTACATGGCCAAGGCAAAACGCAAGACAAGCGCGAGTATGCGCTTGTACCACGGTACGTCGCATGAAGCGTGCGCGAGTATCTGTGAGCACGGCGTGAATTATTCAGGTGCGCGCCGAGACACTGGTGACTTCGGCTACGGCTTCTACCTCACGAAGAGTCTAGTGCGAGCGCGCTCGTACGGGCCATGCGTGCGCGAAATCTAGAGCGTGCGCGGGATCTGCGCTGCGAGCGTCGGGAACGTGCCTTGAAGTTCTGCAATCACAGCCAGTGCGTTACCGATCCCGATCGGACCGCCTGTCAGAAGCGCGTAGAAGAACTGTCTGGTGACAGGAAAATTGGCCAGCTCGTTTCCGGCAGCACGTGCAAATCCCAGGAGCACGTTCAGCGGTGGCATAGGGGAGTCGCTGAGACTCCGAACGAGCCTGTAGAAGTTCGGGTAGTTGGACATCTCGTTCGCGACGGCGTTGGCAGATATGGGAGTGGCCATGAGACGAGAATACGCTAGATCCGCTTGAGATCGACAAAAACACGTTCGCGTACAGGACGATCGAAGTCAGCGATGACCAAGGCAAAACGCAAGACAAGCGCGAGTATGCGCCTCTACCACGGCACGTCCCGCGAGGCGTGCGAGAGCATCTGGGAGAACGACGTGGGGGTGTCTGGCACGCGGCGTGAACCAGGAGACTTCGGCTACGGCTTCTATCTCACGAAGAGTCTAGTGCGAGCGCGCTCGTACGGGCCCTGCGTGCTCGAATTTCTGATCGACACGAGACACTACGCGCGCGTTGACAACCCGTACTTCACGAGCGGCTTCAACATGTTCTGGCCGACCACTACCGACGAGCGGCTGTTCTACTCGCTCGCGTTCGGATCAGGCGGCGAGATGAAGACGGTCAAGGGCTCACCGGAGTCCAGGCTGCTCGCGGCGGTGCGTATCCGGAACGCGTTTCTAGGCGCAGGTTACAAAGGCATCGTAACCAAGTACGCAGGTGGTGAAGTGGTGGTGTTTGACGCTGACAGTATCAAAGTGATGAGTGCTGTGTCATGAGCGAGAAATTACGCAGGATCGTTGAGGAGTTTCGCGTCGATGCAGAGTATGAATGGGATCTCACAGATCCCCGAGAAGCTAAAAATAGGTGCGAGATCGTCAGCGCCATGTTCGCTGACTATGTGGATTCAGAAGGCCTTCCGATGGACGGCATCGTACAGCTCCTTTTTCGCTACCTGGGAGAGGACATCGTCGCCTTCATACATCGGGCAAATCTGATCGACGGCAGGATCTACGACTGGACGATGAACCAGTTCGTGGATGCACCGTTGCCTGCTGTGTTCGACGATATACATACGTGGGTCGAGGTCATCGACAGATCGCTGCGCGGACGTTACGAGTATCCGGACGTCGAGATTCTTGCCTATGGCTGCCCTTTTTATGTGAAACCGTCGAGACGGTGAGCGTCACGAGAGCTAGCTCAGTTAATATACCCGTGCTCGAAGAAGCTCCAGTACTCGCCGTTGAGACCGATGATCACGTGGTCTACCAGCGGAATACCTAGGCACTTGTACGCAGGTAGGAGCGCCGCCGTCAGTTCGCGGTCTGGTTGACTAGGGGACGGATCACCTCCAGGATGGTTGTGTACGAGGATCACGGCAGCCGCACTCACGAGAACTGGCACCTTGAGCGCCTGACGCATCTCGATGTTGCTGTAGCTGGCGCCACCGATGGACGTCTCGTGAATCGCCAGGAGACGGTTCTGACCGTTGAGCGCCAGCACGACGATGTGTTCCTGGTCTGCGAAAGCCAGGTGACGTGTGAGTTCGGCTGCTTTTGCAGCGCTGGATACATCAGGCCCAGGCGTATTCTTCCATTTGTCGCTACGGATGATCGCGGTCTTGACCAAGTAGTCGCTGTAGCCCGCGTACAGGTCCAGCGCAGGGTGTTCGAGCGTCGGGAGCTTGCGGCGCCTGAGTGGATTCGAGAGAAACTCGGTTTGCTCTGACGCGAACGTGTCGGTCAGGTCTTCCGTGGGTGCGTAGAGCGTGACGTCGGGACCTACGGGGATCATGTTCCGAGGCTAACACGTTTGGTGTATTCTCGGCGCGTGACGCTTAGACCGAACGTGTTCCTGCCCGTTGTACCCACGGAGCTACGACCCATGCGTGGCGTCGCGTCGCATCCTGGGTTTCACACGGGAGAGACCATCGAGATCGCTGCACCGTACGCGCAGGCCAGGTTCGAGCAAGGTATCGGCAGCACGTACGGCGATTATCCGGTCATCGTGACGTTAGACATGAAGGGCCTTCGAGCGCTCACGGACTACGACGCGGAGATGGGAGTGCGAGAGGCGATCGTGGATATCGTACAGGGTAACAAGGTTCTCACCCTCGACGATCTCCAGCACGTATGCGACGCAGATAAGGAGACGGAAAGACCAGACTCGGCGCTGGAAGCTCTGTTCTTGATGCACCCTGCGATTCATGATCCGAGCTGCGCGTTATTGAGTTACCTGGAAGATCTAGGGCCTGTCGTTGTGCACGCGATCCTGTCCGAGATCATGCGAGGCAAGGTACGTATGACGTTGCTTCGAGACGTGACGCAGCAGTACAGGTACCTAGACCCAGTGGATGCATCACGCATCACGAACGTCTCGTACATGCGCCCGTTTTGGCTGTACATTCTTGAATGGGACCGTGGTGAACGAGAAGAGCGCTTGGTCAACGCGGTTGAAGGGCTTGGGTTCGCTGTCGCTGGTCCGTACGACGAGCCGATCATCGAGGGCCTTCTGGTGTACAAACGTCCGTACGGTAGGAACGCTCGTATCGAGTACCACGGCACGAGCTACCTGCGCTTGCTCCAGGCAGCGCCTGAGCTGGCAAGTGTGCTGCCGGTGCCACCCTCGCCGTTCGGGACCGAGGTGCCGGACTACTAACGGTTGTACCTCTCTTCGAGATCCCAGCGAAGATCGCGTAACCACTCATCCGTGAGAACAACGCGTTTTTCTGCCTCGCTGGTCGCGTTCCACATCTCGACGAGAGTGTCCGCCTTCCACGCAGTGGTGTCCTCGTCCACGCCGAAGACGTCACAGGCTCCTTGAGTAACGTCTTCTCGTAAGCGTAAGAATGTTTTACCTTCCAAATCCGCTCTTGGATCGTACACGACACCTTCTACACGTAACCACGCATGAGGCAACCACCCTTCCCCACGTAAATACATTGATCCGTAGACGGCGTGCACGTCGGATAAGCCAAGGCGTTTTGCGAACTCTTCGATGGCGGCAGCAATATCTGCGCAACCACCCACGAACCACTCAGGATCATCTTCTAGAAGCACGCGAGCAGCCCATTCCACCACGTTTTGCTGAGTCAACATGTTAGCGTTTGCACTTTGAGGAATTATGCCGCACCCCAGCACCAAAACTTGCGCACACCAGGCGACGAGCGTTCCAGCTTGTCACAACCGTGTTGGTTGCCGCCGTAACGCGGAAAAATGTCGATGAGCGCCACATCAGCCGCCAGCTGTGGAATCACCTCGTAGGCGTTGCCCACGAACACTTCCACACGCTTGTGCAGGTGCGGCTCAATCGCAGGCATCATGAAATCCACGAGGCCTTGCGACCGCTCGACCAGCATGAGTCGTCGTACCTGCGGACGCTTGGACACCTCGATGAGCTGGTGACCTAGGCCCAGACCCGCAATGATCACGTCACCGCGCGCCATCCTGGTACCAGGACGCAGCGAGAGCAGTTCCATGGGTGTGATCGACATCCACGGGTTCTGTAACCAGAAGCTCACCGTGATGGGTACGAAGCGGAAATCGCCCATTCCCAGGTTCGGACCCTCCAGCGCTACGCGCTCGTAGCTATCCTGCGTCTGACGCTGGTGCAGCGCAGGGATGATCACGGGCCCGTCGAACATGACGCTGCCCTTGCGGTTGCCCAGCATGGTGCGCAAGCCCGTAACACGAGGCAGGATCTTCTCGCAGTAGAGCCACTGACCGTCCGGTGACACCATCATCTGCTCGGGCGACAGCTTGTTGGGATCTACGATGTTGGACGGTTCGACAGGAAAGAGCCGCAGCGGGTGGTACGTGCTCGCCTGGATGGTGAGGTTCGGCGTCCACTTGATGTCTGGTGTCCACGGTACGGCGCGAGTGAGGCGAGCTTCTCTTACTTCACGCATCTCTGCTTCGAAACGTGAGAGTGCTTCCTTGCTCATCGCGCCGAAGCCACCGCCGCCTAGAAAATCGTCGAACACGAGAACTACGCTATCACACGAGGATGAACTCTTTCAAGAAACGCTTGGCCTCGATCACAGACCTGTGCGGGTACGTCTCGTACGGATCGATCCATGTCACGTCAACGTAGCTCGCACCCACTTCGTCCACCTTCACTTGTTTCGAGTACCTGCGGTGCTGCCACATTTGACCTTCTGCCACCTCGTCAATACCTTCGGGACGACGGTTCAGGTAGGTGACGTAGCCGCGATGGTGCGGCACGCCATAGCTCAGGATGACCAAGGCTGCGTCGATCGCTTGTTTTTTGGTCTTGCCGCCCATGACGAACTGTTTCTCGTCGCGCGTGGCTACGCCCCAGAGTTTATCTTTGTGATCTTGGTACACGAGCACGGTCACACCCAGAATCGTGCCGCCGTAGGCTTGAGGACCGCCTAGAGAACGCAGCGCCACGTCGGGCAGTGGTTTGCGCGCGATGTACGTTCGCACGTCATCTTGTGTCAGTGGTTTGAGTCGTATCTCAAGACGCCCATGTGCATCGAGTTGACCAGAAGACGTGACGCGAGAGTATTCGGCAACCCACGCACCTACTCGCAGAGAGCAACCCAGGCCTGTGTGACACTCGGAGGCGTCCATTTGCGACGGTTGCCACAACGACCCAGCAGGATCGAACGGTACGTTTTGTGGGCCCTGGTGATAGAACAACAACCCTTGTCCCTGGATCTTGGCGATGAAGAGGTCGCGACCCAGACGCGCGAATCGAGCTTTGCCGCCGGACCAGGAGATGCCCCATTCGGGCAGCTTTTCCAGGGTCGCAGACCACGATGCACCGTAGGCACGCTCACTGGTGACGGCGAACATGCCTCCCTCGATGATTCCAGTATCGTGGATGCGTGCTAGCTCTTCACCGTCGAGCACGCGGTAGAGCGTGATGGGATCGTCGAACGTGGCGATGATCGAATCGTCTTTGTATCGGGCACGCGAGGCGAGCGTGAGATCACGGTCGATGAAGATTCGGACAACTGGGTTGTAAGAATACGCGATCATCTGAACGCCACGCGTTCAAGCACGTCTTCAGGACTGCACAGCAAGATGTCATGCCCAGGCGCGTAGTTGTTGAAGATCAACCAACCTGGCACGTTGGTTTGGCAGGCGTTCTCGGCCAGCTCGCGCGGATCGTTCTCGGTCTCGATACCAGTCGCTTCCGCCACCGCGTCCTGGAAGCGTTGAAAATCTCGATCGGTTCGGATGAGAGCAACTTGCACCGACCTCGTCACCACGTAGCGCAGCACACGCGGACGACCCTCGCCGTGCCACGTCGAGAAACGCAACGCGACCGACACCAGATCCGAGAACCACGCGGGTCCGATGGGCATCTCGAAATCTTCCTCGGTTCCCGTACCGTGGTACAGGAACGTGCCTTTTTTGATCCAAACGCGTTGGAATTTCATGCTCAGATCACTCCGCGAAGAACGCGTTGAAGTGGGGCGACGAGTGGTCTCATGTCCGCGTCGATACGATGGTAAGCTTCGTCGGCGTCCACCACCTCCAGATGATCGACGCCTTCTGGCTCGTTCATCTCAAGCAGACCTTCCTGTGTCATGATCTCTTCGGAATCGAGCGTGGTTCCATCGGGTAGCAGAAGAGCACCGTGCCACCAACTGCCTTCAGGATCTACAGCCAGAATCACCGGCAGTCCTGTGTTCTTGGCGAGCGCCGTGGCCAGCACCAGACAAAGACCCTTGTCCCAGATCTGACCGTCGTCGACCTCGGGTGTGTTTCTGAAAGCGGGAAACATTCTGGCGATGCGTTTGGCGGCGGGTGACAGTAAGCGCTCGCGTAAACGCTCCAACGTGTCAGGTGCGAAGTAGCTGTTGGGGTTCGCGAGGCGCATCACGGTTCGTAGAGCATCGGTTGCCCGTTGGGCGCAAGACGATACTCGGTTGCGGCCTCGCACCACGATCCAGGCGTCTTGAGCATCTTCTCCAGCCCAGATAAGTACCGCTCTGCGACATCGAAGCGTTCGAGACCCAGGTTGACCGCCGCTTGCCGTGCCAACCACTGCGCGCGGTTGTACACAGGAAGCTGAGCGTGCGCGTCTGCGTACTCCAACAGCGCTTTTCGAACCCGTTGCGTGTGCAGTTCAACAGGTACGCCCAAGTAAGCGGCTTTGGCTTTCAGGTTCTCTCGATAATCACGCTCGAAACCGTATTTGTGACGCAGACCTCGTAGCGCTGACGACACTTTTTCCAGCACGTAGGGGTAGCCGTCCCAGTCGCACGGATACCGCGACCAGCCGAGCATGTGGGTCATGCGGTGCGTGAGGTCGCCAACATACTCTACAGGCGTCCAAAGAGGACTACCGTCGCCCATGGCGACGTGAACACGCAGCATCATGCGTTCGGGTACGTCACGCTGCGCGTCGCCTAGATCCACGAACGCTCGAATCACCTGCGGCGGCAGCGGATCACCAACTGGGTTGAAATACGTGACAGGATTCGCGAGACGCATCACGTCTTCCTTCGAAACGTCTTCACTACACGCCGAGGAGCGTTGCTCTCCTCTACCAGGATGGAAGCCTCGATGACTCGTAAGCCCGAGGCATTTTCCGTGCTGGTGACGAAGTCCGACAGCGCTTCACGAGCTGCGTCGTACGTAGGAAAACGCACTGTCGATCTTGCGGTGCCTCCAGAAGACATTTGAAGCATGTGCAGATACTGCGGAGGGCGTGGTGTTACAGGCCTAGGAACGAACGGCGCAGGCGTTGGTTGAGGCGCAGCACCCGCGCGTGACAAGATGCCGTAGGGTACGCGGTAGGACCCGTAACCACTCACGTGTATCTGGGCTCTAACCCGTGATTTCTTTACGATGGTACCTACAGCGTGACCTCCGCCGCCTACGGGAAATCGCACAAGGTCTCCCACGTTGAACGAGCCGTACGTTTCACCACTAGGCGGTGTGGGAGGCGGCAAGCCTCTCTTCTTTGCCATGGCGGCGCGTACACGTGTTGTCTGGTCAAGCGACAAACATCTGTCACCCGTGCAACCGAGGGTCTGAGCGATCGATCTCCAGCGAGGACCGTGATCGCTCTTACCGTAAAGGATAAATTCGATGGCATGAGCCGACTCGTGCAACACGGTGTTCCGACGCTCTTCCGGTGCGAACACCGACCAAGCAACTGGGTTGAGGCGTATACGGGTCTCGCCTGTGCGGCGGTTGTACGCACAAAAACCCGCACGGTTGGCACCACCCGTCGAGAAGGCCACGAGCACTCTGCCAGGAGTAATTCCGAAGCGTACCAGCGCCTTGTTGACCTCTGTCTTGATCTCGGAGATGTCGGCGTAGGTGCCAGGGGATCTTGATCCGTAACTCTGTGTCGGGTTGGGAATTCGAGTAGGTCCGACGTCTTCGCAATCGAGCACGAAGACCTCGTCAGGGTCTACGTAGTCGCCTACTTCCGCGTTGAAGTACTCGCGAGGCGAGGGCAAGTAGTCGAGGGGTGTTGTGAGGTGCATGATCAAGGCTCGTTTTTGGTGACGTAGCGCATCGCATCGATGAGTTCGGCAGCGGTGCTCTCATGGATACACGAGCAGCCGTCCCAGTTGTACCCAGGTACAAGGGATGCCCACAGACCGTCCCTGTCCTCATCCCATATTTCTTCGACGCGCGGATCTTCAGCGAGCTTGTTCAAAGTTTTGTACCGCGTTCTGTTCTTGAGGTGCAAACGCGCTGTTTCAGCGGTTATTTGTTTTCTCGGATTGCTCTGAAGCGGCGAAGAAGGGCCCTGGTACAGCATCGGTTGACCGTTCGCGTCGAGCTGGTACGCCGTTGCAGCCTCCCACCACGTCGTCCGCGTCTTGAGCATCTTCTCCAGACTAGACAGACGCAGCTCAGCTCGAAGGAAATTCTGTTGTCCGAGAGCTATCGCAGCTTCACGAGCAAGCCACTGCGCGTGGTTGTACACGGGTAGCTTCGCGTGTGCGGCAGCGTAGGCCGCGAGCGCTTCGTTGACCCTCAGCATGTACTCGCTGAGAGGCACGTTGTAGTACCTGGCGCTGCTCTCCATGTTCGCGCGGAAATTGCGCGCGAAGGCGTACGTGTGTTGTAGGGTGGGGAGTGTCTTGTCGACCTTGTCCTTCACGTAGCCGTAGCCGTCGTCAGGCACAATAAATTTAAGCATGTGCGTCATGCGATGGGTGAGGTCGCCGACGTGCTCGATGATGAAGTTGAGACGGCCTCCACCTAGTGCGTTCTGAGCGCGTTCCATCGCCTCTTCGGGCTCGCCGCGTTGCGCGTACCCGAGCGCGACGAACGCCTTCACCACTTCGGGAGGCAGGCGATCACCAATCGGGTTGGTGAGGTACGTGACAGGGTTCTGGAAGCGCACGAGCACAGCCTACAGAATTCTCTCCGATTCAGCGAGCACGCTCTCCATGTCACCCTCGCGCATGAAACCTGTGCGGGTCTTGTCGATCTTCCAGGCCCGTAGCACGCGGATGTCTCCAGCCACGGCGAACTGCGTGCCGTACGCAAGCAACTCTGTTTGCTGCTCATCGTCCATGTTGTCGAGCAGCTCATGCCCGAGCTGTATCCATGCCGAGTAGTCGCCATCGGTTGCGGCGGTCCACACGTCGCGTACTTCGCTGTAATCGCTGCTCTCCTCGGCTTCTTCGATGTCGCCTTCGTAGTCCACATCCGACGCAATCTCGCGACCCATGTCCCCGAGCCACGAAGGCGTGTCCGCTGCCGCGAGCTGGCCTACTTGATCTTCGTCGAGCGTGACGTCAGCGTCTGGAGCAACATCGACCTCGAACAGGTACCCGTAACGCCCGACTCTCTTGATTCGCGTAGCAGGCACCACGTACCCGACCATCGCACCGCCGATGGCATAAATCACGGCGTAGAGCGCGTTGCGGCTCAGGTACACGCGTCCTGCCCTGGGAGTAGCGACGCCGCTGTAGCGCGAGGCACCAGGAATGAGCACGCGCGAGCGTAGGATCTGCGCTGCGGCGTCGGCGGACTCGGTCCCGTGCCAGAACGTGCCTTCTGGTAGCAGGAAGCGAGCTGGATTTTGACGCCTTGCAACCATTACCAGTACCGGTACGGATCACGTGACGCGTGCCTGTACGGTTCGTTGAAGCTCGTGACAGGGTTGGCCTGTAAACTCCTGCCAACAGCGCCCATAGCGGCGAGACCTGGTTCTAGATCACGTACGTCCACCGGAGTCACGTACATGCTCACGAACACGTGATGCCAAAACACAACCTCTTCCGGAAACTTGAACGAGGTTTGACTACGATCAGTGAAACCAGGCAACCGGTTGCCCTTGCCTTTGAGCTGCTTGATCGCGAAAGTGCGGCCATAGGTGTCGTCGTGAGTAGCAACGTAAAACTTACCGTCAACCTCCAGCGTGAACCTGGGCTTGCCTGCGCGCGACCTGAGGCTCCAGATCTCGATCTGCCCACTCTTGATGGCGCTGATGTACCCCATGCCGGTGTCACCGACGCAGTGGCTCATCATCGTACCTTCGAAGCGCAAATCGAAAGGCAACAGCTTCACGAGCTGCCACGGCGCTTCCTCGAATAGCGTGCCCTTGATGATGCCCATGGCGACCAAATCGGTTTGCGTCCAGGTGCCGATGATCTCGCGTACGCGCGTTTCAGGAGCTTGTAGCGCTTGGACGTACTCGGCGATTCGCTCGCGTGTGTCGTCTGCGTCATCGCCAATACCACCCAGAAAAGAAGATGCCAGAATCAGCAGCTCTTCTTGATCCAGGTTGGCTTGCTGAAGGAAGGCAGCTTCTGCGGGTTGCAACGCAGCGAAGAAACGAGCCAACCCTGCTGCGGGGTCTTTGCGTAGCTCTTGGTCAAAGTAGCTAGCGAGTAGATCTCGACACCACTCGTAGAACGCGTCTTCCTTGGCGTTGATGTAGACGTCGGAGTCACCCTCTGACCACCCGTGATTTTCGAGAGTGCTGGTCTCTGCCCACTCTATACCTGTGAACGACTTCCAAAATTTTTCGATGATGGGTGTCGGGATGTACTCGGCGTTCTCAGGCAACAGGTTTTCTGGAAACCAGCAGTCCAGCTGCGGCGTGATGGTGTAGGCGAACGCGTTGTTACCACGATCATCTGTCGAGAACGGACCCCATGCGAAAGCGCGACGTGTACGTTCTGAGAGCCTAATAGCCAAGTGATCCAGCTCAGCTTTCACATACTCTCTAGGTATCTGATGTAGATTGTAATCGGCAGGACTCTGCTCAATTACCTCATCGGCAAAAGCATCACTCTCGATGTAGTTTTCGTAATCGATCTCTTCGTACTCGCAGTAGTCAGGATTACTTTCCCACTGCTTCTTGGCTCGTTCCAGCTCGTAGTCGATGTCATCAGCTAGTTCTTGATCACCTGCGACGAGAGC
>Ga0315288_10010386_pt1 | contig 11730 bp, 21 predicted proteins | sample YL17G11_20_MG_FD_203454 | JGI IMG/M metagenome (GOLD analysis project Ga0315288, IMG submission 203454) | Sediment microbial communities from Yellowstone Lake, YNP, Wyoming, USA - YL17G11_20 | ecosystem: Environmental > Aquatic > Freshwater > Lake > Sediment | place: USA: Wyoming | collected... | reverse complement strand
GTTAAAATTTGAATTTATCGAAGCTGAATCGACGCTGTTATTAATTATCTCTCTCTATGACAACAAGAAGAAGAAGAAGAAGAAGAATTAATTAATTAATTTAATTAATTCATTAAAAAAGAGAAAGGGAAAGATTTATATAGGTAGAGGTGTAGAGATATTATGATAAAATCAATTAAATGTCCTGATTGTTTAGGAAGTAGTTTCTACACACTAAAAGATATGACGAGGGTTTGTAAAAAGTGTGGGAGACGTTGGAATCAAGAACAGATGGAATTAGAGGAAATATCCAAAATTTTTAAAGATGAAAAAAACATTAACAATTAATTTAGATGTTGAAGTTGTAGAAAAATTAAGAGGATTAGAAAACTATTCCTCACTAATAAATGATTTGTTAGAAAATCATTTTGGAAGAAACAACATGACCGAAGAGGAGATTATTGCTGATGTTAAAAGAAAGATTGAAGCAAAAAAACAATTAGAAGAAAAAAGAGAAGAATCAAAAAAACAAGAAGAAAAAAGAGAAGAGGAAATGATGAACATGCTTATTTCTTGCGTAGAGCAAGACATGGAATTAGCTAAAGAAGTTATCACCTGTGAAGAAGGCGTACCCATGCAAGAGCTAAGAAAGAAATATCTGGCAAAAAATATAAAAATGGATTATTACTCATTACTGAAGTACAAGAGGCTAAAAAATGGAAGCTGAAGAAAAAAAGTTCTGGGAAGAATCAGAGTTTTTTGAGACTTGTAAAGAGTTTTGGAGACAATGGGCTTCATTACATCCAAAAGAATGGTCAAACTTCTGTAAGGGCTATCCACAAAAAGAGGATAAACTTAAAGATGGAAAATGATTTATCAAAAGAGATGTCGAGAAGAAGAAAAGTTGGACATCGTTTCGAGATAGATGTTCGAGATGATTTGATTTCTAAAGGTTGGCTTGTTTTCAAGAATAATAATAAAGTGCAGAACAATCGTTTTGTACAAGCTCCTCATTTCTTCTCGCCTTATAAGAAAATGATGACGCAAGGGCAAGGATTCCCAGATTTTATCTGCGTTAAGGCGAAAGAGCGTTTTGTTATGTTTGTAGAATCGAAGAAGTGCAAGTATTTGAAGCCAGAAGAGAAAGAAGCAGTCAAATGGATTAAGGAGAATCTTGACATCCCCATTCAAATAGCATTTAAGAATAAACAAGGGGGGTTGCAATATGTTGACACTTGATTCTTGGCAAGAGGAATTATTAGCCCATGAAGGGAATGTTTGCGCTGCTTGTGGGCGTCAAGTTGGGAAAAGCACAATTATTTCTATAAAAGCGGGAAAATTTGCAGTAGATAACCCAAAAAATACAATTATGGTTATTTCGGCTGTTGAAAGACAGGCAGAGCTGTTGTTTGAGAAAATTCTCGATTATTTGTACGAAAACCATAAGAAGACCCTTGTTTTAGATGGATCAGAGAAGCCAACTAAGCATAAATGCAGCTTAAAGAATGGATCAGTCATCCATTGTTTACCGACGGGCACAGATGGACGAGGAATTAGAGGTTTTACGATTAATTTGTTAATTTGTGATGAAGCAGCGTTTGTTCCCGAAGCAGTTTTTGTAGCAGTCACGCCTTCTCTCATAACAACTAATGCAAAAATATGGCTTTTGGGCACGCCCCATGGCAGACAGGGATATTTCTACCGCTCTTTTACCGATCCTGATTTCAGGTCATTTCATATATCCTCGTGGGATTGCCCGAGAGCTAACAAAGATTATTTAGAGAGGGAACAGAAGTCAATGAGTAAGTTAAACTGGCTGCAAGAGTACGGGGGAAACTTTGTCGAGGGGTTGTTCCAATATTTTCCAATGGAAATTATAAAAAATACTTTATGCTTAGACAAAACAGACAGCATAGTGATTGGAGACACGTTTCTTGGAGTTGATGTCGCTGGGCAAGGAGAAGATGACACAGTTTTGTTTTCGGTGTGCCGAATAGAAAGGGAAAAGATAAGACAACTCGACATGGAGATTATGAAACACTCTTTATTGCATCAGACATTCTTAAAAATAAAGTTGGCTGATTCGAAATACAAATTTAAACAGATTTATGTTGATTCGGGCGGGCTTGGAGTTGCAATAAGCCAGAGTTTGCTTCAAGATAGCCAGACAAGATGCAAGACCATCGAGATAAACAATGCAAGTAGGAGTATAAGCAAGAAAGAGGAGCAGAAAAAGAAATTACTCAAAGAAGATTTGTATGCTAATTTGCTTTATCTCATGGAATCAGGAAAAATAAAACTTTTCAATGATCCTGAAATTATGCTTTCACTTTCAAGTGTACAATATGAGATTACCGACAATGGAGAGACTAAAATCTTCGGAAATTACACACACATCACAGAATCACTCATAAGAGCGGCTTGGTGTATGCAAGACAAACATTTAAATTTATGGATAGCATAGCAAAACATGGCATTCCAAGACAAATATATCTCAACAACAGATAAAAAGGCACAACCAACGTCTGAAAAGGTGGTTTTAACCGATGATGCTTTTGCAATTTCCGAAATGATTGATTCTTTAATAACTAAAATAGAGCAAGCGAGGGTGACTTTTATAAAATGAGCTGGACTTTATGCTCAAGCGCGGCAGCAATTAAAAAAGCTGGGGCAAATGCAAACACCACAATAATTGCAGATGCGGCAACTCTTGCTTTATGGTCTGAGGAGACCGAAGGGGTTGTTGTAGCAAGAACAGATTATGATTGGGTTGCAAACTATGCTTCTCTCGGAACGATTGCAAAAGGCATCGTAGCGGAAACTTGCTCAGACTTAATCGGAAATAAGATTATAGATTATGATATGGCAAATTACACCAGCAGAATAGAAGCTCAAACCATAATAATTAAGAATGATGATGAAGCACAAAAGAATATAGCCACTTTAAAAGATGCAAATGTTCGTAAAAAGCTGGGGGTGAACGCATGAGCCTAAAATTTCCAACAGGCGAGGGCAATCTGATTAATCATAATTGGTCTGATTTAGCAACGGGAACGGGATTTAAAACATTTTATTGTGCTTCTGTAATAGAAGCATCAACAGAAACATATTATCTTTTGCCAGAAGCATTACAGACATTCACAAGATATACAAGTGCGAACAATACTGCCATAGAACTTAATTTTAATCTGCCGTTTTACTTACCGACGAGATTGAAAGGAAAAGGATATATCAACATTCCCATTATAGCTTACAATACCACGGGAAACGGAAAAGCGGGTTCATTTGCAGCAACACTTAAATTTTATAAAGTTGTTGGGGTAGCAGAGACACAGATAGGAAGTACGGTATCAGCTACTTTATCTTATAATCTGGCGCCTGCTGTTGCGGGTGTTTGTTATTGGAACGCTTTTATGCTGTGTGGGGCGATTGATATTCCTTTAACATTATTCAAACCCGCGGAAAGTCTTAGATTGGAAATAACAACCGCCGCCTCGGGAAATACAGGGGTTTATGTTATGATTTTCCATGATCCTAAGAATTATGGGCTGACTGCTGAATTAGATGCTTTTTTAAATTCAGAGACTACCCTTTTATCCTCTATATCATTAATAAATCTTCCTTTTAAAATAGACTTGTAAAATGTCAACAACACTAAACCTTAATAATGCAGTCGTAACGGATTACACAAATGCAATTAAAGAAGTAGTTGTAGACCCTCAAGATGTGCAAGGTGTCAATCAAGAAGGAGAAACAAGATTTCAAAATTCTCAATGGACACAACAAGTCGCATATTGGAAAAAAAATGCTGATTTGAAAAACGCACTTGTCCTTAAAAGCCAGTGGGCATTCGGCGGGAATTGGACAGCAGACCCGAGAACTCAAATAATTTTAGACCACATTTCAGGCAATGGAAAACAAACATTCGACGACATAATCCAAAATATGAATATTACATCAGACCTCGGCGGAAATTCTTATGCTGAAATTGTCACAGACAAAGGTCTGAAGGGTGCTATCAAATCATTATTAGGAATGCCAATACTTCTTAATTTAAAGGTTCTAAATACTGGAAAGATGGTTAGGATTTACAATTCTCAAGGAATCATTGTTAATTACGAATATCCAGTTAATGGAAAACCACACAAGTTCAAGCCAGAAGAAATACTCGATTTCTCAAGTGATACTCTCGCAGACGAGATATGCGGAACATCTTTAATTGATGCTTTAGAAGAAACAATCAAGGCGGAGAATGCTTGCAGCGTAGATAAACGGAAATGGATGCACACAAAAGGAAACTTTTTAATTTGGAAATTAAAAACAGATGATGAAACCAAGATTACAAACTGGCGTTTAAAATTAGAAGCAGCTAAATCTATTAGTGGAGAAGATATTTGTGTGCCTGACGATGACGATACAGTTTCTGTGCAAATTGTGCAAACACCCATAAACCCCGCGATATTTCAGTATTACGATTCAATCATAACGAAGTTTTATCGTTGCATTGGGATGCCTACAATCGTGCCTGGGGCTACTGGTGGTGTGACCGAGAGCTCCAGCAAGGTTGCAGAAGTTAATTTTACAGAGGGCATTAAGTCATTGCAGCTAAAAAGAGAAAAACAAATATGGCAGCAATTACAACTTAGAGTTAAATTCAATCCGCCAACAGACTTAATGCAGAACTTGCAGCAAGATCAAATGAAAGACGGAACGCAAGGATTGCAAGGCGGAGCATTTCAACCAAATGATGTACAACTGGGGGTGGGTAAATAATGGCATTCAAACTTAGTCTCCCAGGCGGACTTTTTCCTAAGAAAAAGAAGAAAGAAGAATCACCAGCAGAATCTAAACCAAAAACAACGGCACCAATTCTTTTGCCTCAATCAGAATTAACACAAGCGGGGGCACAAGCAACGGCATTTAATGCTAAAAATCCCGCAATCGGTGCGCCCATTCCAATTCAACCAAAACCCATAAATTGGGATGCAATTCCAAATCAACATTTAAGGAATCAAACAGCCGATGCTTATATGGATATTCAGAGAGGCGGTCAATACAACACTGAAATGATGGGCAACACCCCCTTAGCAAGCAATATCTCTCAAATTCAAAAAACAGCAGTTGGTACAAAGGCTTATGCAGCAGAACAAGCAATACAACAAGCAGCAACGGCTAAAGAGTTGATAGGGCAGTTAGGAAATGTTACACCCGAACAACAAGCAAATATAGACGCTGCGACGTTGCCTGATGGAACGCTTAATTGGAATATTCTAAGCGAAAATTTAAAGCGTTCTCAAAATCCTTTAAGTAGTATAAAAGACTTGGCAACCTCAGCAACCAGTCTAAATGTTGGTGGCGCAGCCTCTGGATTGTTCGATATAACACCCCTGGGTTTCTTAGTTAAGACAGGACAAACTATTCAAAGATCAGTTTATCAAGTATATGACCATCGAAGAGAGGAAAACTCAAATATGATTGCGAACAATGTTGCTCGTGCAAAAATGAATTTAAAAGGAGCTATTTTAGTGCAGAATAAAGGGGGCGATGGTGTAGAACAATTTAATCAAGCGTATTATGAATTGTTATTAGCAGAAGCACAATACAAAAGAATTGAGAGAGAAGACCCGAGAGCATGGATTGAAGATATCGCAGAAAAACAAGGAGATTTAAGGGGCTATTTAGATACGGTTTACTATGATAAAAACCAAAGAATGAGAATTGCAATTCAGAAACCCGACCCAAATTATATTGATTATGAGGTACAAACATCAAACGAGGGGGACAATGGAACATGAGCTCGAAAGAGATATGCTGGAATATTGTGAATTCGCTTCTTGCAGGTGCGATAAGCTTCGGGAGCGCAGTAATAGCTACGGGCGGCATTATCAACAATGCAGTCATCTTAGTGTCCATAGTTACTGCATCTTTAGTAGCTCTTATCCGATTCGCCGAATACTGGAAACTCGAAGAAGACGAATACTTGGACAAGAACAATAAAATTTTTGTGTTCATATAAAATGATAACTAAATTTAAGAAAATAAAAAAATGGTTGAAGAAACAAAAAAACAAACTCAAGAAGTGGCTAAACAGCCCGAATCGGACTTAATAAAAGAAGCCAGTGCTACTGCGGACAGACTTGAGAAAGCAAACGCTGCACATGAAGAATTGCTTAATCGAGAAGAAAGACTACAAGCTACTCGAATATTAGGGGGAAAAGCAGATGCTGGAATGATGGTCAAGACACAAGAAGAAGTAGAAAGAGAAAAGACACAGAAATTAGCCGACGAGATGGTTAAAGCTTTTAGAAAATGAATAATAAAGATAAAGTCATAGACGAGCGAGCAGCATTGTTAGAGATGTACAAAGCTGGTTTTCTCGACGCCTATAAAATTTTTAATCCTTTAAAATCTAAAGAGGAATGGGGCTTAATGAACAAACAATATAAAATTTCTTTCCTTAAAAGATTTGAAAAGAAAATAAACAAAATCCTAAAGAAATAAAATGCACTTATTTTTATATGCACGAGGGGTGTTCTCACAAGTAGAGTTATGGAAATGCCATGCTCAAGTTGCCTATTGGAAATTTAGAAGAATGAATAAGGAAACTGGAAAAGAAGAAACAATTTTAGTTCAAGGGGCATTAAGACCTTCTGTTCTCGGGGCGTATGAGTACATTTTCCCAGAAGAATCATTAGCAGAGGTGTGCTCTTTCTTTGGAATTGTAAACAATGAACAATATGGTTTCAGAAGATTAGGGTTAAATTTGAGGCATATTGCCATGAGAAAAATATTTGGGTGCAAGAAAATCCCTAAAAAGATTTTAAACAAGGCAAAAGAGATGCCATCGACATTCACAACAAAAGAATTTGAAAGAGGCGGGAGCAACTGCATTGTACCTGGCGTTGCTGTTCATGTTATTGGCGTAAGAAAAGATAAAAAATATCAGATTGGTAAATATTTCCAAGAGGCACTATGAACAACTTTGAATTTTACTGCATATTAATTGGATTGTCCTTGCTGGCAATGAAATTCTATCAGCTTTTTATAAAAGAGCGAGTTAAGGCTTAATTCTGAATTTAACGAAACATTTAAATATAAGTGGCTATTATTGTAATCATGGCAAGAGAGGCAATTTTAAGAGATAACAAAAATTCAGTATCTACAAGATATACTTGTGCGACGGCAGGCATCGCAAAAGGAACATATCTTAAAAATGCTAATCCTTCTACTGCTTCGGCTTCAACTGGAACAGGCGACCCATTTATTGGTTTTGCTCACGCAGACGTAAACACATCTACAGACACATCATTCAATACAGAGACTTCTATAACCGCTGATAAAGGCGGAATGTATGAGTTAACAGCCAGTGGAGCAATTACAGTCAATAATTATGTTAAAACAGCAGCTCCTGGAAACTATGTAATGATGGCAACAGCCGCAGACATTGGGAGTTCTTTAGCAATAATTGTGGGCATAGCAAGAGAAACCGCTTCAGCTGGAGACCAGATAAATGTTGAGGTTTTCCCACGATGACATTCTATGAGGTAGGTTCAGATACAGTCAGAGCCACAGCGTATGACTTAGCGATTAAGCAAATTGCAAATTATACTTACAAGTTTAAGCAATTAGTTTCAGTTACGACCTCGGGCTCATGGAAAAATTATTTCTTTAGAGAACAAACAGCAGTACTAACTGGTCAGAGTGGAAATGCTATTAAAGGGATTCCAAGAGGAGCAGACTTTCCAAACGCGGTTTTAAGCTGGGAACAAGTCGCTTCAAGGATTCAAAAATATGGTTTAGCTTCTACAATAGATCACGAAGACATAATATCTAATAACATTGATATGAGAAACAGAACAGTTTTAAGAATTGCTGAGGGAGTAGCTAAGGCAATTGACACCGAGATATATGCTATTCTTTCTGAAAGTGGAACACCTGTAAATATTTTAACAGGAGCGTTGACTGGCGGATATTGGGATCAAACAAGTGCAGCAATCATAAAAGACTTAGCCACAATGAAGGCACAAGTTCAAGCATACTATGATAACGCTGCGGATTTTGCAGTTGTAATTAATCCAGCAACAGCACCTAATATTTTACATTACATCTATGAGAAAGGAGCACAAGCACAAAGTGCAGGAAGTGCAGCTTTCAACGGAGAAATAGGAAACCCCGCGGGTGTTAGAGTTATCACATCAGCAGTTGTACCAGCAAGTTATGCTTTATTTGTTGTCCCTAAAACTTGTGGAACATGGAAAGAATTAATGGCTTTATCCACAGACACAAAGACAGACAGATTCAAAGGAGACACAATCACAGTGTGTGAATATGGTGTCACAGAATTGCATGAGCCAAAACAAGTTGTTTATCTTCAAGTCTTAGCTTAGTTCTTCTTAGACGAAATATTTATTAAGTAGTGCATACTCTCTTTTTTATGTCACACAGAGCAGATGGTTTAAATGATGTCTTCGATCACAATGTACTTGTCAAAGATCAGTTAATCTGTGATACCGAGCCGACCGAGGATAATCACGTCGCTAACAAAGTTTATGTTGATACACATGGCGGCGGCGGTGGAGCAGTCACAAGTGTGTTCTCCAGAACTGGAGATGTTGTTGCAGAAACGAATGATTATACATGGGCAAAGGTTGATAAAACAACTTCGAGTATCGCGGACATCACAACAAAATCACACACTTCTTTAACAGATAAAGGGACGAACACTCATGCACAAGTTGATACTCACATTGCTGACACTTCAATTCATACAGAAGATAATCTATTAGTTCATAATTCTGGAGACGAGACCGTCGCTGGAATTAAAACCTTTACAAGCATACCTGTTTTGCCTTCGAGCAATCCAACAACAGACAACCAAGCTGTAAGAAAGGCTTATGTTGATTCTTATGCCTCAGGGGCGATATGGAAAGAAGCGTGCAAATCTTCCACTACGGATGTATTGCCTGCTTGCACTTATTCAGGAACTCCAAACTTTACTTTAACTGGGAATTCAAACGGAGCTTTGCCTGATCAAGACGGTCAATCTGTTTCAAATGGAGACCGATTGCTTGTTAAAAATCAGGCAGATGCTAAGCAGAATGGGATTTATGTTGTTACGGCGGTAGGGACTATTGGAACCCGTTTTGTTTTAACGAGGGGAACAGATTATAACTCCAATGGAGAAGTTCAGGAAGGAACTTGTTTGTTTATAATTTTAGGAACTGCAAACGGCGGAAAGACTTTTGTTCAAATCACAATCAATCCAGTTTTAGATCTAAATGATTTAGTTTTCACTCAGATGAATACTTCAACTTCTTATACAGCTTCTTTAGGTTGTGAGCTTGTTGGAACAGACATAAGATCAGATTTACTTTCAACAGGAGCAATAGTTCTTACAGGAAATGAAATAGGTGTTGCTGTCGATGGTTCTTCTTTGGAGTTAAATACTAATGCTATCAGAGTTAAAGCAAGTGGAATTACAAATACTATGCTGGCAGGAAGTATCGCTGATTCTAAATTAGACCAAATTACAACTGCATCAAAGGTCTCGGGTGCTGCTTTGACATCATTGCCGAACATTCCAAGCGGTGCGGGGGTTATTCCTGCCGCGAATCTTGGGACTGGCGGAACTGGGAGCAATTATCTTAAATCTAATGGGACTTTTTCCACTCCATCTGGGACAGCAACAACTGATTATAATTATTATCGACAACCAGGAACAAACCCAGAATGTTGGTACTGCTCTATAATTTCTGCGAGCAGTCTAACCACTTCTACAATGACTGCTAATAGATTGTACGCCCTTCCCTTTGTTGTTAATACGGATTGTGTGCTTGATAGAATCGCCATCTATGTATCAACCGCCGTTGTGTCAACAAAAGCAAGATTGGGGATTTATATTAAATCAGCAGGGGCGCCATCCTCAATAATGCCAGGAATTTTAGTCTTAGATGCTGGGGAAGTTGATACATCTACAGTAGGGGTTAAATCCATAACAATAAACCAGACACTTTCTCCAGGACTTTATTATCTTGTAGCTGTTTCGAATGGGGCTATTGGAGTTAGGATGGAGAACGGCAACGTTTCATCTATCCTCGGGATTTCAAGTGGTTTAGGTCCAACATTTAATCAATATGTTTATTGTTCGTTCACTTATGGAGCATTGCCAGGAACATTCCCAGCAGTTTCTTTATCGGTTGGGGCTTCGGTTGTGGTTTTTGTAAGGTTATCTTCTTAAAATGGGAAAGTTAGAGAAGATGCTAAGAAGAATGAAAGTCTTTGTCGAGTTGGCAAAGCGAGATGAATTATACTGCAGAAGGCATCAGGAATATCTAACACCTTATCAAATTCTCGACAAACATTGTTATTCTGGCTATCATCAGCGTCGATGTTGCAAGTACATAGAACGCCGATAGAAACATTTATATAGTAGTGTTACATCTGTGTTACATGGCAAAGTGGATTAAATTTAAATTAACAGAAAGAGAGTACATCTTCTATACAAGAGTTAAGAGAATGCACACGGGTTCATGGAAACAGATGTTTAATTCATTGATTGAAGTATATCTAAGACAAAAGATGGAGAAACAAAAATGACCGAACTAAAGACATTGAAAGATATTAGAACAGAAGTTGATATTAAAACTGAAGAACTCGATTTAATCACGGAGTTGCGAGCCGAGGCGATTAAGTGGATAACAAACTGGGCACAATTTGAAGAGAAATATGCTATTAGTGCAGAACAAGCATTTAAAGAATTTTTCAACATCAGCGAGGAGGATTTGAAATGACAAACATAAAAGAAGAATTTGATTTGAGCGAGAAAGAATTTGGAATACATGGCGCAATATCAAAAAAACTAATTGGTGATGCCTTCCTTAAGCAAGATGTCAAAGAGTTCATACGATTATTGAAAGACTGGCTTTCAGAACAAGATGTAGACCATCTTAGTTCACTTACAGTTTACAATCAAATAAATAAACTTGCAGGAGAAAAATTATGTCAATAAAAGAAGAAGTTACTCAATCACAAAAAATAAGTAATATGATTAATCCATTTTCAGATGTTTTAAATCCTGCATCTATGCTAACATTGTTTAATCGTGTGGAGTTTTTGATTGAAGATGCAAAGAAAGAAGCCAAGAAATTTGAAGAAGGAAAAGAAAAAATAGCTTATGTAGATCATCACGGAGATGTTTGTTTATCAGAAAAAGAAGAAGTAAGAATTTGTGTCGGCAGTCAGCATAGGATTATTATAGACAAGTTATTCGGACCAACTTGCGTTAGAGATTTAAAAATCGTTTGGGAAGGTGATGACTGGAATGTAAGGAACAAAATTAGACAACTTAAATCCCAATTAGAAGAACTTAAATCCCAAGTGGAGAAGGGGAAATGAAAATCTTAATTAAGTGGAAGAACGGAAACATTACAGCGTTTCATCGTGAGATTGAAGATAACCAAATCACTATATCTAAATTTATGAGAAAAGAACAATGGATACAAACAAATTACGAGGGATTTTGGTCGGTGTAATGGCTGCATGCAACGATGCAGGGCTCAAGATTAGTATTAATGGAGATGCCCTTCTTGATGCTTCTGCAAGGATTTACAACACTGAGATGATTAGTGAGTCACAAAATCAGCCATTAATCAACAGCAATCCTGAAAAGGTTGCTGACTATCCCGCTACAGATAAGACTAAAGCCTTTGCCAAGAGTTTAGGTATAACTTTTGTAGAGACAATTAGCCAAAC
>Ga0315288_10010384_pt1 | contig 11732 bp, 13 predicted proteins | sample YL17G11_20_MG_FD_203454 | JGI IMG/M metagenome (GOLD analysis project Ga0315288, IMG submission 203454) | Sediment microbial communities from Yellowstone Lake, YNP, Wyoming, USA - YL17G11_20 | ecosystem: Environmental > Aquatic > Freshwater > Lake > Sediment | place: USA: Wyoming | collected... | reverse complement strand
TGCAAAGGAAAAAGGTGAAACACTCAATGGACAAATTGCTATTTTAAAAGAGAGATTTGATAGATTGGCAGAAACATTAGGAACAACGTTAATTCCTATAATAAAAGATTTGAGAGATAAATATCTCTTACCTTTAATCGATAAAATAACTAAGCTTCCACCACAGACTTTAGAAAACATAATCAAATTTACAGCGCTTGCAGGAGTGCTCCTGACTGTTGGTGGCACAGTAATGAAATTGACTGGTTTTGTGTTATCGCTTACTTCATCACTTATGTTGTCCGGTATTCCTAAAGCTATTATTGCCTTGCTAAGTTTAAATCAAGCTTTCATAGCAGTTGGAGCAGCGCTTGCAGTTTTGACAGGTCAATTCTTTACTGCTTTTGGCGAAAGAGGTGGGGTTGTAGGCGTTATGGAAGGGTTTGCGGATTTTGTAGCTGCATGGTCAGGCTACATAGAAGATGCATTTGACTTTGTAACTGGAAATGCTGCAAGTGCTACTTCAAAGATGGCTGGATATTCTGTAGCAATTTATGATCCTATTACGCAAAAGACAAAAGAATACTACGGAGAAAGCGCAACGGCTGCTAAAATGTCTCTAGATGCTCAAAATGATGTGTGGAACGCTCACAAAACTAAAGTTATTAAGGCGATAAATGATATAAACAAAGCTAGTCAAACAGTAGCAAAATCGACAGCTCAGGCTGAAATTGATTTTAAACAAAAATCAGTGACAATTTATGGACAGCTCACATCGGAACAGATTGACGATGAACTTACAAAGTTAGCACTAGCCCAACAACAAAAAGAAAGACAAGCCTGGCTCAACTCTGCAAAAGAAAAACTTGCAAATACCACAGATGCCAATGAAATAGCTCAAATTCAAAAAGAAATTCAACAACAACTCGATACTTGGCAGTATGAAGATACAGTGAATGCTTTAAGCAAACGAAAAACTTTATTGGAAGATGCAGCTAAAAAGGAACTTGAAATCAAAGAAAAACTAGCTGAAGAAGAAAAGCGAATAGCTGATCTCTTGCAGTATTACGAAGATGAAGGCAATCGATATATTGCAGAACGTGCACAAAAAAAAGCTGAGTTAAGTGAGTCCCTTGAAAGCAATTTAGCGGAATATTTAAAAAATATACATCAAAGAGAAATGGATTTTGCTATCAAAGCAATAGAGAAAGAACGCGATGCCAAGCTCAAAGCTATCAGCAAAGAAATGGATGCCGTTCAAAAACAGTATGATGATGCCATTGATAAAATTAATGCAGAGAGAGATGCAAGATTAGGAATAATTAATACTGAAATTGAAGCATTGCAAGCACAACATGAAGCAGAAGCAAGGACTGAGACTCGTGCTGAACTTGTGAAAGCAGTGGCAGAAGCTGAAACTCCAGAAGAGAGAGCAAGAGCAGAAAGAGAGTTAAATAAGCAAATTGCAGAGTGGAAATATGAGGATACACTTGAAGGTTTGAGAAAAGAAGGCGACGCAGTAAGGGCGTTAGCAGAAGAAAAAATTGGTATAGCTACCAAGGAATATGAAGATAAAAAGAAACAATTAGAAGCTGAGCTTGAAGATACTCAGAAGTATTATGATGACCAATTAACTGCTACACAAAAATTTTATGATGATTTAATGCTTCAAAGGAATGTGGATGCAGAAGCTCAAAAGCTTTTAGCAACGAAAACAAATAGAGAAATTTTAGATATATTGAAGGCCTCAAAGAGCGAGTGGGTAAGCTTAGGAACTGAAATATCAGACGCATTTTGGGGTTCTCTGGTAAGTGGAATAACTAATCTTGAAGAACTGATAGCGTTTCTAAGCAAATTCACTGGCGGTAGAGGAGCTGGAGGTCATGTAGCTATGGCTGCAGGTGGATTAGTATATGGTCCTACTCTTGCTCTATTAGGCGAAACAGCAACACCAAGCAATCCTGAAATTGTTATTCCACCGGGACAAAGTATCGGTGGAATGAGCGTTGTTTATAACATTTATGGAGCAGGCGATGTAGAAACTTTAAGACGCGAATTGAAAATACACGATAAAGAACTTTTGAACATGATGAGAGGCGGAAGATGGTAAAACTCTACGGTATAAGTGACGCCGATTTTTTAGAAGTTAAAGTATTAAAAGATCCTGTTGCAAGAGAGATTCAATATGTTGATATAAATCATATACCATTTTCTGATAGAGATTTGACTATAGATAAAGGAAGTGCAAGAGAGTTTGATCTTGACGTTGGTTGTGTAAGCGAAGCTGAAAGGGTGACATTAGTAGATTTCGTTTTTAATAAACTAGCAAGGATAACGTTTGATGACGTCAAATATATGACTGCTAAATATATAGGTGGTAATAGAAACTTTCCAGTGACGGTAATTACTAAATTACATTATTTTACGCTAGCTTTAAGAGTGTCATCATTACTTCTTTCATTTACAGAAAAGACTGAGCCAGGAGCAGATGCGTGTGAAAATGTGGGAAACTATGAAGCTACTCCAAAATTCACAATAACAGTTGGTGCTTCAGCAGGGAAAACGAGTTTTACAATTAGTGATGGAACGAGAGTGTTAACTTATACAGGACCAGCAATTCAAGCTGGGAAAGTTATTGTTATAGAAAATTGGAACTGCACTTATGATGGAATTGAGCATACTGAATATTTGTCAGGCGATTATCCACTTATACCTGCAGATCAAGACTATTTTAAATTTACAGCTCAGAATATAACAGCTGCTGAAGTGTCTATTAAATACAGGGATACTTGGAGATAAGAAGATGCCAATAGTTTATTTAAGACCTTTGAGTGATTACTTTAAATCAAATGGAGTGGCTCATCCTGGTGGTGGTTGTAATGCTCCTGAGAATACGTTTTGGGATAAAGTTGATGAAGAGGTCGCGGACGATAATGATTATATTTATGCTTATTCTGCATTCCTTACTGATTGTGTATTAACAGCTCATTTCAGCTTATTAGAAGACCAGGTACCAGTAGGAGCATTTATAAATAACGTAACAATACACGTAAGAGGATCACATAGCGGTGGAACTTTTTATGTTAGGCTAATTATTAGTGGGACGGTATATGAATATGCAATTACGATAGGATCCTCTTGGGAAGAGGTAGACACGATTTTTGAGATAAATCCTAAAACTGGCTTAAATTGGATTCCTGAAGACGTTAACAGTTTATTTATGGCAGGAGTGAGGTTATACACACACAATAGTGGTAATGTTCAGTGCTCTCAATTTTATGTCGCAATTGATTATGACGAGCCAACACAATTAAGCGGGATTTTTTTAATGCCGAGATTTGAAGCAGGATCAAAGCAGATTACATTGAGAGGACACATAACGGCAGGATCAGCAACAGCGTCAACTTGGTTTGAATATGGACTTACGACTGATTATGGAAGTGAAACATCCCATCAATATCCAGTCTTTGATGAAGACTTTATTAGCCATCAATGCGATTTAGAAAGAAATCTTTTATATCACTATCGATGGGTCATTCTGGTAGTAGATGATTATTGGTATAGTACCGACCAAGTGATCCGTATTGATGATAGAATTTTATATAAATTAGGGAAACTGATATGATAAAAATAATTGATGAATTGCTAAGTTCTGAGATTTCGGAAGCTAAAAATTCAGTAGGTAAAACGGCACGGTTTAGTCTTTCAGGTGATCAAGTTATCTCAGTTGGAGATACTATTGTAATCGTTCAAAAGCAGGGAACAGTAGAAAAATACTTTCCACTTCTTGTAAGTAGTTCAGAGTATAAATCAAAAGAAGGAATAACGGTGATTGAAGGTAGAGATTTGATTTCGCAAGTTTTCGATTGCATTATTCCTGACATGGCAGATCAAGTAGGAGAAGCTTCAGTAATATTAAAAGCCATTTTGACTGAAGCAAATACAGAAGGATATATTGACGTTTATTTAAACGATGATAATATTTCAGTGACTCCAACAGTTTATACAAAGGTGAACGTTTCTAAGAGAAAACTCGGTGAACTGTTTCAAGATATTTGTCAAGACACTGGTTATATAATGTGGATTGGATACGACGAGTTAAATGATAAACAAAATGCTTTTTTCTTAAAGCCAGAGAGTGATTTTGTTCAGCTGCATACAGCCCTGAAAGAAGGCGTCAATATTATTAGTGAAGATTTAAAGCAATCTTCTATTGATGATATCAAGAACTTTATAATTCTATATTACTATCCAACGAGAGAGCCATTTGATGAAGCGTGGACTGAGTGGAGTGCAACTAATGGACAGAACAGAAAACTTTGGTATGCAAAGAATACAGAAATTGCAAAGCCTTGGTTCGCACAACGAGAAACGAGGATTAGGCAGAATGGACCATTTTGTTATTTGACTGTGGATGCCGAGATAAACGATACTTCTTTGACCGTGAATTCTACTGCAGGTTTTGACGATTCAGGAACGTTGTATTTTCTAGGTGGTGATATGCCTTATTCATCGAAAGATGCTACGCACTTTTATTTGTATGATGGACTTTTGAGCGGAGTTAAAGCGGCGAATAGTTTTATTTATCAGAAGGATTTAACGAATTTACATACAGAATTCGCTTCTTTTTGTGTTCCTGTGTGGGGAGCAAAACCGATAAAAAAGGTAGGTATTTATGTTAATTCAAAAGTTGGTACTCCTGGTACTTTAAAATTAAGAGTTGTTGGGTGGGACATGGAGGGCTATACGAAAGTATTGTATTCTTATGATTTACCTTCCGTTCAAGGCTGGAATTATATTGACACCGACATAAAAATATCTGATGCAGGACTTGAAGAGAATCCTGAGCATTGGCTATTCTGGGAATTTTTTATATCTTTTGATACAGTTAAAACTGATGCCAATTATTATACGTTATCAATGGGACAATGCTTATCACTTACGAACTATTTAAATGAGGCAGAATTCTGGTATTGGCGAGCAATAGGAATGCCTTCAATTTGGGGTGATATGGATGGCCAAGCAGCTAGCGAGCCTGCAAAAATGCTTTCAGTTTATATGGAAAGTAGTTATAGAGCTATAACGGAAGTATGGACTGGAAGTGGCGTTGTTGTAGGAGATAACGTTTGGTATAATCCCTGGAGTGCGATGCACGGATATATTCACTATTTGCAAAAAGAGGGAGAAGGTTGTATAAGAGCAGTGGGGGTTGGAACATTTTATAAATTAATAACTATAGGTCTTGCAAACTTCGATCGAATACATTTTTGGAGAAGAAATGATATAACGAAGATAAAACTGTATTGCGGTGGTGGAAGTTATGAGAAAACTTTCACGTCAAATGCTGATTGGATAGAAGAGTCTCTGAGATTTATCGACATGGTCAAAGTAGGTACACCTAACTCAACTCTGAGTAAAATTGAGTTTACAGTTGCAGGAGATGGATTGATTGATAGCGTTTATTTTCTCTATCCAGATTCTGGATTGACAATTTACGTAAAAGATGACATCTCAATTGGTCAGTATAAACAAAAACCGTTAGTAATTTATGCAAAAGGAGTTACGGAGAGTTCTTATGCTACGTCTTTGGCAAATAAAATTCTTGCAGATAAAAAGGATTTAAAATGGTCGGGGAGAATCAGAGTTTCTGATAGACTCTTTGATTATGTGCCTGGCAAGTCAATAAGAGTCATAATTGATTCTAAAGACCTTGATGAAGTGTTTGCTATTTATGGACTTACTCATTACATAGATGGCACAGTTGAGCTTGAAGTTGGAAGTTTTTATTTTGACTATGAGAAGTTTTTATCGGAAATACAATCTCACATTGAAAACTTGCAAATAGCAATAGGTTCAGCTCAAGGAACCTCGACAGGTGGAGGATCATCTGGAGTTTATTCGAATCACGCAATTAAGCATCAGGTTGGCGGAAGTGATGAAGTAAATATTACTGGACTTGACGGACAGGCAGCAGATAATCAAAAATCTGAGTGGAGCTTGATAACAAATAAACCAGCATCGGCCGTGACAGATATTGATAGTGCAGTTACGTTAAAACACTCTCACGCAAATAAGGCCTTACTTGATACTTATGCACAATCCGAGGCAAATTTAGCAGATGCTGTAAGTAAAAAACATGCAGTGAATAAAGACCAGTATTTAGACCAAGGTGGCGCTAACGAAGTAAGTGCTGCTAATATCAAAGCAAATCTTCATGCAGCAAATCAAACGAGGGTAAATTCTGGTGCTTATTCAAGCAAGCAGAAACAGAATTTTTTGCCTGGTGCTGGTATAGGCTTAGGAATAGCAGAAACTGCTGATGAAGTTCAAGTTACGATTACGAATACAGGCGGTGGAGGAGTTACTGACTTCACGGACTTACAGAATATTTTAGCAATTCAAATTTTTGGGAGGTGAGATATGGCGACACTTACAAAGCTAGCTTTATCAGGTTCGGTTAACGGAAAGAATATAAAGATAACTGCAAATGTGGTTGGAAGCGCTGATACGATTCACACTGCACAGGTTGGAACTTCGAACTTTGATGAAATTTGGCTCTGGGCTGTAAATACGTCAGCTGTGGATGTTGTTTTGACGATTGCTTTTGGTGGAACCTCAGATCCAGATGACTACATTGTTAAAACGATACCATCAAAGGATGGATTTGTTTTAATATTGCCTGGAATTGTTTTACAAAACGAACTTATAGTCAAAGCTTTCGCTGGAACTGCAAATGTAATAAATGTTAGTGGTTTTGTAAATAGGATAGGGTGATGAGATGAGCTATTTATCATATTATAAGAAAGCTTATGCAAACAGAGCAGCATTAATAGCAGATATCTGGACAAGATTAGTTGCCATGGGTTGGGAGAAGCATGATAGTTTAGAAAAGTCTATAACTGCACCGTATACTGATGTCAGTGTTGCTAATGATACAATAACTAAAGTCGCTCATGGACTTGTAGATGGAGAAAACGTTTTATATACATCAACAGGAACAACAATAGGTGGGCTTACAATTGGAAACTTTTATTTTGTAGTTTCAGCAGCAGCAGATACTTTCAAGCTGTCGCTTACTCAAGGTGGAGCAGCAATTAACATAACTGGTCAAGGCACTGGAAATCATACGTTTGCTGAAGGATACAGAGTTTATAAAACGAATGCCGAATCTGCGGATAGAATTTATCAATATATGAAAATTGATTGGGCAACGGCAAACACAATAACTTTCACGCCTTATTACTATTGGAATGCAACAACTCATGCAGGATTAGGAAAAGCATATTCAGGTTCTGCATTTACTACTGCTGAGACAGGATTCTTTACTTGGATGTATGGATCAAAAGACTTAGTGGTAATTATGAATAAAATTTCGGCTACTTACTATCGGGTTATTTTTGGATATGTGCCAAAGGAAATGTTTCCAATTAGAACTACATTAACAGAAGCTGCTAGTTCAGGGATAAATGTAGCCATCACGGTTACGGATACAGCTGGATTTGAAGCAGGAGCAAATTATCAGATAATGGGTGCAAGTGCTGAAGGAAGAGATGCAGTAACGATAGGATCGATAACGGATTCTACGCACATGGTAATTTCTTCGTTGCCTAGAAATTATGGTATAAATAGTCAAATAGGTTATGCGCCGAGCTTGTTTGGATCAACAATATCAACATCTTTCTATATTACAAATTTTTTCAGTGTAGTCGGGACTGCAGATTGTAGTTCTAGTGGCTCTTTGGCCATTAGTGGAGCATTTATAGCAATTGGATCGCTAGATCCAGATGCAAGGATAAATATGTATATTTTGCAATCGATGCAATTTGTAGGAGCTACTAACGCTGGTGGGTATTGCGATGCAAATATTCTAGTTCCACCTCTCGGAGTTGCTGAAGATGTGTTTTATTTCACAATTTCAGATTCTGGAACTGCTGAATCAGGTGGTGCAAATACTTTGACGGATACTGATAAAGCGTGGACTGTTGATCAATGGCTTAATAAAGTTGTGGTTATTATAGCAGGAACAGGTTTAGGACAAGTTAGAAAAATAACAGCAAACACTGCGACACAATTAACGGTAGATGAAAACTGGGAGACGAATCCAGGTTCAACAAGTCAATACAAAATCGTTGCAGAAGCGTATCGGTGGCTATATAACTATTATGCCTGTAAAGAAGGTGTCTGATGGCTGTTTATTATGCTAAAAAAGTTGATTTGTCTAGCGTGATAAGCAATTTGAAAAAAACTTTTTATTTTAAATATTCAGATTGGATAGTGGAGCCTACGGTTCGTGGAGATTCTAAGGTATGGAAATTTTATTTAACGTCAACTACTGGTGGTGGAACGAAGAAAGTTAATGCACCGAGTAAAACTTTATATGGGAGGACAAGAGAATGAAAGCAATGATATTAATGTTAACAGTAGTAATTTTGATTTTATCAATTACTCTGGGATTTTTAATTTTTAAACTTGAGTATAAACCTTCAGAGCTCCCAGAGGAGACTGCCATTGAATTGGCCAAGACTATAACGGTTTTACGTCCTTCGTTTATAGATGCTCAAATAATAAATGACTACTTTGAAGGAACTGCGTTAGAAGGGTTTGGAGAGTATCTTATAAATGCAGAAAAATCGTCAGGAATTGGTGCTGATTATTTGCTGGCCATAATGATTCATGAGTGTGGAGTGGGAACCGGCCCCTGGATAAAGAATGGATATAAGGCATATTTTAGTTGGGGAATTACTGACAGCGGACCTAATTCGGAGGCTGAAAAAGTTAAGAATATGTCAATAGAAGATGGAATTATTTACGTGGCGAATCAAATTAAAGCACTTTATTTAACTAAAGGCGGAGCTTATTATAAAGGAGAAACTTTATCGGCAATGGGTACTTATTATGCAAGTGACGGATCTTGGGCAAGTTCTGTTATTTCTATTCATACGAAGTTTGCGTCAACTCTTGATGAAAAAATAAGAGCAAAACAATGGGCTATGAGTTCAAGAGTTTTGAATGGAGATTTACTGGTACCGTTATATTTCACTTCTGATTATTTCACAAGACCGATGACAAGAGAGGAGTTAAGTATTATTTTGTGGAGGATACAGAACAAATAAAGGTGAATGAATTTTATTTAGGAGGTGCATAAATGGAGAAGACAGAAACAATTTCAAAGGCAACAGAGGATTTAGAAAAGGAAGACCTTGCAAGGCAGAATGAGGTATTTATGCTTAGTTACTTTACAAGAAAAGGTTTTGTTTTTAAGAAAGAAGATTTGAATAAACCAGTAACACTCAGGAAAGTTTTAGAGATGTTGCTTGTAATGGAGGTGAAATTATGAAGTTAGTAGGGATTTTATTATTTGTAGCAATGGCAGTAGTTGTCGAGACTTTGGTAAGGATCATTACGACTCTTCCGTATTTTAAGAAAGAGGCTGATTTAATTTCTTATCTAAAGTTTATTATAGCACTTGGGTTTGCAGAGGCGGTATCAATATCATTTGTTTATCTAACTAAGGATGGAATGATCCTGACATATTTCGGGATAACTACTTTTCCTTATCTTGATGCTGTTTTATCAGGTTTGATGATTTCTGGTGGTTCTAATCTGATTCACGGATTATTCCAAACTATCGTTGCATTTAAGGAGAAAATTCAAGCACAAGCAGAGGCAGCAAAAGCAACTGCAGAGATGTTGAAGAAATGAAATGGGGATAAGGGCGTTTAACTATTTAGGAGGTTAAAATGAATGGATTTAAAATTCGTGGTTGGGATGACGCCTGGAAAGCGGTATTGAGCATTGCAATTGTAATTATCATTGTTTTTATGCTCGTTGACTTCATTTCATGGCGGACTGCTTTAGATATTATTAAAAAAGAGATGCCCATAGAATACCAGGCGCAACCTTATACATTTATTAAAGGTTATGGTTATGTGCCTTTGGTATGGAGAGGGAACTTCAAACTCTTCTCGGTAACGACTTTTGGAACCGCGGAGAGAATTGATGAAATAAGTTATATAGTTTTGCAAATTGGAGATCATCAAGCATTCTGGGTTAATCTCAAAAAAGGTTATGGAACTTATCACGCTAAAAATGAAAGCGAGAATGAGAATGATTGGTATAATCAGGACTTCGTTGACGCAGAGGTTTACTGTAAGGTTGACGCAACAGAAATCAAAGAAGACGTCGCAAAGGTTAAAGTCCTTTTATTTATTCAAACCGAAGAAAGGAACTGGATAAGGATATTTAGATTTGATATAAAATACAAGTCTTGCATAAAGACCTGGTATGGAGGTTGGACGAAATAGTGAAAAATTTTAAAACTAAAATTTGTGTAATATGTGGAGAAGAATTTATACCAAATAGTTCTACTCAAAAATATTGTTCAAGATGTAGACCCATTGCATATAAAGAACATATTAGACAAAATCAAAAACAATATGTTTTGAATCATCCAGAGAGGATTGAACAAAGCAGAAAACAATTTCAATTGAATCATCCAGAATATGTAAGAGAATATCAAAAACGATATAGAGAGGAACATCCAGAAAGTAACAGAAAATGGGAAAGAGAACATCCAGAGCAAGTAAGAGAAACACATAAAAGAGTTAACTTTCGGAGAGAACACAACTTAGGTTTTATTCCTTTAAATAGATATTTTTATGATTCAGTTGCACACCATCTTGATAAAACTTACGTTATTTATATTCCAGAAGAAATTCACAAATCTATTCAACATTCTGTATTAAGAAATATCAATATGGATGAGATAAATGCTATAGCATTTAATTATATTGGGGTGATTTAAATGATTGAACGAAAGGAACGAATTACAGAAAAGGCAATTATTATAGGATTTCTAATTTCATTACTTATCCTATCGATAAGTTTAAAAACGAATAGCAATACTGCGAATACATTACAAATGGGAAATATTGGTCTACCCGAGAAAGCTATAGAGGAGTTAAGGAAACTTTTAGGGCATTAATTTAGGAGGTAGGAGGTGAAGAGAGTGTTAATACTACTTGGCATATTATCTATTTGTGTGAGTGCGGGGCTATTTTATCTTGGAGTGAAAGCAAGGACCACAGGAATTCCAATTTTCTCCTCGTATTATATCATTAATAACAAAATGTTTGGAGAACCTATGGACGTACGAAGCTGGGTAACACCAAACGAACCTTCTATAAAAGAGGTTGCAAAGGGATTTCAAACAGGAGAAAAAATAGCAACGATAACCAAAGCTTATAACTGGTTGGAAGAAAACTATCACTATGATATTGATGACTGGATCATTCTAAATAACGGGAGAATTATTATCAAAGGTGGAACTGATTCATGGGCTTTACCTATTTTTACTCTTGCTCAAAAACATCAGAACGGGAGTATTTATGTTGATTGCGAAGATGGAACTTTCATTTTAGTTTCACTATTAAGATCGCTTGGAATCGAGGCCTATGCAAATGTTGGAACCGTCTCGCTGAATGGAAGTATTTATGGACATGCCTGGGTAACCGTGAACCTGGACAATAAGGAATATCTATTAGAAACAACTTTAGGAGCAGAACTTACAGAATTGAGACCCGTTCCTTCATTTTATAAAACAGATGTCAAATTCAACGAAAAGGACGTTATCGCAATTACGGGTGTAGATATTAATAAAGAAATTTATCCTCCGCTTCCACCGGCAAAATTAGATGAACTAAAAGATGCGCTTAAAAATTAGTGGAGATAGTATTCAGGAAAAAGAGGTTAAG
>Ga0315288_10010382_pt1 | contig 11734 bp, 10 predicted proteins | sample YL17G11_20_MG_FD_203454 | JGI IMG/M metagenome (GOLD analysis project Ga0315288, IMG submission 203454) | Sediment microbial communities from Yellowstone Lake, YNP, Wyoming, USA - YL17G11_20 | ecosystem: Environmental > Aquatic > Freshwater > Lake > Sediment | place: USA: Wyoming | collected... | reverse complement strand
ATCTGTGTTCATCGGTGGTTGAATCCATTCCGAAAGGTCTTGACAACTCGCGGCAATTGGGTAGCCTACGAGAAGGAACAGCTTGCCGCAACAGCCGACGGCTAACAGCTTACGGCTGACGGCCAATGAAGAAGTGGAGGAGGTCGAATGGAAATTCGGAAAGTCGGCGTTATCGGCGCCGGTACGATGGGCAACGGCATCGCCCATGTTTTCGCCGCCTGCAACTACGAGGTGGTGCTGCTCGACGTGGAACAGAAGTTCCTGGACAAGGCAGTAGCGACGATCAAGAAGAACCTGGGCCGGCTGGTCGAGAAGGCCAAGCTGACCCAGCAAGTCGCTGACGCCACCTCGGCGAATATTAAGACGAGCCTGAGTTATGATGACCTGAAGGATTGCCAACTCGTGGTCGAGGCGGCGCTGGAGAAGATCGAGGTCAAGAAGGACATCTTCTCGAAGCTCGACAGGCTCTGCCCAGACGAGACGATTCTGGCCTCCAACACCTCGACGATTTCCATTACCGAAATCGCCGCCGCGACGAAGCGTCCGAACAAGGTCATCGGGATGCATTTCATGAACCCGGTGCCGCTGATGACGCTGGTCGAGGTGGTGAAAGGGCTGGCGACCGATGCCGAGACCCTGAATATCACGGTCGAGATTTCGAAGAAGCTGGGCAAGACGCCGGTGGTGGTGAACGACTCGCCGGGCTTTGTCTCGAACCGGGTCTTGCTGCCGATGATTAACGAGGCAATCTTCGCGCTGGAGGAGGGCGTCGGGGAGAAGGAAGCGATTGACGCCGTGATGAAGCTCGGGATGAACCACCCGATGGGGCCGCTGGCGCTGGCCGACCTGATTGGTCTGGACATCTGCCTGAACATCCTCGATGTCCTGCACCGCGACCTGGGCGACCCGAAGTACCGCCCGTGCCCGTTGCTCAAGCGCATGGTCGCGGCCGGATATCTCGGGCGGAAGACGGGTAAGGGGTTTTACGACTACAACAAGGCATAACGCCTGACGCATAACGCATGACGCCGGGCGAGGCAAACATCCAAGCTCGAAGTCCGAAACCCTAATGACGAACAAAGCCCGAAATCCGAATTCCGAATTGGGATTTCGAGCTTCGGGCTTGATTCGACCTTCGGACTTCGCTATTCGGATTTGGCGCTGTGTCGTCTTGACGGCAGTCGAGGGGAGTCTCTCGGTATGACGCAAATGGCGGCACAGCGCCGCGTCCTGACCGTCACTCAGGTGAACCGGCTGGTGTCCGGGATGCTGCAGGAGCGGTTCCCGGGTATCTGGCTGGAAGGCGAGGTGTCGAACTTCAAGGCGTATCCGTCCGGCCACCTCTACTTCACCCTGAAGGACCCGACCGCGCAGATTTCCGGGGTCTGTTTCCGCAATGACGCCGCGCGCCTGCGGTTCCAGATGAAAGATGGGATGCAGGTCATCGGGCACGGCCGGGTCGAGCTGTATGTGCCGAGCGGGCGGTTCCAGGTGATTCTCGACCGCATCGAGCCCAAGGGCAAGGGCGCCTTGCAGGAGGCGTTCGAGCAACTGAAGAAGCGGTTGAGCGAGGAAGGCCTGTTTGCCGACGAGCGCAAGAAGCCGATTCCTCCGCTGCCGGAAACGGTCGCGGTGGTGACCTCCGCGGCCGGGGCCGTGATTCACGATATCCTGCGGACCCTGCGCCTGCACCGGGCCGGCGTGCGCGTGCTCATCTATCCGGTGGCGGTACAGGGCGAGGATGCGCCCGGGCAGATTGCCGGAGCGCTCCGAGACCTGAACCGGCGGGACGACGTTGATGTCATCATCGTGGCGCGGGGCGGCGGCTCGCTGGAAGACCTGTGGGCGTTCAACGAGGAAGTCGTGGCCCGGGCGATTGCCGCGTCGGAGATTCCGGTCATCTCCGGGGTCGGGCATGAAACCGACTACACGATTTCCGACTTTGTGGCCGACGTGCGCGCAGCCACCCCAACCGCAGCCGCGCAGTTGATTGCCCAGGGGCGCGAGGAATTCCTGAGGTCGCTCGGCAAGGGCGCGGACAGCCTGGTTGACGCGATGCAGGAATTCCTGTTTGACCGGGAGAGACATCTGGACGAGCTGATTCGCGACCGGGCATTCGACACAATCCGGACCCGGCTGGCTGAGCAGCAGTCCCGGGTTTTCCGCCTGACAAGCCGCATCGAAGGCGTAGTCCGGGACTTCCGGCACCGGACCGACCTGCAGGTGCGCGGCATGGTGGACCGACTGGCCCGGCAGGTTGACATGCAACTCCGCTTCGGGCGCAGTCGCTGGGAAACCGCGGCCGCGAAGCTGGATACGCTGAGCCCGCTGGCGAGCCTGGGCCGGGGCTATGCGATATGCCAGAAGGCGGACGGGCGGGTCGTGACCAGGGTCGGCCAGGTCGCTGCGGGCGAGGACGTGAGCCTGCGCGTGACCGACGGCGCGCTCGGGTGCCGGGTGAGTGAGAAGAGAGTAGATAGTAGAGAGTAGATAGTAGACAGGGAGGCGCGGATATGCCCAAGACGCAGAAGGCAACTGAAGGACCGGATTACGAGAAGGCTCTGAGCGAGCTGGAAGGGATTGTCAAGCAACTGGAAGCAGGGAGTCTCTCGCTGGACAAGTCGCTGGAGCTGTTCTCCCGCGGGATTGAGCTGGCCCGGGTCTGCAAACAGAAGCTCGACGAGGCCGAGCTGAAGGTGAGCAAGCTGGTGAAAGAAAAGGAAGGGTTGTTCAAGGAAGAGGCGTTTGAGGAAGACAAAGAGTAGGACACGAGTATCAGATTGCAGATTGCAGAGAGCAGCGAACCGGGAGGCGCGAGCCCTTGTTGGCCTGTGTCTGCTGATTGGCCTGTCGGTGGCCGGGCAGGCGTCTCAGGCGGCAGAGTTGTCGCTGGTCAGGCCGCGCAGTGCCGAGAACCGGGACGTCAAAGGCGACAGCGCGGTCGGCGAGGCCGGCAGGCGACTGGACAAGGGGCTGAGGAGTGTATCGACACGAGCACGATTCACCTTGATTTCATCTCGGACCTGGAGCGGATGAACTTCCATGCGACTTCAACCGCGCTCGCGGTGCACGAAGCGCTGGACCGGGGCGAACCGCGTCGCGCGGCGCGATCCCAGTCGAGTCGGGACGCGTGACCCACGGGTACTCTCGGGTCAGGGCCAGCAGAATCGGCGGAAGACGCGATTTCGTGTTGACAACTGCTCAACAAATCTGTAAACTATTGCGGGCTTATAAGAGATGAACGTGCTACTTGTTGCTTGTCTGTTCTCACAGTTAACCAGTTTTTGGTTTGATTCAATCCCGTCACCGCAGATGGTGGGTGTGGGCTTCAACATCACCATTGTCGCGAAAGACTCGAACGGGCAGATATATCCCTACACCGGACTCGCGGCACTGACCACCGACCGTGACGGCTACTGGAGCTATGTTTCGCCCCTCTCCATCAGCTTCGTGAGCGGCGTCTGCCAGGTTCAGGCCACAGTCTCGCTGGCGACCGATTCGATCAAGCTGAAGTGCACCGAACTCATGAGCGGGGCGTACGGTTTCAGTAATGCGTTTGTGGTCTACCCGAACAATCCATTCCGATACATGACGATTCTGCCGGGCGAAACCCTGGTGCCGGGTTCACCAAGCGGCCGGTTCCGTTCGCCGCAAGGCCAGGCGAGCGGCGATTCGTTTGCAGTGACAACCTATGTCACGGACCGGTGGTTCAACCCGATTACGTTGCGCAACGATACGGTAGGCTATTGGGGAACCGATCCGTTCGGGCGATACTCATCCGGCAGGCTTTCAAGCGGACAGGGGACATTCTGGATTACCTTGCGCCGGGCCGGGAATCACCGCATCTACACCTTCGGCATCAGCCAGACCGCAATTCGCAACGACACGTCAGTGCTGTTCAGCGTTTCGGCCGGGCCATTCGGCCAGTTGCTGGTCGTCCTGCCGGGCGAGACCCTGCTTGCCGGCGATACTGCAACTCAGGTATTCGCCACCCCGGGCAAGACCGGGCGCCCGTCAATCATGTATGTCAAAGACACGGCACTGGTGCGCGTGGTCGGCACGGACCGGTGCTGGAACCGGGTGCTGCCGCCGTTGGATTCCATTGGTCTGCACTCGGATTTCTCGGTTCACACCAGTCCGGTCACGGGCTGGCTCAGGGACAGCACGCTCTTCAAGGTCGAGTTCGACAGTGCCGGTACGAACCAGACCCTCTGGGTGCGCGATTACACGCTGGGAATCGTATCCTATGGCTGCCGGGTTGACGTCGCGCAGCGGACCGATAGCATCCTGATTGTCGGTCCGGATACGATCCGGGCCGGCGCAACCGTGGCGTACCAGGTGACGCTGCTGGATGCCAATGCCAAGCCGATTATCGCGCGTACGTGCCAGTTCAAAGTGACCAATGGGAGCGGCGCAGTTCTCGACCCCGCGGGTATCACCGATACATTAGGGATGACATCGGTCGAGTTCATTGTGGACAGCGCTCACTTCTCAGAGGTGGACAGCATCCAGGTTACCGCGGACGGCTACCGCAAACGCAAGGGCGTCTACATTGACATTCCGGACCCGTCGGTGACCGGGCCGGAAGGGAAGGTTATCGCCTATCCCAATCCGTTCGGCTGGGAGCAGCCCTACACCACGATCTACTACTACATTCCGCAGAGTTGCGACGTGACCTGGGCGATTTACGATGCGTTCGGCAACCCCGTCAGTATGACGAAGATCCCCAGGGGCGAGGACGGGGCGAAGAACGGCCTCAACCGCATCTCTTGGGACGGCCGGATTGATGGCGGAAGGGGTGAGAAAGTAGCCAACGGGATCTACATCCTGAAAATCTGGGGACAGGAGCATACCGGTATCGTCTTCAAGAAGACCCATCGGATTGGAGTATGGTGGTAGTTAGATTACGCGGCAGTCTGTTTGCCCTGCTGGTGACTTTGGTTTCCGTGCTCCGCGCGGACTACGATGGCGGCGTGCCTGGGATGTTCCTGAACTACGGTGGCTCACCCCGGACGCTGGCGATGGGCAAGGCATTCTGCGGACTGGCCGATGATGCCGAGGCCGGCTACTTCAACCCGGCCGGGCTGGTCCAGTTGAATTCCCAGAACATCAAGTTGGCGCATTCCTTCCTCTACGATATGCGGATGGAATACGTCGCCTACGGCCTGCCAACGCGCAACTACGGTTCGTTCGGCCTGACGCTGATCAACCTCGGCGCCGAAGGTATCGACTCGCGCGATATCAACAACAACAAGTTCGGCTCGTCAGCTTACGCCGAGAACGCCTACGTCTTCTCATATGCCTACGCCCCGTGGCACTGGATGGGAATTGGCGCCAACCTGAAGGTCATCTCCAAGAATCTGGCGCTGTATTCCTGGCTGGGTCCAGGGGCCGACCTGGGCCTGATGTTCACGGTGCCCAAGCCGCTCTCGTTCGGCATCTTCGCTCAGAACCTGTGGTCGCCACGCATGGTGGACCTGAACTCTCGCGTCGTGGAGACTTACCCGATAACCCTGCGCGCCGGCACCGCGGCCAGGCTCTTCAAGGGCCGGATTGCCGTGGCCCTCGACGTCGTGAAGATAATGAACCACCCGAGCTTCGCCGAGCATTCGTTCAAACCGCACGGTGGCGTTGAGTTCCAGATCATCCCGGACGTACTGGCCCAGCGCATCGGGGTAGACATGAACGAAGTGAGCGTCGGGCTCGGTCTGAAGAAGGTCTGGGGGAATGCGGCGCTGGGCGTGGACTATGCCTTCCTGCTCCACTACCAGTCGAGCTACATGCTTGACCCAACGCACAAGGTCGGCCTGAGTATCGAATTCGGAGGGTACCGGACTTGGATTCAGGCTTCGCCGCGCGTATTCGCGCCGACGCCGGACGACCAGCGGAATGTCCTTTGGATGGACATCAAAGTGCTTTCGCGCCGGAAGATCAAGCGCTGGCAGATTCTGCTCAAGAACAACCTGGGCGAAGTCGTGCGCTCGTTCTACGGCTGGGAGAATCCGCCGCTGCGGCTGGCCTGGGACGGGCTGGACGACGCCGGGCGCCTGGTGAGTGACGGCACGTACTCCTACGACATCGTCCTGGTTGACGAGCGGAACGAGTCCCTGGAGCACGGCGGGTCGCTCACGACGATCAAGACCAAGGGGCCGCAGGGTAAGGTTGAGGTCGAGCAGAAGAGGCCGTGATGACAGCCATGCGTTGCTTTAAGAGTTTCGCGCCTGCTGCCTTGAGCAAAGGGCGCCTGTTTTCCAGTCTGATCCTGACGGCGTCTCTTGCCCTGGCGTTGACCCCGGCGCAGACCGAGGACCTCGTCAAGCGTTACTACGCACTGGACGCCGTATTGAACGCCCGGGACTACCGGCAGGCGGCGAAGCTGTATCAGGGGCTGGTCGGAGACTACGGGCGCAGCGAGTTCGGCGACGAACTCAGGTTCGGCCTGGCCGAGGCCTGGTTCAACCTGGGCGACTACGCCCGGGCGCGCGGCGAGTTCCAGTCGGTGGTTGAGGGGCCGCGTTACGACTACATCGAGCCCGAGGCGCTCTATGGCTACTCGATATCTTCAATCATGCTCGGCAACTACCAGGAAGCCGACGCGGCGTTGCAGAAGCTGGTCAAGAAGCAGGGCTATGAAAACGACTCCCGGACGGATTTCGCCTTCGGCGTGCTGCGTTACTTCCGGAAGGACTACGAAGCGGCAATCAACCGCCTGAAGGACGACTCGCTGCTGGAAGCCATATTCTTCCTGGGCAAGAGCCTGGGCCGGGTGGGCAGGCCGCGCGACGCGTTGCTGGCGTTCAAGAGGATTACGATGTCGGCGCCGGGCACGCCGCTGGCGACGCTGGCGCACTTTGCGGCGGGCGAGGCGATGTTCAACAACGCCGATTTCGATGGCGCCCGGGCGAAATTCCGGTTCTTCCTCGACGATTTCCCGGATTCGCCACTCGCCGATTATGCGCACTACTTCTACGCGTGCGCCTTGATTCACGGCAAGCAGTACGAGGACGCAATCAACGAACTGCTGCCGCTCACTCGGCATTCCAACAACTACCTGGCGGCTCACGCCAACTACTTCATGGGCTACTGCAACATGGCGACCGGGCGGCCCCGTGAGGCCGTGGTTCGATTCCAGAAGGTGCGCGCGAACTTCCCGAAGACCCGGATTGCCTCGTACGCCAACCTGCAGTTGACCCAGGCCCTGCTCGCGGCCGGCGACACGGCGCAGACGATTCTCGCGACCAGCCAGCTGAGCATCATGTTCACGACCGGCGAGCTCCAGGCGGTGGGCGACTATCTTTCCGGTGTGCTGACCCTGCAGCTCGGGCAGACGGCGCGTTCCGCGAACTTCTTCGAGAACGTCCTGATTCGCTACCCGCAGTCCCCGCTGCGCGAGCCGTCGTGCGCGCTGCTGCTCCAGGCGCTGAACGCCGGCGGCAACTACGACCGCGCGACCACGGTCGGTTCGAAATACGTCAAGGACTTCCCGGACACGGCGAACATCTGGCGCGGCAAGCTGCTCTATTTTCTGGCCGAGGCCTACTACTACCTGCGCCGCTTCACCGAGTCCGAGGATTTCTACCGCCGGGCATCGGAAGCGGCGATGAGTTCGGATATCGCGCCCTACGCCCGTCTGGGCCGGGCCTACAGCCTGCTGCAGCTTGACCGCACCGACGAGGCGCAGCAGGGCCTGCGCAGTCTTGTTGCGACGAAGCTGTCGGATACGGTCTTCACCGCGGTGGCGATTGTCGGGCTCGGCTACTCGTTCTTCAACAAGGGCAAATTCGACACGGCGCGCGTGCACTTCGAGTACGCCACCGACCATTTTCCGGAGATTGCGGCGACCACGGCGAGCGCCCACTTCTACGCCGGGCTCTGCTACCGGAAACTGGAGTACCCGGGCGATGCCATCGACGCCTGGTCGACCGTGGTCAACCGGTACCCGGACGACCCCAAGGCCGCCGAGGCCGGGTTCCGGGCCGGCGAGACCTATTTCCGGAGCGCCGACTACGAGAAGGCAATCAGCCTGTTCCGGTTCGTGACCGAACACTATCCGTTCTCGAATTTCGGCCCGTCGGCGCAGGCGTTTGTCGGCCAGTGCTACTACAACCAGCGCCAGTACAAGGACGCTATCCGCGAGCACCAGAAATTCATCGACCTGTACCCGGCCGACGACCAGGCGCAGAGCGTGCGCCGGAGTCTGGAGATGGACTACTACCGGGCCGGGATGGAGGATTCGGCCTACATGGAGGCGTTCGTCAAGCGCTATCCGGAGTCGGAACTGGTCGCCCAGGCGCGGTTCGCGCATGCGCTCAGCCTGATGCAGGCCAGGGACTTTGCCGGCGCGGCGCTGGAGTTCCAGACCGTGGTCGTGAACTTCCCGGGCTCGAGCTTCGCGCCCAAGGCGCAGCTGGACGCCGGTGAGTGCTACGCGACGCTGCAGTTGTGGCAGCAGTCGATTGACGCGTATCAGAAGTACCTGGACTATTTCGCAAACGGCGCGGACCGTGATGCCGCGCTGTTCAATCTCGGCATATCCCATTTCAAGCTTGGCAAGTACCAGGAGGCCAATGCGGCCTTCCAGACGATTATCGGTTCCTTCCCGAATTCCCAGTATGCCGAAGGTGCGAAGAAGAACGCAGAAATCAGCCAGAAGAGACTGGGAACGGGCGGAGGGAAGTAGAGTGATTATGTGCCTGGTTGCACAGGAGGAGAACTAATGAGTACTATTGCGGGAAAGACCGTAATCAGCATCTTTCTGGGCGAGTGGCCGATGTGGATTCTGGTCGCCCTGTCGATTTTCTCGATTGCCCTGATTGTCGAGCGGCTCCTGTATTTCCGGCGGAACGGGTTCAACGCGCAGAAGGGGTTCGTCCGGTTCCGCGAGCTGATGGCGGCCGGCAATACCGATGAGTTGAAGCGCTACACCCAGAGCCAGAGCAACCCGATGGGGCGGCTGTTTACGATGCTGAGGAACAACCTGCACCTGACCGGAGACGAGCTCTCGGACCTGGCCTACAGCGCGATTCTGGATGAGAAGCTGCTGCTCGAGCGATTCCTGGGCGGAATCGGCACAATGGCGAACGTGGCGACCCTGGTCGGTCTGCTGGGCACGGTCTGGGGCTTGATCATGGCGTTCAACAAGGTCTACACCGCGGCCGGTTCGGGCGGCGCGAAGGTCGTAGCGGGCGGCATCGCGGTGGCGCTGCTGGCCACCCTGGTTGGCCTGTTCGTCGGGATTCTGTCCCTGGGGTTCTTCAACTACTTCAACAAGAAGGCCTCCGACATGGCCTCGGCGCTGGAGAGCCTGATGGAGAAGTCGGTGGTCCTGCTGGAGCGACTGAAGGTGAAGGGCCAGGTGGCCGCCGCCCCGGTTGCGGCCCGGCCGGAACCCAAGCCGGCACCGATGGTCGAGAAGACCGAAGAAGAAGCAGTCTGGAGGTTCTGATGCGCGGACGCCGCAGGCGGGGAATGGCCCACCGCGAGGAGTTGATCATCACGTCGCTGGTGGATATCGCGCTCTGCCTGGTGCTGGGCTTCATGGTTTCGATGCCGGCGTTCATCGAGTCCGGCATCTTCGTCACCAGCCCGAGCGTTTCCCGGGGCGGGGCCGAGTCACCGGGGGCCGTCCCGACGGACGACATCAAAGTGAACGTCTTCCTGTCCGACGACGGCCGGATTTTTCTGAACGAGGAAGCGGTGGACAAGGACTACCTGATTAAGACCCTGCCGCAACTGCTGGCTCGCAGCGCAGACCGGAAGGTGATTATCGGCACCGACTTCAACGTGGTCTACGACCGGGTAATCCGGGTGCTGGACTTGGCGAAACAGGCGGGCGCCGGGCAGTTGTGTCTGCTGCGCCGGGCGAGGGCTTGAACCATGGTTGCCAATCACAACATTGACGTGCTGCCGATGGCGGCAATCGGGTTGATTCTGGTCATCCTGATGGTCATCATGGCGCCGATGGTGACGACCCATGCCAACACCGAGGTCGACGTGCCGGCGGCCCACACCGAGGAGCGCGAGGTCGAAGAAGACATAGCGGTGACGCTGACCCGGGACGGCCACCTGTTCTTGAACGATCTTGAAATCAGCCCGACCCAGCTGGTGGACGACCTGAAGGCCGAACTGGCCAAGGACCCGTACCGGCTGACGATTATCCGGGGCGACAAGGAAGTCCTGCATGCCGATGTGCTGGAAATCCTGGCCGCCTGTCGGAAGGCCGGGGCATTGCGGATGGCCTGCGCCACCCGCCAGGATACGAGCCATGTTTACTAATCGCTACTTCGTAGGCTCGCTGACGTTTTCGTTTGTTCTCCATCTTGCGCTGCTGGGGTTTGTGAAGTTCTACAAGCCACCGTTGAAGGAAGTCGAGATGGAGGAAATCCGCGAGGTTTCGTTCTACGACCCGTCGCAACGCCCGGAAGTCGCCACGGCCCTTGGTCGGGGCGGCGGAGGTGGTGCGGCGTCGGCCACCAACATCAGGGTTTCTGGTGGCGGCGGGGGCGGTGGCGGCGGCGGCGGGCCTCAGGCCTACATGCCGGCTATTCCCGGGTATAAGGACCTGACCGATGACCAGATTGCGCCGCTGTCCGTTGCGTCCAGACTCTCCGGCACTCAGGCGAACATCGACGCCAGCCGATACACTTCGGAGGACGACGGAATGGATGTCATCCGTCTGTCCGACAAGAGCGTTGGCCGGACTGCGACCACCGACGAGATACTGGCGGCCCAGCCGCTGGCCCTGGCGCGCGGCGTTGCGGGTTCAGGCGGCGGCGGAGGCGGCGGCTACGGTCAGTATCTGCCCGGCGGCGCGGGAAACGTGCCGCGGATGCAGCCCGAAGACATTACGCCGGCTCCGGCAATCAGCCAGGCTGATTTGAACAGGCGGATTGAGCGCTCGCGGGCCGAAATCGTGGCCGAACCGGCCGCGCCGCACGAGAAGATGGCAGCCGCGCCGGCGAACAAACCGTCGGTGACGATTTCCGGCCAGATTTCCGGACGCAAACGCGTCCGGTGCGGCCTGCCACGATACCCCGAGTGGGCGATCAAGCAGGGCGCGAGCGGCACGGTAGTCGTGAAGCTGTTTGTTGCGGCGGACGGGTCGGTCCGCGAAAACCTGACGATTGAGAGTACCAGCGGCTATCCGGCATTGGATGGACTGGTGGCCAACGCCTTGCGTAACTGGCAGTTCGGCGCACTCGAACCGGGTACGTCACAGGACGACCAGTGGGGCCGGATTACGGTCCGGTTCGTACTGGGCTAGGGAACCAGGAATGAACATCGAGTTGCTGCGACGAACCGGGACGATGATGCGGACCGGCGCCACAATACTGTTTCTCGGGTTGTTCCTCGGACTGACCGGCAATCTGGCGGCCCAGACGCCGGCCGTCCCCGCTCCCGCGACACCGGATACGATGACCGAGGTGCCGGTCGAGGAGACGCAACCGGGCTCACCCAAAGGCGAGCACGAGCTGGGTACCGAAGAAATCCGGGGCCAGGAGCGACTGAAGATCGAAGACCTGAAACCGCCGTTTTTCCCGATGATCGACCCCTACGAGCCGATTAACTCGGTGTTGAGGACCGAACGCTACATCTTCGACGACCATCTCTTTGCGACGCTGGACTCGATCTCGGTGCCGAGCCACTACCTGCACTCCAGCTATCTGCGGACGCCGGTCGTGGACCGGCTGATCCGGGGCGACGTACTGGTTTTCCTGCCCAAGTTTGAGAAGAA
>Ga0315288_10010380_pt1 | contig 11734 bp, 14 predicted proteins | sample YL17G11_20_MG_FD_203454 | JGI IMG/M metagenome (GOLD analysis project Ga0315288, IMG submission 203454) | Sediment microbial communities from Yellowstone Lake, YNP, Wyoming, USA - YL17G11_20 | ecosystem: Environmental > Aquatic > Freshwater > Lake > Sediment | place: USA: Wyoming | collected... | reverse complement strand
GTCGAAGTCCCCATCGGCCGCGTGCCCCACCGGCTCCTGGGATCGGTTCATGCCGCCTGCGCCGGCGGAAGGCCCTCCCTCAGCCGCGTGACGGTCCTGGAGCGGCGGGAAGACGCTTCGCTGGTAGAAGTGGAGATCGCCACCGGAAGGCCCCACCAGATCCGGATCCATCTGGCCGCCGCGGGCCATCCCCTCGCGGGGGATCCTCTCTACGGTCCCGGGGGTCTGCCACGGGAGGAAACCGGCGCTCTCCCCGGCGACTCCGGCTATCTGCTCCATGCCCGTCTCCTCGGCTTCCGCCATCCCGGCACGGATGAGCCCGTGGAGATCGAGGCCCCTCCCCCGCCTTCCCTCCGGGATTCCCGCGGATTCTGATCGGTTGGTGGGAGTTTCAGGCGCTATCCAGCCTACCGCTTCTTCATGTGGATTTCCGTGCCGCCGCGCTCGAAGCGCACCTCGTCCATCAGCTGGCTGATGAGGTAGATGCCACGGCCGTGGGTGGCGTAAATCTCCTGGCCCACCACGGGGGACGGGAGACTGTTCGGATCGAACCCTTCCCCCGGATCCCGGATCACGATGAGCATTCCCCGGGACTGGTCGCAGGTCACGCAGATCTGGATCATCTTCCCGGGGTCCTTTCCCGCTCCGTGGATGATGGCGTTGGCCAGGGCCTCCCGCAGCGCCGTCTCCACCTCGAACTCCTTCCCCGCGGCGCATCTCATCTCTTCCACGAGGGTCATGACCGCCTCCACCACCGGAGAGATGACCTTCAGGTCGGCGGGAAGGCTGGCATCGTACTTGAGAAGGAGATCCTTCCCTTCGAAATCGCAACGGGGCAGGGATCCGGCAGGCATCTCGGTCTCCTGTGCGGATGGGGCCTTCATTGTAGTGAATGCGGGACGGGCCCCGCAAGGAGACTTCCGGAGAGCCGGCGGCTTGACCGGCTCTACTGCTTTGCCTGCGCCTGCATCTTCTGGGACAGCCCCGCCATGTATTTCTCGTACATCACGTTGTCCAGCTCGAACGTGCCGAACATGTAGTTGGAGCCGGAATAGTCCCAGTTCTGGCCCGCGTCGGTGTACTTGAACGAGTCGGTCTCCCCCTGCAGGTACTCCCTGTGGAGGGGGTCAGCCCCCGGAGGGTTGGTGATCTTCGCCGATCCTCCCAGCCCCCCCTCGATGAGATGGGCGGTGAAGGTGCCGTACTGGCCCAGGTCCACCTTGTGGGTTTTCCCATCCACCGTTCGCTGGATGGATGCAACGCGGACCACTCGCTTCTCCACGGGAGCGCCGCCAAACGGAAGGACCACGCCTCCGATGGCCTCCAGAGCCTTGCGCTGATCCGGGTTCGCCTTATCGTCAATGTAAAGATAGCTCAGGTTCCACTTCCCGAACGACTCCATCATCCCCTTCCCGTCCGGGCTCTGGACGAAGTTCGCGACCGCCAGGCCGTTCAGGTTGACGCTACCGTAGTTGCCCCTCTCGATGAACAGGAACTGGTTTCCGCTGCAGTTCATCCGGGTGGGCTTGGAGTCGAACCAGCAGGGGCAGGGCTTGGCACAGGAGCAGGCCTCCTCCAGCTGGCCGACGATCTTCCAGGGGGTCTTGTCGGGGCTTTCTCCTGCCGCGAGCCCTCCCGGACCAGGTAGCACCATCCCCGCTGCCGCGAGCATGACCGCCAGGAGCAGGAGCGATTCTCTTTTCATCACAGACCTCCTACATATAGGGTGAGTTTAGTCGTATATCTATACCCCTCCCGCCCCGCCAAGTCAAGGATCCGCCTCCTTGTCCCACTCCCCGGGAGCAGGCGGCACCGCCGGTGCCGTTCAATAAAAAGAGCCCCGGGGAAAACCTCCCGGGGCTCCTTGTCCGTGGGTTCCGCGACGGGTCTAGTCGAGCCGGGTCAGCTCCACCCGCCGGTTCTTGGCGCGCCCTTCCGCCGTCTTGTTGTCGGCGATGGGGTTCGTCTTTCCGTACCCCTTCACCGACATCCGGGCCGCGTCGATCCCCTTGCCCACCAGGTAGTCCCTCACCGCCTGGGCCCGCTTCTCGGAGAGCTTCATGTTGTAATTGGGTGCCCCCTGGCTATCGGTGTAGCCGCCGATCTCCACAAGGACATCGGGCCAGTCCGCGAGAGACGCCACCACCTGGTCCAGGACGGTCAGGGACTCGGGGACCAGGACCGCCTTGTTGGTCTCGAAGTTGACTCCCTCGAGGACCAGCTCCTTCTTGCCGCCCTCGAAGAGCGGAGCCGCCTTGGGCGGCGGCGGGCATCCGTCGGCGTCCACCTGCGTCCCGCGGGGCGTGTCGGGGCACTTGTCGAGATTGTCATTCACGCCGTCGCTGTCGCTGTCCAGCGGGCAGCCCCTGGAGTCCACCTTCGTTCCCGCCGGCGTGCCCGGGCACCGGTCGATGCCGTCGAAGACGCCGTCCGAGTCGCCGTCCAGAGGACAGCCCCGATCGTCCACCTTGGCGCCTCTCGGGGTGTCGGGGCAGGCATCCTTGGCGTCGGGGACGCCGTCGCCGTCGCTGTCCTTCGGGCATCCCTTCTCATCCACACTCCAGCCCTTGGCCGTGTCGGGACACTGATCGATGCCGTCCAGCACCCCGTCTCCGTCGGTGTCGAACGGGCAGCCCTTCTCATCCACCTTGGCGCCGGCGGGAGTATCGGGGCACTTGTCCTTCCTGTCCGCCACGCCGTCGCCGTCGCTGTCGGCAATCTGCTTCGGGGCGCCGCCCTTGCCGAACGTCCACATCACTCCCAGCATTCCCTCGACGTTGTTCTGGCGCTCGTCCACCTTGCCGCCCATGTCCACCGAGGCGAGCCGGGCATCGAATCGCAGGCCGAACCGCTCGGTGAGGAACCAGCGGACTCCGCCGCCGATGTTGAGTCCGAAGTCCTTCCGGTTCTCCACGTTGCCGGCGTCAAGCCTTTCGTAGCCCAGACCGAGAGTGACGAAGGGGCGGAAGGTCTTGCCCTCGAGGAAGTTATAGAGGAGGTTGAGGCGCAGCGCGTCGAGCTTCATGTCCACATTGGGCTCGCCCGAGGCGGGATCGAAATCCGTGCTCGTGGCGAGACGCTGGAAAGAGAGCTCCGCGCTCCAGTCCGGGGTGAAGAACTTGCCGGCGCGGGCGCCGTAGAGCACGTCGTCCTTTGGGTTCGCAGTGTTGTAGTTGTCCGGCCATCCGAAGCCGGTGTAGAGGCCGATGTCGTAGTCTCCCTTGTCGCCGCCGTCCGCGAGGGCCGGCGTCATCGCCAGGATCAGGCACGCAGCCAGGACCGGAACTGTTTTTCTCATGGCTTTCCCCCGCCCTCCTTAGAGTCTAAGTGGCGCCTGTTTACAACGGCGGGCCGATTCTGTCAATAGCGAGGAGGATCGAATCGGCCGGAGTCCGCGCCGGCCGTGGGAGGGCGTGGGGGGAACTTTTGCGAAGTCAGGACGTCACGGGGTCCGATCCGGCCGGAGCCGCACCCCCGCCCCGGCCGGGCCGTGAGCGGCTGCGACCGGAGCACGGGTGGAAGGCGGGAATCTCAGGAGGAAGGCTCGCGGCCCTTCATGAGGACCCATTCGCGTTGACGAGGTGCGAAACCGCCGACTCCACGGTGCCCAGTGGGATCTGGAGGTGAACTTCCTCGTCGTCCGAGTCTACGTCGATGGCCAGCATCCCGTCCCGCAGGACGATGCTTACGTCCTCCCCGGGACCATGCACCTCCACCAGGGGACCGTCCGGGAGGTTTCTCAGCTCCTCCACGGCGATCTTCAGGGCCGGGAGAACGGCTCTCGCCTCCGGAGGCATCTCCTGCTTCAGGATACGGTCGGGAACGAACGCCATCACCACCGGGACTATGGCGGCCGGGGCGACGATCCGGAAGGAATCGCCTCCGGGGCGCTTCTCGCGCACCGAGATCCTCATCGCCCCCGCGTCATAGACGAGGCCGGCGGCCAGGACGAGCCCCGCCGCCGCCACGGTGAGCATCCCGGAGAGCGTCGAGAAACCCTTCTGATTGTTCTTCATGGGGGGGGCCGCTACTTCGACGTGTTCTGGGTATCGATCCAGACCCGGACGCTTGTCTCTTCGTCGGTGACGGTGACGAGGAACTCGTCGCCGTGCCGGGCCAGGGCCCGGACCGCCGCCGCCACGTCCAGCTCACCCTCGTCGCCGGACAGCAGGGCCTCCACCACAGCCATCGGCACCTGGACATCCACCTTGGCGCCGTTCACCTTCCCTTCCCGGACCTTCACCAGCAGGTGTCCCTTCTCCTTGGCCACCCGCACGTTGTCCTTCCCTTCCACGGTCACGAACTCGCCGTCCCGGGTGTCCCGGACGGCCTGGAGGATGGCCTTCAGGTCCACGTCCTTCATGTCGCCGTGGTCCAGCCGGACCTTTCCGTTTTGGAACCGGTCCACCTGGATGGCCGGAAGGACCTTCTCCGCCAGGGTGAGGGGCACGTTCACCCGGACCGTCTCCCCTTCTTCACCGTGCTTCCCGTCCACGACCCGGACGTGCAGCCAGTACTCCGCCGGGGCCGCCTGCCCCGCCAGGACCGCTCCCGTAGCCAGGACGAGGATTCCGAAACTCGCGAGCAGCCTCTTCATGGTCTTCTCCCTCCTCCAAGGTTCCGCTTCGCCCTAGAAGACGGATTCCCGCGGAAGGAAGTTCCCGATTTTCTCCCGGGAAGCCCGGGCCCGCTCCATCACCAGGGCCGCCGCGGCCACGTCCTGGACCCCCAGCCCGGTCAGGTCGCAGACCGTGATTTCCAAGTCGTTCTGCCGGCCGGGCTTGCGCCGGGCTGTGATCTCCCCCAGCTCGGCGTCCACCTCCTGCTCCGTGATGGCCCCCGCCGCCACCGCGTGGTGAATCTCTCCCAGGCGCAGGCACTGGGAGAGGCTGTCGGCAACCACCCGGTCCGCCCGGGCCAGGACTTCCGGGAACAGCTCGCGCTTCTCGGGGCCGTCGGACCCCACCGCCGTGACGTGGGCGCCCGGGTAGAGCCACTCCGCCCGGACCAGCGGCTCCCGGCTGGAAGTGACCGTCAGGACGATGTCGGCCCCTTCCACCGCTTCCCGGACGGAGCCCGCGGTCACGAACCGGCACATCTCCCTCATTCCGGAGAGGCCCGCCATCTCCGAGGCGCAGGCCCGGGCCTTCTCCGGGTCCCGCCCCCAGATCCGGACTTCCCGGAACGGCCGGACCAGGGCCAGCGCTTCGAGCTGGTACCGGGCCTGGGCGCCGCACCCCACGACCCCCACCACCCGGGAGTTGCCCCGGGCCAGGTGCATGGCCGCCACCGCCCCCGCAGCGCCGGTGCGCAGGTCGGTGAGAGCGCCGTTGTCCAGAAGCAGCGCCGCCGGCTCGCCCGTGGCGGCGTGGAAGACCAGGACCATGCCGTCGCTGGCCGGCAGCCCCCGCCCCGGATTCCCCCGGAAGCCCGACGCCATCTTCACCGCGTAGAACTCGCCGCCGCGAAGGTAGCCCGCCTTGACGTGGACCTCCCCTCCCTGCTCCGGGAGATCCAGGTTGATGACCCCCGGCATCACCGCGCCGCCCGCCGCATAGGCCGAGAAGGCTTCCTCCACCGCCTCCCGGCACGACGCCGGATCCAGCAGCTTCCGGATCTCCGCTTCCCGCAGCACCAGGATGTCGCTTCTCATGGCCACAAGCCTATTCACCCATTCCTCGAAATACAACTCCGGGAGGCTATAATCGGTTGGCGTTCTTCCATTCCCTGTCCTGCAACCCGGATCGAGGAGGCCGGCATGAAAGTCCTGGTGGTTTTCTATTCCATGTACGGGCACGTCTACCGCATGGCGGAGGCGGTGGCGGAGGGTGTCCGGGAGGTTCCCGGCGCCGTGCCCGAGCTCCGCCGCGTTCCGGAGACCCTTCCCGACGCGGTCCTGGAGAAGATGGGCGCGCTGGAGGCCCGGAAGGCGTTTGCGCACGTCCCTGTCGCCACGGTGGACGATCTCGCCGCGGCCGACGCCCTGATCTTCGGCACCCCCACCCGGTTCGGGAACATGTGCGGGCAGATGCGGCAGTTCCTGGACGCCACCGGGCAGCTCTGGGCCCAAGGGAAGCTGGTGGGAAAGGTGGGCAGCGTCTTTGTCTCCTCGGCCAGCCAGCACGGCGGCCAGGAATCGACCCTCCTAAGCTTCCACATCACCCTGCTCCATCACGGGATGGTCCTAGTCGGCCTGCCCTACGCCTTCCAGGGACAGATGCGGATGGACGAGGTGACCGGCGGCACCCCCTACGGCGCCTCGACCATCGCCGGCGGGAAGGGGGAGCGGATGCCCAGCGAGAACGAGCTTCTCGGCGCCCGGTTCCAGGGCCGCCACGTGGCCGGGATCGCCACCAAACTCCGGGCGTAGGACGGACCATGAAGCACTACCGGAAGGAGCTCTGGTTCAACGTCCCGGCCAGGCGGGGCTTCGTCAACATCACGGGGCAGGTCCGGGACTGCCTCGCCGAAAGCGGCATCCGGAACGGCCTCGTCCTGGTGAACGCCATGCACATCACCGCGTCGGTGTTCATCAACGACGACGAGAGCGGACTCCACCAAGACTACGACGAGTGGCTGGAGAAGCTCGCGCCCCACGAGCCCGTGGACAGGTACCGCCACAACCGCACCGGAGAGGACAACGCCGACGCCCACCTGAAGCGGCAAATCATGGGGCGCGAGGTGGTCGTGGCGGCCACCGACGGGAAGCTCGACTTCGGCCCCTGGGAGCAGATCTTCTACGGGGAGTTCGACGGCCGCCGGAAGAAGCGCGCCCTGGTGAAAATCCTGGGCGAGTGACCGGTCCGCCGGGTAACGCACAGGACGATAGCGCTCCGTAATTCTCATTCCCTAAACAGGTGCCGGTGCTGATTCAGGACAAGGAGGAAAAGATGCCGAAGTACGTCATCGAGAGGGAGATTCCCAAGGCAGGAAAGCTGACGCCCCAGGAGCTTCAGGGGATCTCGCAGAAATCCTGCGGCGTGCTGCGGGAGATGGGCCCGCAGATCCAGTGGGTCCACAGCTACGTGACCGATGACAAGATCTATTGTGTTTACGTCGCACCCAATGAAGAGGCGATTCGAAAGCACGCGGAAAAGGGGGGCTTCCCCGCGAACCGGATCTCGCGGATCCGGACCGTGATCGATCCCACGACGGCGGAGTAGCCCGGAGTGCGGCGACGGTCCATCCGATATCGTCCCCGGGGCGGGAGGGCGCGCTGCGCTCTCCCGCTCCCCGAATAGCCTCATCAAGAGCGAGTTCGATGTGAAGGTCACCCTGAGGAACTGGAAGACCCTGAAGAGAATCCTTAAGTGAGTCCCGGCGCAAACCGGGGAGGCTCATCGTGTGGAAACGGACCGAATCTTCAAGAACTGCCAGTCTTGCGGGATGCCGATGAAACGTGACGAGCAGGGAGGGGGAACCAACGCGGACGGGACCCGAAGCGGGATGTACTGCTCGCGCTGCTTCCGGGAGGGGCGGTTCACCGCTCCCGATTGCACGGTGGGGCAGATGCAGGAGCTCGTGAAGGGGAAGCTGAAGGAATTTGGGTTCCCGGGGTTCCTGGCAGCCTGGTTCACGCGCGGCGTTCCGCGGCTCGAGCGCTGGAAGTCCCGGACGGCCGATGAAGGGGGCAAGAAAGCAGGGACAACCCGGTTTCCTTCCGACAGCATTTTCACGAGAGGTAAGAATCCCGGATATCCCCGCATTTTCCAGAAACCTTTCGATGCCCGATTCCGTATTTCGGGGTGTCGGGATCGGCCCCTTTGATTCCCAGGAACAGCCCGCAATCATGAAGAAAGTACTGGTTCTTGCAGCCGTGCTCATCACCGGTCTTGCCGCAGTCGCGTATCTTGTCGGGCCGAGCTTTGCGATACTTGAAGTTGCCGTTCCCGACTTTCCCGCCGGGGGGTTGATTCTGGATATCGGCGGCGGTGGAGAAGGCGTCATCGGCCAGCTTAAGGGAAAGCAGGTCGTGGCCATCGACTTGATCAAGCGTGAACTCGAAGACGCCCCGGGCGAACCGCTGATCAAGATTGTCATGGACGCCCGTGATCTAAAGTTTCTTGACGAGACGTTCGCCACGACGACCGTCTTCTTCACTTTCATGTACATCGAGCCCGCCGATCACGAGAAGGTCCTGCAGGAGATCCATCGCGTACTGAAGCCGGGAGGACGCGTGCTGATCTGGGATGTTACTTTTCCCGCCGGGAAAACCGATGAGCGGCTGTACGCCCTCCTGCATATCAAGCTCCCTGCCAAGGAGATCAACACGGGCTACGGCGCGCGTTTTGTGGAAGGGCAAGGTTCGGACCACTTCATTGACCTGGGCAAGAAGATCGGATTCGACGTAGCCTCTCGCAAGGACGACGGAGGGTGGTTTTTCGTCGAGTTGAAGAAGCAGCCGTAAATTGCAGGACACAGGCATTTGTCATTGGCCCACAGCCACGGGCCCTCTTGACCTCAACATGACAGGCGGCCAACGGCAAGTGCTCTTGCTTGCGCGGGATAGACTGGCGCGGGACAGCGGACAGGACGGAAAAGCTGTTGGTGCCGGCCACGGCGGCGCACAGGAGATTCAAGCACGGTCTTGAGGTCCAATCGCGAGCAACGTGTCAACCAGGGGGCCTGGGTCCGCAAGGAACCCGGCCCGTTCATTCGGAATCGAATCCCGCCCCCTCCATGGCAGGCGGAGACCCCCGGCGCACTCGAGGCCCTTCGCTCGAAATCGACACCGCCGGGGGACGGCCGCGCCCCCGGTCAATACCCCAGCGCGCAGCCGTCCTTGCGCTTCTCGGTGGCGCCGGAGTAGACGCCGGTCACGGGGTCGCGCCAGATCGCCTGGTAGCCGCCGTATGCGCCGACCGACTCCGGCTCGATCCGGTGGCCGCGGCGCCTGAGCTCGGCGAGCACCGAGTCCGGCAGGCCTTCTTCGATGTGGAGCACACCCCCGTCGGTCATCACCGTTCCGGTCGGCTCGGCCGAGCCCGTGTGGTGAAATCGGATCGCGTCGCCCGCTTCCTGCAGGTTCATCCCGAAGTCGACGAGGTTCACGACGATCTGCGCGTGGCCCTGCGGCTGCATGTCGCCGCCCATGAGCCCGAACGCCATGCGCGGAAGGCCGTCCTTGGTCATGAACGCCGGAATGATCGTGTGGAACGGGCGCTTTCCCGGCGCGTACGAGTTCGGTCTTCCCTGCGTGAGGTCGAAGAGGTTGCCGCGATCCTGGATCCCGAAGCCCAGCTCGGGCACGACGTAGCCCGAGCCGAAGCCGGTGTAGTTGCTCTGGATGAGCGAGACCATCATGCCGGAGTCATCGGCGGCGCAGAGGTACGTCGTCTCGGGGCGGTTGAGCGCGACGGGATCGCCCGGCAGATCCTTGAGTGCCGCGTGCTGCATGTCGATCAGTGCCGCGCGTTCCTTGGCGTACTTCTTCGAAAGCAGCTCGCGCACGGGTACTTTCGCGAACGCAGGGTCGGCGTAGTAGCGGGCGCGGTCGGCGAACACGAGCTTCTTGGCCTCGGTCAGCACGTGCCAGAAATCGGCCGAGCTGCGGCTCATGCCCTTGAGGTCGAAGTTCTCGAGAACGTTCAGCAGCTGCAGCGCCGCGAGTCCCTGCCCAGGGGGCGGCAGCTCCCACACCGTGTATCCCCGGTAGTCGATCGAGACCGGGTCGACCCATTCCGACGTGTGGCGTGTGAAGTCCTCCTTGGAGAAGAACCCTCCGTTGGCCTGCGAATACCGCACGAGCGCGTCCGCGATCGGGCCCTTGTAGTAGCCCTCGCGTCCCTGGCGGGCCACGATGCGCAGCATCTTCGCCAGCGCCGGGTTGCGGAAGATTTCACCCTCGCGCGGCGCGCGTCCACCGGGCATGAACACCTGGGCGAAGCCGGGCTTGTCCTTGAAACCCCGCGTCGAGCGCTCCCAGTCTCCAGCGATCACGGGCGAGAGCGGGAATCCCTCCTCGGCAAAGCGGATCGCGGGCGCGAGGTCGCGCGCGAGCGGCAGGCGTCCGTACTTCGCGTGCAGCTCCGCCCAGCCGTCGACGCATCCCGGCACGCTCCAGGAGTAGGGCGAGTAGAGCGGAATGGTCCCGTCTTTCTCGGCCGGGATCTTGTCCGCGGTGAGCGCGAGCGGCGAGCGTCCGGAGGCGTTCAGGCCGTGCAGCGTCTTGGTCTTCGGGTCCCACACGATCGCGAACAGGTCGCCGCCCATGCCGTTCGCCGTCGGCTCCATAAGCCCGAGGCACGCGTTCACGGCGATCGCGGCATCCACGGCGCTGCCGCCGGCCTTCAGGATCTCGATCCCGGCCTGCACGGCGAGCGGCTGCGCCGCGCACACCATGCCGTGCCGACCGTACACGATCGATCGGGTCGCAGCGCCCCGCGCCGCGAAGGCGGTCTGGTCGAACGATGCGGTCATGAGTGTGACCGCCGCGAGCACGAGAAGTCGGGAGCGCACGTCCTCACCTCCATCGAAGGAACACGTGGGCAGGCCATAGCCCGGGGGCGCACAGGAGATTCAAGCACGGTTTTGAGGTCCCACAGCGAGAGGCTCACGTCACCCCCGCGGGTCCGCGACCCGCCCCAGGAAGAGGATCAGGCCCGATACCCGGTCGCCGATCAGGAAAAGAAAGGGGTGATCCGCCCGAAAAACGACGGTCTCCTCGTGGTTCGTCTCCGGCAGCCCCAAGCACATCGACATGGCCGCCAGGGCGGCGGCTACTGTCCCCGCCTCGTCCACCTCGGCCAGGGCCTTGTGGATGACCCCGGAAATGAAGAGCCCTTCTTCATCATCGCTCATGCCAAAGAAGTCGGCGTCCCGGGAGAACGGCAGATCCATCCCCATTTCCCGCAGCGGCCCGGCGAGACAATGATCTCCCAGGATCCGAAACTTCGGGAATTCCAGGATCACCGGGCGTGGACGGAGCCGTTACCCCCATCGCTCGATCTGCTCCGGGGAGATCTTCCTCTCCAGATCCTCCAGGCCGTCCGTGGCGCTGGGAAGCAGGACCACCATTTCGAACCGGCCGCCGAGATAGGGGAGTTCCAGTGCCTGGAGGTCATCTTCTTCCATGTAGCTGAACGACTCAGTGTTCCTCACCATGGAGACGGGCACCTCCCGGCCGGGGGCGATCCGGAACGGTCTCTCCCGGGTCCGATCCCTCACGAAAGGCTCCGACCAGCCCCCCTTGAAGAAGATGGCACTGGTGAGGAGGAGCCTCGTGAGCGGGTGCAGCTGTGTTCCGTCGATCAGCTCCGCGATCCTCCCCCGGGTGTTCGTCTCGGCCCACTCGTTGATCCTCCGGCAGGCCTCCCCAGGGGCGGTTTGGAAATCCACCTCGCCGAGCGATCCGTCGTACCGCTGATGGACCCGCTCGAGAAAGCCCGGCAGCAGTGCGTACCCGGCCTGGCACCAGAGGGCATTCGCGGCATGGATCTCCACCCCTCGCTCCCCTTCCACCTCCACTCCAAGTCCTCGAACGAGATTTCCCATGGCGGCGGACCGCTCCCCCCAGTCTTCAGGAAGATGGAGGGTGGTCGCCATCTGCCCGGCGGTCTCGCCTCGGGACCCTTCGTACGCCATCGCCAGAGCGGTGAAGAGACACCAGGGGGAGACAAGGAGGTTGCCGGGTCGACCTCGGAGGCGGGCGAACAGGTCCGCACCAAACTGATTCGGGGCTCTCACCACCTCGCGCGATTCGCCGCCCATCGATTTCATGGCTTCGCCTCCACCG
>Ga0315288_10010379_pt1 | contig 11738 bp, 9 predicted proteins | sample YL17G11_20_MG_FD_203454 | JGI IMG/M metagenome (GOLD analysis project Ga0315288, IMG submission 203454) | Sediment microbial communities from Yellowstone Lake, YNP, Wyoming, USA - YL17G11_20 | ecosystem: Environmental > Aquatic > Freshwater > Lake > Sediment | place: USA: Wyoming | collected... | reverse complement strand
TACGCCACGGTCGCCAACGAGGGTCAGTTCAAGAAGCCGCGCCTGGTCCAGGAGGTCCGGTTCCGGGACAGCGTCTACTACCGGAGTGAGCCGCTGACTGTCCGCCAGGCGGTATCGCCGTCCGCCGCACGGACCATGAAGGAGATACTGGCCCGGGTCGTGACCGAGGGCACCGGCCAGAGCGCGATTTCGCCGTACTTCGCGTCGTGCGGCAAGACCGGCACCGCGGAGAAGGCGCTGCCGGGCCGGGGTTATGCCGACGGCCAGACTATCGCAACGTATGCCGGTTTCTTCCCGAAGGAAAACCCGCGCTATGTGGTGGCGGTGAGCGTGGACAATCCCGGAATCGGGAAGTACGCCGGGACGATTGTCGGCCCGACGTTCCGGCGCATCTGCGAGCGCATCTACGGCTTTGACCAAGAGCGCGATGAGTGGTGCAGCAGCGGGGCCGGGGTAGCAGCGAAGTAGGATGAAACGCCTGGCCGACCTGCTGCAGGGACTGGAATGCGAGGCCTCGGGCGACCTGCAGAAGGAAATCACCGGGATTGCCTACGACTCCCGGCGGGTACAGCCCGGCGACCTGTTCGTGGCGATCGACGGTTTCTCGGTTTCGGGCAGCGCGTTCATCGACACCGCGATAACCCGCGGCGCGCGCGCGGTACTCAGTTCGCACCCGGTCGAAGCCCGGGGCGTGGTGAAGATTACGGCCCGGAACCCGCGCCGGCTGATGGCGCTGATTGCCAACCGGTTCCATGACGACCCGTCGCAGTCCGTGAAGCTCGTGGGCCTGACCGGCACCAATGGCAAGACGACTACGGCCTGGCTGATTCGCGCGATACTGGAAGCGGCCGGCGAGAGGAGCGGCCTGATTGGCACAATCCGGCACTTCGACGGCCAGGAATGGACCAAGGCAGCCAACACCACGCCCGAGAGCGCGGATATTGTCCAGATGCTGAGCAAACTCCGCAGCCTGGGCATCGGCTACTGCGTGGCCGAGGTTTCCTCGCACGCACTGGCGCTGGAACGCGTGACCGGTCTGAGTTTCCGGGTCGGCGTGTTCACCAACTTCACCCAGGACCACCTGGACTTTCACAAGACAATGGAAGAGTACAAGCAGGCGAAACTGGGGCTCTTCCGTCCGCTCACTGCCCGGAGCTGGGCGGTGTACAACCGCGATGACCCGGCCGGGGCCGAATTTGCCGCCGCGACCAAAGCGCAGAAGCTGGCCTACGGACTGGAAAACCCGGGGGCCGGGGGTCAGGGGTCAGAGGTCAGGGTGGGTAATCTAAAGATGACCGAGAAGTTTACCACGTTTGAACTGAACCTGCCGGACGCGTCAGTGAACATATCGAGCCCGCTGGTCGGAAAGCACAACGTCTACAACCTGGTCGCTGCGGCCGGCGCGGCATGGTGCCTGGGTATTCCCGGGACCGCAATCACCGACGGCATTCGCCGGCTGAAGGCGGTGCCGGGCCGGCTGGAACGGGTCGAGAATCGTGCCGGGCTCACGGTGTTTGTGGACTATGCACATTCGCCGGATGCCCTAAAGAACCTGATTGCCACGGCCCGCACGCTGCTGGGCCGACCGGCAGATCCGTCCCAGGTGCAGGAACGCAAGCTGATCGTCGTGTTCGGTTGCGGCGGAAATCGGGACAAGGGCAAGCGGCCGCTGATGGGCAAGATTGCCTCCGAACTGGCCGACCGGGTGTTCATCACTTCGGATAACCCGCGCGACGAAGACCCGGACGCGATTATTGACGAGATTGTGGCCGGCGTCCAGCGGGAGAACTTCGAGGTGCAGGTCAACCGGTACGACGCCATCAAACGGGCCCTGTTCGTCGCGTCGCGAGGCGACGTCGTGCTCATTGCGGGTAAGGGACACGAGGACTACCAGATTATCGGCAAGGAGCGCCGGCACTTCGACGACCGGGAAACGGTGCTGGCCGTGCTGGGGAGAGCGTAATGGGGAATGCAGAATGCAGATTGCGGAATGCAAGATGCAGATTGCGGATTGAAGTCTGATGCTCTACCACTGGCTTTTCGGATTGCGGCACGTGTTCAGCCCGTTCAACGTCTTCCGCTACATCACATTCCGGGCCGCGCTTTGCGGCGGGCTGAGCCTGCTGCTCTGCCTGCTGCTCGGGCCGATGGTGATTCGCTGGGTGAAGCGCATGGCGCTGGGTCAGCGAATTCGCGAAGAGGTCCCGCAGCGCCACCGGGCCAAAGAAGGCACGCCGACGATGGGTGGTCTGCTGATGCTGGGTTCGATAATCATCTCGCTGCTGCTGTTCGGCGACCTGAGCAACCAGTACGTGCTGATTTCGCTCATCAGCGTCGTGTGGCTCGGCCTGCTCGGGTTCGCGGACGACTACGTGAAGGTCCGGCTGGGCCGGCCCAGGGGACTGAACAAGCGCACCAAGTTGATTGTCCAGTTCGCGCTGGCCCTGGGCATCGGCACGATAATCTACCTTTTCCCGGCCGACCCGGCGATTCGCACGCACACCAATCTGCTGTTCATCAAGAACGTGCATATTGACTTCCGCACGCCGTTCCTCTACGTGCCGTTCGTGGCGCTGGTCATCGTCGGGTTCTCGAATGCGGTGAACCTGACCGACGGCTTGGACGGACTGGCGTGTGGGTTGCTGGGCGTGGCGGCCGGGGCCTACGCGGTGCTCTCCTACGTCGGGGGCAACTTCCAGCTTGCGAAGTACCTGGACCTGATCTTCGTGCCCAAGACCGGCGAACTGGCAGTTGTCGCGCTCACCCTGACCGGCGCGGCAATCGGGTTCCTCTGGTTCAACAGCCACCCGGCGTCGATCTTCATGGGCGATACCGGTTCGCTGGCGCTGGGCGGTCTGCTCGGCGTGCTGGCGGTGCTGACAAAACAGGAAATCCTGCTGCTGCTGGTGGGCGGCATGTTCGTGGTCGAGGCGGTTTCGGTGCTGCTGCAGATACTGGTATTCCGGCTGGGCAAAGGTCGGCGTCTGTTCCGGATGGCGCCGCTGCATCACCATTTTGAGTTGAAGGGCTGGACCGAAGAGAAAGTCGTGGTTCGGTTCTGGATTCTGGGCATCCTGTTCGGGGTCATGGCCCTGGCCACGCTGAAGGTGAGATGAGGGGCAAACGGGTGCTGGTCCTTGGGCTGGGCCGGTCGGGCCGGGCCCTGGCGCGCTACCTGCTGAGCCGGGGCGCCGAGGTGCTGGTCCATGACGACGACCCCGGAGCCTTTGAGAACGATGACGCCCGGCAGTTGATGCAGGACCGTTCATTCCAGGTGGTTACCAGCTTGGCCGGCGTCGAGGTTGACTTCGTGGTGGCGAGCCCGGGGATTCCGGACGACGCACCATCGCTGATGACAGTGCGCGCGCAGGGACTGCGGGTGATTGACGAAATCGAGTTCGGCTACGAGGTGGTGGGCGGGAAGATCGTTGCCATCACCGGGACCAACGGCAAGTCAACCACGACCACGCTGGTCGGGGAGATGCTGAAAGCCGATGGCCGGAACAGCTTCTACGGCGGGAACCTGGCCCCGGGCCTGCCCTTCTCGAGCGCCCTGCTCAACGGGCCCAGGGACCTCTACGTGCTCGAGGTGTCCACGTTCCAGCTCGAGCGCTGCGAGCGCTTCGCGCCGAAGGTCGCCCTGCTGCTCAACGTCAGCGAGGACCATCTGAACCGCCACGGCACGATTGACCGGTACCTGGACCTGAAACTCTCCATCTTCCGGAATCAGGCCCGGGATGACTTCGCGATTGTGAATCGGGACGACCCGCGCATCATGGCGAACCTGGGCCGGATACCTTCGAAGGTGATGACGTTCTCGCTGGAGGCCCGGGATGCCGATGCCGGGCTGCAGAACGGTCGGCTGGAGTTGCGCGGCAAGTCCGTGATTGACGCTTCGGAGGTGCGCCTGCCGGGCCGGCACAACCTGGCTAATGCCCTGGCCGCGATTCTGGCGTGCGACGTGCTGGGCGTGAAACCGGAGAGCATGGTGCGGGTTCTGCGGGCGTTCGCCGGGCTGGAACACCGACTGGAACTCGTGCGGGAAATCGGCGGCGTGCGCTACGTCAACAACTCGATGTGCACGAATCCGGCCGCGGCAGTCCAGTCCCTGCAGGCGTTTGACCGACCGGTGGTGCTGATTGCCGGCGGCCGGGAAAAGGACCTGCCGATTGACGACTATGTCGCGGCAATCAAGTCCGGGGCCAAGGCCGTGGTCCTGGTCGGTGAAAACCGCGCGCGCCTGCACGACGGGCTGGAGCACATCGGATACGACCGGATGCGGATTGCCGAGACTCTGGCCGAGGCGGTGCAGTTCGCCCAGGCGGCGGCGGAAGCTGGGGACGTGGTGCTGTTCTCGCCGGGTTTCGCGAGTTTCGATGCCTATGCCGATTTCCAGGACCGGGGCCGGGCGTTCAAGGCCGTGGTGGTCGCGCTCGGGGCCGCACCCGGGCGCCCAGCCGGCTGCACGGCAGGAGTTGGAGTCTAGCATGGTTACGGCCTATTCGTCGCCAGCGAACCGGGAAGCACCGGGCAAGCCGGACCTGGTCATCCTGGGCGTGACAATTCTGCTGGTGATGGTCGGGCTGATCATGGTCTACTCCGCGAAGCTGTACATCGACCAGAGCTACCTGGCCGAGCAGGCGAAACGCATTGCCATCGGGGTCGCGCTGGGGGTGATTGGTTACTTCGTCCCGATTTCCTGGTGGGGCTGGCGCAAGGCCGGCTGGTGGGTGCTGATTCTGACCGTCGGCGCGCTGGTGCTCGTGTACCTGTTCGGGGTGAAGCACGACGGTGCGGCCCGACACTATCGCGGCATCCAGCCGTCGGAGTTCGCCAAGCTTGCGGTCGCGATTTTCCTGGCCTGGTATTTCCAGCGGCTGAGCCAGTTGCGGGAGCCGGAGCGCAACTTCTGGCGTTTCCTAGTGCGGCCGCTTATCTTCTGCGCACCGGTGCTGGTGCTGATTGTGGTTCAGCCGGCGGTGAGCATGGCGCTGGTCGTGGCGGTACTGATTCTCTCGCTGCTCTACCTGGCCGAGGTGAAGCTGCGCTACCTGTTCGTGCTGGGACTGGTAAGCGCGGTGCTGTTCGGCGCGGCGATCGTGAAGTTCTCTTACACGCAACGCCGGTCCGAGGCCTGGTTCGGCACGATTACCCACCTGTTCGATGTCCGGTCCGAACTCGAAGCCCCGGAACCCAAGTTCAAGTCGATTCTCTGGCAGCAGCGCCAGTCCTGGATTGCCATCGGTTCGGGCGGGATTGACGGGAAGGGACTGGGCCTGGGCAAACAGAAGTTCCATTTCCTGCCCAAGGTCCACACCGATTTCATCTTCGCCCTGATTGGCGAAGAATGGGGACTGTTCGGCAGCCTGCTGATTTTCGGATTGTACCTCATCTTTCTCTGGCGCGGAATATACCTGGTCCGGCGCGCCGCGGACCCGTTCAACCGCCTGTTGACCGCAGGCATTGTTCTCGCAGTGGTCTGTACAGCATTGATTCACCTGGGTGTGGCCCTGAGACTCCTGCCGCCGACCGGGCAGACGCTGCCGTTCGTATCCTACGGCGGCTCGGCGCTGGCAGCGAACCTTTTCGGCATCGGGCTGCTGCTGCAGTTGTCCCGGTACATTGAGCGGAGGCCGGTTGAAGACGATCTTGTTAGTCGCTGCTGGAACAGGTGGACACATCTTTCCCGCAATCGCGCTCGGTGAGGCAATGAAAGAACTCGCTCTGAATCCGGTCTTCGCGGGCCGTCCGGGCAGCATGGAACAGGAACTGGCCGCCAAGGCCGGATTCGAGTTCCATCCGCTCAGTTCAAGTGGTTTCTTCGGCAAGGGCATCCCGGCCAAGTTCGGGGCGGCGTGGAATCTCTTCCGGGGCACGTTCCAGGCGCTGAGCCTGTTGCGTCGCGTGCCTGCGGCAGCGGTCGTGGCCGCGGGCGGGTTCGGGTCAGTGCCGTCGCTCACCGCGGCGCGCCTGACCGCGTGCGACTACTTTCTGCTCGAGCAGAACTGCATTCCGGGCCGGGTGACCCGTTACTTCGCCCGGGGCGCGAAAGAGGTCTTCCTGACATTTCCGCTCGATAAGCCGCTCCCGGCAAAGACCTCGGTTACCGGCACGCCGTTGCGCAGGGCGCTGCTTCAAGCTGCGCGCCTCAAGCCGCAAGCGGCAAACAACACGGTGCTGGTGCTGGGCGGGAGCCTGGGTGCACGGGCGCTGAACTTCGCGGCGATTGAACTGGCGCGGCAATTGCCGGAACTGCGTTTCATCATTCAGACCGGCCGGCGGGACTCAGCAGAAGTCAACCGGCGGGTCCAGGAACTTGGACTCAAGAACATCGAACTGTTTGATTTTACTCTGGCCATGGAACAGTACTTTGGCCGAGCCACGTTAGTACTTTCTCGGGCGGGCGGGGTGGTCATCAATGAGATTCTAACCTTTAGAATCCCTTCAATCCTTGTCCCTTTCCCTCTTGCCACCGATAACCATCAAAAAGCAAATGCCTTGCATGTTGCCCGCGAGGGCGCATCGCTTCAAATCGACCAATCCCGCCTGCCCGAGACAGGAAACGTGATTCGTGACTTGTTCGCCCATCCCGAGAAGCTGGCCGAAATGGCCGCCAATGCCCGGAGAATCGCCAAGCCGAATGCGGCGCAGGAAATCGCGCAGCGAATCAAGGCGCACGTAGAGAAATGAAGTCCAAAGTTCAAAGTACAAAGGCCAAAGCAACGAATCAAGCTCAAAGCTCAAAGCGCTCAAGCCGGCGAGCTTCGAGTCTTGGCCATTTGGGTTTTGGACTTGGTTTGGACTTTGGATTTTGGGCTTTGAGCTTGCCCGAAGGGCTGCATGTTCGGTAGATTGCGCCGGGTCCACTTTGTCGGCATCGGCGGGGTGGGAATGTCGGGCATCGCCCTGCTGCTGCACAATCAGGGCCTGGAGGTGAGCGGCTCGGACGTGAAGGAGTCGGACGTGACCCGGAATCTCGTCGAGAACGGCATCCAGGTGAGCATCGGGCACAAGGCCGAGAACAGCCTGGGCGCGGACGTCCTGGTCTACTCCTCGGCCGTGAGCCGGGACAACCCGGAGATTCTCTCGGCCCGGATGCAGAACATCCCGGTAATTCCGCGCGCCGAGATGCTGGCCGAGCTGATGCGCCTGAAGTTCTCCATCGGGGTTTCGGGCACGCACGGCAAAACCACGGTGACGTCGTTGCTCGCCGCGGTGCTGGAGCAGGCCGGGCTGGACCCGACCACGGTCATCGGCGGCCGGATTCTGGGCACCGAAGCCGGGGCCCGGCTGGGCCGTAGCCAGTACCTGGTCGCGGAAGCCGATGAAAGCGACCGCTCGTTCCTGATGCTCTACCCGGCGATTGCGGTGATGACCAATATCGAGCGCGAGCACCTCGATGTCTACCGGAACCTGGGCGAGATCAAACGCGCCTTTCTCGAATTCGCCAACCGGGTGCCGTTCTACGGGACAGTGATTGCCGGCACCGATTCCAGGGCGATCCGGCAGATATTCCCGAAGTTCCAGCGCAAGAAGGTGAGCTACGGGTTCCGGCGCGACGCTGAACTGCGCGCGACCCGGGTCAAACTCCAGCCGTTCCGGTCCAGATTCGTGTTCTCGATGCACGGCCGGGAGGTCGGCGAGTTCAGGCTGAACCTGGGCGGCCGTCACAACGTCCAGAACGCGCTGGCCACGCTGGGCGTGGCGCTGGAACTGGGCATCAGTCTCGACGTCTGCCGCCGCACGTTCGAGACCTTCACCGGCGTGCACCGCCGGCTCGAACTGCGCGGTGAAAAGGCCGGAGTGGCCGTGCTCGACGACTACGGCCATCACCCGACCGAGATTGCGGTAACCCTGAAGGCCCTGCGCGAGGCCTATCCTGAGCGCCGGGTTATCGTCGTGTTCCAGCCGCACCGGTACACGCGGACGAAGTTCCTGTTCCGCGAGTTCGGCGATTGCTTCCGGAACGCAAACGTGGTTGTGCTGCTGCCCATCTATGCGGCATCCGAGCCGCCGATTCCGGGCGTGACGAGCGCGTTGATTGCGGACGCAGTCCGGCAGCGGATGGGCGGGGGCTTCCCGGTGCAGCAGGTCGAGAGCGCAAGGGCCGCGGTGAAATGGTTGAAGGGAAATGTCAAGGAGCAGGACGTGGTACTGACACAAGGGGCAGGAAACATATGGGAAATTGGCAGAGACTTGTTAGCTCAACTCTAAACAACGGCATCGTCACGGTCAGCCTGAACGAGCCGTTGAGCAAACACACGACGTTCCGCATCGGCGGGCCGGCCGGCGCGCTGGTAACCGCCAAGACCATCGCCGGTTTGAAAGCCGCGCTGGACTTCGCGCGCCAGAACGAAGTTCGCTGGAAGGTCTTCGGCGCAGGTTCGAACCTGCTGGTTTCGGGCCAGGGCTACCCCGGGATGGTCATCAAGCTGGGCGCGGGATTCTCCGGCATCGAAACCGAAGGGAGCCAGGGAGCCAGGGAGCGAGGGAGCGAAGGCGTGGTGTTGAAGGTCGGCGCCGGAACAACGCTCAGTCACCTGGTCGAGTACGCTACCGCGAAGAGCCTGACCGGCGCGGAATTCCTGTGGGGAATTCCCGGGACGTTCGGCGGGAGCCTCCGGAATAATGCCGGGGCATACGGTCATGACCTGGCCGAGCTGCTGCTAGACCTTGAGGCGATGACCGCGGACGGGCGAGAAGTGACGCTGACCCCAAAGGACCTCAAGTTCGCGTACCGCGCCTCGAGCCTGGCGCAGGACGTGATTGTCCTCTCGGGTCGGCTGAAGCTCAAGACCGGCGAGAAGGCGGAGATTCAAGCGCAGATTGAAGAGCACAAGCATCACCGGGCCGAGACCCAGCCCAGAGGCCCGTCGGCCGGGAGTGTGTTCCGCAATCCCCAGGGCGAGTCGGCCGGAAAGCTGATTGAGGTCGCCGGGCTGAAAGGGAAGCACCTGGGCGACGCGGTGATCTCCGAGCGCCACGCGAACTTCATCATCAACAAGGGTATGGCGTTGTTCGGCGACGTCTACCAGTTGATTGAACTCATCAAGCTGAAGGTAGAGGAGAAGTCGGGCATCGTGCTCGAAGAGGAAATCGAAATCGTCGCGGACGGCGTGCCGCTGAGCGCGACCCGGCTGCAACCCGCGGCAGGAGCCAGGCAATGAAGACGAATCGAATCCGCAGATTACGCCGATTACGCAGATGCTCTGATTCGGGTTTTCCGGTTCCGGGAATCTGCGAAATCTGCGGACGACTGAGCGCGAGGAGCTGAGGAGATGGCGAAACAGGAGAGGGTAGCAGTACTGGACCTGGGCGCGACCTGGGTGACCTGCCTGCTGGCTGAGACGACTGAGAACGGCCGAATCCGGATTGCCGGGGTCGGCCGGAAACGGGCCGAAGGCTGGCACAACGGCGCGGTCGTGCACCCGGACAAGGCGACCGAGGCCGTGGCGACGGCGTGGTCCGTCGCGAGCGATGCCGCCGGGTTCCGGCTGGACAACGTCTTGGTTAGCATCACCGGCGAGCATATCAAGTACATCCGGGCCAAGGGTTCGGGCGCGGTGAAACGCCCGCACAAGGGCATCACTCCGGCCGACCGGTCCCGGGTGATTGAAGAGGCGCAGGCGATTGCCCTGCCCCGCGACGAGATGATTCTGCACGTGATTCCCACGCAATACATCGTGGACGGCCAGAAGGGCGTCACCGAACCGCGCGGGATGTACGGCATGAAACTCGACGTCGAAGTCCACATCGTGATTGCCCCGCTGTCGGTGATTGAGAACATCTACCGGGTCATCGGCCAGGCCGGACTGCGGGTCCGGGCGCCGCTACTGCGCGGCATGGCGGCAGCCATCGCCGCGACCACGGTCGAGGAACGGAAGATGGGCGTGGCGGTCGTGAACATCGGCGCGAATACCGAGGTCGTAGTCTACAAGGACGGCGCAATCCGGCACAACCAGGTGTTCACGCTGGGCGGGGACCACATCACGAACGACATCTCGGTCGGCTTGCGGATTCCCCAGCCCGCGGCCGAGCAGGTGAAGATTGACGCCGGGGTTGCGACCCAGAACCGGGTGACGACCGACGAGCCGGTGACCATTCAGGCGACGAGCGGGCCCAAGCAGATTTCCCGGCGCCTGCTGGCGTCAATCATCGAGCCCCGGGTCGAGGAGATTCTCCTGCACGTCGAGGGCGCGATGCGCAAGAATGGGCTGACCGAAAGCCTGGCCAACGGCATCGTGCTCACCGGCGGCACCGCGAAGCTGCCCGGAATTGACGCCCTGGCCGAGCAGGTGTTCAACCTGCCGGTGCGCATCGGCACGCCGGGCGATATCGAGGCCAAGCCCGAAATGCTCTGCGACCCGTCATGCGTTTCTGCGGTCGGGCTGGTCCGGTTCGGGTTGGGCCGGACCGATGATGCGAGCGTGGTCATACAAGCCAAGAAATCCGGTTCGCTCTTCGAGTGGCTGAGCGAGTCGGTGAGCGATTTGTTCGGAAAGAAGAAGCCGTGAGACTGCAGACTGCGGAACGCGAACTGCGGTTGGCGGCGAGCGGTCGGTCTTTCGGGAGGGAGGCAGGATGTTTGAACCGGTAGAGAATCTCGACCTCATCAAGATCGGGGTTTTCGGAGTAGGTGGCGCGGGCTGTAACGCCGTGAACCACATGATTCAGGCCGGGCTGATCGGCGTGGACTTCTATGCGGTGAATACCGACCTGCAGGCGCTGCGCATGAACCTGGCCGAGAACAAGATTCAAATCGGCGCCCAGCTCACCGGTGGTACCGGCTCGGGCGGCAGGCCCGAGACCGGCCGGAAGGCGTGTGAGGAGACCCTGCCTTTGCTGCGGGAAATCCTCACCGGCTACGACATGGTCTTCATCACGACCGGCGAGGGCGGCGGGACCGGCACCGGCGCGTCGCCGCTGATCGCCGAGACCGCCCGGGAACAGGGCAGCCTGGTCGTGTCCATCGTGACCAAGCCGTTCGAGTTCGAAGGCCGGGCACGGATGCTGCGCGCGCTGGACGGCATCGAAGAACTCCGGCCCAGGGCCGACACGCTGATTGTCATTCCCAATGAGAAGCTGCTGCAAATCTACGACAAAGAGCCGTTCCACGAAGCGTTTCGGCTCGCCGACGAGGTCCTGCACAATGCGGTGAAAGGCATCACCGACCTCGTGACTACGCCCCAGCTCGTCAACATCGACTTTGCCGACGTCAGGGATGTGATGCAGGAGAAAGGCGCGGCGCTGATGGGCATGGGCCTGGCCTCGGGCGCGGACCGGGCCAGGGAAGCCGCGAGCAAGGCCATCTGCTCACCGCTGATTGACGACATCACGATCGAGACCGCGCACCGGGTCCTGCTCAACGTCACCGGCGACCCGAATCTCACGCTGCCCGAAATCAGGGAAGCGGCGATGATGATTCAGGAAGCCACGCGGCATCAGGCCGACATCCGGTTCGGTGCGTCCTCCGACGCATCACTGAACGGCGCGTTGCGGGTGACCGTGATTGCCACCGGGATTGAAGAACCGTTCCCGAAGATCGGCGACATCAAGGAACTGGCGAATATCACGAACAGCTTCACCGACCGCCGGCGGAAACTGCTCACCCCGGGCCAGCCCGGGTCGGCGGACGTGATTGACAAGAGCAATCTGGAGATTCCTGCCTTCCTGAGAAGACAGATAGACTAGACGTTTCCATCCTCTCTCTGCCTCCTTACTCTGGGGGAGCTCGCAAT
>Ga0315288_10010378_pt1 | contig 11740 bp, 9 predicted proteins | sample YL17G11_20_MG_FD_203454 | JGI IMG/M metagenome (GOLD analysis project Ga0315288, IMG submission 203454) | Sediment microbial communities from Yellowstone Lake, YNP, Wyoming, USA - YL17G11_20 | ecosystem: Environmental > Aquatic > Freshwater > Lake > Sediment | place: USA: Wyoming | collected... | reverse complement strand
CGTTGATCTCCTTCTGGGTGGGCCAGATGTCCTTCAAGAACACATCATTGCCCTGCGCATCGGTTCCCAGCGGATCGGACTCGAAATCGAAGTCCATGGTGCCGGCGATGCCGTAGGCGATCACCAGTGGCGGGGACGCAAGATAATTCATCTTGACGTCGGGGGAGATGCGGCCTTCGAAGTTGCGGTTGCCCGACAGCACGGCGGTCACCGACAGATCGTTGTCGTTGATCGCCGTGGAGATCTCCGGTTCCAGCGGTCCGGTATTGCCGATGCAGGTGGTGCAGCCGTAGCCACCGAGGTAGTAGCCGAGCTTCTCCAGGTAGGGCCACAGGCCGGCCTTGGTGTAGTAGTCGGTGACGACCTGTGACCCGGGAGCCATATTGGTCTTCACCCAAGGCTTGGTGGTCAGCCCCTTCTCGACGGCCTTGCGCGCCAGCAGTGCCGCGCCGAGCATGACCGAGGGGTTGGAGGTGTTGGTACACGAGGTGATTCCGGTGACCACGACGGCACCGTGGTCGAGAACGAATTCTCCCCGCTCGGTCGAGCGAACCAGTACCGGCTTGCTCGGCCGGCCGTGCGAACCATCAGCTGCCGAGGGCCGGGCATCCACCGCACCATCGTCGGCGAATGACAGCGCGGCGGAGTCGCTGGCCGGGAACGACTCTTCTTCGGCCTCGTCGAGTTTGGTCTGCGGTGCCGGGTGGTTTTCGGTGACGTAATTGTGGATGTCCTTGCGGAACGCATTCTTCGCGTCGGTCAGTTCGATGCGATCCTGCGGCCGCTTCGGTCCGGCGATCGACGGGACCACGGTGGAGAGATCCAGTTCGAGGTACTCCGAGAACTTGGGCTCGTGGTCGGGTCCCTCGGAATCGGAATAGTGCCACATGCCCTGGGTTTTGGCGTAAGCCTCGACCAGTGCGAGCTGCTCATCGGTGCGCCCGGTGAGCCGCAGGTACTTGATGGTCTCCTCGTCAATCGGGAACATCGCTGCGGTGGAACCGAATTCGGGACTCATGTTGCCCAGCGTCGCGCGGTTGGCCAGCGGGACCTCGGCCACGCCCCGACCGTAGAACTCGACGAACTTGCCCACCACGCCGTGCTTGCGCAGCATGTCGGTGACGGTCAGCACGACATCGGTAGCGGTGACGCCCGGCTTGATCTCGCCGGTCAGCTTGAAGCCAACCACCCGGGGGATCAGCATCGACACCGGCTGGCCGAGCATGGCGGCCTCGGCCTCGATACCGCCGACACCCCAGCCCAGCACGCCCAGTCCGTTGACCATGGTGGTGTGGCTGTCGGTGCCCACGCAGGTGTCCGGGTAGGCGACGTTCGTGCCGCCGCTTTCGCGCACCATCGTCACCCGGGCTAGATACTCGATGTTGACCTGGTGCACGATGCCGGTGCCGGGCGGCACGACTTTGAAGTCGTCGAACGCGCCCTGGCCCCAGCGCAAGAACTGATAGCGCTCGCCATTGCGTTCGTACTCCAGCGCCACGTTGCGCTCAAAAGCGCCCGCGTTGCCAAAGAAGTCGAGGATCACCGAGTGGTCGATCACGAGTTCGGCGGGCGCCAGAGGGTTGACCTTTGCGGGATCGCCACCGAGTGCGGTGACGGCTTCCCGCATGGTGGCCAGGTCGACGATGCAGGGCACTCCGGTGAAGTCCTGCATGATCACCCGGGCCGGGGTGAACTGAATCTCGATGCTCGGCTCGGCGCTCGGATCCCAGTTGGCGATCGCGTTGATGTGGTCGGTGGTGATGTTGGCACCGTCCTCGGTGCGCAGCAGGTTCTCGGCCAGCACCTTGAGGCTGTAGGGGAGTTTCTCGGTGCCCGGCACGGCGTCGAGGCGATAGATCTCGTAACTGTTGTCACCGACCGTCAGGGTGTCCCGGGCTCCAAACGAATTCAAGGACGGATTCGGCGAAACGCTGCTCACATCAACTCCTGGATTTGACACTCCCGCACCGGTGTTCCCGCAGTCGCCGGCGGGCTGGGGACAGTTGCAAAGCTTATCGCCCCGATCGACTCACCGGCGGCCGGACCCCGCCCGGACGGCGGCGATGATCTATACCCGGGTCGGCCTTCGTCGGCGCGTGCGCTTAACCACCGGCGGTGCGGGCGGTACCGTCGGAGCCGTGACCGACCTCCATGCGCCGACCTATATTCCGATTGAGGTGTGTAGCGCTGTCGGGCTTGCCTTCTCGACGCCGGTCGATGAATGCATGGGCACGGTGCTGGCGGACGTGGCGGCAGACGGTGTCGCCGCCCCGGGCGCCGATGCGGCCGGATTGCAGAAGGTCGTGGCCAACGCGAGGGACCGTGGCGTCGACCTCAAGGTCGTCGTCATGGAGGAGAGCCCGTTGCTCGACACCCCACTGCGGGATATCGCCACCCAGGTGGGCACGGCCCATCCCGGTTCGACGGTGCTGGTGATCAGCCCGGGCTGGGCGGGGACCTACAGCACGACCTACGACAGGGTGCTCCTTGAAGCCGGCCAGGACGTGGTGAAGACCGCGCCCGATCCGGTGCAGGGTGCGCAGAATTTCGTCGACCAGTTGAACACTCCGGATTTCCCCTGGAGTGCATTCACGATCGTCGTCGTAATAGCGGTGTCGATGGCCGCCGTGGCGACCCGATTTCTGCAATCATGGGCAAACCGCGGCGTGGCGTCCAAAACCTAGTCCTTGCTGGATAAATAGCCTTTTGTGGCAATTCCGTAAGATTACTTTCCGGTCACATCATTTAAATGACAAAGTTGTAATTCTTGCCTCTCGTTTCTCCTGCGACAATTGTGACGTACGGTGCAACTGTCACCATTGTTATTGAAGTGACTCATGTGGCGTGAGTGACTCGCGTGACAAGTCGGAGCGATTGAGGAGTCGGAGTCGAATGAGACCAACCATTCGGGGATCTCGTGATCGGGCCACCCGGGTCATCTGCCCCCTGACCCTCACGGTGGCGATGACCCTGACCGTGCCGGGCCTGGCGCAGGCCGATCCCGTTCCAGCTCCCAACAGCCTGGCCGCCCTGGTCGCCGACGTCGCTGCGGCCAATCAGCGACTCCAGGACATCGGCGCCGCCGTACAGGCCGAGCAGGAAGGCGTCAACAAGGCGATCGTGGCGGTGCAGGACGCCCGCGACGCCGCCGCCGCCGCCCAGCAAGCCGTCGATGCCAGCGCACAGGCGGTCACCGACGCCAATGCGGCCATCGTCGCCGCCCAAAAACGGTTCGACACGTTTGCGGCGGCCAGTTACGTCAACGGCCCGTCGGCATCGCTGGTGATGGCCCGCACCCCCGACGACATCATTGCCACCGCGACCGCCGGGCGGACGCTGGCACTCAGTTCCGAACGGGTGATGGTCGCTCTGCGTCGTGCGCGCACGGATGTGGTCACCCGAGACGCCGCCGAACGGGCGGCGAAAACCAAAGCCGACCAGGCCGTCAAAGAGGCCCAGAGCAGCCAGGATGCGGCGGTGGCGGCGCTGACCGCAGCGCAGTCGACATTCCGCGAGCAGCAGGCCGAGATCGATCGGCTGGCTGCCGAGCGCCGGGTCGCCCAGGAAAAACTCGACGCCGCCCGCTCCTGGTCAGAACCGGCGTCGGTGCCGGCTGCCGCACTCGAGCAGGCCGCCGTCGGCGCGATGGTCCCGATGGCCGGTGCCGCAGTCGGGCCGTCATCCGGGGACCGATGGGATCCATCCGCGGCCGCATCCGGTACTGCGCCCGGTGGCATCGTGCCGCCCTACGGCAAGCTCTCCGAGTGGGACCTGACCCTGCCGATGGTGCCTTCGGCATTCCTGTCCGGGGACCCGATCCAGATCATCAATGCGGTGCTGCAGATCGCGCAGAACTCCTACCAGACCACCCAGCAACTGGGTAAAAAATTCCTCCAGCAAATGGGCATCCTCAAGCCCACCGACACCGGTATCACCAATGGCGCGATCCCCGTGGTGGCCGGTAGCAGGGCCGTTGAGCACGTCATCGCCCGCGCCATGTCGCAGCGCGGGGTGCCGTACTCGTGGGGCGGTGGTAACGCCGCGGGTGCCAGCCGGGGAATCGACTCGGGTGCGGGCACGGTGGGCTTTGACTGCTCCGGTCTGGTCCTCTACGCATTCGCCGGAGTCGGAATCAAGTTGCCGCACTACTCAGGTTCGCAATACAACATGGGCCGAAAGATTCCGACCGCGCAGATGCGCCGCGGCGATGTGGTCTTTTACGGCCCCAACGGGAGTCAGCACGTCGCCATCTTCCTTGGCAACGGCCAGATGATCGAAGCGCCCTACACCGGTTCGGTGGTCAAGATCTCGCCGCTGCGCACCGGTGGTATGACGCCGTTCGCGGTGCGCTATGTCGAATTTTAAATCGAGTTCCGGGTCGAATTCTGATGGGTGAAAACTGATGTCTGGCAGGCATTTCCGGTTAATACGGGGGATAGGTGCGGTCGTTGCGGTACTGGGCCTGGGCCTTGGCATGGCTCCGACCGCAGCCGCGGAGGAGGGCTGGGACCCCACGTTGCCCAAGTTGCTCAGCGCTGGAGCACCCGGTGATCCGGTCGCGGTGGCCCAAGCCTCGCTGGCTTTCACCCAGCAGGCGGCGCAGGCGACGATGGACCTCGGCCGCAAGTTCCTTTCCGGTCTGGGCATCGGCGGCGGTAGCGGCCCGGCCGCATTGCCCGGTGGCCGGGTCCGCGGGCCGCAGGCCGTCGAATACGTGATCGCCCGCGGCGGATCCCAGCGCGGCGTGCCCTACTCCTGGGGCGGTGGCGCCATTAACGGCCCCAGCACGGGCGTGGACCAGGACACCGGAAAGGTCGGGTACGACTGCTCGGGATTCACCCGGTACGCCTTCGCCGGCGTAGGAGTTCAGATTCCCAAGTACTCCGGCGACCAGTACGAGGTCGGTCGGCACATCGCGCCGTCACAGGCCAAGCGCGGCGACCTGATCTTCTACGGGCCCGGGGGTTCCCAGCACGTGGCCATCTATCTTGGCAACGGCCAGATGCTGGAGTCGTCATCGGCGGCAGGTCAGGTGACCGTCAGTCCCCTGCGCACAGCCGGCATGACGCCTTACCTCACCCGAATCATCGAAACCTGAACCGACCGGAGCCCCGACGCGCCTGCGGACGACCCGCATCGACGGATTCCGGAACGCCTGGAATAGTTGTGGTCGGGGCCACGCCGCCCCGACGAATGGGGTCACCCGGCCCAGTCAGCCGGTTCGCACCAACCAACAGCTGTGGAGGAAGTCCATGACGTCACCAGGTTCCGCGCCCGTGAGCGCCGGCGGGTACGCCGGCCCGAGCGGATCTACCGCGTCGACGGTGGTCGGCTCCAACGGACTGGCCAGCGAGGTGCAGACCCTGGAACGGGCGATCTTCGAAGTCAAGCGGATCATCGTCGGCCAGGACCAGCTCGTCGAGCGGATCCTGGTGGGCTTGCTGGCCAAGGGGCACGTGCTGTTAGAAGGTGTGCCGGGCGTGGCCAAAACCCTGGCCGTGGAGACCTTCGCGAAGGTGGTGGGCGGCACCTTCGCCCGTATTCAGTTCACCCCGGACCTGGTGCCGACCGACATCATCGGAACCCGTATCTACCGGCAGGGCCGGGAGGAGTTCGACATCGAGTTCGGGCCGGTGATGTGCAACTTCCTGCTCGCTGACGAAATCAACCGGGCGCCGGCCAAGGTGCAGTCCGCCCTTCTCGAGGTCATGGCCGAGCGCAAGATCTCGATCGGCGGCCGCGACTACCCGCTGCCCAAGCCGTTTCTGGTGATGGCCACCCAGAACCCCATCGAGAACGAGGGCGTCTATCCGCTTCCCGAGGCCCAACGCGATCGATTCCTGTTCAAGATCAACGTGGACTACCCGTCCCCGGAGGAAGAGCGCGAGATCATTTACCGGATGGGCGTCAACCCGCCCGAACCGAAAGCGATCCTCGACACCGGCGACCTGCAGCGCCTGCAGGACGTCGCCGCCAACAACTTCGTGCACCACGCGCTGGTCGACTATGTGGTGCGGGTGGTGACCGCGACGCGGCGGCCCGAGCAGTTCGGTATGCCCGACGTCAAGTCCTGGATCGCATTTGGTGCCTCGCCGCGCGCATCGCTGGGCATCATCGCAGCCTCCCGTGCCTTGGCCCTGGTGCGCGGTCGTGACTACGTCGTCCCGCAGGACGTGATTGAGGTCATCCCCGACGTGTTGCGGCACCGTCTGGTACTCACCTACGACGCGCTGGCGGACGACGTCAAAGCTGAGACCGTGATCAACCGGATCCTGCAGACCGTCGGGCTGCCTCAGGTGAACGCCATTCCGCAGCAGGGACCGCCCGCACCGCCGGTGGCATCCGCGGCGGCGGGCGCCGGCGGTCGGTGAGCGAGTCCACTCCCGCCGTTGACGCGGCTGGTCAGCCGCAGGCGGTCCACCCGCCTTCCTTCCAGCGCGGTGAGATCGGTGAGGCGAAGCTCTCGGCGGCGCTGCGAACGCTGGAGCTCACTGTCAAACGCAAACTGGATGGGGTGCTGCAGGGCAACCACCTCGGCCTGATCCCGGGTCCGGGTTCCGAGCCCGGCGAGTCGCGTCTCTACCAGCCCGGCGACGACGTCCGGCGGATGGACTGGTCGGTGACCGCCCGAACCACCCACCCGCACGTTCGGCAGATGATCGCCGACCGAGAGCTGGAAACGTGGATCGTGGTGGATATGTCCGCCAGCCTCGACTTCGGTACCACCGGATGCGAAAAACGCGACCTGGCAGTCGCGGCCGCCGCAGCGATCACCTACCTCAACAGCGGAGGCGGGAATCGGATCGGTGCGGTGATCGCCAACGGCGAGAAGGTGATTCGGGTTCCCGCCCGGTCGGGTCGCCAACACGAGCAGACGTTGCTGCGGGCCATTGCCACGTCGCCCCGCGCCCCGCTGGGCGTACGGGGGGACCTGTCCGCCGCCATCGACGCGCTGCGGCGGCCGGAGCGCCGTCGCGGCATGGCGGTGATCATCAGTGACTTCCTCGGCCCGATCACCTGGATGCGTCCGCTACGGGCGATCGCAGCCCGGCACGAGGTGCTCGGCATCGAAGTGCTCGACCCGCGCGACGTGGAACTGCCCGACGTGGGCGACGTGATTCTGCAGGACACCGAATCCGGTGTTACCCGGGAGTTCACCATCGACGCACAACTGCGCGACGACTTCGCCCGCGCCGCGGCCGCGCATCGTGCCGAGGTGGCCCGGACGCTGCGTCGCGGCGGTGCTCCGCTGATGACGCTCCGTACCGACCGTGACTGGATTGCCGACATCGTGCGATTCGTCGCATCGCGGCGCCGCGGCGCGCTGGCGGGCAGCCAGTGAGCGACACCATCCGACGCCCATCCGGGGGCTCGCTGTGACGTTTCCCTTGCTGGGGCCGATGTCGCTGACGAACTTCGCCCACCCCTGGTTTTTTCTGTTCCTGCTCTTCGTCGCCGGGTTGGTCGCGCTCTACGTCATCACGCAACGAGCCAGGCAAAAACGGATACTGCGGTTCGCCAATATGGAGCTGCTGGAGAGCGTCGCCCCCAAGCGCCCCAACCGCTGGCGGCACCTGTCGGCAATACTGCTGATCGGCTCGATGGTGCTGCTGACCATCGCCATGGCGGGTCCGCAGAATGACGTACGTATCCCACGCAACCGTGCGGTGGTGCTGCTCGCCATCGACGTGTCACAGTCGATGCGGGCCACTGACATCGAGCCAAGCCGGCTAGCCGCGGCGCAGGTCGCCGCAAAGCAGTTCGCCGACCAACTCACCCCCGGAATCAATCTGGGCCTGATCGCCTACGCCGGCACCGCGACGGTGCTCGTCTCGCCCACCACCAACCGCGAGGCCACCAAAATCGCCATCGACAAACTGCAGTTGGCCGACCGCACCGCCACCGGCGAGGCGATCTTCACCGCCCTGCAGGCGATCGCCACCGTTGGCGCAGTCATTGGCGGCGGCGAAGATGGTCCGCCGCCGGCCCGCATCGTGCTGATGTCGGACGGCAAGGAGACGGTGCCGTCCAATCCGGACAACCCCAAGGGCGCGTTCACGGCCGCTCGGACCGCCAAAGACCAGGGCGTGCCGATCTCCACGGTGACCTTCGGAACCCCGTACGGCTACGTCGAGATCAACGACCAGCGCCAGCCAGTGCCGGTCGATGACGAGACGCTGGAGAAAATCGCCGAACTCTCCGACGGCAACGCCTACAGCGCCTCCACCCTGGAACAACTCAAAGAGGTGTTCACCTCGCTGCAGGACCAGATCGGCTACGAGACGGTCAAGGGCGATGCGAGTGTCGGCTGGCTGAGATTGGGCGCGCTGCTGCTGGCACTGTCCGCCCTGGCGGCACTGCTGCTCAATCGCCGTCTGCCCGGCTGATTTCACTCCGATCAGGCCCGCGAGCCTGATTTCGGGCTGTGCGGGTGAGGCGATAAGTTGGCCCCTATGAGCGAGACCGCCGATGCCACGACCGCCGGCCACGCCGCGGGCCCCAAGCCCGAATTCGTGCCACGTTCGGTCCTGGTCACCGGTGGCAACCGGGGGATCGGCTTGGCGATCGCCCGTCGACTGGCCGCCGACGGGCACAAGGTCGCCGTCACCCACCGCGGTTCCGGGGCGCCGGACGGACTGTTCGGGGTGGAGTGCGACGTCACCGACAACGACGCGGTCGATCGCGCCTTCACGGCCGTCGAGGAGCATCAGGGGTCGGTGGAGGTGCTGGTCTCCAACGCCGGCGTCACCGCAGACGCGTTCCTGATCCGGATGACCGAAGAGCGATTCACCAAGGTCATCGACGCGAACCTCACCGGTGCGTTCCGGGTTGCCCAGCGGGCATCGCGCAGCATGCAGAAGAAGCGGTTCGGCCGGATGATCTTCGTGGGCTCGGTCTCGGGTACCTGGGGCATCGGCAATCAGGCCAACTACGCGGCCTCCAAGGCGGGCCTGATCGGAATGGCCCGCTCGATCTCCCGGGAGCTGTCCAAGGCCGGGGTCACCGCCAATGTGGTGGCGCCGGGCCTCATCGACACCGACATGACTCGCGCGATGGACGACCGGGTTGCCCAGGGTGCACTGGAGTTCATCCCGGCGAAACGTATCGGCACTGCCGAGGAGGTCGCCGGCGTGGTGAGCTTCCTGGCGTCGGAGGACGCGAGCTACGTCTCCGGTGCGGTGATCCCGGTCGACGGCGGTATGGGCATGGGCCACTAGGCCCCCTGGGGCTTCGGAAAGGATTGACATGGCAGGGATTCTCGAAGGCAAACGCGTTCTCGTCACGGGCATCATCACCGACTCGTCCATTGCGTTCCACATCGCGCGGGTGGCGCAGGAAGCGGGGGCGGAGATCGTCTGCACCGGCTTCGACCGCCTGAAGCTGATCAGGCGCATCATGGACCGGCTACCGCAACCGGCGCCACTGCTGGAACTCAACGTCCAGAACGACGAACATCTGGCCACCCTCGCCGATCGGATCACCGAGGTCATCGGTTCGGGCAACAAACTCGACGGCGTGGTCCACTCCATCGGGAATATGCCGCCCAGCGGGATGGGCATCAACCCCTTCTTCGACGCCCCCTACGAGGACGTCGCCAGGGGCATCCACGTCTCGGCCTATTCCTATGCATCGCTGGCCAAGGCGGTGCTCCCGATCATGAATCCCGGCGGCGGCATCGTGGGCATGGACTTCGACCCGACTCGGGCGATGCCGGCCTACAACTGGATGACGGTGGCCAAGAGTGCGCTCGAGTCGATCAACCGCTTCGTTGCCAGGGAGGCCGGAAAAGTCGGTGTGCGGTCCAATCTCGTTGCGGCTGGACCGATCCGGACGCTGGCCATGAGTGCGATTATGGGCGGTGCCCTCGGCGATGAGTTCAAGGACGAGATGAAACTGCTCGAGGAGGGCTGGGACCAGCGCTCGCCGCTGGGCTGGGACATGAAGGATCCCACCCCGGTCGCCAGAACCGTCTGCGCTCTGCTCTCCGACTGGCTGCCCGCCACTACCGGAACGATCATCTACGCCGACGGCGGCGCCAGCACCCAGCTGCTGTGATGGCCCCAGTTGCTGTGATAGCGGAGCACTTCGACGCACTGTTGCTGCTGTCATTCGGCGGACCCGAGGGCCCCGAGCAGGTCATGCCGTTCCTGGAGCACGTCACCCGGGGCCGGGGCATTCCACCGGAGCGCCTGGCGAGCGTTGCGGAGCACTACCTGCACTTCGGTGGTGTGTCGCCGATCAACGGGATTAACCGCGCGCTCATCGAGGAGATTCGAGTTCAGCTTGCCGGCCGTGGCGAGGATCTGCCGGTGTACTTCGGCAACCGCAACTCCGATCCGTTCATCGAGAACGCCGTCGCGGCAATGGCAGCCGACGGGGTCTCCCGCGCAGCGGTTTTCAGCACCTCGGCCTGGGGCGGCTATTCGGGTTGCACCCAGTACCAGGAGGACATCGCCCGGGCCCGCGATGCCGTCGGCTCTTCTGCACCGGAAATGGTGAAACTGCGGCAGTATTTCGACCACCCACTGTTGGTGGAGATGTTCAGCGACGGGATCGCTGAGGCCGCCGCGACGCTACCCGCGGAGCTGCGCGAGCAGGCGCGGTTGGTGTTCACCGCGCACTCCATCCCGATGCGGGCGGTCGATCGCTGCGGACCCGCTCTGTATCCGCGCCAGGTCGGGTATTCGTCGGCCCTGGTGGCGGCAGCAGCCGGTTACGCTGAATTCGACCAGGTGTGGCAGTCCCGTTCCGGTCCGCCGGCAGTGCCCTGGCTGGAACCTGATATCGCCGATCATCTGCGCGCACTGGCGGATTCGGGGACGAAGGCCATCATCGTCTGTCCGATCGGCTTCGTGGCAGACCACATTGAGGTGATCTGGGATCTCGACAGCGAACTGGCCGAGCAGGCGGAGAACCTCGGCGTTGTCATGGCGAGGGCGACGACACCCAATGCCCAGCCCCGATATGCGCGGCTCGCACTCGATCTTCTTGACGAGAAGCGGGAAGGACGTGAGCCCGCGAGAATTGTTGGGCGCCAGCCGGTTCCCGGGTACGGGTCGAGCGTGAACGGCCGTTTCTGTACCGCTGATTGTGAGGCGAGTGCGTTGGCGGCCGGTGCTAGTGCCAGGCCGACTGCAGAATCGCGCTGACAGCCGCCGTCCGTGCCATGCGCACGATCATGGCCAGGGGGCGCATCGCGTCGTCAGCGATCCGTTCCTCGGAAACGCTCAGCATCGCGATCGGCGCGGGTCCGGCGCTGACGGCGATGATGGCGTCGACGTGGGCCGCGGTGGCCAGTACCCGCAACGCCCGGTCCGGCGCATGATCCGGCGCCCGGTGCAGGCCACCGGCTTGCAGAATTTCCTCCACCAAGACTCGCGGATTCTCACCGCCGGGTGCGGGTTGCAGGCCGACCAGCGCTTCGGCGGCCGAGCGGACCGACGACCGCAGCGCGTACTCGGCATCGCCGAGGTCGAGTTGCTCCGGCACCGCAATGTCCGGCAACGAGTAGACCGACCAGGACAGCACCGGGATCTCCGGGATGTCCGACTCGTCCTCGTCGCCCAACTCAAATACCGGGACTAAGCCGATGGTCTCCCCGGCCGGCGCCCGGATCAGGACTGCCTCGCCGGCATCGAGAGCGTCACGCTGGAACTGGGTACCCGCGGGCAGACCCCGAACGTCACCCGGCACCGGCAGCGCGACATCGATCACCTTCAGCGCCCCTGTCAGCGCCCCC
>Ga0315288_10010377_pt1 | contig 11741 bp, 9 predicted proteins | sample YL17G11_20_MG_FD_203454 | JGI IMG/M metagenome (GOLD analysis project Ga0315288, IMG submission 203454) | Sediment microbial communities from Yellowstone Lake, YNP, Wyoming, USA - YL17G11_20 | ecosystem: Environmental > Aquatic > Freshwater > Lake > Sediment | place: USA: Wyoming | collected... | reverse complement strand
CCCAGTTGGCGTCAAGGTCCGCTTCATAGTTGTCCCCATGCTTAGGCTGGATGATGCCTTTGCGTGCGAGAACTGTTCTATTGACAGCCATAGTTTCCTCGGGAATCGGAGGTCGGGAGTCGCGATTCGGAAATGAGCGGTCGGGAATCGTCAGTCGGGAGTCGTTAGTCGGAAAATCCCGACTCCCGAATCGCGACTCCCAACTCCCGTTGCATTGCCGACTCCCTACTCCCGACTCCCCACTCCCGCGCTACCCGCTCAGCCGGGTAGCGATTGTCCGCACCTTCACAAACCCGTCCGTGGTGACATCTTCATTCGAACCGTTCCAGTAGCTGACTTGGCAATGCACCAAGCCGGGACTGGCTTCGTTCTTCTCCTCGACCCAGAAATCCATCAAGAAGAGTGAGCCATTTCCGGCGTTATTATTGGCGCGCGCGGGCTTGGTGGTTGCGCCATTCGTGGCTCCCGAAGGCGCCCGCGAGCACCAGGCGGCGACCTCATACTCAAGTTCCTGGCGCGAGTAAATGGTGCCATCGACCGGGCTGGTCGGGATCAGCACGCTCTCCCCGTTTTTGTACCAGCCGTAGAAAGTCTCGGGGCGCACCGCGCCAAACTTGGCGTTATTCGAGACTTTTTGCAGCGAGTAGTCCGTGACCGGCTGGTCGGCGGCCAGATTCGAGTCTGGCAAATCCACTGCGCCCGGAACCGTCGCCCACGTTAGTTGAGCCATTGCACCATCTCTCCATCCCGCTCGGAGCGGGATCACCAGATTGTTTTGCCTGCGGTCCCATCGCTGTATTCTTTCGTCGCGTTCAGGCACGCGAACATGTATTTGTCGCGTTGTGCCTGGGTTGCCGCGGTCCACGCGCCGGTCCCGTTGGGCGGGACTTTCGAAAGCTTCTTTGCCGCCACCCAGCCCGCATCGAGCAGTTTGTACGTCATCGTGCCTTCGGTGAAATTCGGCTGCTTCTCAACCACTTCGAAGATGCGGTTCACCACACCACGCTGCCCAGTCAGGAAATTGGGTAGCAACGGATGGTTGACATAAACGAAATCGCCGACTTCCACCGCCAGCGTCAGGTAGTGGCTGGTCACCGCAAGCGCCATGGCGCCGCCCGTCGCGAGGCCGCTGACGGGATCAAACCCTGCATAGCGACGGAAGATGCGTTCCGCAGTGATTCCGGCGAGCGAACTCCCGCCACGATTCAGTTTCATCCCTTTGGACTCGATGATTTGCTGCCCTGCCAAGCCGTAATGCTGCATCGAAGGCGCGTAGACGAATAGCACCTCCGCCTGAAACTTCGACCCGTCATAGTCCATGCGATAACTGACCTGGTTGATGATGGGGATGCGCTCGACGCGTGGGAGCACCGTCATGTTCCGCTCGCTGAACGAAAACAAGTTCGAGACGGAATACGGTGGCACAAAAAAGCGTGGCGAAAGCCGCCCATCGGCCAGCACGATCAGATAGCCACCCAAGGCTTTAAAGACTTCGTACTCGAGGAGTTGCTTCGCCTCGACCGGCTGCTCGAAGCTGAAATCGAATTTGTAGCCTGCGAAAATTCCCGCACGGTAGAAGATAAACTTGGCGAGATCCAGGTAGGCGTTGGGATTGAGCAACGTCGGATTCGACCCACCCGACCAGCGCGCGGGATCGTAGATTTTCCATGCTGATGATGGCGCGCCGGGCGGCTGCCCGACGCCGAGTTCGTTCTGGAAAACCAGCAGTGCCAAGTCGATCGGATTCACCGAAAGCGTGCGCGAGTGTTGGTTCGAGATGGGGAACCCATCGTTCCCTTTCAAAAACACCTTGCTTTTCGCGCTGCGCTGTAGGTCGCGGCAGGTCAGTTTTATCCCCGTATAGTCGTCGAGTGCGGCGACACTCTCGATTTGCTGGCTCACTACTGTCACAAAATCGGCGGTCGCCATGCCGGGATAGCCAACCTTGAGGCTGACTTTCTTGCCTTCCAACTTCCCGCCACTCCCTAGCGCCGTCATATACCCCGCACCGTCGATGGCTTCGAGTCCGAGTGCGCCAATCGATCCCCGGCCTTCGAGTTGCTCGATGCGCTGCTCGACGCCTTGAGGGACTTTCAGATACGGGCGCAATTCCCAGACGGTGTTTATGGAAAGGAAGAGGGTCGGATTCCATGCTGTGGTCCAGAACCAGGCCGTCGCCGCCATCGACGCCCAGACACTAAATTCCCAGGGCAGCGCACGCGCCGCCAAAGAATAGTTGACGAGTGAGGCGTTCCCCGTCGTGTTCCAAATGGTTTTCTGACTGCGAATCAGTTTGGTCAGGAAAGCGTCCACCGAGCCTTCGACCGCGGCAAAATAGGTCACAACAGCCGCAATCGAGCCGCAGCGTAATAGCGCATTGATGACTCCCCAGGTGCCTTCCTGCCAGACCGACTGCGGCGGATTCGTGTATCCGGCGCCGTAGACCGTGAAACCGTCAAAGGGAGCGAGCTGTTCGTAGGCCATGTTCCAATCGGCCGACTGATTGGATTTCACGATGGTCTTTCCGGTGAGGAAAAGCTTCTGGTAGATGAATTTCAAGCATTCGGTGGCCTTCGCATCGTCCGCGACTTCGTGGCAAAAAATCGCCGCCCAGGAGCCTGCCGCATCGAGCGCCACGGCGGTATCGAGGTTGCCACTCGAATCCACGCCCTGGGCGAAGTGCCCGGGATCGGCGCCGGGGGCGATATAGAGGTTCGCCATCAACGCCGTGTGGATGTTGTCCGCCTTCTCGGCTACCGATCTTCCGGTATTGACCAGCGACTGCATCTGCGAGATGGTAATCAGGCCGCGCTTCAAGAGTTCCGTCGCGGCGGTAGGCAGCACACGCGCGGCGCGCTTGAAGGCGAAGTAGGCATCAACGTTATGCTCCATCGAGCAGGCCGTCTGAATTCCCGGGACGAACTGGTAGCCGGGATCCATGTATTTCCCATAACCAAGTTGCAACAGGTTGTCGCGCAATCCCGACCCAGTGAATTCCAGGGTCAGCAGGAAATCGAGCATCTTCTGGAGATAGAGCGCCGCGGTGTAATCGGCCGTCATCTCCATGTAGAGTGCGTAGGCGTAGCAGACCCAGGCCATCGCTCCCGTGCGGATATAAGCCTCCGCCACGCGCCCGTAATAAACGTCGTAACTGAAGGCGAGCGACCCGGTTGGCTGGAGGGTCCCGCGCGCGAAGTTGTCAAAACGCATATCACCGATGGCGTTCACTGTGACCTTGAAACTGTCAATCGAGCTCAACGTGTCCCCGGCTAAGTTTGCGGCCAGCGTTGCCAGGTTGCGCTCGACAAACCGGTAGGCATCGGCGCCAGGGCCGAGTGGCACGGTGATGACCTTGGTCCCGCTATTGTAGGTCTCGGCTCCGGGGCCGTTGGAAGTGAACTGAAACTTCGTCACGTCGCCCCCGGCCGTCGTCACCCCCACTTCGATTACAAACGTCACTGCTGCCGCTTCGCGGTGCTGGAATTCGAGCATCGTGTCGGAGGAGTTCGGCAAGCCGGACCCGATGAAGGTGAAATTATCGCCTGCGGCAGCTGCATGGAACTTGAGCACGTTCCCGGTGCCATAAGGCGGTTGGGTGGGATCGTTTAGGTTGGTGATGGATGCCCCGGCGTTTCCGGCCTTCGACCAGCGCGTCGTCAAACCATCTTCGGCATTTTCGAGAATCACGGACGCTAGGAAGTAGGGGTTATCGAGCAATGCATCGAGTTGCGCGATCATCCGCTGCGCTCCGGCATGGTTGCCGGCATAGGCATAATCCACGATGGCCAGTGCCGCATCGTAAATCCAGCAGCGGTTTTGCACGACCGCGGAATTGGTCGCGTTGATGTCCGGGACATAGAACGGGTCGGAAGCCGGAACATCGAGCGACCGTGGGAGATCTCTAAACACCGCAAGGGCTTGCAAGGTCGAGAAAACCTGAATCCAGCCCGCGACTGGATCGTTTTGGATGATGTGCATCGTGGGCGTGCCCGACCCCATGTTCTTGGTCGACCCGACGCGCGCATGATGGCTGTCTTGAACGATGATCGGCAGGTTGTTTTCCTCGAGGTATTCGATGTCGGTCTTGAGATAGACTCGTCCGATGAAGTCAACCAGCTTCCTGCCCACGCCCATATTCGTGTGAGCTTTCCAGCCCGCTGGCAGTGTCACGCCGTACCAACCCACACTCGGCTGGGTGACACTTATCGGATAGAGCACGGCGATGTAAGTTCCGGTAGCCGTCAGAGGCAGCGACCACGTCGCCGACCCGCCACCGAGATCCACGAGCGCGGAACTCCCCTGGTAATAGAAAATATCGGTAATGGCGAAAATATCCACGCGGTAGGTGGACGCTGCGGCCAGCAACGACAGGCAGCGGCCGGTGACCGTTAATGCACTGGCCAGGGTGAAGGCGTTCAGGATCAGTTGTCCGCCTGGCAGCATGCTGGGCGAGTAGTTGATGGGGAATCCGTCAGGGCCCGCAGTCTCGTCTTCTGTAAATCCTGTGGGGGCATCGAACGCGATGTTTTCGATGGCCACCTGTGCGTATCCCCCGGTTAAACCGGGGGACCCGAGGTCGGCCCCGGAGACGATCCCGCATTGCCAGAGTTGCTGTGTGGTCGCCGTCGCGAGTGCGTTCCCCTGCCAGTTGCCCATTGGAGCGTTTTGCCGGCTCATCAGCCAGGCAAGCGTCCGCCCTAAGTCTTTCTCGAAATCACCCGGCCAGTAGTCTTTAACGCGCTTCACTTCGTTCGCTCCTGGGAGTCGGGAGTCGGGAGTCGGCAGTCCAGGCTTTCAATTCATCATTCATAATTCATCATTCATAATTCAATAACCGTACCCATTGATCCCGTACCCGCCAATCCCATACCCCGTGAGGGTCACCACCATGTCTTCCGCCCGGAAAGTCGTCAGCCACTCGGGCATGTTTTCGATGATGAGAATGTAAAGTGGCCGCTTCGCCAGTTTGGCGTTCGCGACGTTCCAGGCCGGGTTGGTCAGCAACGGCATAGGTTATAGGTTATAGGGGACAGGTGACAGTCCGGCTCGTTCTTCCGGCTCTAACCTGCAACCTGTAACCTGTTCCCTCATACGATCATTTTCCTCATCTTCAACTTCACTTGGTACCGCCCCGCCGAGACGTATTCCAGCCGCGCGTCCGTGTCTTCGAACAGGTAGTTGGTAAAGCTTGAAACCGCCGCGTCGGGATAGTAGGCAAACGCCGCGCCCGTCAGCGCATGGTCGAAGAATCCCTGCCAGTAAGCCACATCTGCGGTAAAAACAAACTCGACGGCGATTTCCAAGAGATCGTCAATGCGTTCGAGCACCGACTCGCGAATCCCCGCCGTCGCGATATTGTCATGCCGCACGGCGGTACGGGAGTACCCGGGGATAAACCGCGCCGGGGCGTGGAATTGCAACGTCTGCTCGGCTCCGCCAGCGGGTGTGTAGATGATCTTGGGGAAGCTCACTTCGTTCCTTCAAACGCGAGTCGGAAGAACAGTGGGAGTCGGGAGTCGGGAGTCGGGATTCGGGATTTTCCGACTAACGACTCCCTCCCGCTCCGAGCGGGACCGACCACTCGCTCCCGAATCGCGACTCCCAACTCCCGTTCCATTGCCGACTCCCGACTCCCGACTCACTACTCCCGCTCTTCACGCTCTCGTGGCTGCCTGTCGCACCGTCGTGTAAGACACGAGATTTACATCTCGCTCCGTCACGGCCTCGCTGATCTTGCGCACCAATTCATTGATTCCTGCATCGCCGCCATAGACCGGTCCCTGAAAGATGACCTGGAACGTCGCCTGGCGCTCTTCTCTTGCCGCCGGCGCGCCGCCACCTGCCGCTCCGCCACCCGCCGCTGTGGCGCCGGAAACCGCGCCTCCAACGGCGCTTTGGAACCCTCGACTGCGCCCGCTCGTCCCGGCAATCACGCCATACTCCGCCGCTGCCAAAAAATGTTGTGCCGCTGCCCAGAAATCCCGGTGTGCCAGCGCTGCAATGCCTTGCGCGGTTTCCCAAGTCGCTTCGACAATCGCCGCAGCTTTGCGCAGGCCAATCGTGCCGAGCAGCATCGAGACTTGAGAAATCATGTCGCGCTGGCGCGCCTGCTCCATCTGCGCCATCGAGTCGAGGTAGGCGCGGTTGGCGTCGGTAGTGGCCTGCGCGATCCGGCGCATCGCATCGCTCACAATGCGTTCCGCCTGCTCGGCGGTATAAGCAAATCCCCGCAAGGCTTCGGGGAGTTCCTGAATCTTTTGCTTGGTAAGTTGCAGGACCAGCGCACTCTCGCGGAGCCCAGGCGTGGCGCGGCGCACCGCCTCATCGGCCCGCTTTTGCGCCTCAGTCAAATCTTTGGTAATTTCCGCATCACGCTTTTCGAGTGCCATCTTCTCGAGCAGTGAAGCGTTGTACCCCGGGCCCGTCGCCATGGCAATGCGTTCGAGCGTCCTCCGGTACTCTTCATGCGCCTGGATGATGGGGTTCTGCGCGCCGAGGAGGTCGCGGTAGATCGAGGCCATCTCGGAAAGATTGGTGGACCAGACCTTCGTGTGTTTTGCGGCCTTGCTTTGCGCCTCGCCGAGATCCCCGGTGCCTTTGGCCAGCGCGTCCGTCATGGCGCGCAGGTTGACGAACAAGTCGGTCATCGCCTGCGTTTCTTTTTTCCCGCCAGCGATGGCCAGAGTCATCTTGTCCATCTGTTCGCCGACCAAAACCTCGCTTGTGCCTAGCGACTGAACGGCAATAAACAGCCGGAACATTCCGGCTGCCGCGTCGCGGGTAGCTTGCACGAGGTTCTTTCCGAGGCTCTGCTGGAGTTTGATCTCGGCAAGGCCAATCAACTGCCTCAACGCCGGGACAAGGTCTTTGCCAATCGCCAGGCCCAGGCCGGAGACTTCCGCCTTCATCTGCTGAAGCTGGATACGAAACTCGCGCGCGCGCGCGGCACTTTGCTCGTCGAAGAATTGCCCGAGCGCCTTGGCGCGCACAATCAGCGGGTCGTACCCACCCTTCGCCAGTTCCTGGAGGCTCGACAGGACCTGCATGTACCCGCGCCCGCTCATATTGGTGAGCGCCAGGTTGCGTTCGCCAACGTCATTCAACTGGAAAATGCGCTTGACAACGGCGGCGACCCGGTCATCCATGGGCAGCAGCGCCAGACGATTCAATTCGTCGGTGGATTTGAAAAGCCCTTTGAGCGTCTTCCCGGCGGCTTCACCCGGCTGCCTGAGGCCAACCGTGATGTTTTTCTCCATCCGGCCGAGCGTTAAGACCAATGCGCCAAAATCTTCATCGAGTAGTTTCGTGGTGACGCGCAGTCCGGAAAGGTTTTTGGCGGCAAGCCCGGTCTTTTCGGAGGCTTCGAAAATCGCTGCCCCAGCTTCCGCCCACTTATTCGCCAGCGCCAGCGCCCCCGCCACTGCTCCCGCCGCTGCGCCACCCAGGTAGAGTAGGTCCTTGCCGGCCGCTGCCGCGCCTTCGCCAAATTTCTTCGTGGTTCCCGCGGCGAGGCCGAGGTCGCGGTCGATGGTCGAGGCAAGTTTCGAGATCGCCGCCTGCGCCTTCGACGGATCCGCGCTGATTTCGAACAGTAATCCTAAAACCGTATCAGCCATGTTTAACGACTCGCCCTTCGTACTTCGTCCTTTGTACTTTCATTCCGACTCCCCACTCCCGACTTCCGACTCCCGTTTTCTCTGTTGCCACAGCGCCACTGCCCCCGCCACATTAAACTGGAACGCCATCGGATCCCTCGCGAGCTGGCTCAGAAGCTCGCTCGGCAATACTCCGAAGGTCTCCGCCACCCGGGCCAGCAACAGGACTTGTTCCGGCTGGTTGGCGACGAAACTCCGCGAGGTCGAGGCCGTCACCGGACGGACTGACCTCACCCACCGCCACGCGAAAGATCATCAGCCGGTCGAGTGCGGGAATCTCCCGCGGATGCACTTCCGCCTCGCTCCGATCTGATCGGAGTGAAGCTTTGGGCTCGGCCAAAACGTCCACGACCAGGCGGTCGACCCAACTCTCGAATTCCGCCGCTTCGTCTTCCGTAGGCGGCGCGGCATCCACCTGCGCCAACCGGCCTGCCAGCGATTGCAGCCGTGGCAGACTGACGAGCGCGAATTGCAGACTCATCGGCGCCATGATGATTTTCCGCCCCGAAGGCAGCGCCACCGGAAAGCGTGTCAGCTTCCTAAATTCCCCCGCCGTCGCAATGTCATTCGGACGGGAGTCGGTCCCGCTCGGAGCGGGAGGGAGTTGGGAGTCGGGTTTGTTCATTTCTGCCTCCTGGTTTCACTTCATCCTTCAGACTTCATGCTTTTTCCGATCACGGCCCGACGTAACGCGCCGAAATCACTCATTGCGTTTGCCATTGCTACGTGGTAATGGTGATTCATGAAATTCCCACAGATTAAGAGCGCCATCCGTCGGATGGAGAGTCCATACGAAGCCCAACATCGTTATGCCGAAAACGACAACCCGATGCCGAGTCGGCCCTGGTGGAACTGGGTGCTATTTTGGCTGCGCAGGTTCTGGTCATAGAGATTCACGGCCCAATCTGTGAAGCCGAAATCTTCACATCGTCCCAGTAGCGGTATTCGTCCACTACCCCTTCCGCTGCCCGTCCAATGGAATAGAAGGTGAACGGCGTGGTGCAGTTGCCGTTAATTTTGGCGTCCGTGCGCTCCCATCTCAGCGTGCCGTTCAGCCATACGCGGAAAATGCCGTCATAGGGGCCGGGGTCTACAACCGGAGTGTTAAGTTGCGCCTCGATTTCCAGGGAATACCAAGTATCCCAATTGATGTCGTAAACGGAACCCATGTAATCCTGCGGTGAGCTGCCGTGGCAGGCACCGCCTTGGCTCAACCATGAAAGCCTCAGCGTGCTCGGTGGTCCCGCGTTGCTCTCCCAAGTATCCAAAATAATATCCCAGTCCCGACCGTTGCTAGTTGGAGTGTTCTCATCCCCCACCCAGATAAGTTTCCGCTGCGCGCCCGTTCCAGCCTCTCCACCCTCCGGCGTTTTGAAGTAAACGTATCCGCGCATGAAGAAGTGGGTCCTCTCGGCGAGTAGTTTTGATACCCAGGCGTTGTTGGAACTTGTTCCATAATGAAATCGCCCCGAGTTGTTTCCCCCGTGCGCGTAGGTGGGATTCGTATTCAGCGTAGGGGCATCACCCGCTCCTCCGTGGGCATCCCAGGTGGGCACCAGGTCGGTGTCGTCCGTCTCGAAGTCGTCGGAAAATAGCGGCGCACCGACCGGACCCTTGCAGACCTTCATGCTGGACGATTGCGCCCCAATCGGCGTCGCCCAAGCAACGATAAGAAGTACCGCAATTAGAAGAAGTTTCTTCATCGCTTCAATCGAATCATCTCTTCATCGGTTCATCCCGCTCTGAGCGGGATCGCCCAATGGGCCGATCTCTCGATCTCCCGATTCCTATGGCGCGGTGCAGATATGCGCCGTGATACCCGGATTAGCTGGCGGGGCACTCGCCTCAAGCCATTCCACGTTGACCCAGAGATCGCCAATTTGCTTCGTATAGCCGTCTGCCGCACCACCAATGTATCCCGCGTCAAACGAATCGAGGTTGGCCTTGGTCTTTCCGGTAGCGTCGTAGACTAAGTGCTCGGCGGTAGTAAGTATTTTCCAGGTCGAACTGGGCAGTGAAATCGACGGACCGTCTGTGGGCGTTCCAGCCTGATCCCAAATCCGCAGCAGCATGGAAGTCGCCGTACTCGCCGCCGAAACCCGAGCATACACATCAACGGAAATGATCGTGGCGTCGCTGGTCACTTCGGCGGGCATCGCGGAGAGGCCAAGGCGGTCTACGTTAGTCGCCTGGGCGTCAGTATTGAAATTCGTCGCATCAACCGGAGTTCCGGGGATACCATTCACTCCGCCGTAGTTGGTTCCTGCCGGAGTTCCCCCGGCCTTCGTCCACGCTCCCGACGTGTCTGCGTTGGGGGTGAGCAAGCAAATCTTGTGCGCGCCAGGTGCGGCGTTGAACGGCGCGGGACCCGTGCCATCATTCGCAACAATGTCGTCAAAGTAGTGCGTGAAGTTCGCCGAACTTGGTCCCCCGTTCCCGAAAACCAAGTACAGAATGTCCCCGTTGAGCGTGTCTTCATTGGAGATAGTTAAGGTCTCGATGGCAGTGGCGGAGTCGCCTAAGAAGATTCCCAATGTCAAGGACCCGCCACTGTTGGCAATCACATTATGATATTCCAGTCGATATGCAGTTGAAAGAGATAGTGGGGCCGCACTGGTTTGTGTGGTTGTTGTAACTGTGTTTTTCAGGACCAAATTGCCAGTTGTGTTCTCAAAAATCATTCCGCTAGGATTGGTCGCGGCAGTCCTTTCATAGAACAACTCAGCGGTGGTATCGTAATAATCGGTGGTGTAATAATAGAACGAAACGTACAAGTCTCCCGTGGTCATGGCCGTCGCAAGAGTTCTCCTCACGTAGATATTGCTGGCACTTGCTGATGTCATTTTAAGCGAGTAATTTCCAGAGTGTTTCCACGTAGAGCTATACGTTACAAGGGAACTGCGCGAATTAAATGCCGTCAGGGTGCCATAAGTACCATCGTTCTCCTCAAGGCCCGTGGTCAATAGCCGCGTAGCCCATGCCGGAGCCGCTCCCGTTCCGGCCAGGACCAACCATGCCGCTAAAATAAAAAGAAACCTTCTCATTTGGCCATTCCTCCATGCCATCGAATCGTTTCGATGACCGCCGGATTGTCCCTGTCCGCTGCGCGGACCCAGATCGACGTTCCGTCCATGGTTTTAATTGCCACCAAGTCTATCGAAGCGACAAAAGCCTCTGTCTCATACTCACGTTTTGATTGCCTGAGCGCCGCGCCAGTCCAAACTTCAAAGAGACAGGTCACCAGAAAAACTATGGAGATAATTAGAAATCTTTTCGGCTTCATTGCGTTCTCCTTCATCCTTCAGACTTCTTCTCACGTCGTCACCACCATGCCGCGTGAAGTCACGGCATTCTTCACCACCGAAACTGTGACGTGCATTCCCACCGTCACCGCAAACGGCCGCTCCAATTGCTGCACCATGCTCATCTGGGGATCGACCCGGAAAGTTACCGGCAGACTACGCGGCACGTTATGCGCCATATCCAGCGAGGGGACCGTTCCGAAAGTCACGGCCACTGCGCGGCTCAGAGAATTGACAAAGGCCACGGTGGGAGCAATCACCAGGGACGTGGCGAGTTGAACTTCGATTTCCGGAGTTCCTACGATGACGTTCGGACTGATCGTCATCCCAAAGTTGATCCCCAGACTAGGGCGCAAGTCGCGTTGGATGGCCACCGTGGGCGTCATCCCAAAAGTCTGCGGCAGCGTCCGGCTGAAATCTTTGCGCAGAGCGACCGTCGGAGTCATCCCCAAGGTTACCGGCAACGCCACGCCCAAACCCTTCCGCATCGCCAGCGTGGGATTCAGTGCCAGGGTTATGTCGGGGAATGGTGTTGCGATGCAGCACTCGACCGTGGGAGCCGTCCCCAAAGTGACATCGACGGCGCGCGATAGGCCACCCTTCACCACCTCAACACTCGGCACCATGCCAAACGTCACGTCCAACGGTGAAGTTCGATCCACGCAGAACGCGCAGTGCAGTCCCAGAGTGGCGGTCAGCGTGCGCGTGAATTCCGTTCCTCCCCCGGATTGTTTGTCCACCGAGACTTGCGGGTCCATGCGGAAAGTGACATCGAGGGGCGACG
>Ga0315288_10010376_pt1 | contig 11741 bp, 12 predicted proteins | sample YL17G11_20_MG_FD_203454 | JGI IMG/M metagenome (GOLD analysis project Ga0315288, IMG submission 203454) | Sediment microbial communities from Yellowstone Lake, YNP, Wyoming, USA - YL17G11_20 | ecosystem: Environmental > Aquatic > Freshwater > Lake > Sediment | place: USA: Wyoming | collected... | reverse complement strand
CAACGAGCGCACCAAGTCCCAGACGGGACAGGTCATTCCGGTGGCAATCACCGTCTACGAAGACCGGTCGTTCGTTTTTATCACCAAGACGCCGCCGGCCACCGACCTGATTAAGAAAGCGCTGGGCATTGAGAAGGGCAGCGGCAACACCAGCCATGAGTTTGTGGGCAAGCTGACCAAAGATAAGGTGCGCGAAATCGCCAAAATCAAGATGAAGGACCTGAGCGCCAACAGCTTGGAAGCCGCCGAAAAAATCATCGAAGGTTCGGCGCGCAGTATGGGCGTCGAGGTAGAATAGACTATTCGGGAGGGCTGAGATGGCAAAGGTAAAGATAACCGTCGTTAAGAAACTGAACAACAAAGATATGTTCGGGGACAATCCGCCCGTCGGCTTTACTCTGGCGCCCGAATGCAACCGGCTTAACGTCGGGCAGGAGTTTATCAGCGACGAAGGGATGTGCCCTTCAGGTTTTTGCGCCTGGGCGTTTGCTGACATCCAGCGGGACATCACTCACCTCCGCTTTGGCGGAGACTTCCCCTGGATGAAGAAAAAGGGGACCATCCTTTCTAGCTGCACTGACGGCGTGAGACCGGTCATTTTCAAGCTGGAAAGAATAGAAGAATAGGCCCGGGACTAGGAGAGACCATGGTAGTAAAACACGGTAAGAAATATCGGGAAGTCGCCAAGCTGGTCGATAGGGAAAAGGCGTACACTCCGGAGGAGGCGACTGAGCTTATCAAGAAAGCCAAGTTTGCCAAGTTCGATGAATCTGTAGAACTGCACCTGAGGATGGGTGTTGACCCGCGCGCTTCCGACCAGCAGGTCCGCGGCGTGGCGCTACTCCCCCACGGCCTGGGTAAGATAATCAGAGTGCTCGTTTTCGCCCAGGGCGAAGGCGTAAAAATCTCCGAGCAGGCGGGGGCAGATGTCGTCGGCGGCGACGAGCTAATCAAGAAGATTGAAGAAGGGTGGCTGGAGTTCGATACCACCATCGCCACTCCCGATATGATGGGTAAGGTCGGCCGGCTGGGCAAAGTGCTGGGGCGCAAAGGCCTGATGCCCAACCCCAAGGCCGGCACCGTTGTTCCGGCCAATGACCTGCCGCGCGTCATCAACGATGCCCGCAAGGGCCGCGTTGAGTTCAAGCTGGACAAGACCGCGGTCATTCACGTGGTCATCGGCAAAGCCAGCTTCGAGCCCAAGGCGCTGCTCGAAAACCTGACGGCGGTCGTTGAAGCCATCAATAAGGCCAGACCAACCGGTGCCAAGGGGCAGTTCGTCAAGAGCGCCTTCCTCACCACCACGATGGGTCCGGGCATCAAGCTCGACCTGAAGACGGCCCTGGAGCTGACGAGCGCTTAGCGCCTGGCACTTGCAATAGCACAATGGAATAAGGTAAAATAGCAATACCCTGAGACAGTAGGTGCCGCAAGGCTTAATGAGTGCCTGCCGAGGAGAAATAGGTCAGCCTGTTTGCATCCTCGTGCGTATGGCGCGAGGATTTTTTATTGTCCAGGAGGTGATATAGATGCCGACGGAAAAGAAGGCACAACTAATTGATAAGTTGCAGGACCTTTTCGCCAAGTCGGGCGTGGGCATCTTCGCCGATTACCGCGGTATGACGGTAGCGGAGTTGACCGACCTGCGCCGGAATCTGCGGAAGTCCGGTGTCCGCTTCCATGTAGTCAAGAACACCCTGGCGCGCATCGCCGCGGCAAAAGCGGGCAAAAAAGACCTGGGCAGTCTCTTCGAGGGTCCGATGGCGGTTGCCTTCAGCACTGGTGAAGCCACCATACCGGCCAAAGTGCTGAACGACCTCGTCCGCACGGGCAAGACGACGCTCAAGATTAAGGGCGGTTTTCTCGGCGATAAACTTCTGCGCACCGCGGACGTTCAGGTCCTGGCGATGCTCCCGCCCCGCGAGATTATCATCGCCCAGATTGTGGCGGGCATTCAATCGCCCATCGCGGCATTAGTTGCCTATCTCTCATCGCCTATGAGCGGTCTCGTAGGTATGTTACAGGCCAGAATGAAACAATTGGAGGGAAAATAAAATGGCAGAAGAGGTAAAGGTTTCCGGAAAAAGCGCCGAGATTATCGAGGCAATCAAGGTCATGACCGTCATCGAACTGGCGGAGTTGGTCAAGGCCCTGCAGAGTGAGTTTGGTGTTTCCGCCGCGTCAATGATGGCCGCCGCCCCGGCAGCGGCAGCAGGGGCACCGGACGCGGCTCCCGCTGAGGAAAAGAGCGAGTTCACCGTCATCCTCAAGGAAATCGGCGCCAACAAGATTAACGTTATCAAAGCCGTCCGCGAGGTCACCGCTCTCGGTCTGAAAGAGTCCAAGGACCTGGTTGAGGGCGCGCCCAAACCGGTTAAAGAGAACATCAACAAAGATGAGGCCGCCGCCATCAAAGCCAAGCTTGAAGCGGCCGGCGCCACCGTCGAAGTCAAGTAATAGTCCTCTATCAGGGCAAGTCGATACAGGGGAGGGGGGCAACCCCCTCCCCTTTTCCCGTTTTCCTGCGACTGGGCGTTTGCCTCTTTCCGATTTTCCCCTATTGCAATTAGCCATAAAATAGCCTATATTACCACCAAGAGCTCCGTTGAAGGAGACGGTGGGAAATGCAATTACAGGACTTCTTCATGCTGATGGGAGTAGGCGGCCTGTTCATCATTCTCGGTACAGGCAGCGTCATCTGGGGAGTCGTCGAGGAAAAGCACTACTACAATGCCCTGGCGGAGAAGCCGGGCGATATCCGGGAGTTCCTGGACCGCAGCCCGCACCACCCTCAGCCCGCCGCCCTGAGAATCGGCGGCTGGATAGCCATCGCCGTGGGGGTTGTTCTGCTCGCCGTGGGGTTTGCCCTCTGGTTCCGGGTGCGGGGGTAGGCGACCGCCTAAGACCCGGGTGGGGTGCTCAGCTTCTGCAGGTCAGCCTCAATCAGTAGCGCGTTGGCTTTGAGCCGACTTGAGGGGATGACCTTACCATCGGGGGAAACGTGCCAGCCCGCCTCCAGCCAGTGCGGCTTCCCTTTCCAGTCCTTCACGCCGGTCGAGTCAACCGTGACATACCAAAGAGTGCTGCCGTCTTTGAAAAGCTCCTGCTCCGCTGCCCACTTATCACTCATCGCGTAGAACTCGGCAAGGTACTCCTTGGCTGCCGCGCTCCCGGCTATCGTCAGCATGTGCTCATAGACGGCCAGGATGGCGCGGTCCGGCGTGCCGACACTGGTGCCGGGCGATACAACCTTTGGCGCCTGCGGCTCAGTGGGCAGGGTTGGTGTCGGGAACTGCCCGAAGTCCTGGCAGCCGGCAAAGACCAGGACCGCCAGCGCCAGAGCTACAACGAGAATTAACTTGAGCTTCATTCTGCCCACAAATATAGTCTATTGCAGGATGAAGCCTAAGTCAAATAAGGCTAGATACCTTGGCTTCGCTAACTTTAGTATGTAGACCTATAATTAGCGCAAACCTATACTATTGTAAAATTCATGCGTAGAGATATTTTGGTCAGATTCGGGCAAAAGGTGCGCAGTGAACGCGAAAGAAAAGGCCTTTCGCAGGAGGAGTTGGCCTCTCGCGCGGGAGTTCACCGAACTTATGTGGGATGATTGAAAGAGCGGAGAAGAACATAACGTTAGCTAATATTGAGAAAATATGCAAGGCGCTAGGCTTGAGCATACGGGATTTCTTCAAGGATTTTTGAAGTGTGACTGGCGAATGGCAGCAAAAAATAGAGGGCTAGTTTAGGCCAATACTATTACCTTTATGGTGGAGGGAGCAGGATTCGAACCTGCGAAGCCCTAAGGCGGCAGATTTACAGTCTGCTCCGATTGGCCGCTCCGGCATCCCTCCATCCGCGAAAACCCAAGCCCGAGAGGGGATTCGAACCCGCTAACCTACCGATTACAAATCGGTTGCGCTACCCTTGCGCTACTCGGGCGCTTGAATTCGAGATACCGAAAAAAGTATAGCAAAGGGGGGTGGGGCTGTCAAACGGGAAATTCAAAATTCTAAATCCTAGATTCTAACTCCAACCTCACCCCTTTTAGGATTTAGAGCTTAGAGTTTAGAGTTTTTCCCGAAGGGGGTAAGTTACCATAACTTGCTTGCTTTAGCCAAACGGCTGTGCTATTATGCCCTTAAGGGCGATAGATGACCACAGAGAGAGAAAAGGCACTCGAACTAGCCATAGGCCAAATTGAGAAAAGATTTGGCAAAGGCTCCATAATGAAGCTGGGGGAATCGGCTGGGACCACGCCCATTGAAGTCATTCCCACCGGCTCGCTGGCTTTAGACCTGGCTCTGGGCGTGGGTGGTATCCCCAAAGGGCGCGTTACGGAAATATTCGGTCCGGAAAGCTCGGGGAAGACTACCCTCGGTCAGCACATCATCGCGGAATCACAAAGACAGGGAGGAATGGCTGCCTATATCGATGTGGAGCATGCCCTGGACCCCTCTTATGCCGCCCTCTGCGGAGTCAGCATCAACGATTTGCTCATCTCGCAGCCGGATACCGGGGAGCAGGCGCTCGAAATTACCGAAGCCCTGGTCAGAAGCACCGCCGTCGATGTTATCGTCATCGATAGCGTCGCCGCGCTGGTGCCCCGGGCGGAAATCGAAGGGGAGATGGGGGATGCTCATGTGGGCTTGCAGGCCCGCCTGATGTCTCAGGCACTCAGAAAACTGGCTGCCGCCATCGGCAGGTCAGGAACAGCGGTCATATTCATCAATCAACTCCGGGAAAAAGTCGGTATTGTCTTCGGTAATCCAGAGGTGACACCCGGTGGCCGGGCGCTGAAATTCTACGCCTCGGTTAGAATTGACCTGAGACGGGTTGAGACAATCAAGCAGGGCAATGAAGCCATTGGCAGCCATGTCAGAGCCAAAGTGGTCAAAAACAAGGTGGCCCCACCCTTCCGCAGCGCCGAGTTCGACATTATGTTCAACCACGGCATCTCGAAGGAGGGCAATCTGATTGACCTGGGTCTGGAGCTGGACCTGATAAAGAAGGCTGGTGCCTTTCTCTCTTATGGCGATGTCCGCCTGGGGCAAGGCAGGGAGACCGCCAAGCAATTCCTGGCGCAGAACCCTGACGTTGCCAAAGAAATTGAAGAGAGAATCCGGGCTTCAGCCGCCACTGCCCGCATTGCCGCGTCCGACGAATAAAGGACGCCCGGGCGGGCAATTTCAACCCAATAGCGCTTGACGGCAAAAGCGAGGCTGAGGCTCGAGGGCTTCAGCCTTACGTGTTTTATGAGGCGGAGTTGATGGGCAAGATTACGGCGCTCAAGGAGGGGAAGGGAAGAAACAAGAGAATCAGCGTCTTCGTGGACGGGCGCTTTGCCTTCAGCCTGGAGGGTGATGTCGTGGTGGCGGGAGCTTTGCGGGTAGGGCAGGAGCTAACCGCCAGCGAGGCGGAAAAGCTGGCGGCAAAGGACCAGCACCAGCGCGGGATGAACGCCGCGGTACGGCTCCTCGGTTACCGACCGCGCAGCGAGGCGGAGTTGCGGGAGAGGCTGCTCCGTCGCGGATTTGAGAAAGCGACTATCGACTCGGTGATGGGCAAGCTGAAGGAGCAGAACCTGGTGGATGACACGGCTTTCGCCGAGTTCTGGAAGGAAAACCGCCAGTCCTTCCGGCCGCGCAGCCGGCGGATGACCCGGCTGGAGCTAAGGCGAAAAGGCGTTGACAGCGGCGTTATCGACCGTATCGTTGCGGAAATTGATGATGGTGACAGCGCCTACCGGGCGGCGCAGCCCAAAGCCCGGCAGATGAAAGCGGCAGATTACGATGTGTTTCGCCGCCGTCTTGGGGAGTACCTGCGGCGGCGTGGATTTGACTACGAGGTAATAAAGCGCACGGTAGAAAAAATGTGGCAGGAGAGGGATAGCTAAAACAGGCCCCGCTTTGACAAAGAGCGGGTAATTTGGGTAGTATTGGCTATCTTTTGGCTGTCCCCCGATTGCCCCGGTACCCAGATTGAAAGGGGGTGAATATATGGCACAACAGGGAATCTGGATTTATATCCTGGCGATATTCTTCGCCTTTATCATCGGCGTTGTCTTCGGCGTGCTGGCCGCCCTGGTTTCGCGGCGTGTCATTTTCAACCGCCAAATCCGGATTGCGGAAAGAAAAGCCGCCAAGATTGTCAACGATGCACGAAACGAAGCTAAAGTCGTCGCCTCGGGCGCCCAGGAGGAAGCTAAGAAAACCAGGACAACTGCGGAGACGGAATATCGCGAAAGACGGTCCGAACTGCAAAGGCAGGAAAACCGTTTGTCCCAGAAGAGTGAATACCTGGACAAGAAAATTGAGAGCGTTGAGCAAAGAGAACGCGGGCTGAACAACAAGGAGAAAGAAATTGAGTCCGTCCGGTCTCAAATCAACGAGCTCAAAGCCAAAGAAGTGAAAGAACTGGAGCTAATCGCCAGTCTTTCGGGTGAGGACGCCAAGAAGATGCTCCTGGATGCGGTAAGCAACGAGCTACAGCAAGAGACCGGCCGCCGCCTGCGGGAGTGGGAAGAGAGGCTCAAGGCGGAGCAGGATGAGAAAGCCCGCGAAATTCTGTCACGGGCCATACAGCGCAATGCCTCCGAGATAGTTGCCGAGACCACGGTCTCGGTGGTGCCCTTGCCCAGCGATGAAATGAAGGGGCGTCTGATTGGCCGCGAAGGGCGCAATATCAGGGCGCTGGAGCAGGCAACCGGCGTTGATCTCATCATCGACGATACGCCGGAAGCGGTAACGCTTTCCAGCTTTGACCCGGTTCGGCGTGAGATTGCCCGCATTGCCCTGACCAAGCTCATCATGGACGGCCGTATCCACCCGGCGCGTATTGAAGAAGTGGCGGCCAAAGCTAAGGAAGAGGTGGAGGCAACCATGCAGGCGGCGGGTGAGCAGGCTGCCTATCAGGTGGGAGTGCACGGACTGCGCCCCGAGCTTATCAAGCTCATCGGCCGGCTCAAGTACCGCACCAGCTACGGGCAGAACGCGCTGACGCACAGCGTTGAGACCGCCTTCCTGGCGGGAATGATTGCCTCTGAGCTGGGCGCGGATGTTGCCATCGCCAAGAGGGCCGGACTCCTGCACGATATCGGCAAGGCCATCGACCGCGAGGTTGAGGGTACGCACTCCTCTATCGGCGCCGAAATCGTCAAGCAGTGGGAGAAATCGCCTGAGGTCATCAAGGGCATTGCTGAGCACCACCTGGATAGTGAAAGCACCAGCGTCTGGGGCTTCATCATCTCGGCGGCGGACGCCATCAGCAGCGCCCGACCCGGCGCGCGACGTGAAGCTCTGGAGAGCTACATCAAGCGGATGAGAAACCTGGAGGACATCGCCAACAGCTTTAAGGGCGTGGAGAAGTCCTACGCCATCCAGGCCGGTCGCGAAATCCGTATCCTGGTCAGGCCGGAAGAAATCGACGACCTTGGGGCGATGCGCTTGGCGCGGGACATCGTGAAGAAGATTGAAGAAGGGATGGAGTATCCCGGTCAGATTAAGGTTACTGTACTCCGCGAGACGCGAGCGGTTGACTACGCCAGGTAAGACGAACCGATGCGAGTGCTGTTAATCGGTGACATCGTGGGACGGCCCGGCAGGGTAGCTGTAGAGAGACTTCTGCCGGGAGTGAAACAGCAATACGGGCTTGACCTCATCATCGCCAATGCGGAGAACGCCAGCGGCGGTTTTGGCATAACGCCGGACACCGCCCAGGAAATCCTCGATATGGGAGTCCACGTCCTGACTTCGGGAAATCACATCTGGGCGCAGCGGGAAATCATCCCCTATATCGAAGGCGAGGTGCCGCTGGTGCGCCCGTTGAACTATCCGCCCGGCGTGCCCGGCAAGGGCTACATCATTCAGGGAAAGGCGATGGTGGTCAACCTGATGGGGCGCACCTTCATGACCGATATCGATTGTCCTTTCCGGGCGATGGACAAACTGCTTGCCGAGGTCAAGGACAAGCCGTCGGTCATCATCGTTGATTTTCACGCCGAAGCCACGTCCGAGAAGATGGCGATGGGGCGCTACCTGGACGGCCGGGTGAGTGCCGTCTTTGGCACCCACACCCACGTCGGCACCATCGATGCCCAGATTCTCGCTCACGGCACGGCCTACGTAACCGATGTCGGCATGACTGGCCCTACTGATTCAATCATCGGCGATGACCCGGAGGCGGTTCTGCGGCGCTTTCTGACGGGAATGCCCCACCGCCTCTCGGTGGGGACGGGGAAGCCGGTTCTCAACGCGGTGATGGTGGAGGTGGCGGAGGACAGTGGCCGGGCAACCAGCATCGAGCGCATCAGCCAGAGACTGGGGGAGTAGTGGGCGCTGTCGACCTGCACGTTCACTCTACGGCTTCTGACGGCAAGTTCCCCCCGGAGGAGGTCGTCCGCCAAGCCGGCAGGGCGGGTATCCGGTACCTCGCCCTGGCCGACCACGACTCCGTTGACGGTATCATACCTGCGCTGCAAGCGGTCAAAGCTTTCCCGAGGATGAAGCTTTTGCCCTGTGTTGAGCTCAGCACGGATGTTCCCGATGGCGAGGTCCACGTCCTCGGCTACTTCATCGACTACACCGATGAAAATTTGAAAGCGACTCTGAGGAAATTCCGCGAGTCCCGACTGAACCGGGCGCAGAAAATGGTCAAGAAGCTCGGTACTCTGGGCGTCCACGTGCGGTGGGAGCGGGTCAAGGAGATTGCCGGGGCGGGGGCGGTCGGGCGCCCTCACATTGCCCAGGCGATGATGGAGAAGGGCTACATCAAGAATATGCGGGAGGCTTTTTTTAAGTACATCGGGCGGGAGGGACCGGCCTACGTCGAGCGAGAGAAGATGACACCCGTGGAGGCGGTGGGGGAAGTGCTCAAGTACGGCGGCCTGCCCGTGCTGGCGCACCCGCTATCGGCCCAGGGAGCGGAAGCGTGGGTTGCCGAGCTTAAGTCGATGGGGCTGGCGGGCATCGAGGTCTACTGTAATAACTACAGTACTGACGATATGAGAATACTGCTCGGGCTGGCGACCAAGTATGACCTGCTCACCACCGGCGGGAGCGATTTCCACGGCCTGGGCAGCGAGATTGGGGCGCCGCTGGGCGGCGTCCACGTGCCGGTGGAGTGCGCCGAACGGCTCATCGCCACCGCCAAACAACTAGGTCTGAGGCTAACCTGATATGTCATCGACTTTGGTCTGGGTTGTATTGACCGTGGTCGCCTACCTGGTAGGCTCGGTGCCGCTGTCCTATCTGGCGGCAAAATGGTCGCGCGGCATCGACCTGCGGGAATACGGCACCGGGCAGGTGGGGGGCGGCAACCTCTGGCGGCTGACCTCCTGGAAGCTGGGCCTGCCGGTCGGGCTTTTTGACGGCACCAAGGGGTTGTGGATGGTCTGGATTGCTCAAGCCGCCGGGCTGACCATTGCCCAACAGATAATCGTGGGGCTGGGGGCAATTGCCGGGCACAACTGGTCGGTTTTCCTCAAGTTCGCCGGCGGCCGAGGGGTGGGCACCACCCTGGGCGTCGTTCTCATCCTGCCCCTGGCCAACGATATGAGTCCCGTCCCCACCATCGTGTTCTTCGCCGTCTGTATCGTCGGCGTGCTGGCCACCCGCCGTTCGCCGGTGCCGGTGCTGGTGGCCATGGCTTCTCTGCCTGTAGCCAGCTGGCTGTCCGGCGAGACGCTGTCCGTGACGCTGGCTTTTTTGGCGATTTTCATTATACTTATTAGCGGAAGACTATCGGCGCCGCGAGTGTCCGGGCTGTCGATAGGGAGAGGTGAACTTTTGCTCAATCGACTTCTCTTTGACCGCGATATCCGAGACCGGAACGCGTGGCTGCACCGCGCGCCGCCCGGCGCCACACCGCTCAAGACCGGGAAACAGGAATAATTAGCGGGGAGGAGGGCATTTATGCCGTCCCGAGAGATTTTCGGGAACATCCCCTTCGGGGAAATCGTCTATGTGCTGGGACTCATTGTCCTGGGCATCTTCCTCTACGCCTTCTGGCGCCGCACCAGGCTGTGGCGGTTGGGCAGGCCAGAAAACCGCCTGGGCAGTCTGAGCCGGAGAATACGGGCGTCCTTTGCCAGCATTATCGACCTGCTGTTTCACCGCAAGATGCTGGGGGTGATGGAGGGGCTGGGGCGCTGGCGTTTCTCGCTCCAGGACCTCAATCCTAAGGAGTTCTACCCCGGCATCGTCCATTTTTTTATCTTCGCCGGGTTCATCGTTTTTGCTCTGAGCTCGGCGGTGGATGCCATCAGTCACTACGGCGGCGATTTCCTGGAAGGCACCAGCTATCTGGTCACTTCGTTGGTGGTTGATATCTTTGGCTTGCTGGTGATTGCCGGCGTGCTCCTGGCGATGTATCGCCGCTATGTGCAGAAACCGAGTCGACTGGACAATAAGAACGAAGACCTTATCGCCCTGCTCCTCATCCTCATCGTGGTGGTGAGCGGATTCGTCGTGGAAGGCTTCCGCATCGCCGCCACGGAGCTCAAGACCAACCCGGACTGGGCGGTGTGGTCGCCGGGTGGTTTCATACTCGCCATCAGCTTCAGCGGGATGAGTCAGGAGACCCTGTTGGCCTGGCACCGGTTTACCTGGTGGGCGCATATGGTCATCTCCATGGGAGCGATGGCTTATGTTGCCCTCTACTGGAACCGCCTCTGGCACATCGTTATTTCGACGATGAACATCTTTCTGCGCAACCTTGAACCGCGCGGCGCGCTGGCGCCGATTGATTTGGAAAAAGCGGAGAGCTTCGGCGCGGCGAAGATTGAGGACTTCACCTGGAAGCAGTTGCTCGACCTGGATGCGTGCACGCGGTGCGGTCGCTGCCAGGACAGCTGCCCCGCTCACCTCAGCGGCAAGCCGCTCAGCCCTAAGAAGGTGGTCCAGGACCTGAAGGGCGCGTGGCTGGAGAGGGCGAAGGGCGTTGAAAGTCAGCGACCGATGATTGGCGGGGTGGTGCTCGAGGACGAAATCTGGAACTGCACCACCTGCTACGCCTGTCACGAGGCCTGCCCGGTCGCCATCGAGCCGATGACCAAGATTATCGAGATGCGGCGCAACCTGGTGCTGGAGAAGGCGTCTATCCCGGAGACCGGCGAGGGCGCTCTCAAGAGCCTGGAAGCCCGGGGGCATCCCTGGCGCGGCACGACGCTGACCCGCACCGACTGGATGAAGGGGCTGGAAGTTAAGACGCTGGTGGATGATAAGAATATCGACGTGCTGTTCTGGGTGGGCTGCACCTCGGCGCTGGAGGAGCGGAGCACGAAAGTAGCACAATCGATTGCCAGAGTGCTGAAGCTGGGTGGGGTGAATTTTGGCATTCTGGGGGCTGAGGAAGCCTGCTGTGGCGACCCCGCCCGCCGCCTCGGCAACGAGTACCTTTTCCAGACGCTGGCGCAAGCCAACATCGAGTTGTTCAAGAACTACGGCATCAAGAAGATTGTCACCGGCTGCCCGCATTGCTTCAACACCCTAAAATACGAATACCCGCAGTTTGGCGGCAACTTTGAGGTGGTGCACCACTCTCAGTTCATTGCCGGCCTGGTCAGGTCGGGAAAGCTGAAGGCGAGCGCAAGTATCCCGGACGTTGTGACTTACCACGATTCCTGCTACCTCGGCCGGTACAATGATATTTACGACTCGCCGCGGCAGGTCTTGAAAGGCCTGGGCGTGAAGCTCAAGGAGATGCCGAAGAATCGGGAGCGCGGGTTCTGCTGCGGGGCG
>Ga0315288_10010375_pt1 | contig 11741 bp, 8 predicted proteins | sample YL17G11_20_MG_FD_203454 | JGI IMG/M metagenome (GOLD analysis project Ga0315288, IMG submission 203454) | Sediment microbial communities from Yellowstone Lake, YNP, Wyoming, USA - YL17G11_20 | ecosystem: Environmental > Aquatic > Freshwater > Lake > Sediment | place: USA: Wyoming | collected... | reverse complement strand
ACCGCTCTACCCCTCAAGGGAGACCACGTGGGTCGTCAGGGCGTCGAAACTGCGGATACCTCCGTCGGCTAGCCTCAGCACGATTCCGTAATCGGGGTCCAGGTCCACTACCTGCCCCGTGTACGCAATCTCGCCCTCGCGGACGCTTATCCGGCGACCTATCGTCCGGCACCGCTGGGCGACCAGGCGGCGGATTTCCGCCACTTGGGCCTCATCCTGAATTCCCGACGCCACGCGGTCCAACCTCGCCAGGATCGCCCGGGCCAGGAGCGTGCGATCCGCCTGCTCAGCGAACATCGCCAGGCTGGCGGCATGCGGCCGGATTTCGGGAGGGAAATCCACATCTTGCTGGCCGCAATTGACGCCCACGCCAATCACGACCGGGCTCGACGCCTCGCCCGCCGGCCGCGACTCGACCAGGATGCCCGCCACCTTCCGATCGTCGATGACCAGGTCGTTCGGCCACTTGATCCCCACAGACAGCCGGCACTGGTCCTCGATGGCCTCCGCAACGGCCAAGGCCGCCGCCCGGGTCACCAGGCCCCCCTGGCTCGGGGCATCGGGCATCCAGACGAGCACGGAGCACAGAACGGAGGAATGCGGCGGCGCCAGCCAGCGGTTGCCGCGACGGCCTCGCCCGGCCGACTGGTGTTCCGCGAAGACCGCCAGGCCGTCGGCCCGGGCCGGCCCGTCCGCGGCCGCCTGCCACGCCAGGTCGTTTGTGGAGACGGTTTCCTCAACAGTCCGCACCGTCCGGCCGATGCGTGAGACCACCAGCCGGCACGCGATCTCCTTCTCATCCAGCCGCTCCGGAACGCCGAGCAGGCGGATGCCGCCCAGCGGATGGGCCTCGATGGCGAAGCCGCGGCCGACGAGGACTTCGAGCGCCCCGGTGAGGCCCCTCGGCGAAAGGCCCGCCTCGGCGGCCAACTGGTCGGCCGACACCGGCTGCCCGCGCCGTCGACGAAGCGCCAGCGAAACTTCGAGGTCCACCTGCCTGCTCCCGCGGTCTGCCCGCCTGCCGCGCTTGAACAGATAACAGCCGTTCGCCTGGGAATATGTGCGTGCGGCAGGCCAGGTCGAAGACTCGCCGTGGCGAGGGACCCGCCGCGCAAGGCGGCGTCATGGCGCTACGTTCGGCAAACCTCCAGCGAGATATCGAGGATGGGAGCGCTGTGCGTGAGCGCCCCGACGCTGATGCGGTCCACGCCCGTCTCGGCCACCTCGCGGACGTTGCCCAGGGTGATCCCGCCCGAGGCCTCCAGCGCCGGCCCGTCGTCGCCGAAGAGCCGGTCGCGGCGATCCACGGCCTCGCGGATCATCGGCGCCTTCATGTTGTCCAGCAGGACGACGTCGGGGCGAGACCCCAGGATTTCCTCGAGGTAATCGATCTGCTCGATCTCGACATGGATCGGAATCTCGCGGGAGATCCGCTGCCGGGCCTCGCGCACCAGTCCCACGATGGTCTCGCCGACGTGGTTCGGCGCGCGGACGGCCAGGTGGTTGTCCTTGATGAGCACGCCGTCGTGCAGGCCGGTCCGGTGGTTGACGCCGCCGCCCATGCGCACCGCGTACTTCTCGAGGTACCGCCAGCCGGGGGTCGTCTTGCGCGTGTCGAGGATGACGGCGCCGGTGCCCGCCACGGCGTCGACGAACTTCCGGGTGTACGTGGCGATGCCCGACAGGGCCTGGACGAAGTTCAGGAGCGTCCGCTCGATCGTAAGGAGCGGCCGCACCGGCCCGGTGATGCTGCCGAGAACATCGTCGGGACGGATGCCCTGGCCGTCCTCGACCATCGGGTCGAACCGGAGCCGCCCGTCGACGCGGTTGAGCATGGGGGTTACGAAGAGCAGGCCTGCGACCACGCCGTCGGCCCGCGACAGCAGTTCGCCCTCGGCGCTCGCCTCGGTGTCAATCAGCACGTCGCTGGTGAGGTCGCCCGGCCCGATGTCCTCGTCCAGGGCGAGGGTCAGGAGCGGCTGGAGGCTTTCGAGCGCCCGGGTTTGCAGCCGCTCGATGGGAATCGTGGTTGGCGGTCGTTTGGGTGTCATGGAGGAGTTCCTGAATGCGGTCCCTGAGTTCGGCGGCCCGTTCAAATTCGAGACGCTCGGCCGCCCGGTGCATCTCGGCTTCCAGCTGGCGCGCCAGTTCCGTCTGCGCAAAATCCTTTTCGGAAAGATGCACGGCCAGGCGGGCCTCGCGGCGGCCATGGACCTCCGCCTCGATGCCGGCCCGGACGGCCTTGCGGATCGTCTCGGGCGTGATGCCGTGCCGGCGGTTGTAGGCCGCCTGTTTCTCGCGGCGGCGCGCGGTCTCGTCGATCGCCTGGCGCATGCTCTCGGTCACGGTGTCGGCGTACATGATGACCTGGGCGCTAGAGTGGCGGGCGCAGCGGCCGATGGTCTGGAGCAGGCTCGTCTCGGACCGCAGGAATCCTTCGCGGTCGGCGTCGAGGATGGCGACCAGGCTGACCTCGGGCAGGTCGAGGCCCTCGCGCAAGAGGTTCACGCCCACGATCACGTCGAACGTGCCGAGCCTCAGGTCGCGCAGGATCTCGCTGCGGTCGAAAACCTCGACCTCGCTGTGCAGGTATGCGCACTTCACGCCTTCCTTGATGAAGTACTGCGAGAGGTCCTCGGCCAGGCGTTTCGTGAGGGTGGTCACCAAGACGCGCTCGCCTCGCTCGATGCGCCGGCGCGCTTCGGCCATGAGGTGGCGGACCTGGTCGCGGGCCGGCTCGACGCGGATGCCGGGGTCCACCAGGCCGGTGGGCCGGATGACCATCTCGACAACCTCGCCGCCCGATTTCTCGATCTCCCAGTCGGCGGGGGTGGCCGAAACGAAGGTCGCGCGGCGGGCCAGTTGCTCCCACTCCTCGAACGTCAGCGGCCGGTTGTCGAGCGCCGAGGGCAGCCGGAACCCGTGGTCGACGAGCGTCTGCTTGCGGCTCCGATCGCCGGCGTACATCGCCCGGATCTGCGGAATCGTGGCGTGGCTCTCATCGACGAACATCAGGTAGCCTTCGGGGAAATAGTCCAGGAGGCAGTACGGCCTCTCGCCCGGCGCCCGGCCCGAGAGATGCCGGCTGTAGTTCTCGATGCCGGCGCAGTAGCCGACCTCGCGGAGCATTTCGAGGTCGTATTTCGTGCGGGCCTCGAGGCGCTGGGCCTCGAGGAGTTTGCCCTGTCGCCGCAGGTCCGCCAAGCGGGCGGTCAATTCCTCTTCGATGGCCAGGCACGCCCCCTCGATGCGGTTTTCGGGCATGACGTAGTGTTTCGCAGGGTAGATGAGCGTCCGCGGCTCGGCGCCCAGGATTTCGCCGGTCACCGGGTTGATGATCGCGACGCGGTCGACCCGGTCGCCGAAGAATTCGATGCGGTACGCAAATTCCTCGTAGGCCGGCTGCACGTCGACGCAATCGCCGCGCACGCGGAACCGCCCGCGGCCGAAATCGATGTCGTTGCGCTCGTACTGAAGGTCCACGAGCCGGCGCAGCAGGTCGTCGCGCTCGATCCGCTGGCCCAGTTCCAGGCCCACGACCATGCCCTCGTAGTCCTCGGGACTGCCCAGGCCGTAGATGCACGAGACGCTGGCCACGATGATGACGTCGCGCCGGCTCATGAGGGCGCTGGTGGCCTGGAGCCGCAGGCGGTCGATGTCGTCGTTGATCGAGGCGTCTTTCTCGATGTAGATGTCGCGAGCCGGGATGTACGCCTCGGGCTGGTAGTAGTCGTAGTACGACACGAAGTACGCCACGGCGTTGTGCGGAAAGAACTCCTTGAACTCGCTGTACAACTGGGCCGCCAGGGTCTTGTTGTGGCTGATGACGAGGGCCGGCTGTTGAAGGCGCTCGATGACGTTGGCCATGGCGAACGTCTTGCCGCTGCCCGTCACGCCCAGAAGGGTCTGGAAACGCTTGCCAGCCTCGAGCCCTTTGACGAGGGCCTCGATGGCCCGGGGCTGATCGCCCTTGGGCTCGAAATCCGAAACCAGTTCGAAACGTTCCACATCCGCTCCCCGGGTGCTCTCCGAAGCAAGGGATTGTACCAGTTCATCGCCGCCGCGACAACTTTGCAGCCGACACTTGACGCCGGCCCGGCGGCACGGTAAACATGCCGCCTTGACGTCGGGTGGGGCAACCGGAGTCTCCCCCAAGACATCTGCCAGCGGCACGTTGGCAGGTTGGAGAACGACCTCGATGACGCTCGGCGTGCATCCCCCCGCGAGTGCCGGTGAGCCCCGGCCTCAGCCCGGCATGTTCGGGCGCGTCGGGCTCGCGTTGTCGAGTCCGCGGGTGCTGCCGCTGGTGGGATTCTGGCTGGCGGGCCTTGGGCTCTTTGGGGGATTCCGCGCGGGGCTGCTCATAGCCTCGCGTGAGGCGCTGGCCGGCGTTACGTCGGCCGAGATCCTGCGCTGCTTCTGGTACGGGGCGCGATTCGACGGCTTCCCGCTGGGCATCCTGGGGATACCGCTGGCCCTGCGGCTTGCGCTGGCGCCGGCGGCGACGGTCGGCGGCAAGCGGTTCCGCCGGACGGTCAGTGCCTACATCACCGTGGTGCTGTCGCTCCTGCTGGCCGTGGAGATCGCCGGGGCGTGCTTCTTCCTGCATTACGGGTTCCGGCTGAACTGGGCGGCCATCGACTACTGCCAGTTCCCTCGCGAGGCCCTCGGCTACATCTGGAGCGAGTATCCGGTGGTGTGGGGCCTGGTGGGGATGGCGGCCCTCGTGTCGGGCCTGTTCGCGATTCTGATGCGGACGGTCTGGCGCGGGGCGCCGCCGGCCGGGCCGGCCTGGCAACGGCCCGTCCTGGCGATCGCGCTCGTGGGCTTCTGCGTCATCGGCATCCGCGGCGGATTCCAGGCGAGACCCCTGCACATAGGCGATGCCTACCTGGTGAGCCTGAATAACGTCCCCAGCCAGTTGGCGCTCAACGGGATATTCTCGCTGGCCGCCGAGGCCGCGACGCGCCGGCGGGAGGCCTCCGGCCGGGCCAGCCTGCATCCCGCCCCGCCACCGCAGCGGGCCGTTGAGGTCGCGCGGAAGGCGCTGTTCCAGCCGGCCGACGTCGACCTGAAGGCCGAAAGCAACCCCCTGTGGCGCCGCACGGTCACGGGGCGTCCGATGAAGGACTATAACGTCGCCATCATCCTGATGGAGGGGATGTCGGGCAAAGCCGTCGGCGCGATGGGCGGCCGGCCGAGCCAGACGCCGGAGTTCGATGCCTTGTGCCGCGAAGGCCTCTTCTTCGACCGCCTCTACGCCGTCGGCGGCCGGACCTGCCGGGGCTTGGCGGGCATCCTGTGCGGGCACCCGGACCTCGCCGAGAGGTCCATCACCCACACGCGATCCCAGGACCGCTTCATGGCGCTGCCCGACGTGTTCCTGAAGCGCGGATACCGGACGCTGTTCGTCACCGGCGGCGAACCCTCCTGGGACAACATGAAAGGTTTCTTCTCGGCCGGCGGCATCCAGGAGTTCATCGGCCAGAACGACGGTCCTCACACGGACCTCGTGAACCCGTGGGGGCAGGCCGACGAGGTGACGTTTGAGAAGGCCCACCAGCGATTCCTCGAGTACGGCGACCAGAAGTTCTTCGCCATCATCCTGACGACCACGAACCACGAGCCGTTCAACGCCCCCGCCGGCCGCGTGCCGTTCGTCGCGGGCGATTCGCTCGAAGCCAGGACGATCAACTGCTACCGGTACGCCGACTGGGCCATCGGCAACTTCTTCCGCAAGGCCCGGGCGGCCCCGTATTCCAGGCGAACGCTCTTCGTCCTGGTGGCGGACCACGGCCGAGAGTTCCTGAGCCGGTGGAACATGGACTTTCCGGGCAATCGCGTTCCGTGCCTCTTTCTCGGACCCGGCATAGCGCCGGGGCGGCTCTCGACGGCGGCGAGCCAGACCGACATCCCGCCGACGGTCCTCGCGCTCCTGGGGGGCGAGTTCGATCACTGTTTCATGGGCCGCGACCTCCTGGCCCTCAAGGACGACCCCGGACTTGCCCTGCTGGGCACCAACCACGTGCTCGGCCTGGTTCAGGGCGACCGTGCAGCCGTGATGCCGCCGGAGGGCCGGGCCGCGTTCTTCCGCCTCGGCGCCGACTCCCAGGAAAGGCTGGCCGACGGCGACGACGCCGCCCGGTGCGAGGACCTGCGCGAGAAGATGCTCGCGCTTTACTTCCTGTCGACGCAGTTGTTCTTAGACGCGAAGTTCTGCGCGCCGCAGAAGGCCGGGCAGGCCATGCCCCTCGCCGCCCAAACGGCAGAGTAGCGCTGTGGCGCCAGGCCGAGACTACCTCCGCCCCGCTGCCGCCATCCGCTCCTCGTAGTACTCCGAGCCCGTCAGGAACCGGATGCCCAGAGACCTCGCGTAACCGACCAGGCCGTCGAGCCAGGCCGTCTTGGCGGCAAAGGACTCCGGCGTCTCGCAGTGGTGATCGTGCGAACACAGGCTCCAGACGAGGTCCTCGGCAGCCACGCGGTCGGCAACGCCCCGAAGGTGCACGGGGTATGCCGAGGCGTCCGCCGCACCCGTGAACTCCATGAACAGGTAGTCGTCCTGGTAATCGTGGATCATGAGTTCCAGTAGGTCGGGGAACCCCTGCGGCCCGTAGAACGCCGGCTGCCATTCCATCGGCACGGGCTGGCCGTCGCGTGCGTCGCGGCCGAAAGTGCGCACGAACCGGTAGCCGTACCCGTACACCAACTCCAAGAGGTCCGGCCGGTCGCCGAGGCCGCGGTAGTAGGCCCAGGGACCCGTGAGTCCCCTGGGCCCCCGGCCGAGCACGTTCTCGAACACGCCCTGGCACCGCGCGAGGTCGGCATCTATAGCCGCCAGACTGCCGCCGCGCTTGAAGAAGACGCCGGTTTGCCCGCACACGGTGCATCCGGGCGGAATCTCCGTCAGGACGCTCTTGAGCAGAATGTGGTCGTACGTGTGGGCTTCGAGGTCGATCAGCCCCGAGCGGTCGGCCGCCACGAAAAGGGCCGGGTCCCGCTCCAGCGTCCGGCCCGTTACGTACCACGTGGCCCGGATGCCGTGGCGCCTGAGGAACTCCAGGCCGCACTGCGCGTACGTGGCCGACGATTCGCCGGCCGTCTCGACGTCAATGCCCAGCAGAATGGTTCCCGGCATCGTTTGTGCCCTCCATGGCGGCCTGCGCTCGGGGGCGGTCGATCATCTGGACCGGCTCGCCCTCGCCCTTTGTGCCGTCGCCGATGAAAAGATAAGGCCGCAGTTTCGCAAGCGTCCGGTCGCTGATGCCCCGCACGTCGCGGAGTTCATCGAGCGCCTTGAACCCGCCGCGATTGTCGCGCACCTCGACGATGCGCTTCGAGAGCGTCTCGCCGAGGCCGGGCACGACGCTCAAGGTGATCCAGTCGGCCGCGTTGACGTTGACGCGATAGGTGGGCGGGGCCGCCGGAATCGCCTCCAGGGGCGCCGCGCCCAGGCGATAGTACGCGACCGCCCGCCAAACCACGCCCGCCACCAGCACCAGCGCCAGGATAGCCAGCACCAGTTGCTCGCCCCTGACGATCATCGCCTGTCGGGGCGTGGGCGGGGTGATCGGTTCATCGGCCATGGGCGCATTATCCGCCCGGCCGGCAGCGATGCAAGATTCTTGCAGACCAGGGCCTCAGCCTGTACCTTGCCCGAGCATGGCGTGTGCGCCGAAGAGCGCGGCGGGTCGGGAGACCTGCCGCGCAAACACGCAATGCTATGCTGACGCAAACACGCAATGTTATACTGACGCAGGAGCAGAACCATGATCACGCGGCGGGCGTTCCTGAAAACCATCGGCGCGGGCGCCGTCGGCCTGGCTGGCACGGGATGCCTGCCTTCCATGCGAAAGGGCGGCGCCGGGGCCGCGGTCGCCAGGCCCAACTTCGTTTTCATCCTGATTGACGACCTCGGGTGGCGCGACCTCGGGTGTTTCGGAAGCACGTTCCACGAGACGCCCAACCTCGACCGCCTGGCCGCCCAGGGCATGCGGTTCACCGACGCCTACGCCGCATGCCCGGTCTGTTCGCCGACGCGGGCGAGCATCATGACCGGCCGGTACCCGGCCAGGCTTGGCCTGACGGACTTCATCCCCGGCCGCGGCGAGAAACGCGGCAAACTCCTGCCCGTTTCATTCAAGCAGCAACTGCCACTCGAGGAGGTGACCATTGTCGAGGCGCTCAAAGATGCCGGCTACACCTCGGCCTGCATCGGCAAGTGGCACCTCGGCGGCAGGCAGTTCTACCCCGAAAAGCAGGGCTTCGACGTCAACGTCGCCGCGTGCGACATGGGCGGCCCCGCCACCTACTGGGACCCCTACAAGATCCCGACGCTCCCCGACCGCCGGGCGGGTGAATACCTCACCGACCGCCTGACCGACGAGGCGCTCGGGTTCATCGAGAAGAACAAGGACCGGCCGTTCCTCTTGTACCTGTCGCACTACGCCGTCCACAACCCGCAGCAGGCCAAGAAGGACATCGCCGACAGGTTCCGCGCGAAGGCGTCGGCGATGCCGCCCGCCCCGGTCCCGGCGTTCGGCCAGGAAGGCAAGCACAAGGTCCGCCAGGTCCAGGACCAGCCGGTCTACGCCGGCATGGTGGCCAGCGTCGACGAATGCGTGGGCCGCGTCGTGCGGCGCCTGGAGACGCTGGGCATCGCCGGCCGCACCGTCATCTTCTTCATGTCCGACAACGGGGGCCTGGCCATCTCCGAGGGGACGCCGACCTCCAACATTCCCCTGCGGGCCGGCAAGGGATGGCTGTACGAGGGCGGGGTCCGCGAACCGCTGATCATCAAGTGGCCGGGCGTCACCCGGCCCGGCAGCGTCTGCGCCGTGCCGGTCATGAGCACCGATTTCTACCCGACGATGCTCGAGATGGCGGGCCTTCCGCTGCACGCCGAGTGGCACGCCGACGGCGTCAGCCTCGCGGCGCTCCTCCGCGGCGAGGCCCTGGAGCGGGGCCCGCTCTTCTGGCACTACCCGCATTACAGCAACCAGGGCGGCACGCCCACGGGGGCCGTCCGCGACGGAGATTATAAACTCATCGAGTTCTTTGAAGACGACCACGTCGAACTCTACAACCTCAAGGACGACGTCGGGGAGAAGAAAGACCTGGCGGCGTCGATGCCCGGGAAGGCGGCCGACCTTCGCCGGAAACTGGCCGATTGGCGGCGCGACGTCGGCGCCCGCATGCCGACGCCGAACCCAGCCTACGAGCCCGAAAAGGACCCGAAGCGCGCCGGCGCCCCGCCGATGCAGCCCTTGGCCGCCGCCCCGGGGTTCTGGGAAGAGTAAGCGCTGAGATTTGCGCAGCGGGCCTGCCGGCCCGCCGCGAAGAGGCTGAGGCTGCGTTTGGGCATGGTTCACACCCGCCGGGGATGAGCACCCAGTAAGCCCCCGGCACCGCCGGGGGATGCCTCAACCCGGTTCATCCCTACGCGGTGCGTGGGGCTTGTGAACCATGCCGCGTTTGGCGTCACTCGTCGGACCAGACGACGTTGCCGTCGGTGTGCGTGGCGGGCCCGCCCGGCCAGATTTCCTGGCGTACGCCCACCAGGCGCTCGTAGCCGATCTTCGGATGCGCATCCTTCCGCAGCAGGCCGCCGTGCGGGACGTGGTGCGGCTGGTGGTCCGAGAAGTCGCGCCACGAAATCGCCGTGATGAACGGCTTGGCGATGGCGATGCGGTAGAAGCCGTCGATCCAGTCGGACTGGCCGACCTCGTCCCACGGCCGGCGCCATATCCCGCCCGCCCCAGGCTCCTGCTTCGGGCCGCCCAGCGCCGATTCCGGGTCGGCCGTCATCGCCGACGGCACGCCCACCGCCGTGATGTGCACGGGCTTGCCGAGCGAGCCGAACCGGTCCAGCATGTCCGACACGGCCATGAGGTCGCGGCAGTAGTGGCCTTGGCCGGGCGCGCCAAAAAGCATCTGGAGGCCGATGGCGTCGAACGTCACGCCGGCGTTGACGCACATCTCCGCATAGTGGTACGGCCAGATCGACCGCTGGTTCGTGGCGAAATACTCGCCCCACGGATACAGGATATCGAGGACCGCCTGCGAGGCGGGGTCCGTGCGCTTGACGGCGTGGGTGCACACGCGAGTGACCTCGATGACCCGGTCGAGCGAGAAGTTCATGCAGTTCTCGACGTGCAGGCCGGTCACGGCGTCCCAGTGGTCGATGCGGCCGCGGTACCGCTGGACGCACCGCTCGATGTGGTCGAAGACCGAGTCGCGGATCGTCTCGAAATCGTTCTCCCAGATCCAGACCCAGTCGGGCAGGTGCTGCTCCGAAAACCGGATCAGCGACCCGCCCTTGATGACCATGCCGCGCGCCTCGAGCCAGTGAATCCAGTCGTCGTACCACTTCCACTCGAACTCGTGTTCGCGCGGTTCGAGGCCGCGCCACACGAAGGGCACGGTGGCGTAGTTGAAGGTCTCGCCGAACCGCTGGCCGACCCGCGGATGGTCCTGGACGGCCTCCCAATGGCATCCGAAGTCGACGCGCGCCAGTTCGCCGCGACGGCGCCGGATGGCGATTCCCTGCTTCGCGTCGGCCACCGCAGCGTCTTCGCCGAGCGCCACCGTCTGGGCAAGGGCCTCCTCGGCCAGGTCGCTCGCGGCCAGAGGCGTATCGAGGACCGTCTCGGCCTTCGCCAGAAGCAACTTCGCCTCGCGAAAGTTCTTCTCGATCTCCTCGGTCGGCCCGCCGTAGGCGTAACCCCAGTCGTCCTTCTTGCGCCAGACCTCGGCCACGCGGCCGCGGGCGAGTTCCATCGTCAAAAGGTACGGTTCCTCGCGATCCGGCAGGAGGGCGGTCCGCAGGATGATCTTCCCCCCGCGCCGCACCGGCCACGGCAGGTTGAGCGCCGCCAGGCCCTGGCTCCGCCTCTCGCAGAAGAGCCGGCCATCCTGGGCCGCATACTGGAACCTCGCGCGGATCGGCTGCCCTTCGAGGCTCGTCAGGTACATCTGGTCGAGGTCGAGTTCGGCGGGCGGTTTCCCGTCAACCAATACGATGAACGATAGCACGGAGGAGTATCTCACTTCCTTCAGTCGGCGCCCGGGAGGGGCCGCAGTCCCCGTCTTCCGTCGGCCCCCGATTATATGGGGCCGCGGCCGTCTCTCAACTGAAAACCGCCGCGACTGGGTTTGCGTCTGACTTCACCTTCCGGGGCGGCATGCCCAGCGCGCCGCTGGCTGGGCATGCTGCTACTACTACTGCGCCACTTGACGCCGTGCGCGGTGGGTCTCCCGACCCGCCGCGCTCAGGTGCGAAGCGGCGCTTTCGGACTAACTGCGGCATGGCGACGCCGGCACGATTAGACTTGACGGCCCGCGACCTGACGGGCTAAAAAGGGTTAGCGAACATCGGAGAACCCGTATGGCCTCTGCCGTACGCGAAACGCACCTGGAGGGCCTGCCCCTCAGGCGCGGCAAAGTCCGCGATGTGTATGACCTGGGGGACCGGCTGCTCATCGTCGCCACCGACCGCCTCAGCGCTTACGATGTCGTCCTGCCCACCGGCATCCCCGACAAGGGACGGATCCTCACGGCCCTGAGCCTCTGGTGGTTCGACTTCCTGAAAGACATCACGCCGAACCATCTCGTCACCGCCGACATCGCCCTCATGGGCCCGGCGGCCCAGTCGCAGGCGTCGGTGCTGGCGGGCCGGACCATGCTCTGCCGCAAGGCCCGGGTCTTCCCGGTCGAGTGCGTCATTCGCGGGTACCTGGCGG
>Ga0315288_10010374_pt1 | contig 11742 bp, 11 predicted proteins | sample YL17G11_20_MG_FD_203454 | JGI IMG/M metagenome (GOLD analysis project Ga0315288, IMG submission 203454) | Sediment microbial communities from Yellowstone Lake, YNP, Wyoming, USA - YL17G11_20 | ecosystem: Environmental > Aquatic > Freshwater > Lake > Sediment | place: USA: Wyoming | collected... | reverse complement strand
GGGCGCGCCGACCTGGTCTTCCTGTCTCAACCCATCCGGCGGATCCTGGAAACGCTGGGGGCGCTGGATGAGTGGGTGCGGCCTGGCAGCTTGGTCACCGATGCAGGCAGCACCAAGGCACAGATCATCGCGCACGCGCGGGGGACCATTCGCCGGGGCCAGTTCTTGGGCGGCCACCCTATGGCCGGCAAGGAGCGCCGAGGGGCGGCAGAGGCGGAGGCGAGCCTCTTCGCCGGTCGCACCTGGGTGCTGACGCCGGTCGATCCCTCAGAGTTGGAGACCCCGGCGGCGCGCGAGTTCCTGAGGTGGCTGCGCGCCATCGGCGCCCTACCCGCGGTCCTCCCGCCCGAGGAGCACGACCGCATCGTGGCCTTCACCTCGCATCTGCCGCAACTGCTTTCGACCGCGCTGGCGGCCACCTTGGCTGCGCGGTTGCCAGGGCCGCAGGATCTCCAGGTGGCCGGCCCCGGCTTGGCCGACACCACCCGCCTGGCAGCCAGCCCCTACGAGATCTGGCGCGATATTCTGGAGACCAACCGGAAGGCCGTGGAAGCCGCCCTCGACGCCTGCATCGCCCAACTGGACGAACTGCGGGCCACGCTCGGCTCCGAGCGCACCGCGGAGGCCTTTCGCCGGGCCAACCAGTTCGCCGAGCGGCTGAAGCAGCAGGGCCGGGGCTAATCTTCTGAAGCCCTTCCGCCGATGCAGCGATAAGGTGGAGTCTGGGTTGAGAGCAACCCAGGGCGACATCCATGGCGGTGCGCGTAGATCCGGTTCCCGGCGATGCCGGCTGGTACTCCGACCAGCCCCCGCAGCAGGGGCGGCGTGGCAAGGGTAAGATACCGGCCGCCCCCGAGATCGAGCCCGAGGAACCCACGCCCGAGGGGGACGACTACTACACCCCCTCCGAGGCGGAGGAAGAAGGCTGACCGCCGGCCTGGGAGCTTCAACTCAGGGCGTCTGGGCGGGACGCGCGGCACGCGCAGGGACTAGACTGGTGTTTGGTACATGGCGGTCAAGATCAGTCCGAGGAAGCTTCGCGGCCCGTGGGTTGAGGGCTACGCACTGGACGTGCACACCACCGGCAGCACTCTCCTCGGGTACAACGCTTACGGGCACCCGGTATTCGACACTCAACGGTCACCTCTGGGCGATCTGCTATGACAACCGTTTTCATCGGGGGATCAAGAGCGGTGTCGCGGTTGAACTCCCTGGTTCGGGAGAAGCTGAACGACCTGATCAGCCGCGGCTGCACGATCTTGGTTGGCGATGCAAACGGCGCCGACAAGGCAGTCCAACGGCACTTGGCCGATGGCAGCTATCAGAAGGTGGTCGTCTATTGCATGGACAACTGCCGCAACAACGTGGGGGGGTGGGAAACCCGAAGGGTGAGGATGCCTGATGCGAGGCGGGACTTCGCCTACTGCACCGCGAAGGACCTTGCCATGGCCCAGGACGCCAAGTGTGGGGTTATGCTGTGGGACGGCAAGAGCACGGGGACTCTGAACAACATTCACAACCTCATCCGCGCAGGGAAAAAGACCCTCGTGTACCTCGCCCCCGACAAGACCTTCTACAAGCTGTCGTCCGAACAGGATCTGCGTGAGCTTCTCCAACGCTGCCACCCGGGGCAGATTCAACAAGCCCAGCGGCGCCTCAGGGACAGGCTGTCACCGGCGGAGCATCAACTCACCTTGCAGGACACCCGTACCTGACCGACGGGTTTGCCATTCAGAGTGCGTCAGCTCAGTTGCTGCTCGAGCTCGGCGAGTTCTGCGTCGCGGCGGTGGTAGCCGGTCTGCTGGATGAGGGCGCGGGCGGCATCGCGACTGGCACGGGCGCGGGCGGGGTCGCTGGTGGCGAGCGAGAGGCGGGCCTGTTCGAGGCGGCAGTCGGCTTCGTGGAGGCGCATCGGGCCGCGCGTGCTGATGAGGAAGGCTTCGTCGAGGTCGCGCTGGGCGCGGGGGAAGTCGCGGCGGAGGCGGTGGAGTTGGGCGCGAGTCAGGAGGCCGCGGGGGCGACCGCCTTGAGCTTCTCGCCGAAATGCTCGCGCACCAGCGGGTGGCAGTCCAGCGTCTCCGGCTGGTGCGGGTCCTTGGGGTCGAGCAGGCGCGCCTGGGAACACATTGTACCGAGCTACAAGGAAAAAGGGGACGGGGTAGCCTATCGGCTTTTGTCCCGCACCACACCTGTGAACCACCGGCACAGGTAACGGGCGCTTAACTTGCTGAAAACGAAGCAGTTCGGTTTGGCAGGGGGATTGCACAGACAGCGGGCATATGAAGCGTCTGTGGTTTCTAGCACTGCTGCTGCCCACCCTGCTCGCGGCCACGCATGACCGGCAGCCGCAGCTCAACGTCAACTCCCGCTACACGGTCGAAGCCGTCGAGATCAGCGGGATCGAGGAAGCCAAGCTCAGCAAGCCGCTGCGCGAGGACATGAACAAGATGGCCGGCGAGAAGTTCGACCAAAGCGCCGTGGACCGCCTGCTCAAGCGCCTGCGCAGCGAGTTTCCCGGCCGGAGCATCTTCCACAAGGTGCGCCGGGGCGTCCAGCCCGAGCACGTCAAGGTGGTGTTCGTGGTGGCCCGCCACGAGATCGGCTTCAACATGGTAACCAACCAGGCGCTCTATCACTCGAAGGAAGGCTGGAGCGGAACCGCCGAGATCAGCGTTCCCGACAAAGGTGACAACCGCTTCAGCTTCGGCGTGGTAAGCAATGCCGACGACCTGCTGGAGCGGTTCGCCGGCATCCGGGCGGGCTACCGGCGGCTGCGCCTGGGTACCAGCCACGCCGCCCTGGGCTTCCAGTTCGAAAGCTACCACCAGATCTGGAACCGCACCACGCTCGTGGCACTCAGGCGGTCGCCGGAGGTGCCCGGCATCTACCGCACGCGCCAGAACTTCGAGCCTACTCTGACCCTGCTGCCCGCGCGGGGGTTGCAGCTCACCGTGGGAACCAGCTTCCAGCGCTTGCAGACCCAATTCCCGGCCGCGCGCACCGAAGCCTCCAACGCTGTCGTGACAACTCTGCGCTATGATCGGCAGTTGGAGGATTCGGTCGCCAACAGGCACCGGTTGGAGGCAGGTTACAGCCTGCGCGCGGCCACCCGGACCCTCTCGAGCGACTTCGGCTACGCCCGCCACTTCTGGGACTTCCGCTACCGCTTAGCCCGCGGCAAGAACCGGCTGGAGAGTAACTTCACCGCGGGTGTCCTGACCGGTCGCGCGCCCTTGTTCGAACGCTTCTCGCTGGGCAACAGTTACACCCTGCGCGGCTGGAACAAGTTCGACCTGGCGCCGCTGGGCGGCACTCGCATGGCGCACAACGCTCTCCAGTACAGCTTCCGTGCCTTCCGCGCCTTCTACGACGCCGGAGCCATCTGGAACCGCGGGCAGGACGCCGCGCCGAAGCACTCCCTCGGCGTCGGCGTGGGCCACGAGGGCTTCATGATCGCCTTGGCCTTCCCGGTCAAGGACGGGCGGGCGGAGCCGGTCTTCATGGCGGGGCTGATCTTCTGATGCGCACGGCCACGATCGCTCGCAGGTGCCTGCTGGCCGGTCTGGTGGCCTGCCTTCCGCTCCGCGCCCAGGCGCTGGCGCCCCGCCTCGCCGACGACCACCTCCGGGTGGCGGCGCCACAGTTACACTTCCTGACAGGGAAGGTTCTTGATTGCCTGCACAATGGTGCGCCGGTGGCGCTCCTGTTTCAACTGACTCTGGCGGCCGACGGCTCCGCCAGCGCATCGCTGAAAGACGTGGCGCGGTTCGTCATCAGTTACGACCTCTGGGAGGAGAAGTTCTCTGTCGTACGGCTGGGGGATCCCGCCGGACCCGCCTCCCATCTTTCCGCCGAGGCCACCCAGGCCTGGTGTATCGACGCGCTGTCGCTTTCCGTGACCGGGCTGGCCGCCGACAAGCCCTTCTGGCTCCGACTGGAAGGGCGCACCGAGGACCCCAAGGAAGAAGCGGGGATCGAGGCCGAAGGCACCGTCAGCCTGGCCCGGCTGGTCGAGCTGTTCAGCCGCCGCACGCGCAGCGGCCAGCAACGCTGGACGGCGCAGGCCGGCCCCGTGCGCCTCGCGGATTTGAGAAAATCCTCCGGGCGGGCGCGGTGAACCGGCTTCGCAACAGGCTGATCCTGGTATTCGTGGCGGCCACCCTGGCGCCGGTGGCGGCCACCATGTGGATCGCCAGTTCCCTGCTCGAGCACAGCCTCCGTTACTCCTCGACCGACCAACTGGACGCCCTCTCGAAGGCCCTCGAGACCACCGGCCGCGAGCTTTACCAGCGCAGCCGCGAGAGCCTCAAGAACGACGCTCTGGCCGGACGCACCCCTCCCCAGCGGTACGCCGCCTCGGAGCTCGAACGCTGGCCCGGCGAGCTGCGCCGCTTCTTCAACAGCGGCGAAGCGGAGCGTTTCCTCCTGGCCGGCGAGGATGGCAACCGGCTCGACTACCTGGTGCGGCGGCCCGAAGGCGCGTGGGTATACTCGCGCGACCTGGGCGCCGTCAGCATGACGCGCCTGGCCGAGCAGTTCCGCCAGGCACGGCAGGCGGTCGCCGAATCCCGCGGCCGGGACCTGCGCCGCGGCCTGCTGTACACCTTTGTGCTGCTGGCCGCGGCGGTGTGGCTGATCTCGGCGGCGGCCCTGATGGTCCTGGCGCACCGCATCAGCAGCCCCATCCAACAGCTCACCGCCGGACTGGCGCGGCTGGCCGCCGGGGACTTGAGCGTGCGCCTCCCGGTGAGCCGCGATGACGAGGTCGGCCGGGCCATCGAGGCCTTCAACCACATGGCCGCCCAGCTCGAGCAAAGCCGCAACCGGCTGGTCTACCTCACGCAGCTTGCCAGTTGGCAGGTCCTGGCGCGCAAGATGGCCCACGAGCTGAAGAACTCGCTCACCCCCATCCGCCTGACCATGGAGGAACTGCTGGCCCGCCGCGGCGAAAGCGACCCCGCTTTCCTGGCCCAGGCCGCCCGGATCATCGTCGATGAAGTCGAGAGCCTCGAACGGCGCGTGCGGGCGTTCTCACAGTTCGCCGCTGAACCTCCGGTGCGCCCCGTGGCCCTCGACTTGAACGCCGCCCTCGAAGAGCGCATTTCGTTCCTGCGCGCCGCTCATCCCGACGCCACTTACCAGACCGATTTCGCGCAGCCCGGCCCGGTGGCCCTAGCCGACGAGGACCTCCTGAAGGGCATCCTCACCAACCTGCTCGAGAACGCCGCCGAAGCCGCCGGCGACGGCGGGACGGTGCTGGCGGTGACCGGCGCCGAGGGCTCCCAGGTGTTTCTCGAGGTCCACGACTCGGGGCCGGGGCTCAGCGAGGAGGCGCGCCAGACGCTGTTCTCCCCCACCATCTCCTTCAAGAAGGGCGGCATGGGACTGGGACTGTCGATCGCCCGCAAGAACGCGCTACTGGCGGGGGGTGATATCTTGCTGGTGAAGGGCCGGCTCGGCGGCGCGGGCTTCCGTGTCCTGCTGGGCGCGCCCACGGGCCATGCCACGCATCCTGGTCGTTGACGACGAAGAGAACATCGGACAGTCCCTGCGCCTGATCCTGGAACGCGAGGGCTACCAGGTGACGGTGTGCCGCTCCGCGGCGGAGTTCTACGCCCACCCGCACAGCCGCCGCGCCGACCTTTACCTGCTGGACGTGCGCCTGCCCGACGGCAGCGGCATCGACCTGCTGCGCTGGGTAAGGTCGCAAGACGCCCAGGCCCCCGCGGTCATGATCTCCGGGCACGGGACCATCGCCGACGCCGTCGCCGCCACGCGCGCCGGAGCGTTCGATTTCCTCGAGAAACCCCTCAGCCGGGACCGCCTGCTGCTGGCGCTTAAGAACGCCCTCGAGCAGTCCGCCTTGCGCCGCGAGAACGAGCGCCTGCGCGAGCTGGTCGGCGAAGGCCCCCAGATCATCGGGCCGAGTCCCGCCTTCCGCCGCGTCCTCGAGCAGGCCGACATGGTGGCCCGCTCGGACGCCCGGGTGCTGCTGGTGGGCGAATCCGGCACCGGCAAGGAGTTGCTGGCGGCCTACATTCACCGCGCCAGCCCCTTTGCCGCCGGGCCGTTCGTCAAGATGAACTGCGCCGCCATCCCCACCGAGCTGCTCGAAAGCGAGATGTTCGGGCATGAGAAGGGCGCCTTCACCGGCGCCGCCTCCACCCGAAAGGGCAAGTTCGAGCTGGCGGACGGCGGCACGCTGTTCCTGGACGAGGTGGCGGACCTGCACGAGACGGCGCAGGGGAAGCTGCTGCGCGTGCTTCAGGAGGGCGAGTTCCACCGGCTGGGCGGCGAGCAGGCCATCCGCGTCGCGGTGCGGGTGATTTCGGCCACCAACCGGGACCTGGCGGCCCTGGTGGCGAAGAAACAATTTCGTGAGGATTTGTACTACCGCCTGTGCGTGGTGCCCATCCGCGTGCCGCCCCTGCGCGAGCGCCCCGCCGACATTCGGCCCCTGGCCGAGTACTTTCTGGCCGAGTTGTGCGCCCGCAACAACTTCAAGCCCAAGACCGTCGAGGAAGAGGTCTTCCCCGCCCTGGAGGGTTACCAGTGGCCGGGCAACGCCCGCGAGCTGAGGAACATCGTCGAGCGGATGGCCATTCTGAACCCCGGCGAGCGGCTGACCTTCGAGTCGGTCCCGTTCGAGATCCGCCTCCCCGCCGGCGCCGCCCGCTCCAGCCTGCGCGAGGCTCGCGACACCGCCGAGCGCGAGCAGATCCTGCGGGCCCTGGAAGAGGCCGGCGGCAACGTCTCTGCCGCCGCCCGCGCCCTGGGCCTGGAGCGCACCAACCTGCACAAGCGGATACGCGCGCTGGGGCTCAGCCGCGGCAGTGGGACATGACTTTCATGAGAAGGCCGGTCCGTGTCAGGTGAACCCTCGCGTCAGTCGATTGACCACCAGCGGCCCGTGGAAAAAGCCGCTCCCTCACGGTCGCGGCTCGGTAACGCGTTGATCCTGCTGAGCCGCGAGCGTCAGCCAGCGGTCCAGCGTGACTTTCTCGACGGGCTAGGCCGCGTTCCGGTGCCGCAGCCGCTCGATGAGCGGCGCAGCCCATTCCCGCCAGTATCTCCATAGCCGCCGCGGATTGCGAAGCCAACCCGCAGGCAGGCTCAGACAGTAGGCCAGTGCGGAGGGACGCACCGGCTGCAAGCATTGGGCGCGCGGATCGAGCAAGTGACGGCAGTAAGTGTAGACCCAGCTCGGCGGAATATACGAGTAGTGGCGCCGCAAGACCTCCATCGATTCCCGTAGCGCCTTAGGCCGCTGGACCAGTGTCTTGTTCTGCGGATGCATGCGCGAAGCGGCCAGGCGGTCGGGAATATAGCCGAAGCGGTGACGGCGCGCGATGCGAATCCATAAGTCGTAATCGAAGGCAAAGTGCAGCGAGGTATCCAGCATGCCCGCCGATTCGAACACCTCGCGGCGCACAAAACAGGCCGGCTGGCAGATCTGGCAATCCTGCTCCAGCCGTAAAGCGTCGCAGGGCCGCGTTGGGTAGGGGCCGAGGTAATTGCCGACGGCGTCGATCCAGCAAGCCTCACCGTACACCGCGCCCGCCTCGGGGTGGGCCAGCAGGTAGGCCACGGCCGCGCGGACGGCGCCCGGATAGTACAGGTCGTCGGCGCTCAGCCAGGCGAAGATTTCCCCCCGGGTGAGCCGGAAACCGCGGTTCACCGCATCTGTCGCGCCGCGGTCGGGCTGGGAGACATAGCGCAGCCTGTCTTTGTAACGCTCCAGGATGGCCAGCGTGCCGTCTTGCGAGCCGGCGTCCATCACGATGTACTCGATGGCCAGGTAATCCTGGGAGAGGACGCTCTCGATCGCGTCCGGAAGGAAGATAGCCATGTTGTAGGAAGGCGTCACGACACTCACCAAAGGCTGTTCCCGCACGTTCTGCCCCGATCCTCCCAGACAACCGCCGCGCCCCAAGTCTCCGCTATATAGCAATCGGCGTCCTGGTGTGCATCAATTCCGCCCAATCGTGTTGTCGGTGAACGAATAATCACGGTTCGTTGAAGCCGTCATTGCCCGGCACGCCGCTGGCGGCCCGTGTGGAAAAAGTCGGTCCTACAGCTCAGCCCACAGGCTAACGCCCAATGTCACCTGGTTTTCCCACAACCGCACACAGCGAGCTCGGTGGGGCGGGTCCCCGACCCGGGCGCCCTCTGGGCCCGGCCCCCAGGCCGGCCATTCTGGCTGCCCGTCTGCAATGCCTCACTTGGGCGCACGGCAGTTGCCCGTGTGCAACTATCGAATCTCATGCCTAAACTGGTCCGGTGGGACGGCCCGGCGGCTGCGGACCTCAGGAAGAGTGCCAGAGCCGTCCTGGACGCCATCGCCCACGACAATCCACCGCCGGGCGACATGCGACAATGGTCAATAGAGGCGCCAGAACGGTCCGCCGCCATGCCAGAGGCCATCGGGAGCGCTGGTGCTTTGCCGGCGGCGCGTGCGACTCCGGCGAGTGGTGTGAATTCCGTGCGTAGCGACAACCCATGGTTGCCAACTTCGGCCTGGGCAGCCGAGATGGCTGAGCTCGAACTGGAGGATGCCGGCCTTCCCGGCGGCCTCAATAAGCTCAATCTCACCCTGAACCGGCTGCGGCTCGCGCAGTTCCTGGACGAGTTCGCGGCGGACTGCGACGTGCGCGACTTCCTCCTTCTCGACAGCTTGGGCCTGGCGATCGAAGCCAGGATGAGTTCGACGGGCCTGGTCGAAGACGCTTCCGCGTTGCCGCTGCGCCCGTTCCGTCTCTGGGAATACGTGTGGCTTTTCAAGGCGCTCGGCCTTGCCAAGGGCCGGTTCGACGTTCTCGACCTCGGCGGGCCTGCTTCGCATGTGGTCCTACTCGGCGCCATTGCCGGCAATCGAGTGACAAGTCTCGATACCAACCCGGTGATCGTCGAAGCCGGGAGGGTGTGCGCGCAAGCCCTGGCCTTGAGCGCGCTGGCTCCCCAGGCGGGCGACATGCGCGACCTGAGCCGGTTTTCGGACGCCAGCTTCGACCGGATCATCTGCTGCTCGGTACTGGAGCATCTCAGGGCTGAAGACCAGAAGAAGGCCCTGGCGGAGATGGCGCGCGTCCTGCGCCCTGGCGGCATCATCGGCCTGACGTTCGACTACGGCACGCCCGCGCCGGGCGCGAACATGTATCTGCCGCCTCCGCACGAGCCGCCGCGCGATGCGCAGGAAATCCGCGAGCGGTACTTGCAGGGGGGCCTGCGGGTGCTGGGCAACACCGAGCTGGAAGATCCCGTTCCTGGCAGCCTGTTCCGGAACACGACTGTCAAATACGTGATGGGCTCGTTGTTCGTCGGGCGGCCGCCAGTTAGGCATGTGCCGGCGCCGCGGCCGGCTGTCCGCCGAGACTCGGTCGTCGGCGCGCACTCAATCGCTGACTTCCCGTACCGGTGCTTCCGGCGCGCGCAGGACATGCAACACCAAACTTATGCCGCCAACGAGGCGGCGCGGCGCATCGAGGAACTGGAGCGGATCGCCGCCGAGCGGCGGGAAGCACTCGCGGCCGCGAACCGCGAATCGCAGCGCCTCCGGGCGGAAGCGGAGCGCCGGGCGGAGACGATCCGCGACCTCGAGCGGGTGGCCGCCGAGCGGCTGGAAGCACTCGAGGCCGCCAGCCGCGAAGCGGAGCTCCTCCGGGTGGAAGCGGAGCGCCGGTTGGAGACGATCCGCGAAGTCGAGCGGGTGGCCGCCGAGCGCCTGGACCTGCTCGTGGCCACCGACCGCGCCGCCGCAGAAATCCGCGCCGAAGCCGAGCGCCGCGAGGCCGCGCTCCGCGAACTCACGGAAGCCATCCGGGAGCGCGAGCGCCGCATTGAGGAACTCCAGGGCGCAATGGAGCGGCTGGAGGGCGCTTCCTGACATATTCGCTCGCGCCGCACCTTGCGTCCGGGGGCCCGTATCTGCTTAAATACCTCCATTGCCTTATTGCGCGGCCGGCGCCATGCATAATCCGCTGGTAACCATCGTCACGCCGTCGTACAACCAAGGCCCGTTTATCCGCGCGACGATCGAGAGCGTCCTCGCTCAGGACTACCCGAACATCGAGTACATCGTCATGGACGGCGGCTCGACCGATGAAACCGCCTCCATCGTCAATGAGTACGCCAGCCGGCTCACCTGGATTTCCGAGAAGGACCGCGGCCAATCGCACGCCATCAATAAGGGCTTTCGGATGGCGAAGGGAAGCATCCTGGCGTGGATCAATTCGGATGACGTGCTGCTGCCCGGGGCGGTCGGCAAGGCGGTGCGCGCGTTCGAAAGAAATCCCGCCCTCGGGGCCGTGTACGGCGAGGGATACCTGATCGACCGCGAAGGAAACGTCACCAGCCGCTTCCCGCACACGCAGCCGTTCGATCTCTGGCGGCTGGTGTACGTGTCCGACTACATCCTTCAACAAAGCACGTACTTTCGCCGCAGCGCGCTGGACGACGTCGGCCTCCTGGACGAAGACCTGCACTACTCGATGGATTGGGACCTGTTCATCCGCATCGGCAAGCGGTACCCAATCGGCTATGTTCCCGAGTACCTCGGTTGCCTGCGCGAGTACCCCGAGGCCAAATCGTTCACCGGCGGCGCGCCGCGCGCCAAAGAGATCGCGCGCATGCTGCGCCGCCACACCGGAATGCGTTTTCCGCCAGGGTCAATCATTTACGGCCTCGACACCTACCGCCGCATCTGGTGCCAGAAGATCGCCGCGAAGACGCCCGGCCTTCTGAACTTCGCGTCCAGCAAACTGCAATGGTTCGTAATGGTCGGTTGCGGGTTGCTGATCGACCGCGCGATCCACCGCTCGCAGGGCTGGTACATCGATGCCTGGGCGGGACCCGTCGTGCGGGCGATGTTGCCGCCGCCCCGCGATAACGAGGTGGTGATCCGCGGCGAATTGCCGGATTGTCCCATCCGCGAGCAGTGCGTCGTCGTGACGCTGAACGGCGTCACTGCGGCCAGGCGGAAGCTCCGCGCCGGCCCGTTCGAGATCCGGATCGAGGTGCCGGTGGAGTTTCGGTATCAGGCGGTGCACCTGGTACTAAAAGCCTCCCGTTTCTTCGTGCCCGCCGCCGTGGACGGCACGCCAGCCCGGCGCCGCCTGTGTTATCTGCTGAGAGAGGTCGCCCTGCGGGAGCAGCCCGCCCAGGGCAGCGCCGTGCCGTGCGCTTCATTCGACGAGCCCCAGCTTGAACACGCGGAAGTTGAGGATCCGGGGGTCGGTTGCGACCCTCTTTCCTCCCCCTGAGACGTGAAGGACGAAGGTGCTCTCCTGCCCGGCTGCCAGCGGCAGGAAGAGCTGCACCGTCTGCCGCGTGCGGACCTCGGCTGCGTCCACCTGACGGCCTTCGCGGTCCAGGACCTTGAGGACGAACGGCGCGGGACCCAAGCCCGGCCCCGGCTCGACTTCGATCGTCAGCTCTTGACCACCAGAGCGCGCGGCCCGCGCGACGAACGCCGCATCGTTATTCACCCATCGGAAGACCTGGCCTTCCCACTCCTCGCGCCCATACCAGCCTTCAGCCAGCCTGAGCCTCTCCGGCGACTCGAGGATGTCGGCCCGGGCGCCGGCCGGCGCGGGCGCGATCCGAAAGACCCGGAAATTGAGAATCCGCGGATCGTTCCGCACTGGTTGCCCGCCGCCTTCCGCGCGCAGCCGATAGGCGCCTGGAGAGTTGGCGGGCATCGACAGCAGCACGGTCCGCCGGCCCACGACAATGATACTTTGGAGC
>Ga0315288_10010372_pt1 | contig 11742 bp, 9 predicted proteins | sample YL17G11_20_MG_FD_203454 | JGI IMG/M metagenome (GOLD analysis project Ga0315288, IMG submission 203454) | Sediment microbial communities from Yellowstone Lake, YNP, Wyoming, USA - YL17G11_20 | ecosystem: Environmental > Aquatic > Freshwater > Lake > Sediment | place: USA: Wyoming | collected... | reverse complement strand
CCCCTTCCTCACAGACCACCAGATAATGGGCTAGCCTATTGGTCAACTCCTTGCTAAAGGAGGGCGGTGGCCACTGAGTGGGGAAGGCCTCACGGTCTATCTCGGTGACCTGGGGCACATCCTCAGGTCGCATTAGGCGCACTGTGTAGCGTTTGTTCAATGAAGCTATCATATAAAGCCAGGCCTTTGGACTGATTAATATTCTATCAAATTTGTATCAGGGTTACTATCTCCTGGCATCCTTTTTCGTTATACTGTATGCACAGGATAACGCCAGTGGTCGGCTGATGGCTTAACAAGCGCCGGCTAGCGGGAGTTGTCAGGTGCAAGACGAAGAAAGCCTGGTGCGCCGGGCTCAACAGAATGACCAGCAGGCTCTGTCCAGCCTATATGAAGAATACTTTGAGCGGGTTTACCGATATGTGGCTGTTAGGATGAGGAGCCGGCTTGACGCTGAGGACATCACCAGCCAGGTGTTTGTCAAGGTTGTCCAGTCGCTCCCGTCTTACAAATTGCGGGGGGTGCCTTTCTCGGCCTGGCTATTTCGCATCGCCCGCAATCAAGTGATTGACCATGTGCGCAAGCATAGCGTCAAGTTCGAAACTGCCTGGATTGAGCCAGCGGCTGTCAGCCAGGAGGATCCCACCAAGCTGGCCGAGTTAAATATGGCTATAGATGAGATGGTGAAAACGCTGGTGTTACTGACCGAAGCACAGCGGGAGGTGATTCAACTCCGCTTTGCCGCTGAATTGTCCATTGCCGAGACCGCCAGGATAATGGGCAAGAGCGAAGGTGCCGTCAAGGCTTTGCAATATAGCGCTTTAGTGGCGTTGCGCAAACACTTAGCAGATAAAGACGATGACCGAGAAATTTGAGAGCATACTGGATAAATGCCTTCAGCGCATCACCTTGAAGGGTGAGAGTATCGAGGCATGCCTGAAAGACTACCCTGAGCATGCCTTCCGGCTGGAGCCTCTCCTGCGGACGGCGGTCTCAACCGCTCATTGTACCCGTCATATTAAAGCACGCCCTGAACTGAAGGTGAAAGCAAAGAATCAGATGCTCATGGAGCTCCAGCATCGCCAGCAGGAGCAGGTCAAAGTGGTCAGAGGCTTCACCTGGAAACGCAGTTGGGCACTGGCCGCTATTCTACTGATACTTCTTCTGGCGGGCAGCGGTACAGTGATGGCCTCCAGCGACAGCTTGCCAGGGCAGCCCCTTTATCCAGTGAAGACAACCATGGAGAAGGTACAACTGAAGCTGACCCCTTCTGATCTGGATAAAGCCAAGCTCCACGCCAAATTCGCTGAGCGGCGCGTTGAAGAGATGGTGGCAATGGAGAAGAGAAAGAAAGCTCAGGAGGTGGAGAAGCTGGCCCAGCGTGCGAAGCAGGAACTGAACCACATGGCGATTCTGGCCGAGAGCCTGAAGGCACGGAAAAATGGGGAAGGGGATGTCGAAAGGCTCAGAACCAGGCTGGAACAGTCCAGCGTGCTGATCTCCAGCGACAGCCTGCCAGAACAGCCTCTTTATCCGGTGAAGATAGCCGTGGAGGAGACGCTTCTGAAGCTGACTACTTCCGAGTTGTCCCAAGCCAGGCTCCGCATTGAATTCGCCGAGCGACGTGTTCAAGAGATGGTAGAAATAGGCAAGAGCGATAAGCCTCAGGAACTGGAGGAGCTTGCGCAGAGTGTGGAGCAGCAACTTGACCAGATAGAACCTCTAGCCGAGAGCCTGATGTCCCAGAAAAACAAGGAGAGAGACGTTGAAGAGATCAAAACCTTGCTGGAGCAGGCTGCCATACGAAACCCTGATGTGCTCAGAGAAACGCTGGAAAAGGTGCCCATTCAAGCAAGACCGGCTTTGGAACAAGCTCTAGAAAGGTCACGCCTGCGCTACGAGAAAGAGCTAGAGTCTTTGAACGAGATCAAGCAACGGACGGAGCACAAGCCCAACAGCAGAGAGCCGCAGCCTAATCCCCCCGGACAATTCAAGTAAGAAATGCCCTTTAGGCCTAACCAAAAGCCATCCTCTTCGTTTCGATAAATCGAAGCACCTGAAGGGAGGTCAAAATGAGTAAGAAGGTTATCTACATGCTAGCGCTAGCTGTCCTAATGCTAGCAACAGCCAGATTGGGAGCCTGGGCTGGGCTGGCGACCGACAAGGCGAAGGCCGATGAGACGTCTCAAGCTCAGGAGGGCAGCCCTTGGCTCGGTGTCTCTTTGTCGAACATCAACTCCAAGCTGGCAGAGCGACTGGGGCTAACCCGAAACGAAGGCGTAGTGATTGTTAAGGTGGTTTCCGGTAGCCCTGCGGAGCAAGCTGGCCTTCAGGCCAAGGACATCCTGCTCAAGATCGGAAGCACCGATATTGACACGGTCAAAAAGGCGGTAAGCACGCTGTCTCAGTACAAGGTTGGTGATGCGGTCACCTTGACTATCCTCCGTGGTACCGAGCAGCAAACGAAAAGTGCAACTCTGGCAGCGGCCCTATCACCTTCTGTCCCACCTAAGTCGATTATGCCGCTGCAGGGTTGCCCGGGGCTCGGGCTGTCTGGACTGAATTTGCCCAACCTGCTCAAAGAGCTCAACCTCACGGGTATTGAGCAGGGGCAGCTATTCGACCACTACCTGGGTGCCCAGATTAGGCTCACCGATAAGGACGGCAAGCCGGTGACTGTGCAGACCATTCCAGGCAAGGTGGCCTCAGTATCGGGCAACACCCTTGTGCTGACCCCTAACGACACCGCTAAAGGCACTACGGTCCCTTTCAACGTACCTGATGGCACCATCATCAGGAAAGGCACCAGGGCGGTGGAACTCTCCGCCTTAGAGGTTGGTGACAAGGTGGTGGTCATCACCATCAATGACCAGGTTAAGGCTGTTCTGGCTGGCCAGGAAGTGACCATTTGGCCCGGGATGCGTGGTGGCATTGGCATGTACAGAGGCCCAATGCCTCAGCTCTTCGGGCCACAACTCAGAGGTGGAATTGGCAATATGTTGGGCAATATGATGAAAAACTGGAAAGGAAGTCTTGGACGGTTCCAGGACAAGCTCCAAGGACACAAATCCCTAACGACGGGAGTAACATCGGAGTAAGCGGCTAGGGAGCAACCAGTTCGGTAATGAGGGGCGGCCCTCCCTTCGGGAGGGCCGCCCCTTTCTATAGTAGAATCCGCAATAACAACCACTTCTTTATTGACAGCAAGAACCATCTGCTCTAGGATAATACCAAAAACAGTAGGAGTGGCGTGAGAGCAAAAATCCTGGGAGTAAGCGCCAATGTAGTCATCCTGGGCATAGTGAGTTTCATCGCCGACCTCAGCAGCGAGATGATGATGCCACTCCTGCCCCTGTTCATCACCGCGATTGGTGGGGGTGGCTTAGCTATCGGCTTGATAGGTGGGGTAGGCGATGGCTTCTCCAGCCTGCTACAAGTTCTCTCCGGCTACTGGTCTGACAGATTTTCCAGGAGAAAGCCATTTGTTTTCGCTGGCTATGCGATCTCAAGCGTTTTCAAGGTCGTCTTAGCGCTTTCCAACGTCTGGCAGCAGGTCTTGGCCGCTCGTGTCTTTGAGAGAATGGGCAAGGGTCTGAGGTCAGCTCCCAGAGATGCCATTATTGCCGACTCCACAGACCAGGGCATGAGAGGAAGGGCATTTGGGTTGCACCGGGCACTGGACACGGGCGGGGCAGTGATGGGCTCGCTGGCCGCACTCATCCTGTTCTGGTTTCTCGGACTAGATATAAGAGCTATACTGGTGGTGGCGGCGGTGGTGGCCTTTGCTGCCCTGTTGCCGTTTCTCTGGGTGAGGGAAAAGCAAAGGGAGCCACGTAAGGCGAGCCTGACCATCGCTGTCAGAGGTCTCCCCAGCCGCTTCAGGTTGTTCCTCCTGGCGAGCACCGTCTTCGGTCTGTCCAATTTCACTTATATGTTTTTCATACTCAGAGCGCGGGACTTTTTCCTCAAAGAGACTGGTGAAAGGGAGGCGATGGCGGCAGCAATAGGGCTTTATGTCCTGTACAACGTGCTCTATGCTTTGCTGGCTATGCCTATGGGTTCACTGTCTGACCGGTTTGGCAGAGGGAAAGTTTTGGTGGCAGGCTATTTCTTGTTCGCCGTCACCACCTTCGGCTTTGCCCTGGTCAACTCTCTGGCATGGTTTTTCATCCTCTTTGGCTTATATGGACTCGTCCAGGCCATGGTTGATGCCACTCAAAGAGCCTTTGCCTCCGACCTGGCACCTGGGGAGAGCCGGGGCACAGCTCTGGGCACATTCTATACCTGTACCGGCGTGGCCGCCATAGTTGCTAGCCTGGTCGCCGGACAACTGTGGGGGATGGGGCCAGCAGCCACATTTGCCTATGGAAGCGCCGTCGCTCTGGTGGCCAGCGCATTGCTGCTAGTAATTGTGCGGTCGGGTGGACAGTCGGTTCTAGTATAATAATCCTGCCTATAAGGGAACTCTTGCCATCCCCGCATCGTCTTATTTGTTGGGTCTGATTAAAATTAAGGAGGGGTTGCCGTGAAAAGGGGAAAATTATTGGTTTTCATTGTTCTCAGTCTGTTGCTCATTCTCCCTATCATACCAGCTTGTGGTGAAAAAGCGCAGGCGGCGGAAAGCTATGTGGCCCTGATTCCCAAAGTATTGCATGCCGGCGAGAAGGAATCGGTGTCCCTCTCCCTGTTCCGTAATGATAGCCTGACGACGGGGAGGGTAGAGGTCATTCTCACCAAGGACGGCAATACCATCGTCAGCACCAGCGGCAATATCAAGGGGAAGGGCAAGTTAGAGTTCCAGGTTCCTGATGTTGCCGCTGGCGACTACCTGCTCCAGATCAAAGGTGAGGGCTTCAAGGACAGCGCCACCATCAGGGTGGAGACCAGCCAGCTTGTCTTTCTGGAGACCGATAAGCCAATCTATAAGCCGGGCCAGACCATCGAGATAAGGGTGATGTCCCTCAACTCGGAGCTTTTGCCCGTAAGTCGCAGCCTCGTCATCGAGGCCCAGGATGCCCAAGGGATCAAGGTGTTCAAGAAAGATGCCAACACCGACGAATATGGCATGGCCAGCCTGGAACTCCCTCTCTCCGAGGAGCCTAACCTGGGGGTGTGGAAGATAACCGCCCTGACAGACCAGAAAGTCGCTGAACTCGATGTCAGGGTTGAGGAATACGTGCTACCCAAGTATGAGGTCAAGGCCGAGATAGCCAAGGAGTGGTTTCTGGTTGACGAGTCCATTACCGGCACAGTGGCTGCTGAGTACAGCTTCGGCAAGCCGGTCAAAGGGGAGCTGGAGATTACTGCTTCAAAATACGTCGGTAAATGGCAGGAGTTTCAGACCCTCACCAAAGAGATAGATGGCCAGGCCGATTTTGAGATTCAGCCGGCGGGGTATGTGGCCGGTGTGCCTGAGGCCCGGGGGATGGGCAATGTCATGCTGGAGGTGGTGGTCAGGGAGCGCGCCACCGGCTATGAGCAGAAAGTTACCAAGCTGCTCACTGTTGCTGCTACCCCCCTCTCCATTCAGATCATCCCGGAGAGCCCTGTTTTCAAGCCCTCGTTGCCCTTTAACTTCCTTTTGATTACGGAGACTCCTGACAACAAGCCTCTGGAAGCCGCAGTTGAACTTAACATAACCTATTTAAACAAGGAATTCAGGCAGGTATCCAGTGAGAAAAAGCAAGTTGACACGGTGAAAGGTAAGGCACTGGTGAGCATAACTCCGCCGGAGGACAGCGCTGCCCTGGTGATAGATGCCAGTTCCGGCGATAGCTCTGCCACCAAGGCTCTTCAGGCTGGTTATTCACCGTCGGGGAATTTCATCCACCTGGAGCAACTCACCACCGGCTCTCTCAAAGTGGGGGCTGTGGTTGCGTTCCAGGTTTACTCTACCTCCGAAGCCACCAATTTCTACTATGAGGTTGTCTCGCGAGGCAGGGTGGTATTCACCGATTACACCAGGAGCCGCAACATAATCTTCAGGCTCACCCCCCAGATGGCCCCTTCTTCAAGGCTACTGGTCTATCAGATTTTGCCCAACAGCGAGGTAGCCGCAGACTATATACCTTTCGATGTTGAGGCAGGCTATCCTCAAAACGTCTCCGCCCAGTTCAGTCAGGATGAGGTGACCCCCGGAGAGAATGTGGAGGTCAATGTCAAAACCGAGGGGGAGGCTAAGGTGGGGCTGGCGGCGGTAGACCGCTCCGTCTTCATTCTAGCTGAAAATCGGCTTAACTTGCAGCAGGTCTTCGATGAGCTGGAGAGGCTTTATATGAAGCCTCAGGCAGAGCTTCATGAAGTTTCGGTCTACTCTCAAATTGATACCCTGGGAGCAAAAGAGACCTTTGACCAGGTTGGGGTAATGGTGCTTACCAACAAGAAAGTGCCCGAAGGCAAGCAATACCAGCAGGAGGGTATGTTGCGGGGTGGGGGCTTTGAGGCCCTTGACGCAAACGGCATGAAAGGCGTGCTCGCACCCACACTCAGCCTTGCCCCACCACAGGCTGAGGGGCTGGCTGAAGTCCAGCGCATCAGGCAGTACTTCCCTGAGACCTGGTTGTGGACAGAGCTTGTCACTGACGCCAATGGGAATGCCACCCTTTCCCTCCAGGCCCCTGACAGCATCACCACCTGGGTGCTTCGCGCCGTGGCCCTGTCCAAAGAGAAGGGGCTGGGTGTGGCCGAGGACGAACTCAGGGTCTTCCAGCCTTTCTTCCTCACCGTTGACCTGCCCTACTCGGCGATAAGGGGGGAGGAGCTGCCAGTTAAGGTCTCCATCTACAACTACCTGGATACAGAACAGACAGTCCAGGTCGAGCTGGAGCAAGCCGACTGGTTTGAATTGCTGGATACGTCTGTCAAGCAGATTGCGATTGCGGCTAGCGACATCGGCGGTGCCCAGTTCAATATACGGCTCAAGAATCTGGGCGTGAATCAGTTGAAAATCACCGCCAGAAGCAGCCAGGCCGCCGACGCCGTAATCAAGACCATTATCGTAGTGCCCGAGGGGGTATCCCGGGAGATGGTGGATAACCTGGTGGCAGCCGCCGGAAAATCTTACCAGGTGGATACCTCAATCCCTGATAACGCCATCGAAGGCTCAGGGAGAGCCTACATTGCAGTAACCGCTAGCTACCTGGCCCAGACCATAGATGGCCTGGATCAGCTTCTCCAGATGCCCTACGGCTGCGGTGAGCAGAACATGATCCTGTTTGCCCCCGATGTCTATATCACCAAGTATCTTGAGGAGACAGGACAGCTTAAGCCCGAAATCATGGCCAAAGCGGAAAAACTCATGCTCACCGGTTACCAGAGAGAGTTGACCTATCGCAGAACCGATGGCAGTTTCTCCGCCTTTGGGCAGAATGATGAGGAGGGCAGCCTGTGGCTTACAGCTTTTGTACTCAAGACCTTCTCCCAGGCCAAAGGCATTATCTACATAGATGAAGATATGCTCAGTGAGGCCCGCAACTGGATCACCAGCCACCAGAAGCCGGACGGCTCCTTCGAGTCGGTGGGCTTTGTGCACCATCAGGATTTGATGGGGGGTCTTCAGGGGAAGACGGCTCTCACCGCCTACGTGGCCATCGCCCTCCTGGAAGCAGGCGAGACCTCTGCCTCTGCAAAGGCCATCAGCTATCTGGAGAGCAAGCTGGGTGAGATAGATGACTCATATACCATGGCTATCACCGCCTACGCCCTGGAGCTGGCTGGCAGCGCACGAAAGGATGAAGCCCATACCAAGCTCATGGCGCTGGCTCAGGAAGATGAGAACGGCATGCACTGGGGTGATAATGAGGTTATAGTCGAGCCCATGGTGGGCGAAAAAGCTATGCCTATACGTCAGGAGTTTATGCCACCCCAAGGGATACCCAGCACCCAGATTGAGGCCACCGCCTATGCCACCCTGGCTCTGATCGAGCACGGCGATGTGCTCAATGCTGGCAAAGCAGCCAAGTGGCTGGTTTCCAACCGCAACTCTCAGGGCGGCTTTGGCTCTACCCAGGACACCGTGATGGCTCTACAGGCCTTGACCAACTATGCCCAGGGAGCTGCTGCCGATGTTGACCTGAAACTGACCATACAGGGTGGAGGCGAAACACACAATCTCAGCATAAACCAGAAGAACTACGATGTGCTCCAGGTTGTGGAAATGCCCCTGAACCAGGAATTGACCATAGACGTTCAGGGCAAGGGGGAGGCTGTGGTGCAGGTGGTTAAGCGATACAACCTGCCTAAGCCTGAGGAAGGAACGCCAGTCTTTGATATCACCGTGGACTATAGCGCCGACCAGGTGGAGGTAAATGACATACTGGGGGTCTCCGTAAAGCTGACCTACAACCCACCCGCTAACCTGCCCCTGAAGGCGGAGATGGTGGTGCTGGATGTGGCTGTGCCCACAGGGTTTGAGCCGGTCCGTGAGTCTCTGGATGCACTTTTGACCGACACAGTCAAACGCTATGATGTGGCAGCCAGGAAAGTCATCTTCTATCTAGAAGACCTGACACCCGGAGAAAAAGTGTCCTTCAAGTTCGACGCCAAAGCGCTTTATCCGGTGCGGGCCAAGGAAACCGCCTCTCAGGCCTATTCATACTACAACCCGCAGATGCAGGGAGAGACCCAGAGCCAGGCGGTGACCGTGGTGGATGCTGGCCAGTGAGCCTTTGTATGTAAACAGAAAAAGGGGGACTGCGATGCGGAAGAAGCTCTTGGCTCTTCTGATGGTCACCTTGATATTTGCTGCCTGTGGAGGGACTGCCCCGATGCCAACCGCAACGGTGACATCAATCCTCCCGGCGGACAAGTATGTTTTAATCGAGCGGTGGATAGAGATTTACCAGGGGGGGTTCGCGTTTATCGATTTCCCGACCTATGTCTTCGACCCGGATACCGGTGAACTCATACCGGATATAGTGCCTCGGGGCAAGTGGTTCCCTCTCGATGATTTGACTGAGTTGAAGGTAGTTTATGGTAGAGGCACCAGTCGCACCGGCTCCGCAGGCTCGGGAATAAATAGCAGAGTGTTTGCTGTCACTGAGCTTCCCTTTACTGAGCCGGCAAAGGAAGATACAGATGTCGTGGTTACCGTGGAAGGTATCGACGCCCAAGGTGTCGCTTACCTCAAACGAGGGAACCAACGAATTGTTCTCCAGCCGGGTCAGGGCTGGACCAGAGAGGGGAAGAGCACTGTTGAATGGGGCGGGGACAAGTTGGAGATATTCAGCCGAGAGCGAATATCAAACTATGGTATCCAGGAGAAGTCTAAGATTCAGTTGATAAGATGACAAACTAACTCCTGTTGACCCCTAGGCTTTCGGTAGTCGTTAAGGCTGTACACCTGGGGTGACTTGAACGTCTGTCACCCGGCTCCTGTGCTGGCTTTATCCGGTGCGGGCCAAGGAAACCGCCTCTCAGGCCTATTCATACTACAACCCGCAGATGCAGGGAGAGACACTGAGCCAGGCGGTGACTGTGGTGGATGCTGCACATTTGGGTTGCAAAATGGTTGCAAAAATTGGCTTCGTGGTAAGAAGCGCCCACCGCTTGACAAAAGTGTATTGTATGCTATCATAGTATGTGATACCACCCCTATCGCTTCGGCGGTAGGGCTGAGGCCGCCGACAGGCGGCCTTTGTTTATGTTCAGGGGATGATGATGAGAACCAATGTCTACATAGATGGCTTCAACCTCTACAACAGAGCTGTCAAGGATACATCCTACAAGTGGCTTGACCTCTCAAAAGTCTGCCAAGCTATTCTCCCAGGTCACCAAGTTCACCACATCCGATACTTCACCGCCTTAGTGCATACTAGACCCAATGACCCACAAGCTCCGCAGAGACAACAGATTTACCTTCGAGCACTCAGGACTATCTCAAACCTCACGATGGAATTTGGGCAGTTTCGGCCTCGCATAAAAGAGAGGCCATTGGTTACTCCTATACCGGGCCAGGCAAGAAACGTGCGAGTCCACGACACAGAAGAGAAGGGGACAGATGTCAACCTGGCAACCTATCTTCTTATGGATGGGTATGAAGGGGACTATGAGCAAGCTCTTGTCGTCTCGAATGACGCTGACCTGGCATTGCCCATCTCCATAGTGCGGGACAAACTGAAGCTCCCTATCGGAGTTGTAAACCCAAACATTGATCAAAATGAGGGTATGCCGAGGGAACTCAGAAACGCTGCAACATTCCAGAGACGTATACATCGGGGTGTGTTGCTGAAATGCCAGTTCCCGCCAACGCTGCAAGATGCAAAAGGCACCATCACCAAGCCCAGTAGCTGGTAGGCAGCGGTCGGAATCGAACCGACGACCGGCGGTTTACGAATTCCGGGCTTGACCTGCCACCTAGTGCCACAGAATAGCATAACGTCTCACCCTGTTCAGCCCGGACAAGCTGGGCGAATTCGGCAAAGGCCTTGCTCTGTAGGTGGGTCAATACGTTTGGCGACTTAGTGCGGGTGTGCTAGATGGCTGTGGTGTTGGTGAAGGAAATATTCAGGGCAGTTGAAGTGGCTAGCCCGGCCTCCACCGGGCTAGCCACTTGGTGTTCAGCTACGTCGTAGTGGGGGGTGATCAAGGCAGGGTATGCCTTTACAAATAGTTGAAATGGGAAATCCCGACTTATGTCTTTCTTTGTGTCTCCCCCCAAACGAGATTAGTCTCCAGGACTAGCTGCAGCAATAACCGCCTTGATGGCAATGATGATCGCTGCCGGAGCCATAAGTAGGGCGAAGGCGTCGACTATGCCTGCCACGTTTTCCCCTAGACCCTGGGATAGATTGAGAACAGGCTGGTAGGCTGCTGTGTTACCCCAGATGGCCAAGATAAGCAGCGCCACAACGGCTGACAGTACCACAAAGGCCTCCTTGGCGGTGATGTTGAGAAGGCCAATGAGGACGCCGGCGACCAGCAGAACAACAACCACCCCATCGTTAGTTGGTGCGGCTGTGCCTCCCCAAATGCCGCCGCAAATGGCGAAGATCACGCCGACTACGAAGGCGACTTTGCCCAAGAGTGCGATAGTGCTCGAGGTTGCCACTTTCTTTGCAGTTCCCTTAATTTCTGCCATTCCTTACCTCCTTTTAGGCTATTTCGCTATTTCCAATGGGACTTCCCATTTCAACTCGCGGCAACACACTTGAAACTCTCGTCTCCCCTTTATGAGCTAAGCGTTGCAAAAGCTGGCGGCAATTCAGGTCAACCCCAAAGCCAGTCACCGATGGCTACGATACCTAAGGTGACAATGGCTGCACCTTTTTACCGATGCCTTTGTTTAGGTCCAAGTATAGCAGATAATGTGTCTTCGTCAAGGATCGCCCGGCCGGTGGGAATAACAGTCACTCTGGTTCGGTCATCGAAACGTTTGGTCAAGGAAACGCCATGTCTGGCTCGTCTGGTGTCTACCCACCCGTCCTTTTGCAGCAGTTTGAGAAATTGCTTAACATCAAGGGCGGGCAGCTTTGTATACATCAGGCAACAGCTTGAACATACGGTTGGAAGAACACATCTTTGCCGATTGGGGCACAGCCCCTAACATCTTGTGGCTTGGTGTGATGAAACTTTATTTTGTGCTCTTTAAAGAACCGCTCTTGCTCGCCTATGTCCTCAAGGGTATTCAGGTGCAGTAGCACCACCTCTTTAATCCTTTTATCAGCCTCTGGAAGCGCCCGACCGAAAGAAGCTGTGCCGAGTTCTTCGCAAGAAGCAGTCCATCGTCTGCCTGTTTTCTGGGAT
>Ga0315288_10010371_pt1 | contig 11742 bp, 10 predicted proteins | sample YL17G11_20_MG_FD_203454 | JGI IMG/M metagenome (GOLD analysis project Ga0315288, IMG submission 203454) | Sediment microbial communities from Yellowstone Lake, YNP, Wyoming, USA - YL17G11_20 | ecosystem: Environmental > Aquatic > Freshwater > Lake > Sediment | place: USA: Wyoming | collected... | reverse complement strand
TATGATTTTAACGGCTCAAACAGCTCAAACAGCTCAAACAATCTGCTGTTCAAAAGGAGGTCTACAATGGAACAGGGCGTACAGGCGATCAACGAAAAGGTGCAGCGCGAGAGCCATCTGGTGGATAAAATAGCAGGGGAGATCGGCAAGGTGATCGTCGGGCAGAAGTATCTGGTGGAGAGGCTGCTCGTGGGGCTCCTCGCGGACGGACACATTCTCCTCGAGGGGGTGCCGGGATTGGCAAAGACCCTCTCCGTCAAAACGCTGGCACAGGTGATCGCGACAAAGTATCAGCGGATACAGTTCACGCCCGATCTCCTCCCCGCGGACCTGATCGGCACGCTCGTGTACAACCCGAGGACGGGTGAGTTCACCACGAAATTGGGCCCCATCTTCGCGAACCTCATTCTCGCTGATGAGATCAACCGGGCGCCCGCCAAGGTTCAGAGCGCGCTCCTCGAGGCGATGCAGGAGAAACAGGTTACTATCGGCAAAGAGACCTACACACTCGAGGAACCGTTTATCGTCCTGGCCACGCAGAACCCGATCGAGCTGGCGGGGACTTACCCGCTGCCCGAGGCGCAGATCGACCGCTTCATGCTCAAGGTGAAGATAGGGTACCCGAACAAAAAAGAAGAGCGGGAGATCCTGGAGCGCATGGCGGTGGTGGGAATGCAGCCGAGGGCTTCTCAGGTGATCAGCGCGGATGAGGTGCTCAGGCTCCGCAAGATCGTCAACGAAATTTACATCGATGAGAAGATCAAGGACTATATCGTGAACATCGTCTTCGCCACGCGGGAGCCCAAGGCCTATAAGCTGGATATCGGCCCCTATATCCAGTACGGGGCTTCTCCGCGTGCTTCAATCTACCTGACCCTCGCCGCGAAGGCCCACGCCTTCCTGAAGGGGCGTGGATATGTCACTCCCCAGGATGTCAAGCTGATCGGCATGGACGTCCTGCGGCACAGGGTGATCGTGAGCTATGAAGCGGAGGCGGAGGAGCTGACGAGCGAGGACCTCGTCCAGAAGGTGTTTGATAACGTGGAAGTGCCATAAAAGCAGTGAAGAGTGAAAAGTGGAGAGTGAAAAGTGAGAACTGGAGGTGGAGGGAAAGACGTGAGACGTGAGACGGATAAAGTAATTCCATACACATCTTACGTCTTACGTTTCACATCTTACGAGTGTAGCGCACCCTTCAGGATGCGATTGCAATGATTCCGAAAGAGATACTCAGGAAGATTCGGCGGATACAGATTTACACCACCCGTGTGGTGCAGGACGTCTTCGCGGGCGAGTACCGCAGCGTCTTCAAGGGACGCGGCATGGAGTTCGAGGAGGTGCGGGAGTACCAGGTCGGCGATGACGTGCGGATCATCGACTGGAACGTGACGGCGCGGACCGGGCACCCCTACGTCAAGCTGTTCAGGGAGGAGCGAGAGCTCACGGTGATGATACTCGCCGACATCAGCGCCTCGGGCTCCTTTGGCACCGTCGGGCGATTGAAGGCGGAACTCATCGCGGAGCTCTGTGCGGTCCTGGCATTCGCCGCGATAAACAACAATGACAAGATCGGGCTCATACTCTTTACCGACCGGATCGAAAAGTATATCCCCCCCGATAAGGGGATCACGCACGTGCTGCGGGTGATACGTGAGCTGCTCTACTACACGCCCGAGGGGAAGAAGACGAACATTTCAGCAGCCGTTGAGTTTCTCAGTAAGGTGACCACCCGGCAGACCGTGAGTTTCCTTGTCTCTGATTTTTTTGCCGCGGGCTACGAGCGACCGCTCAGCATTGCCGCGAAGCGGCATGACCTGATCGCGATCTCCGTGAGCGATCCCCGAGAGAGGGAACTGCCGGCCGTGGGAATTATGGAGCTCGAGGATCCGGAGAGCGGTGAGACGATTTCGGCGGACACGGGGGACCGCCGTGTGCGGGAGGCCTTTTCCAAAATCGCGAGGAGGCGCGAGGCTGAGCGCGATGATTTTTTCAAAGCCCATGGTATTGATTGCATCAAGGTGAATACCGCAGAACCGTATATGAGGGAGCTGTTGGGCTTTTTCAGGTTGCGAGAAAGGAGGATGGCGGTGTGACCGGCGGGCGGAGGAGCAGGTTGCAGGATGTGGTGCGGATAAATCAGGATACACGCAGATGGGTGAGGGGCATGGCGAACAGGGGAGTTGCAACCCGGAAGGAGGCAGCATGAGGACGATCTGGTTGGCGGCGATGATCAGCATGGCGGTGTGTATGGGGGGGCGCAAATCGGCTCCCCGGGGTACGGCGGCGGAAGAGGCGCGCCCTGCCGGTGCACAATCGAAGATCCCGGGCGAAGTCCTGATTTCATCGAAGGGCAAAGTCCTGAGTTCATCGAAGGGCGAAGTCCTCGCAAAGGTAGGAAGCACGGTGATCACTGACACGATGGTCGACGAAAAGATCAACTCGGTGCCTATGAGGAGAGCGCGTTTCCAATCCCCGATGGCGAAGAAGGAACTTCTCAACTCAATGGTGGAGCTGGAAATGGTGTACCAGGAAGCCATGAGAGAGGGATTGGACAAGGATAAAGAGACATCCGACCGTCTTGAGGATTACAGGAAAAGGCTGGTGGCGACCAGATTGAGAGAAAAATTCCTGGAGAGCGTGAAGGTGAGCAACGCTGACGTGCGCGCGGAGTACAAGGCGCAGGCCGATCGCTATAAGCTTCCCAAGCAGGTGAAGGTGAGCCAGATCGTCTTCGCCTGGGATAAGGACGCCTCAGAAAATGATATCGCCGCGGTGAAGAAAAACGCCCAGGAAATCCTGAAAAGGGTGAGGAAGGGCGAGGACTTCGCCGCGCTCGCGAAAAAGTATTCACTCGATCAGGCGAGCGCCGCAAAGGGCGGTGATATCGGTTACGCGAATAGGAAGCAGCTCCCGGAGGAAGCCCATACTGCTGCCATGGCCTTCGGGAAGGAGGGGGCGATCAGCGATCTGATTATAGGGAAGGAGGATATCCGCATCCTCAAGGCCACCGAGGTCATCCCTGAGAAGAAAAAATCATTCGAGGAGCTCAGGTCATTGATGGAGCGCAGCGCGCAGAGCAAGAAGCAGCGTGAGGCATGGCAGAAATATGCGGATGGTTTGAAAAAGAAAACCGGTGTTGAAGTGTATGAGGACAAGCTCGCCGGCGTGGAGGAACAGCAGCCCCCTGTTGATAAAGAGATCCCCATGCAGATGAGACCTCCCCTGGAGGGGCAGGCCCCTTGACGCCGGAGCCTTCAGGTGAGCATCAGATGGAGCGGCAGGGCGGGCGGCCCGGACGGGAGCGCACTTTTTGACATGAGATCGGCGCTGCGTCATGCGTGTGTGATTGTCGCGGCCGGAGCCGCGTGCGCCTCGGGCGCCGAAGAGCGGCCGGCTGCCTGGCTCCCGGATGGAGTGAGCATCGCGGTGTCCGCGATCCCCACCAGGGTGACGGTGGGTGACAGGATACTCTATACGATCCGCGTGGTCGTCCCTCAGGGGATAACCGCGACGCCCCCGGTATTCGGTCGTACGGTGGGTGAATTCCATATCAGGGATCTCGGCCAGCTCCCCGCTGTCAGGCGGAAGGACGGATCTGAGGAGATCTCCTACCGCTACGAGCTCCGGCTCTATGAGACCGGCGAAAAATCCATTCCCCCGCTCACGGTTGCTCTGAAAAGTCAGCAGGGAAGGGCGGCGGAGTTTGACGGCGGCGCCATCGCCGTCGTCTCTGAGAGCGTTTTGGATAAAGACGCCAAAGACATCAAGGATATCAAGCCGCCCCTGAAACTGGCCTACATTCCCATCGCGCCGATCGTGTGGCTCTGCGCGGGAGTGGTTGCTGCGGCCGTCGCGCTCACGGCGTTGAGGCGCATCAGGCGGAAGAGTGAACTCTCGAAACCGCCGCTCTGCGCTCCTCATCTGATCGCCTGCGAGGAGCTGCGCCAGCTCCTCGCGATGAACCTTATTGCGAGGGGGCGCGTGAAGGAGTACTACATACGAATCTCCGGCATTGTGCGCCGGTACATAGAGCGGCGCTTCGGCCTCAGGGCGCCGGACAGGACGACGGAGGAGTTTCTCGCGGAGGCGAGCGCATCCGGGCTGCTCGACCCGAGGGCGCGCACCCTCGTGGGGGATTTTCTGGAGGAGTGCGACATGGTGAAGTTCGCCCGCTATGGCCCCACCGATGAGGAGATCAACGGCGCTTATGCTGCAGCGAAGAGATTTGTCGATGAGACGGCACCTCAAGGTTGAAAACTGAAACTATGTGCACCTGATTTTTCTGATATGGCGGATTTATATCATGGCGCAACTACCTTCAGAGCAATCAGGTTAATCAGGTGCAGGATGTTACATCATGCAATTTCGCGATCCCATTTTCCTTGTACTGGCGCTGCTCATTCCACTCCTGGTGATCGCGAGGCTCAGGCGCGCACGCGCGGTCACCGTGAAGTTTTCCGCGCTCGAGGCGCTGAGGCTGGCCCTGCCGGCGGGCAGCGGGGGGCTGAACTATCTTCCGCTGGCGCTTCGATGCGCGGCGATCCTTCTCATCGCGATCAGCCTCGCGCGACCGCTCAGGGGAATCGCCCACACGAAGGTGTACAGCGAGGGGATTGACATCATCCTGGCGATCGATCTGTCGAGCAGCATGGATGCCCGCGACATGACACGCGACCTGCGGATCAACCGGCTCGATGTGGTGAAGGGGGTGGTGAAAAGATTTATCCCTGAGAGGAAGAATGACCGGATCGGCGTGGTCGCGTTCGCCCGGTACGCCTACACGCAGGCCCCGCTCACGCTCGACCACGATGTGCTCATTGATCTCGTGGAACGGTTGACAATAGTGCCGCGGGGCGGCGACGAAGATGGCACCGCCATCGGCTCGGCGATCATCACCGGCGTCGCGCGGCTGAAGGAGTCGAAGGCGAAGGCGAAAGTCATTGTCCTTCTCACGGACGGCATGAACAACTTTGGAGAGATCAGTCCCGGGAGCGCCGCGCAGGTGGCCAGACAGCTGAAAATCAAGATCTACACGATTGGCGCGGGGACGAAGGGACTCGCTCCGTATCCGGTGCAGATGTTCGGCCGGTGGACCATGACGCGGGTGGCGGTGGACATTGATGAGGAGAGCCTGCGCAAGGTTGCCGAGACCACCGGCGGGCACTATTACCGGGCGCAGGACGAGCGAGCGCTCAAGGAAATATACGACCGCATCAACACAATGGAGAAGGTGAAGATCGAAGAGGAGAAGTTCATGGAGTACCGGGAGCTCTTCCCCTGGTTCCTGATTCCCGCGTTTCTTCTGCTGCTGGTGGAGACCGTGGTGAGCCAGACCATCCTCAGGAGGTTGCCGTAGTATGCAGTGGGGACATGCGTCATACCTCTACCTGCTCTGGCTCATTGCGGCCCTCGCGCTCTTTTTAAGGTGGGCGGGGGCGCGGAGGCGGAGCGCCATGGAATCCTTCGCTGATCCGGCGCTGGTGGGCTCGCTGATCATGGGAATCAGCCTGCGGCGGCGGAGGATAAAGACGGCGTCGTTTCTCTTCGCTATGGCGTTCCTTGTCCTTGCGCTTGCCCAGCCCAAGTGGGGTTACCACTGGCAGCGGGTGACGCGTGAGGGGATTGATATCGTCGTCGCCATCGATGCCTCCAAGAGCATGCTCGCGAGGGATATCAGGCCCGACAGGCTTGAGCGCGCGAAAATGGAGACGCGCGAGCTGCTCGACACGCTCCAGGGCGACCGTGTCGCGCTGGTTGCCTTCGCGGGCTCGAGCTACACGGTCTGCCCGTTGACGCTGGACTATGCGGCGGTTGAGCTTTTCCTGAAGGTGGTCAAGGTGGGCGTGGTGCCATGGGGCGGGACTGATATCGGCGGTGCGATCGAACAGGCGATAAGAATTTTTCAGGGTGAGGAGCGTCAATACAGGGCGCTCATCGTGCTCTCAGACGGTGAAGATCACGGCGCGAAGGTTGAGGAGGCTGTGAAGAGAGCGGAGGAGCTCGGCGTGAAAATATTTTCAATCGGCATCGGGAGCACGGGGGGTGAGTTGATCCCCGTCGAAGCGGAGGGGGGGGCGAGAGCCTACCTCAAGGATAAAGAAGGGAAAGTCGTCCAGACCCGACTGCGTGAACATACGCTCGAGCAGATTGCCCTGCTGACGGGAGGGGCATACATCTATCCATCGGCGGGCCGCTTCGGTCTCGTGGACCTCTATAATGAAAAAATCTCTCAGATGGAAAAAAAGGAACTGGGTGAACGGCAGCGGAAGGTCTACGAGCACAGGTTCCAATGGCCCCTCATGGTGGCGCTCCTTCTACTGGCCGTGGAGATGGTCGTCAGTGAGCGAAAAAGGGAGCATGATGGCAGAATGACAAATGACAAAGCACAAATGACAAATGAATGACAAATGACAAAGCACAAATGACAAATGCAGAGGTTTTGAACTTTGGATTTTGTCATTTGGATTTGTTTTGTCATTTGAATTTTGTCATTTGTCATTACCGGTTGTGATGGATTGAACATGAGAAATGAGACTGTGGCATGTGCTGGTGTAATGATGCTCTCCCTCTCCTGCCTGGGGTGGAGCTACTCCGCGGCGAGAAAAAACAACCAGGGGAACGAGTGCTATCAAAAGGGGGAATATGAGGAGGCGCTGAAGAAATATGCTGAGGCGATGACCGAAGCCCCTGAGAAACCCGAGATCTATTTCAATGTCGGGAACGCCCTCTACAAGCAGGCAAAGTTCCCCGAATCTCTGAAGCTGTATGAGAAGTCTGCGGCCCCTGGTGACGTAAAACTTCAATCAAAAGTGTTCTACAATATAGGAAATTCAAGGTTCCGCACGGGCAAGGCCGGCGCCGATCTCAATGTGCTCCAGGAAGCCGCAGCGTGCTATGTGAAGGTGCTGGAGATCGACCCCGGCGATAGGGACGCGAAGTACAACCTGGAATTTGCGCTGCGCGAGATCAAGAAGATAGAGGAACAAAAGAGGAAAGAGGAGGAGAAGCAGCAGGAGAAAAAAAAGAAGGAAGAGCAGAAAGAGCAGGAACAGAAGGAGCGCGAGAAAAAAGAGCAGGAGAGGAAAGAGCAGGAACAGAGGGAGCGCGAGAAAAAGGAGCAGCAGAGGAAAGAGCAGGAACAGAAGGAGCGCGAGAAAAAGGAGCAGAGAGAGAAGGAGCAGAAAAACGAAGAGCAAAAGAGAGAAGAAGAGAAAAAAGAGCAGCAGAAAGAGCAACAGGAAAAGGAAAAGCAACAGAAAGAGCAGCAGGAAAAGGAGCAGAGAGAGAAGGAGCAGAAGGAGAAAGAACAGCAGCAGAGAGAGCAGCAGGAAAAGGAAAAGCAGAAGCAGGGACAGCAGACACAACAGGAGATGGCCCAGGCCGAGAAGAAAGAGGGTAAAGAGCTGACCGAGCAGCAGGCAAAAGAACTCATCCAATCTTTCGAACGGGAGCAGCGAGACCCCACTCATTTTATCGAGACGCAGGTCGCCCCCGGCCCGAAAGAGGTGGAGAAGGATTGGTAAAAAACAGTTTCTAGTTGCTCGTTAATCGTTTCTAGTATTATTGGAGTGCAAGGAGCAAGGAAGTAGCTATGAAGCGCTGGATTATGCTCGTGGCGATATCTGTCGGGGCTATCACTCGAGCCGGAGCGGTGGAGTTTTCGGCTTCGGTGGACAGTAATGTCATTTCCCTGGATGACCGGTTGATCCTCAGTGTCAGGATTGCCGACGCCATGGGGGCCGGAGAGCCCGCGTTGCCCGAGATGGAAGGATTTCGGGTCACCAATAAAAGCCACTCCACACAGATCCAGGTGGTGAACGGCCACCTGTCCATGAGCGGCCAGTACGATTACACGCTCGTGCCGCTCAAGGTTGGCACGATGACCATTGCCCCCATCACCCTGACCTATCAGAACAGGATCTACAAAACTGAGCCGATCACTGTTGACGTGCGGGAGGATCGCGCGGCGGTGAGCGCGGCGAGGCCGATGGGCAGAACGCGGGAGGGTGAGCCGCCCCCCTCGGACGCGGCGTCGGGGAAAAAGATGTTCATCGAGCTCGCCGTTGACAGGTCAGAGGTCTATCTCCATGAGCGGGTCACGCTCACATTCAGGTTCTATTTCTCAGGCGGCCTCGCCGAACAGCCCGTGTACGAAGCACCCCCCGCGCCGGGGTTTGTCGAGAAGCATCTCGGCGATGGGAAGAGCGTCAATTACACGCGGGTTGTGGGCGGCAGGCACTACCAGGTCAGCGAGCTGAAGACGGCCCTGTATCCCTATCAGACCGGTGAGCTGAACGTTGGGCCGGCAAGGCTCAAGGGGGCTCTCCTGGTGGAATCGGGGCGGCGCCGGGCGCCCCATCGGGGCATCGTTGATATGGATGATTTTTTCAATGATCCCTTTTTCGGGCAATTCGAAACAACGCCGTTTGAGCTCGCGTCAAACCAGGTGAAGATCACCGTGCGTCCGCTGCCGGCAGAAGGGGCTCCCCAGGGTGAGGTTGCCGTCGGGCGCTACGCGTTGCAGGTGGAGGCAAAACCGCGGGAGGTTCACGTTGGCGATCCGGTGACGCTCACGATGGCGGTGAGCGGGGAAGGCGATCTTGAGAGGGTGCCGCCTCCGCGCGTGAGCGATCTCGGTGGTTTTAAGAGCTACGAGGCGACCAGCTCGACGGAAGCGAGCAGCGCGGCGGACACCGTACGAGGCGTTAAGAAGTTCGAGCAGGCGATCGTGCCGCTCAATGACAGGCTCCGGGAGATACCCCAGATTGTGTTCAACTATTTTGACCCGCAGGAGAGGAAGTATCTCACACTGAAGGGGGGGCCGATTCCGATCAAGGTATTGCCGCCCAGGGATGAGGCCGCGGCGAAGATTATCAGCGCGCCCGGCGCTGCTGAGAAGAAAGGAATAAAGCTGCTGGAGCGAAATATTGTGTTCATCAAGACGGCGCCGGGCGCTTTGGTGAGGGGGAAGGGAGCGCGTGCGCCCTCAGCCGCGTTCTTGATTATTCAGTGCCTGCCGCTCATCCTCATCCTGTGTGCAGTTCTTCATGCGCGGCACAGAGAGCGCCTTTCCTCAGACTCAGGGTATGCGCGGCTGTACGGTGCGGGAAGGATGACAAAAGCCCGTTTCAAATTCGTTGAACGCGCGCGGAGAGAGGGAAATGCGGAAGAGCTCTACGGAGGATTAGTAAAGGCGATCAATATGTATATCGCAGACAGGCTTAACATCCCGGCGGGAGGCCTGACGCCTGAGATTATCCAGGAGAAGCTCACGCTGAGGGGTGTGGCGCCTGATCTTCTGGAGCGGATGGATACGTTTTCCCGCACCTGCGATCTCGCGCGGTTTGCCTCCGCAAAGGCAACGGGGGCTGAGATGGAGAACGCCTATAGGGAGGCCACGGAAATCCTGGAGGCGTTAAGGAAGAGCAAGTTGCTGTAGCTGGGTTTCCGTAGCCGGGCGTTGTAGGCGGGACTCGTAGCCGGGACCTGTAGCCGAGACTTGTAGCCGAGACTTTAGTCTCGGTGTCGGCGGCCTCGGTGTCGGTGTCGGTGTCGGCGGCCTCGGTGTCGGTGTCGGTGTCGGCGGCGGCGGCGGGGGAAAGGGGAAAAGAGACTCGTAGCCGGGCGTTGTAGCCGAGACTCGTAGCCGAGACTTTAGTCTCGGTGTCGGTGTCGGTCTCGGTGTCGGCGGCCTCGGTGTCGGTGTCGGTGTCGGCGGCGGCGGCGAAAAAGGGAAAAGGAACAAGGCCCAATCGTCCGGTTGTGGCATTTGATGTGTTGATAGTTTGCATGGGGGCATAGCGAAATATGCGGTACATTATTTTCGCATGGGGTGGGATGATGGTCTTTTGTTCTCAGGTTTTTCCCCAGGAATCCACTCAGGGCCGCCCCCCCGTTGCTCTGGAGCCGGGGAAAGTTGAGCTGGTTGCCCCCGGCAAAACGGCGGCGACGACCGAAACGCCGGCCCCCTCAATTCCATCCACGGGCCATGGTGATGCGGTGAAAACCGGGAAGAGCGCGCCCGCCGCCCCTCCGGCGCGCGAGGGAGATCCGCGTGAGCTTTTCGCCCGTGCGAATCGCCTCTATGAGGCGGGCAACTATGAGGAGGCCCTCGGTGCGTACGATGCGCTGGTGCGGCGCGGGTTTCGCAGCGGAAACCTGTACTATAATCTCGGTAATACGCACTTCAAACTTGACGATAAGGGGAAGGCAATTCTCTTCTATAAGAAAGCGCTCAAATTAAAACCCAGGGATCAGGATGTGAAGAGCAACCTGGAATACGCTCTTTCGCTGATCGAGGATAGAATTGAGCCCCGGCCGCGGTCGTGGCTTGTGGAGGGATGGAGCAGAGCAGTCGGCTATTTCACGCTCAACGAGCTTGTTGCTTCGGCGGCGTGGGTGTACTGGCTCCTCTGCGCGGTGCTGATTATCTTCATATACGCGCGCCCATGGCGGACATTCTTGTTGAGAATTGCTGCCGCGCTTCTCCTCATTTTCGCCGTGATGGTGGCGGGGGCCTTTTCCCGGGCGTGGCTCGCGGGGCAGGAGGAGGCGGTCATTATTTCAAAAGAGGCGAAGGTCCGGTACGGGCCTTCGGATAAAGACGTGGCTGCGTTCGTGCTGCATGAGGGCGCGGTGGCCGAGATTGAGCATCGAAAGGGCGATTGGTATCAGGTGAGTCTCCCCGATGGGAAAGCGGGCTGGCTGGAGAAGGAAAGGTGCGGATTAATCTAGTGCGTTGAACTTCCCCGCAACATCAGGCGTCACACAGGGTGTAGGGGCTCGATCCTTCGGCAAGGTCCCTTCGACTTCGCTCAGGGTCTTCGACAGGACAAGTTTTATCGAGCCCGCTCCCGGAAATGGTCGAACAGGCCCGATGCGTCGGGATGAGAGGATATGTGTTCAGATTCCTGAAGCGGGCGGCGGTATTTCTGGTGGGCTCCTACACGATCGTCGCTCAGGTCGTTTTCGTCCGCGAGTTTCTGGTTATTTTTTTAGGCAACGAGCTCTGTCTCGGCGTCATTTTTTCGAGCTGGTTTCTGGGCATCGCGATCGGCGCCGCCGCGAGCGCCCGGCCCGCGAGGAAAACAGTTGAGGGAGAGGGTCCGTTCCTCCTCCTCTCGGCCCTCCTCGCCGGCCTCTCTCCGCTCATCCTCCTGCTGATCAGGGTGTTGAGGTCGATTCTGTCTGTCCCCGCGGGCGAGTATATCCCCTTCGCCCCGCTCATGTTATCCACGTGGCTGCTGATCATCCCCTTCGGTTTTTGTATTGGTTTCCTATTTCCGTTCGCCTGTCTCCTCGCGCTTGGGAGAAGTGAGCGGGGGATCAGGAATGTGGGGCACGCCTATGTCCTTGAGGCGGCGGGGAGCGTGTTCGGCGGGGCGCTGTTCAGCTTCCTGCTCGTCGGGCGTTTCACGGCGTTTCCCATACTCTTCGGGTGGTGCGTGGTGATACTCGTCATGCTCTTCCTCCTCTCGTGGGAGCCCCGACGCCCGCGGTGGGCGCGGCTGCTCCTGGGAGCGTGCGCCGCGGCGTCTGCGCTGGTGCTGCTCACCGGCGCGGCGGGATACGTTGACGCGTTGAGCGTCCGCCTGAGATGGGAGAGTCTCAATGCAAGATTGCCGCTCATCGCCTCCGTGGATTCACGCTATGAGAATATCGCCCTCGCGAAGCGCGAGGAGCAGTACGATTGCTTCGGCAACGGCCAGTACTATTTCTCCTTTCCCGACCCGTATTCGTATG